>Ga0316576_10000154_pt1 | contig 27428 bp, 19 predicted proteins | sample S0NA_FD_203075 | JGI IMG/M metagenome (GOLD analysis project Ga0316576, IMG submission 203075) | Rhizosphere microbial communities from salt marsh grasses in Alabama, United States - S0-2_050615r3r5 | ecosystem: Host-associated > Plants > Roots > Rhizosphere | place: USA: Alabama | collected...
CCTTCCTGCGTTTCGGCTTCGACTGGATCCTGGGACACGTGTTCGTCGACCGCGAGTGCGACAACCCCCACGTGCGCTGGTTCCGCGACGCTGCCCTGCGCGATGCGCCGGGCTTCCCCAACCTGCGTGACTTCGCCCGCGTGTGCGAGACGCTCTGCCCCGACGTGGCCGGGCGGGACTACTCGCCGTCCTTCTCCAGGCTGCCGATGCCGGTGCTCGCCCTGTGGGGCGACCACGACCAGCTGACCTCCATCGGCCCGGTGCTGATGAACCTGGGCCGCATCCCGCGCGTGCGGACCGTGGTGCTCCCGCGCTGCGGCCACATGCCGATGGTGGAGCGCCCCGAGGAGACCCGGTTCCAGCTCGAGCGGTTCCTCGAGAGCCCGCCCTAGTCAGCGTTGTGATTGGCGCCGCTACCCACGGTCTCGGCGCCTACGCCGTGGCCGCAGCTGCGCTGCGCCACCGCTACCGCCGCCTCGACCTGGAGCGGCGCTTCAACAGTTGTCGCAGCTGTCCTTGGTCTCGCACTGGCCGCCGCACGCGGGCGGACAGAGCACGCTGCCGGTGCAGGCCTTGGACGAACAGTCCAGGCTGCAGGCGCAGGAGGCGCTGCAGTCGAGCTTGCCGGTGCAGGCGCCCGGCCCGCAGCTCACGTCGCAGCGTCCGACGCCGCAGGTGATGTCGCCCGGGCACGCGTTGGGCGGGCAGGTCACCGTGCAGTCGCCCGTGCCGCAGAAGATGCCGCCGCTGCAGGAGTAGCCCGATCCGCAGGCCACGGTGCAGTCGTGGGCCAGGGAGCAGTCGACCTTGCCGGCGCAGCCGTTGGAGCCGCAGACCACCTCGCAGTCCCAGCCCGGCGGGCAGGTGCAGGCGTTGGGGCAGGTCATGATGCAGGTCGTGCCCTGGCAACCGCCGGTGCAGACGCCGGGACAGCCCGTCCCGTCCGGGAACACGTGGGCGTCGACGACGTGGTGGTCGGGTAGCCCCGTGTCGGGCGCCGGGCCGTCGGGCGCCGGGCCGTCCGGCGCCGGCGCATCGGGCACGATCGGCGCGTCCGGCACCACCGGCGGCAGGTCGGCGGGCCGGGAGTCGCGCTGAAACCGACTGTCCGGGAAGTCGGCCCAGCACCCGCTGAGGATCAGCAAGACGGAGGGGAGGAGGCGCAACGGGGACATTTGTCAGACAAGGATAGCGGGGATCGGGGGTGAGTTTCTAGCCCAGGATGGGGAATCGCCGCCGGGCGGCCAGATCGTCCAGCGCCCGCTGCATGGTGGCCTTGACGTGCTCGAAGCAGCGGCGGATCGTCTCCGGATCATCGGCCTGCTCGGCCGGCTCTGCGAGCTCGATGGAGGGCAGGACGCGGACCACGATCTTCGAGGGCAGGGGCATGGCGAACAGCCCTGCCGGCGTCAGCCCGAAGGGGAAGGACAGTGACAGCGGGGCGGCCTTGATTCGGAAGTGGCGGGTGAGGCCAAGGGCCTCGGCGAGCCAGCGCCCCTCGTTGAGCATCATGACGACCTCGTGGGCGCCCACGCTGACGACCGGGACGATGGGCACCTGGTGTCGGATCGCCACGCTGATGAACCCGCTGCGCTTGCCGAAGACGATGCGGTGGCGCTGGCTGAAGGGCTTGAGCGCGTCGACGTCGCCGCCGGGGCAGACCACGCAGGGGAAGCCGCCCTCGAGCACGACCCGTGCGCTCTCCCGGTTGGCCGGGACCGCGCCGAGCCTGGTGAGGACGTCGCCGAAGACCGGGATCCGGAACGCCGCCTTGTGCATCAGCCCGTAGCCCGGCGCCTCGAGCCCGAAGCGCCGCCAGAAGGCGACCATCAGGCAGTAGGCATCGGGGGTGTACAGGCTGCCGTTGTGGGTGGCAACGGTGAGGCAGGCGTCGTCCCGCAGGTGATCGACCCCTTCGAATTCTGCCCGATAGTAGTAATCCACCATCCAGGCAATCCATGGGTAGATCTTCCGGACGAGATCGGTGTCTCGCCGGGTGAGAAGGGGGTCAAGGTTCGGAACCAGGCGCAGGTGTCGTGCGTCCGGCGCGGGCCTTCTGCGGTTTTGTTCTTTTTTCCTGAGAGGTTGGAATTCTAGGCCGGGATCGAGCATGCACACGCAGTCCTTGTCGTGGCGTGGTGATCGTTTTGGGGTATCCCCTATGATGTGACACCGGCTTCGCGTTCACAAGCGAAAAAGTGACAGAGGTGTCGCTTTTTGGCGGCGGTGGGTTGTTGGGCGGTAATGCGCTGTGTTAGAAGGGGCGGTGGTGAGCAAGACCGACTTGGAGGAGGGGGCCGAGGCCCCTGTGGCCCGGTGCCAGCCCCAGCAGTCCCGGAGTCAGGAGACCTTCACCGCGATCCTGGACGCCGCGGCGGAGCTGTTCGCGGAGCGGGGCTACGAGCAAACCACCACACACCAGATCGCCGGCCAGGCCGGCGTTTCGGTGGGCGCGCTCTACCGCTACTTCGACAGCAAGCAGGCGGTGATCCGAGAGCTCTACGCCCGGGAGATCACCGGCCTGCGCACGCGGGCCCTGGAGGCCTTCAGCCTCTCCGATCTGGTCAGCAAGGATCTGCCGCAGCTGCTGCGCAAGACCCTGGGGGTCGCCTTCGCCATCTACGGCGAGCGACCGGGCCTCCGTCGCGTGCTCGCCGAGCAGTCACGCAAGATCCCCGAGCTGGCGGCGCTCAGACGCTCGCTGGAGGCCGAGGTGCATCAGGGCGTGCGCCAGATCCTCGCCGCCGCCCCGGGGGTGACGCTCGAGGACATCGAGGTCAGCGCCTACCTCGTCAGCCTGTTCCTCGAGAGCCTGATGGACGACTTCGTGCTCTACCGCCAAGGGGAGCGCTTCTCGGACGAGCGCGTGATCGACGCGGCCAGCGAGCTCGTCCTGCGCTACGTCATGGGTCGCGCCGAGCGCTGAGCGGCTCAGCCGTCGAGCAGGCGGTCCCAGAGCTTCTCGGCCCGGAGCGCGGCGCGCAGGGCGGCGCGGGCCACCCGGGCCAGTCCGGAGAGCCGGGCCGGGGCCACCGGCCGCTCCAGGTCGGCCCGCGACAGGGCGTCGAGGTGGCCCTCCTCGACGCAGCCCTCGAGGGAGAAGACGTAGAGCTGGTCGGTGTAGCGCCGGGCCCGCCGCAGGTCGGTGATCAGCCGCTCGAGGTCCAGGGTGCGCAGCCCCACCGCGTCGAGCACGAAGTCGACCCCGCCGCCGGTAATGCCAACCCCGATGGCCTGCGCGCCGGGGCCGTAGGTGTCGACCAGCGCCTCGCCCAGGGGCCCGGGCAGCAGGCTGCGGTAGAGCATCAGCACCTCGCGGTCGGGGGCCACGTCGACGAAGCCCAGGGTCCGCTGCAAAAAGGTCGAACGCGCCCGGCGCTCGTCGAGGACCAGGGGGAACTGGTAGCTCTCCACGCGCAGCCCATCGCCGCGGATCTCGTCGATCAGCCGCGCGTACTGGCGGGCGGCGTCGTCCAGCGCGGCGCGGCTGCGGCGCCGGCGCAGCAGGCGAGCGAAGGCCTCCCGGCCGTGGCGCACGAGGGCCAGCGAGTCCTCGTGCGGCGTCTCGATGTCCAGGCCCATGGCGTCGAACCGCAGCCGCTCGCGCTCCGCCCAGCGGCGCACCTCGTGGTAGCGGTGGTGAGCGTGGTCGGCGTTGTCCGCGGTGAGCCAGTAGCCCTCGGCCTCGTCAAGCACGAGCCAGGCGGTGACCGGGATCCCCCGGGCGTTGAGCGCGTGGATCGTCTGCGCTCTCCCCGGCGACAGGTCGAGGATCGCCATGGAGATCGCCGTCGATGGGCGCTCCGCCAGGCGATCGAGCAGCCCGGGTCGCTGGAACAGCTCGCACAGCCGCTCTTCTCGGAGCTCGACGAAGTAGGTCAGCACGGTCATCGGATGGACCCGGGACCATGTTACCTCAGTTCGGCGAGCGTTCCCCGCGTACGTCGCCGATCCGGGTGAGCACGGCCGAGACGGCCATCGTCATCAGGTCCAGACGGCGCTCGGGGTCGCTCTCCTCCAGGAACCGCTGTCGCTGCTCGTGGTCGACGAGGACCGCGGCCCCGATGACGTCCGCCAGGCGCCCGGGGTTGCGCTCCCGCAGGCAGGCCTTGACCAGGGGCTGACCGGTGTCCTCGGGGAGGTGGCGCGCGAGGTCCAGCACCAGGCGCTGGAGGATCTGCCCGGAGAGCGCCAGCGCGGCGCCGTCGTGGGGGTCGTCATCCGGGATCGGCACGACGCGGACCTGCCGGTACGGCTCGCTGGTGCGCAGCTCCTTGACGATGCGGGCACGGATCAACCCCTCGAGCAGAATGAAGAAGCGTCCATCGGGGAGCTCGGCGTGGGCGCTGATCAGGCCGAGCCCGGAGACCGGGTGGATCGGGGGGCGTGGATCCTCTTCCTCCCCGGCGAGCAGCCCCACCGCCATCAATCGGTCGCCGGCCAGGCAGTCACGCACCATCGCCCGGTAGCGGGGCTCGAAGACGTGGAGAGGCAGGTGCCCGCCCGGGATCAGCACCGTGCTGGGGAGTGGGAAGATCGGCACGCGCCGCAGCCGGTCACGCAGCGTCTCCAGGTCGAGGTCCTCGTGTCGCTCCATGGAATCTGCCCTGACAAAATGTGGGCGTGGGCCTGGCGGGATGCAACCCGAACCTGGAACCCGCGGAGTGAGGACGGAAACGCCCTCAGCGGCGGCGCCGGAGCAGCGCGAGCAGGCCGAGGAGGGCCAGGGCGAGGGCGGGCGTCGGGAGCCCGGCCGTGCCGACCCGGCAGTCGCAGCCCGCCTCGTCCCCGCTGGCGTCCCAGGGCACGCACTGGCCCCACTGGCAGTACTGTCCATCGGGGCACTGCATCCCCTTGCACAGGTCGATGCAGTCGGTGGTCACGTCTGGCCCGCAGGGGGGCTTGCAGTCGGCGTCCTCGACCTTGGTCAGCCCGGGGGGGCAGCAGCTGTCCGCCTGGCCCGGGTCGGGAGCGACCGCGGTGCTGGAGCAGGTCGGGTTGCAGGCCCCGCCGGTGGGCGCGTCGGTGGTGCAGGGGTCGCCGTCGTCGCAGATGCCTGCGCACGCGCCGGTCTGGCCCGCGGGGATCTGCGGGTCGCACAGCTCACCGGAGTCGAGCACCCCGTTGCCGCAGCTCGCCGGGCAGTCGTTGTCCGTCGCCGACGTGGCGCCGGTTGGGCAGCAGCCGTCGCCGGAGGTCGTGTAGGCGATCGGCGTGTGGGCGCACTGCACGCTGCAGTCGCCTCCCGCCGCGTGGTCGTAGGTGCAGGGGTCCCCGTCGTCGCAGTCCGTTGGGCAGGCCCCGCTTTGACCCGCCGGGATCTGCGGGTCGCAGAGCTCCCCGGCGTCGATCTGCCCGTTGCCGCAGCAGCTGATCGACGCCGCGATCTGCTGCAGGGCGGAGACCAGCTGGCTCAGGTTGGTCGCCTCCAGGTAAGTGCCGGTCAGCCCCGCGGCGGCGATTCCGCTCAGGGCGCCGGCGTCGATCTGGGCGCCAAAGCCAATGACGTGGGTCTTGATCCCCTGGGCGGCGAGCGCCGCGGCGGCCTTCTTGGCCGTGGCGCTGCCCGTGGCGGTCCCGCTGCACAGGGCGTTCGTGCCGCAGGTCTGCCCGGTGGCGCAGGTGAAGAGCTCCGGCTTGGCCTCGCAGGCCGAGGACCAGGTGCCGCTGGCGAGGCAGAACTGCCAGCCGCAGCCCCCGCACTTGCGGTAGTTGGTGCCGTTCTCCCAGGCGCAGCTCCCCGTGGCGCTGAGGGGCGCCGGCGGGAGCAGGCAGGTCTCCTTGCCGTCGCTGACCAGGATCACGTGGTGCATCTTCGTGGACAGCGAGGAGAGGTACGCGCTGGCCGCGTCGAGAGTCGCCGCGATGGGCGTGTTGCCCGAGGGGAAGGCGCTGTTCAAGGCGGTGACGATCTGAGTCTCGCTGGCCACGGCAGGGTCGACGTTGACGGTGCCGGTGGCGCAGGCGCTCTTCTCGGGCCAGCTGGGGTAGAGCATCAGCCCCAGCGCGAGCTGGGTCGAGAACTGCTGCGCGAGGCCGGTCACCGCGCTCTTGGCGATGTCCCACTTGCTCTGACCGTTGACCTGCTCCTTCATGCTCCCCGACCGGTCGAGGACGATGAGGACCTTGGGAACCTCACCGCAGACCTGGGCAACCGCCGAGCCGGAGCCGAGCAGCGTGACGGTCGCCAGGATCAGACTGGAAAGCTTTTGCATGACCTGCCTCCTTCTCCTCCTCCCTTGCATCTAGCAACCCCCGTGCCGATGGGCGGCGCGCAAAATGTCGTTCCATGTCAGGTGATTGGAGATCGGTGGCGGGTCGGGGCGGCGGCCACTGCGCTTGGCCTCGCCGCGGACGGGAGGTTGCAGATCAGGGGCAGTGGGCGTACCAGCCCTCGCTGTAGCTCCCGATGGCGTCGCACGAAACGGTGCACGTGGCGCACTGGTCCCAGTAGGGGACGCCGGAGGTGGGGTGCTTGAGGAGCTGACTGGTGCAGCCGTCGAACCAGCCTTCGCTCTTGGACCCGATGGCGCCGCAGTAGGGCTCGCAGGTCTTGTCCGTGCTGCACTGGGCGTACTCGATCAGCTTTGCCCCGGCCGGCAGGTCGGTGGGAGGCCCCTCGACGACCGGAATGTCAACGGGGGCCGAATCGGGGACGGCATCTGTCCCACCTTCGAGGGATGTGGCGTCGATCAGCGCCTTTTCGTCGGCCGCCGCGTCGACCGGTCCGTCTGCCGAGGCGTCCACCGTGAGGTCAGCGGGAGGCAGGTCCATCCGGTGGTCACAGCCGCAGGAGTCCAGGCCCGGCAACGCGTCGGACGACCCGGAGTCATCCGAGCAACCAATGAGGGCGAGCACGCAGATGAGGATCATGGGGCGCATGGGACACCTCCACGGGCCCGATTATACTGTCTCGTTCTGGGCCATGTCATTTTGGTACGGGGGCGGCCGATTCTTAGGTCAGTGATTCCAGCTGGGTGGCGTTGGCACGGCAGCTGCTGCTTCGTGCTACATTCCTCCGGAGCGGATGGCACCTCCACGACAGATGCAGCGGTGGGCGCGGCTCGTCGTCCTCTGCGGTGTGCTCGCCTCCCCCACGGCCCGGGCCGCGCCGCGGGACGTCGATCTGTCCCGGACCGACGGGGTGATCGACCTTGCTCCCTACACCGACGTGCTCCGCGACCGGCGCGGCGAGTGGACGGCGGACGAGGTCGGCCGGGCTCCGCTGGCCGACCGCTTCGCCCCCGCCGGCGACGGGCTCGTCGATCCCCGGGGTGACGCCGCGCTGTGGTTGCGCGTTCGCTATCGCAACGCGGGCCAGGGCGAGCTGCAGCTCTCGATCTGCCACCCCCTGCTCGAGGGCCTCGGGGTGTTCGTGAGCGACGGGGACCGCTGGGTCAAGCAGCCGCTGGGGGGACGGGGCACGGGCAGCCCCAGCGATCCGATCCTCGTCGGCCTGCCCGCGCAGGAGCAGGGGACGGTCCTGTTGCGGGTCGCCAGCGAATGGCCCGTGCTGATGTTGCTCTCGGCCTGTACGCTTGAAGCCTGCCGCGAGAGGGACGCGCGCCGGAGCCTGTGGTACGGCCTGTTCTACGGCGTGATGCTGGTCATCGGGCTGTTCAGCTTCGGACTGTTCCTCGTCCTGCGGGACCGGAGCCACCTGCTCTACGTCGGCTTCCTCTCCGCGGTTTCGCTCTACTTCCTGGTGGAGAACGGGCTGCTCGACTTCCTTGTGCCGCACGTCGGGGCGGCGGGCCTGTTCAAGGTCAACGGCGGGGCGATCGCCCTGATGGTAATCTTCTCCGGCGCCTTCGCGCGCTCGTTCCTCGAGACCCGACGGATCGCGCCCCTGATCGACCGGGTGGCGCTGGTCTACGTCGTGCTCGGGGCGGGGTTCGCCCTGGCGATGTTCCTCGTCCCCTGGGGCCTGCTGCGCTGGTACGCCAACGCCCTCGGGCTGCTCGCGCCCGTGGTGATCATCGGCACCGGCGTGATCGCCTGGCGCCGGGGCTTCCGTCCCGCCCGCTTCTACCTGCTGGCCTGGTCCGCCATTGGAGCCGGCGGCTTTGTGCTCGCCCTGCCCAGCGACGCCATGTGGCAGGTGCAGTTCTTCCAGGTCTGCGCCGCGGCCAACGCCCTGCTGCTGACGCTTGCCCTGCTGGACCGCCTGCGCGACCTGCGGCGGGAGCGGGAGGAGGCGATGGGCGCGGCGCGCGAGCGCGAGCGCCTGGTGCGGGCGGTCTTCGACCAGACCTTCCAGTTCATCGGCCTGACCGGGCCGGACGGGACCCTGCTCGACGTCAACCGGAGCGCCCTGACGTTCGTCGGCGCGCGCGTGGAGGACGTCGTGGGGCGGCCGTTCTGGGAGACCGACTTCTGGCCCCAGGACCAGGACGAGGCCCGGCGTCTGCGCGGGGCGTTCGAGCGGGCGGCGCGGGGCGAGTTCGTGCGCTTCGAGACCCGGGTGGAGCGCCCGGACGGCGAGACGCTGTGGCTGGACTTCTCACTCAAGCCGATCTTCGACGAGTCGGGTCAGGTCGCGCTGCTGATCCCCGAGGGGCGGGACATCTCCGGGAGGGTGCGCTCGGAGCAGAAGCTGCGCCAAACGCGGGATCAGCTCGACGCCACGCTCAGCGCGCTGCCCGACCTGTTCTTCGAGGTGGACCGGCAGGGGAGGATTCACGACTTCCGCGCCCCGCACCCCGAGCTGCTCGCGATCCCTCCCGAGAAGTTCCTCGGGCACCGGGTGGAGGAGCTGATGCCGCCGGCGGTGTCCGAGAGCATCATGCAGGCCCTCGACGTCGCCGAGCGCAGCGAGACGCGGGCCTGTGTCGGAGCGGTCTACGCCCTGGACACGCCGCGGGGCCCCGGCTGGTTCGAGCCCTCCGTCGCCGTCAAGGGCGATCCCCGGGACGACGAGGCGCGGTTCGTCGTGCTGGTCCGGGACGTCACGGACCGCAAGAGCGTCGAGCAGGAGCTGCGCCGGCGGGAGCACATGCTGCGGACCCTGAACAACCTGGGCCACCGGCTGTTCACCGCGCGCCGGCTGGACGAGACGATCTGCGCCAGCATGGACGAGCTGGGCCCGGCCGCGGAGGTCAGCCGGGTCGCGATCTACCATAACCGCGCCAGGGCGGCGGGGCTGACCGGGGAGCGGCGCTTCGAGTGGGTCGGCCCCGGGGTGGAGCGGTGCGGCGACGTCGCCGAGCTCGCCTACACGGCGACCGGTCTCCAGCGCTGGGTCGAGCGGATGGAGCAGGGCGAGCCCATCGTCGGGAACGTCAACGGCGGGGACTTCCCCGCCGGAGAGCGGGCGGCGCTGGAGCGCATCGGGATCCGCTCCCTGGCCGCCGTGCCGATCTTCGTCGCCCAGCGCTGGTGGGGCGTCCTCGCCTTCGAGGAGTGCGGCCGCGAGCGGGCCTGGTCCACGCCCGAGGTGATGGTGCTGCGCAGCGCCGCCGGCCTGCTCGGGGTCTCCATCGAGCGCGACGAGGCGGAGGACGCCCTGCGCGAGAGCGAGGCCAAGTACCGCGCGATCTTCGAGAACGCCCAGGTGGCGCTCTTTCGCATCGACTTCCGGGACGGGCGGGTGATCGAGGCGAACAGCGTGATGGCGAAGATGTTCGGCTACGAGACGCGGGAGGAGTACATCCAGAGCTACTCCATGACATCGGGCTGGCTCGACCCCGCCGACCGGCAGCGGATGTTGGAGCAGTTCGAGGCCAACGACGGCGTGCTCGATCGCCTCGAGGCCCGGTTCAGGCGCAAGGACGGCAGTTCGTTCTGGGCCCGCTTCTCGGCGCGCCTGTTCCCCGACAGGGGGTACATGGAGGGCGTGGGGCAGGACATCACCGAGGAGAAGAGCTGGCTCCAGGAGCTCGCCGAGTCGGAGAGCCGCTACCGCACGATCTTCGAGACGACCGGCCACGCCATGGTGATCTTCGACGACGACGGGCAGATCCAGCTCGCCAACCGCGAGTTCGAGAAGCTGACGGGCTACGAGCTGTCCAGGCAATCGCTGACCTGGATGGAGCTGTTCACGGGCAAGACCCTGGAGAAGATGCTGCGCTACCACGAGCAGCGCTCGAAGGATCCCGGGGCGGCGCCGCGGAGCTACGAGGCCACCCTCGTCGATGGCCAGGGCCACGAGCACGAGGGGATCGTGGTGATCGACATGATCCCCGGCACGCGGCAGCGCGTGGCCGGCTTCGTCGATCTGACCGCGCGCAAGCGGGCCGAGCAGGAGATGCTTCGCGCGGACAAGATGGCCGCGCTGGGCCAGATCATCGCCGGCGTGGCCCACGAGATCAATAACCCGAACAACTTCATCTACTTCAACCTTCCGATCCTCAAGCGCTACATCGAGGCGATGCGGCCGATGCTCGACCACCACGCCGAGGAGGACCCGGAGCTCAAGGTCCTCAACATGCCCTACGAGGTGTTCCTCGAGGACGTGAGCAAGCTGGTCGAGAACATGCAGCACGGCTCCGAGCGGATCACCTCCATCGTCTCGGAGCTGAAGAACTACATCCGGGGCCACGAGATGGAGGAGCGCCGACCGGAGCAGCTCGCCACCGTGGTGGACCACGTGATGGTGCTCGTGGGCAAGCAGGTGCAGAAGATGGTCAAGCGCTTCGAGGTGGAGGTGGCGCCGGGCCTGCCGCCGGTGATGGTCAACGCGGGCAAGATAGAGCAGGTGCTGATCAACCTGATCATCAACGCCGGCCAGGCCGCCGACAAGCAGGACTCGTGGGTCCGCCTGGAGGCCCGCGAGTCGCCGGACGATCCCGGCTGGCTCGAGATCGTGGTCGAGGACAACGGCGCCGGCATCCCCGCGGATGTGATCGAGCACGTCTTCGACCCCTTCTTCACCACCAAGGGGCGGGACGCGGGGACCGGGCTGGGGCTGTCCATCTCGCACCGCATCATCGAGGAGCACGGCGGGACCATCTCCGTGCACAGCGAGGAGGGAGAGGGGAGCCGGTTTGTCATTCGGCTGCCGGTGTGCCAGAAAGACGCGGAGGAGGTTTCATGACCCGCATCCTTGTGGTGGACGACGAGAGCGCCTTCGTCGAGAGCGTGGTCCGGATGCTGCGCATCGAGGGCTTCGAGCAGGTCACCGCCATGACGCGGCCGACAGAGGTGGAGCCGCTGCTCGAGGGGACCGAGCCCTTCGACGTCGCGTTCCTCGACATCACGATGCCCGAGATGGATGGGTTGACCCTGCTCGAGCGGATCAAGGAGCGTAGCCCGGCCACCGAGTGCGTGATGGTCACGGCCAACGAGAGCATCCCGATGGTGATCCGGGCGATCAAGCTCGGGGCCTACGACTACCTGGTGAAGCCGATCACGCCCGAGCAGCTGACCCACGCCCTCGACCGGGCGCTGGAGCGCCACCGGCTGCTCGAGGCCCTGCTCCTGCGCTCGCAGGACGCGGCCGATCGCGCGCTGAAGAACCCGGAGGCGTTCCGCGACTTCGTCACCGCCGAGGAGCCGGTGCTGCGCTTGCTTCACGAGGCCGAGCTGCACGCCCCCACGAACATCCCGGTGTTGATCACCGGTGAGACCGGCGTCGGCAAGGAGGTCCTGGCCCGGGCGGTCCACGCCGCCTCCCGCCGGGCGTCCGGGGCCTTTGTTCCGGTGAACATGCTCGCCCTCTCGACAACGCTGTTCGAGTCCGAGTTCTTCGGGCACGCCAAGGGAGCGTTCACCGGCGCCGACCGCGACCGGACCGGCTACCTCTCCCGGGCCAGGGGCGGGACGCTGTTCCTCGACGAGATCGGTGACCTGCCGCTGGAGATCCAGGGCAAGCTCTTGCGGGTGCTGCAGGAGGGGGAGTTCACCCCGGTTGGGCGGATCAAGGCCGAGCAGGCCGACGTGCGCTTCGTCGCCGCGACCAACCAGGACCTGGAGCGGCTGGTCCAGCAGGGCAAGTTCCGCAAGGACCTGTTCTACCGCCTGCAGTTCGCGCACCTCCACCTGCCGGCCCTGCGCGAGCGCCCCGGCGACATCGCGCTGCTCGCGGCGCGGTTCCTCGACGACCTGCCCGAGCGGGCGGTGATGCTGTCCGAGGCCGCCCGCGCGCTGCTGGAGGCCTACGACTGGCCTGGCAACGTGCGGGAGCTGAAGGGGGTGCTGGAGTCGGCGGCGAACATCGCCGAGGAGGGCACGATCGAGCCGGAGCACCTGCGCATCCGGGCCAAGGTGCGTCCGGCGGTCAGGACGACGGCGACGGCCGGGACCCGGGTCGGCGAGCTCGAGCCCCTGGCCGATGTGGAGAAACGTCACATCCTCGCCGTCTACGACGCGCTGGGGCAGAACAAGAGCCAGACCGCCCGGACCCTGGGGATCGGCCTGCAGACCCTGCATCGCAAGCTCAAGGCCTATGGCACGAGGTGATCCACCTCACTCTGGCATGCCGTTTTGGTCGTCCCCCTCCGTGGCTGGAGGCTAACCTGTTGATATGCCGTGGCCGAGACAAGGCACATGCCTTGCAGTGTCCGCATGTCGATGGACGAAGCTTGGAACAGAGGCCCCGCCACCACGGGCAACACGAACCGCCCTCCCCGAGTTTTGGTCGTTGATGACGAGCCGGTCCAGCTCGAGACGATACGGCGTGGCCTCTTTCTCTACGGCTACGAGACCCGAGGGGCGGACGATGGCGACGCGGCCTTCGGGCTCTTCGAGCAGAACGCAGCTGACATCGACCTGGTCGTCACCGACCTGACCATGCCGGGGTGCTCGGGCCGCGAGCTGATCCGGCGTATCCGCGCCCGGCACCCCGACTTCCCGGTGGTGGTGATCACCGGCCTCGCCCACTGCGACGAGGTCGAGGCGCTGCGTCGCGAGGGGGTGCTGGTGGTGCGCAAGCCGTTCAGCCCGGATGACCTGGACCGGGCGATCCGCAGCATCCTGCGCCGCGGGCGGGTCAGCGCCGGAAGAGCGCCATGTCATACTCCATGACCTTGTCGACGCTCTTCGGACCACCCTTGTCGCGGTCGGCATAGCCCGCGGTGTCCCGCCAGCGCTTGACGACCAGGGTCTGCGCCTTTGGGAACATCCGCCCGAGCTCGCGGCCGACGGCGCGGAGCAGGGTCTTCATCGCGCCGGAGCCCGGCTTGAAGCGGTAGGTGTGGGCCTGGCCCACGGGCTCCACGGTGGGATCGATGACCAGCAGACGTCGGGGGTCGTTGCGGTCCTCGGTGGCCAGGCCCCAGACCGAGTAGGTCTGGCGTGTGTCCCGTCCGGTGCTCGTGTCGCGGGCGGCGATTCCCCCCTTGTTGAGCCGGAAATAGCCGCTGCGGAACTTGGTGTAGCGGCCGCCCAGGAAGCCCCACTCCTCGGTGCCGGTCCACTCCAGGTTGCGGTTCTTGAGGACCAGGCGCCCGGACTCGAGGCTCGCGCGGTGGTCGCCGCCCTCCAGGGTCAGCCCGCCCGGGCCCCGGCTCACCCGCAGGCCCGGGTCGTCGAGCATGCGTCTCAGATCCTTGCGGTCCGCGGCGCTGCCCTGCTGCGCGGCGCGCCGCACCTCGCGGCCGACGGCGCGGCGCTCGGCGCGCGGGACGCCGGCCGCGGAGGCGGCGCGAACCGCGTTTCGGTAGCGGCCGATCCAGCCGGGGTCGCGGGCCTGGGCCGCGCCGGTCCAGGCAGTGGAAACGACCAGGAGGAGGAGGGGAGTGATCTGTTTCATGGCTCTTCCTTGAAGGTGGGCCGGCCGAAGCGCCGGGCGTCCAGACCCCGCGAGGCGAAGCAGCGCTCCCACTGCTCGGGGGCGTAAGCGTTGGCCACCGTGGGGTAGCGGCGGGCCAGGTCCTTCACCGCGCGCCGCTCGAGCCGTCCGTTGCCCTGCAGGAGCTGCTCGTTCTCGAAGGCGGCGCGGGTCCGGCCGGGCACCCCCCGGGCGAGCACGGAGCCGACGAGGAACTTGAGGTGCGGGCCGTAGAGGCTGTGCTTCAGCGACGGCTCGGGAATGTCGTTGAGGATCGCGTCGACGAACCAGTGGTTTGGGACGAACAGGTCGCGGGGGACGGCGCTCGAGCTGCGCGTGGGCAGGCCCGAGATTTCGGTGAGCTTCGGGTCGTTGGCCATGAAGAAGCGCACCGCCTTCTTGTTGCCGTCGAGCACGGCGTAGGCGTTCCACTTGAGGCTGGCCATGGACGGCGGCCCCTCGTGGCCGTCGCCCTGCTCGTCGCCATACCGCCCACGAATCTGGATCAGCTTGACGTCGCTGCCCTGGATGCCCGGGGCGGTCACGCCGTGGGCCCTCTCCGGCCGGGCGGCGAGGCCCAGGACCTGCTGCCGGGCCGCGGCGGGGATCGAGGAGATCTTGACCCTCGCGCCGGTGAAGGGCTGGAACCAGACCTCCTCGGGGTTTTTCAGCGCCGGCCCGATGTCCGCGCGGAAGCCCTTACCCCCCCGCATCAGGTAGCCCAGCGAGGCCTTGACCAGGTCCTCGGCCTGGGGGTTGAACCACATCACCTGCCCCTCGCCCTGGGCGTAGGCGCTGGCCGCGGCGCTGAGCCAGTTGCCGAGGTCCGCGCGGCTGAGCCACTGCCCGGCGATCCACAGGCCGCGCTCGCCGGGCTTGCCCCGCACGTCGACCATGCGGGAGAGCCGGCTGTCCAGGGCGCAGTGGGCCCAGGAGTAGCAGAACCCGCTCCAGTCGGGCTGGTCCGGTCGGGAGAACGTCGCGCCGGTGCCCATCTCGCTGAAGGACGACATCCCCACCTTGTCCTTGCCCAGCAGCAGCTTCACCGCCCGGTCCAGGCGCTGGCCCGGCGTGGCCGCCTCGAGCGCCGCGTGCTCCTGGGGCGTGAGGACGCGCGATCGCGGGACGGTGGAGCCGTGCGCCCGGGCGAGCGGCGAGCGGTTCGCCTGCAGCCAGCCCCGGGAGAAGGTGCGGATGCCGGTGGCCTGGCTCAGCTCGCCGTCGCCCTTGATGTAGAGCGCCTGGCTCCGCGTCTGGTGCGTGTCCGCGGCGGCCTGCACGCGGAAGAGGGTGTTGTCCGGCCGGCGCATCGGGCTCGGGGGGCGGTTGACGAGCGCCCGCGCCGCCTCGAGGGCGGATTGGTCGGCGAATCTGTGCGGGTAGCGCTTGACGAGCAGGCGCAGGGCCCAGCTCCCGCCGCGCGTGCTTCCGCCCGAGTCGGTGGCGAAGGAGGCGAGCTCGAGGACCTTGCCCCGGGTGATGCGGCCCGGGCCGTGGACCAGCTCGGAGATCTTGCGGGCGAGCAGCGCGTCGAGGGGGCGCGGCCGGCGGGGCAGGAAGTCCGGACGTCGGCCCTGGGCGCCCCCGGGTATCGAGAGCAGGGCGACGAGCAGCAGCGGGATCCATGTCGCGTTCCTCACGGCAGGGCGCAGAAGCAATCGCCGAGCCAGCCCGCGAACACGTGGTGCTCAGGGGTTCGTCGTGACTGCCCACCGCTGTCCGCGGCGGCCGGGTCGGCCAGACGGGGTCAGTGGTCCCCGCCGAGCGGCGGGCGCGCCTGGCGCGCGGGATGTCAGGGAATCGCCGGTGCCAGCCGACCCGCCGCGCGCTGCAGGGCGAGCAGCGCGAGATCGCGGTTGAGCCGCTCCACGACCTGTCCGACCCGCCGCGCCTGTAGCTCGCTGAACGCGGTCTGCACGTCGAGGCTGGTCGCCAGCCCCTGGCCGTACTGCTGGTGCACGGCGTCGTGGGTCTCGCGGGCCAGGGTCAGCTGCCGATCGGCCAGGGCCAGGTTGCGGCGGGCCCGGGCCAGCTCCAGGGAGGCCGCGCGAACCTCCTCGCGGATCTCGAGGCGTTGCTGCTTCAGGTTGTTCTTGCTCACCCGCACCCGGGAGCGGCGCTCGGCGAGCTCGGCGAAGCGGCTGCCGCCCTCGAGCAGGGACCAGCGACCGCCGAAGATCAGCTGCCAGGTGTCGTTCTCTCCGGTGAAGCCCCCGGCCGAGTCCCAGGTCCAGCTGTAGGTCACGTCGATGTCGGGCACCCACTTGAGCCAGGTGGACAGGCGGTCCCGCTCGGCGATGGCCACGCCGAGCTCCAGCGCCCGCAGGTCCCGGCGCTCCCGCAGCGCGTCGGCCTCCAGGTCGGCCAGGTCGCCCTCGGGCACCCCGGGGCGAGGCGGCGGGGCGATGACCAGGTCGCCGCCCAGGCCGGTCAGGGTCGACAGGGCGTACCGGGTGAGCTTCACCGCGTCCCGCGCGTCCTGCAGCGCCCGCTCGGCGGCGGTGACCTGGATCCGGGCGCGGAGCAGGTCGATGCGGGTCGTCTGACCGACCTGCTTGCGCAGCTCGGCCTCCCGACCCAGATCCCGCGCAGTCCGCAGGTTCTCCTGCGCGGCGCGCACCAGCTCCTGCGTCGTGTGTGCCTGGTAGAAGGTGCGGGCCACCGCGAAGAGCAGCTCGTTCTTGTCGAACCGGCCGCGCTCCTGCGCGAGCTCGAGGTTCGAGTAGGCGCTCTTGAGCAGCGGAAGCGCGCTGGCCTTGAGCAGCACCATGTTGGCCGAGAAGCCGAGGCGCTTGCCCCAGAGCTCGGAGATCACGATCCGGTCCGCCCCGGCCGGCGCGCCGAACAGCGCCGGGTCGATGGTCACCTCCTGGCTGTTGCGGGTCACCGATGCGCTGGCGGACAGGTTGGGCAGCAGGATGGCCCAGGCCCGGCGGGTCAGGGCCTGGGCCTGGACCACCCGCTCGTCGAGGTTGAGCGCCGCGGGGTAGCGGGCCAGGGCGAGCCGCTGGGCCCGCTCCAGGGTCAGCGGCTCCGGCGCGGCGGCGGCGGTCAGCGGGGTCAGGGTCAGCAAGAGAATCAGCGCGCGCATCGTCCACCTCCCATCGATCGATCTCACTCGGCGCGGCGCGGCCGGCGAGAGAGCGCGTGGCGCAGGCCGCGGATCTTCTCGAGCGCCCAGTCCTTCGAGCGCTCCTGGGCCAGGTACATCACAGGGACCATGACCAGGGTCAGCGCGGTGGCGAACACCAGGCCGAAGCTCACCGCCTGCGCCATCGGGCCCCACCACTCCATGCTCTGGGCGCCGGTGTCGATGGACATGGTGCGGAAGTCGATCCCGACGCCGAGGGCCATGGGGAGCAGCCCGAGGACGGTGGTCACGGCGGTGAGCAGCACCGGCCGGAAGCGCACCATGCCGGCCCTGACCAGCGCGTCCCGGATGGAGAGCCCCTGCTTTTGCATCAGCTGGTTGGCGTAGTCGATGAGCACGATGGCGTTGTTGACCACCACGCCGGCGAGCGAGATCACCCCCATCCCGGTCATGATCACGCCGAACTTGTTGCCGGTGACCAGCAGCCCGAGGAGCACGCCGTTGAGCGACATCACCACCGAGCTGAGGATGATCGCCGGCCGCATCACCGAGTTGAACTGGGTGATCAGGATCATCAGCATCGCCATCAGCCCGATGAGGAACGCCCGCTCCAGGAACGCGGTGGCTTCCTGCTGGGCCTCGTCCTCGCCGCTGTAGTAGACGCCGTAGCCGGCCGGGAGCTCGAGCTTCGCCGAGAGCAGCTTCTTCACCTCGGCCATCACCTCTGCCGAGCTGCGGCCGGTGACGTCGGCGCTGATCAGGACGGTGCGCTTCTGGTCGATGTGCTTGATGCTGCCCAGACCGGCCGTGGAGTAGACCCGGGCCACGTCGCGCAGGGGGACCTGGACGTCGTCCTTCCCCGTGATCTTGATGTCGAGCACGTCCTCGATGGAGTCGCGGTAGGGGCGGTCGTAGCGCACGGTGATGTCAAACTCGTCGTCGCCCTCGCGCAGCACGCTGGCCTTCTCTCCGTTGACCGCCGCGCGGATCGCCTGGGCGATGGAGGATGTGTTGACCTTGCGCTGCATTGCCTTCTCGCGGTCCACCTCGACACGCAGCTCCGGCTTGCCGCCGTCGAAGTCGTCCTTGAGATCCACCACGCCGGGCACGGTGGCGATGAGGCGCCGGGCCTGCTGGGCGTAGCGGCTGAGCACGCGGTAGTCGGGGCCGGAGATCTCCACCGAGACGGGCGCCCCTGTCGGTGGCCCGCCCTTTTCGACCTCGACCCGCAGCTCTGCCCCGGCCACGCCTTTGAGCTGGCGGCGGATCGACTCCACGGTGTCCCAGGTGCTGTGGCTGCGCTCGTGACGGTCCTTGAACTCGAGGTCCGCCACGGCCTCGTTGCTCGCCCCTCCCATGTTGCCCACCGGCAACGCGCCGGCGGGCAGGCCGACGTTGGCCACCGTGTCCTTGGTGTTGTCCTCCTCGCCGGCGATGCGCTCCACCTGGCGCATGATGCCGTCGGTCTGGTCGATCACCGTGCCCTGGGGCGCCTTGACCGCCACCTGGGCCCGCTCGGGGGTGGTCCGCGGGAAGAGCTCCACGCCGGCGCCGAGGCCGGCGTAGAGCGCGATGGTCGCCGCCAGGAACGCCACCGAGCCGCCGAGAACCGTCTTCGGGTGGTCCATGCTCCACTCGAGCACCCTGCGGTAGGCTCGCTTGATCCGGCCGGCGTCCTCCACGCTGTCGATCCGGGCCGCCCCGGGCTTGACGCGCAGGTGGTCGGCCGCGAGGACCGGGTTGATCACGAGGGCGACGAAGAGCGAGGAGGTGAGGCAGACGACGACGGTGATCGGCAGGTACTGCATGAACTCGCCCATGATCCCGGGCCAGAACAGGAGAGGGGAGAAGGCGACGACGGTGGTGGCGGTGGAGGCGATGATCGGCCAGGCGACCTCGCGGGTGGCCTCGAGGGCCGCCCGGCGCCGGTCCGCGCCCTCGGCGACGTGGCGGTAGATGTTCTCCACGACGACGATCGAGTTGTCGACCAGCATCCCCAGGGCGAGGATCAACGAGAACAGTACGACGATGTTCAGGGTGATCCCCAAAGCCTGGAGCACGGCGAAGCTGATCAGCATTGAGAGCGGGATGGAGATGGCGACGAAGGCGGCGTTTCGCAGACCGAGGGCGAAGAACAGCACGCCGAGCACGAGGATCAACCCGGTGATGATGTTGTTCTCCAGGTCGCCGACCTGTGCCCGGACGAACTCGCTGTTGTCCTGACGGATGGTGAGGGTCGTCCCCGCCGGGAGCCCGGGCTTCTCCTTGGCCAGCAGGTCGCGGATCTCGTCGGCGATGCGCACGATGTTCTCGCCGGCCCGCTTCTTGACCCGCAGCGTGATTCCGTCCTTGCCGTTGATGCGGGAGATGGTCTCCCGTTCCTTGAAACCGTCGACGACCCGGCCGATCTCCTTGAGCTTCACCGAGTGTCCGCCGGGCGCCTTGAGCACGATCTCCTCCATCCGGGAGACATCGCGGTACTCGGCCGGGACCCGCACCGAGTACTTGCTGCGGCCGAGGTCGATGGAGCCGGCCGGCACCGTGACGTGCTCCTCGCGGATCCGGCTAAGCACCTGACCGACGCCGATGCGGTGGTGCTCCATCCTCTTCGGGTCGAGGTAGATCTGGATCTCGCGGTCGAGGCCGCCGGTGAGGTCGACCCCCAGCACGCCGGGGACCGCCTCGATGCGCTCCTCGAGGCCCTCGGCGACCTGCTTGAGCCGATCGAGGCCGTAGCTTCCCGAGACGCTGATCAGCATCATCGGGAACTCCGAGAGGTTGATCTCGATCAGCACCGGATCCTCGGCGTCGGTGGGCAGGTCGGGCTTGGCCTTGTCGACCTTGTCGCGCATGCGCTGGTAGGCGTTGTCCAGGTCCACGCCGCTCTGGAACTCGACGCTGATCAGCGAGACCGACTCGGAGCTCGCCGAGGTCATCTTCTTGACGTCCTTGAGGTCCTTCAGCTCGCGCTCCAGCGGGTTGGTGACCAGCTTCTCCATGTCGGCGGGGGCGACGCCGGGGTAGATCGTCTGGACCATGATGATCGGGATCTTGACCTCGGGCTGGGCCTCCAGCGGGAGGCTGCGGTAGGCGACGACGCCGACCACGACGATGAAGATCAGCAGGACGTAGACCGAGGTCTTGAACCGCAGGGCGATCTCGGAGATTTTCATGGCCCGTTCCTTTTTCTGTTGTCTGCGGCGCTACCGCGGCCCGTGAGGCGCTACTGGACGACGCGGACCGGCTGCCGGTCTTGCAGATCCCGCTGCCCCAGCACCACCAGGCGCTCGCCGGCGTTGACCCCCTCGAGCACCACCACCTTGTCATCGACCGTGGGGCCGAGCTTGACCGGCCGCCGCCGGGCGAGCCCCTGCTTCTCGACGAACACGCTGCGCAGGTTGTCGCCGTCCTCGACGACGACGTCCTGAGGGACGATCACGACCCGCTGGCGGGTCTCCGCGGCGAGCTGCACGCTGGCCGACATCCCGACGTTGATGCGCAGGCCGGGGTTGCGCAGTCGCAGGCGGACCTCGTAGGTCTTGCTCGCCGGGTCGGCGACGGGCAGCACCACGTCCACCCTGGTGTCTACGCTCTGGCCCAGGGCGTCGATGGTCACCCGCGCGGGCGTCCCCGGGTGGACCCTGGTGATTTGGGTCTCCGGGAGCTGTGCGCGGACGACCACGGTCCGGTGGTCGACGACGTCCAGCATCGGCGCGCCGGGCGTGACGTACTCGCCGCGCTCGACCAGCTTGCGCGTGACCACCCCGCCGCGCTTGGCGACGATCACGCTCTTCTGCAGGTTGGCCTGGGCGATGCGCAGGCGAGCCTCGGCGGCGACCATGGACGCGCGGGCCTGGTCGAGCTTGTCCTGGGGCACCAGGTCGGCGCGCTTCAGCGTCGCCAGCCGCGCGTGGGTCTTCTTGGCCAGGTCATGGGTCGCTCGGGCCTCGTCGGCCTGGGCCTTGAGCGAGGTGTAGTCGATCCTCGCCAGCACCTGACCCCTGCGGACGCGCTGGCCCAGGTCTACGCCGAGCGCCTCGACCTGCCCGGGCACCTCGGCGGAGTAGGTCACATCGGCGTCTGCCGCCGTCTCGCCAACCAGGCGGATGTGATCGGTGACCTCGCGCAGCTGTACGGGCTCGACCTTCACGTTCACGGGCGCCTGGGCCACGGGCTTTGGCCTCGGCTCGGCCTGAGAGCGTGCGCAGGCTGGCGCGAAGAGCAGGAGCATCAAGAGACCAGCGCGATGCGTCATGTCGTTCTCCTTCATTTCGCCCGGAAAAAGCAAGCCGCGCGCCAACACCTCCGAGTGACAGAGTGCTTGCGTGTCAGGTACTTGGCGCCGTGCCCCGCCCTCGCAGGGCCTGCCAGATCGGACGAGATACCAGAATGGTACGGTCAGCGCCGCCGGCGCTCGAGCTGCCGCAGCTCGCGCAGGGCCTCGTCGTGGCGCGGATCCAGCGCGAGGATCGCCCGGTAGCGGCTGGCGGCGGCGTCCAGGTTGCCTTCCTTGGTGAGCTGCCGCGCCTCGGCGATGTGGAGCCAGACCAGCGCGTTCCGGTTGCCCGGATCGCGGGAGAGGATCTCTCTGAGGAGCAACTGTGCCGAGCGGAAGCGCTTGTTCCGCACGAACTGGACCGCGTCGAAGTAGGCGAGCAGGTTGTCAGAGAGCGGGACCTTGCCGGTCATGGTGGGCTTCACGTCGGCGAACAGCTGCTCGTCCAGACCGCTCGCGGCAGACGCGGGACTCGCCGCGGTCACCGCGCCGAGGGTGCGGGCCAGGTCGTGGACCTCCGAGGCGAGCAGGAAGGTCAAAATCACCGAGCCCAGGCGGACCATGTTGCTCGAGCGGACCTCCATCGCGCCCTCGGCCTTCGCCGGCACGTGGGCCTCGTTAATATAGGTCCCGTTCTTCGATCCGGTGTCCTGGAGGAAGATCCGTCCGCCGCGTCCTCTCTTGAACACCGCGTGGTAGACCGACACCGACTCGTCGGCGATCACCACGTCGTTGGGCTCCACCCGACCGACGGTCACCGACCAGGGCTCGCTGCTGCTGCGCAGCGGGAACACGACGATGCTGTTCAGCCGCTGCGGCGCGGAGCCCCCCACCTTGCGGCCCCGGTCGCCCAGCGTGGCCTGCCACTCCCGCGTCGCCTGCCGCAGATCGGTGGGCTGACCGGTGAAGAGCAAGAACGCCTCGCCGTGGCGGCGGCGGAACGAGTCGAGGTCTATCCCGCTGACGCCGACGCTGAGCTCGGCCATGGTGATCGGCTTGTTCGTCACGACGGTGTGGCGAAATGCTAGTCGACCGTGAGGACGTCGTCGACAAAAAGCCGACATCCCCGATTGAGACCTGAAACCTGTAAGGTCAGCCACAGCCCAACTTGGTGCATCCCAACCGGCGTGCGGGGAATATGCACAACCCCGTCGGCATTTCGACCGGCACCTGTCGGACGGGCGAGCACGTGGCGCTCCATTTTGGTCTGGCTCAGTTTGGCGGGAGCGCGCAGTTCCGTGAGCGATGCCGCGGGGTCCCGCGCCCGGACGATCCGGGCCTGACTCGTCTGCGCGTGGGGTCACGGCCGCCAAGCCACCGAAATACCGTTCGTCAAAGCTGGTCCGCCCGTTGCATTCCGAACGCGGCGAGGTGGAAAGCATGGGATCGAGACAACACGTGTACCAGGCAGTCCTGATGGGGCTGTTTCTTATGTTTCTGTTCAACATCAGCTGAGGTGAGCCAATGTCAGATCGAAGTCCAGTGAATGGGATGGTGGTCGCGGTGGCCGCGGTGCTCGCCGCAGCTCCGGCCGGAGCGGCGCGCGTGCCGATGGCCACGCCGCTCTCCGAGGCGGGCTACGAGCGCATCGCCCGCAGCAGCGGCGTCAGCGTCTACAAGCACAGGGACGCCGACGTGATCCAGCTCGGGGCGGACGCGCGGATCGACGCGCCGCCGGACGCCGTGATGCGCGCGTTGCTCGACTACGAGGGCCAGGTCGGGGTCATCGGCCGCCTCTCCGAGGTCAAGGTGCTCCGGCGCGCCAAGGGGCAGTTGACCGTGTACCAGCGCCTCAACCTTCCGGTGATCGACGACCGGGACTTCACCCTCGACGTGCGCTACGGCCAGGCGGGTGAGACGCGCTGGATCACCTACCGCGCGCTGAAGCGCGGCGGGCCGCCGCCGCGGGACGGCGTGGTCAGGGTCACCGACCACTCCGGGAGCTGGCAGCTCCGGCCCGTGGACGGCGGCCGGGCGACCCTCGCCCGCTTCATGGTCCGGATCGATCTCTCGGGCTGGCTGCCGAAGTGGATGGCCCGCTCCGGCTCTGGCAAAGAGGTCCCCGAGCTGTTCAAACAGGTCCGCGTCCTCGCGGACTCACACCGCAGCAACGATGGGAGGATCGCATGGTCATCCAAGTGATACTCGTCGCGTTCGCACTTCTCCTGCTCCTAGAGCTCTGGCGCTCGCACCGCGCCCAGCGCCGGGGCATCAACGAGCGGCGGCCCGTCAAGCCGCTGCGCAGCTACCCGTCGGTCACCGTGATCCGCCCGATCAAGGGGCTGGACGCCGGCGCGCGCGACAACATGCGCGCCGCGCTCGAGCACGGCTACCCCGGCAAGGTCGAGACGCTGTTCGTCTTCGACGACCACTTCGAGCCGGCCGTACCCCTCGCAGAGGACGCCATCGCGGCCTACCGCGACGCCGGGGGCCCGGACCGGGCCGACGTCGTCTTCTGCGGCCAGCCGCCCCGGGGACGCACGGGCAAGCTCAACGCGATGATCGCCGGCCTCCGGCAGGCCAGGGGCGAGGTCATCGTGTTCGCGGACTCGGACATCCGCCCCGACCGGGACGCCCTGCGGCGGCTGGTGGAGACGCTGCTCGAGTCCGAAAAGAATGGCTCGGCCTTCGCGCCGGTGGTGGTGCAGCAGGCTCCGAGCACGGCCGGTGACGTGGGCTACGCCCTGCTGCTCAACGGCCTCTACGGCCCCGCCGCCGCCGCCGCCGCGCACGACCGGGGAGGGACGCTGCCCTTCATCATGGGGCAGTTCATGGCCTTCCGGCGCGAGGCGATCGAGGCCATCGGCGGCCTGGAGACCGCCGACGGGCAGCTCGTCGACGACATGTACCTCGGCATGCGCGTCACGCAGGAGGGCTACAAGAACCGCGTCTCGCCACACTACGTGCCCATCGTCCAGGAGGGGATGACGAGCGGCGAGTTCGCGCGGACCTTCGTCCGCTGGATCACCTTCTCACGCTCGGGGCTGCCGGGACGGGACTTCAAGCTCGCCTCCTGGCTCCGCGGCGCGGTCTTCTGGCTCGGGCTCGTCGCCGCCGTGTTCGCGCTGACCCAGGGCATGTGGCTCGCCGCGGCCCTTAACCTGCTCGCGCCGCTGGGCACGGCGCTCTCCATCAACCGGCTCCACGCCAGCCTGGGCGGCGCGCCGCTCTCGTGGCGCCAGAGCTGGGTCGGGTTCGCGGTGCTCCTCGCCGCGCCAGTGATCTACCTCAACGTGCTGACCCGCCGGAAGGTGAGCTGGCGCGGACGGAGCTACGAGCTGAGCAACGAGGCGACGCTGGCCTAACCTAGGACCGTCCTCGCCGTCGCCGGAGCAATCCCAGCACCACCAGCCCCAGCAGACCGATGAGCCCGAGCGACCCCGTGCCCCTCCCGCTGGCCACGGCGCAGCCCGAGTCATAGTCCGGATCGCAGGCGTTCCCCAGCCCGTCCTTGTCGTCGTCCTGCTGCAGCGAGTTGACCGTGGTCGGGCAGTTGTCCAGGGCGTTGAGCACGCCGTCGGAGTCGAAGTCGCCGCAGGCGTCGCCCTGCTCGTCGTTGTTGGTGTCGATCTGGTCCGCGTTGGCCACGGTGGGGCAGTTGTCGAAGGCGTTGATCAGGCCGTCGCCGTCCCAGTCCTTCTCGCCGTCCTTCTTGTCGGCCTCGTGGTCCTTGTCCACCATGTAGCGCGCCTCGAAGATGTCGATGCGGTCGACCAGCACGGGGCCGGTGAGGCCGGAGGCGTCGTCGTCCGTCACCGGCAGGAGCGTCAGGGTGTCAAAGGTGTCGGTGACCTTCGGCTTGCACGAGTCGTACCACCCCTCGACCGCGGTGCTCTCCATGGTCGGGTCGTTGCCCGGCCCGGTGCAGTAGGGGCCGCAGGCCGTGCTGCCGTCCTCGTTCTGGCAGGCGCCGCCCTTGATCAGCACCTCGGGCTCCTCGCCGGTGTCGCCGGGGCAGCTCAGGTACCAGCCCTCCTTCTTCTTCAGCGCAGGCTCCTTGGCGTTGGCGTAGCGGCAAACGGCGATGCAGCGGGTCGCGCTGCAGGCCTCGGCCTTGATCAGCTCGTGGGGCGCGTGGACGGCCACGGTCTTCTTCTGCCCGTCGGCGTAGACCGGGAAGGGCACGCGGAGCTCGCCGGCTGGGCCCTTTAGCACGAAGGCGCCGTGGAGCAGCTTGGCCTGGCCGCCCTTGGGCTTGGGGACCGTGAGCACGACCTGGTAGGTGTCGTAGAGCGAGGCGTCGACGCGCAGGTTCTTGTGGGTCATCCCCGAGCTCTTGTCCTTGAGGTGGAGCTCGAGCTGCCCGCCCTTGAGGGCCAGGGGCTTGGTGAGCCCCGCGGACTCCCAGCCCTCGAGCTCGGTGTCACCGGCCCATTCGGGCGCGCCGCCCCACTCCCAGTAGGGGCTGTCGTCGGCGCCGTCGTAGGTGTTGATGTTCCGCAGCCGGTGGTGCGTCACGTTGTAGAGGTGCCGGTTGTAGTCCCGACGCAGCCGGTTCATCTTGTCCAGGGACTGCTGGCTCAGCTGGATACCCGTCGAGGGATCGTTGATCAGGATGTAGAGCTGGGTCGTGGTCTTGGGCGAGTCCTTGTAGTCCGGGAAGCGCTCGCCGTTGGCGTAGACGATGCTCCCGATGTCGATCTCCTTGCGCGTGCCCGTGGCGGTCAGCCCCCGTGGGTGCTGGACCTCGGCCGAGGTGTAGGGCGCGCACTCGCCCGAGGATCCGCGGTAGTAGGGCGGATCGAGGCAGAGGTCGAAGTCGGAGCTCACGTCCTTGTCCGGGCAGTCCGTGGCGATGGCGTCCAGGGTCTGCTGCTTGGGCGTGCACTGCTGGCTCGTGGTGTCGACGAGGAACATCTTCGGCACGGCGGTGGGCGGCGCCAGGCCCCAGAGGTAGAGGTCCAGCGGGCGGGTGCCCAGCACCGGCTCGATGGAGTAGAAGGTGCCGTTCCCCTCGTCGCGCCAGTTGGCGCCGTACATGATCTCGCCGTAGGTGTTGAAGTACAGGCTCCAGTGCGCGCCCTGGTGGCCGAGGAGCTGGGCGGACATCGTGCCGTCGGTCTCGCGGAAGCGGATGTAGCAGCAGACGTCGTGCTCGGCCTCGTGGGCCAGGATGCCGATGGGGTCCACGTTGGTGTTTGTGGCCCGCAGCTCGTCCTCGGACCAGTCATTGATCGAGCGCATGTTGTAGATGTATGTGCGGATTTTCCAGGGCGCCGGGTTGTAGGTTCGGCCGATGCCCTTGGCGATGACGATCTCTGCCTTGTTGTAGGCAAAGTTGGAGTGGTAGCCGAGCGTGCCGCACCACGCCGACTGCCCGACAGGGATGGGCTGGCTCGTCTGCAGGAAGTCGGAGAAGAGGACGTAGGTCTCGTAGTTGTCCTCGACGGTCTGGTTCGCGAGGTCGATGGCCTTGTAGACCATCTGGTACGGCACGTTGAATGCCTTGGCGCCGGACGGCATGTGATCGCAGGGCCCCGACGGGGTGACCGCGCCGGGCTGGACCACGACGATGTCCTGGATCCGGCAGACCCGGTCCCGGCTGAGCGCGGCCTTGCAGCTCTCGATGTCCTTGCTCTCGGTGAGCGCCAGGGGGACCGGCTTTCCGCGCAGCTTGAACTTCGTCAGGTCCTCGAGGTTGATCTTGAAGTCCTTGGGCGCCTTGCACCAGAGGTTCGGGTTGACGTACTTCGGTGCTGGCGCGGCGGACGCGGGCGCGCCGATCGAGACGACCAGGGCGAGGGGGGCCAGGAGGGCTACTTTGCTCATGGCTTGCTCCTAGTACCGGTAACGCAGCCCGAACCGGACGCGGAACGGGCTCTGCTTGGCAATTATGTCACCCCACTGCGTGGCCGCACCAGGCTTGAGGAACCTTTCCTCGTACTCCGTGGCCGTCCGCAGGTTGAAAAGGTTGAAGATCTCTCCGATAAGCTCCAGGTTCAGCGGCTCGCCCACGATCAGCCTGGTCAGCCGCGCGAGCTTGTAGGTCAGCTTGATGTCCAGGGCGAGCTGGGTCGGGGTGCGCAGCTCGGTGTCGTCATCGGGGGTCGAGAGGTCGTTCGGGTCGTAGCCCCGCGGCGCGCGCCGGTCGCTGTACGAGTTGAAGAAGCTGTTGAAGTAGAACCGATCGTAGGGCGTACCCGTGCCGACCCACATGTTCGCGCCGAGCGTCACGTCCCAGGGCAGCCGGTACCAGCCCGAGACCTTGAACACGTGGCGACGGTCGTCGGGCAGGAACCCGTCGAAGAAGATGTTCTGGCGCGGGTTGTCCATGTAGGCCGTGGCGTAGCCCTCGGAGACGGTGCCCTCGTTGCGGGACCAGGTGTAGGAGCCCATCACCTGCCAGTTGCCGC
>Ga0316576_10000155_pt1 | contig 27409 bp, 17 predicted proteins | sample S0NA_FD_203075 | JGI IMG/M metagenome (GOLD analysis project Ga0316576, IMG submission 203075) | Rhizosphere microbial communities from salt marsh grasses in Alabama, United States - S0-2_050615r3r5 | ecosystem: Host-associated > Plants > Roots > Rhizosphere | place: USA: Alabama | collected...
ACCGCGAGCTCGTGCGCCGCGGCCACGAGGTCACCGCGTTGCTCCCGCATGCGGACGGCGCGGCTCTCTTTGAGATCATCGATGGTGTGACGATTCGCAGGTTCCGCTACTTCGTTCCCGCTTCTCTGCAAAAGCTCTGCTACAACGGTGGCATCCTGCCGAATCTGCGTCGCAGCTGGTGGGCGCGGATCAACCTGCCGTTCTTTGTACTCGCCCAGGCACTGGCGGTCGCGCGCATGGCGACCACCCGCGGTTTCGATATCGTCCACTGCCACTGGCTCATCACCAGCGGTCTCATGGGCGCCCTGTTCGCCGGTATTGGTCGGGCTCCCTTGGTGGTCACTGCTCATGGCAGCGACGTTTTCACCGAGAACCCCTTCTTCTTATTCGTCGACCGCTGCGTGCTCCGTCGCTGTGCGGCCTGCACCGCCAACAGCCGACGCAGCGGCGAGCTGGTGTCGAGGATCGAGCCGGCAGCGAGGATCGAACCCGTGCCGATGGGGGTCGATCCCTCGAAGTACGGCAAGCACCTGGCCTCGGCCGAAATGCGCGGCCGATTGGGGAACGGTCGCCCGCAACTGCTCTTCGTCGGGCGCTTCACAGCCAACAAGGGTGTGGGGGATCTGGTCGCCGGCATGGAAACCATCTCCAGGGAGCTGCCCGACGCCCGATTGGCCCTGGTCGGCTTTGGTCCTGAAGAACACGTCATCAAGAGGGAGGTCGCGAAGGCAGGATTGGGGTCCCGGATCCAGTTCCTCGGACGCCTCTCCAGGGCAGAAATTCCGACCTGCATGGCCTCGGCCGACCTCCTGGTTCTGCCTTCGGTCAAGGTTGAGGGACTCGGCGTGGTTCTCCTCGAGGCGCTGGCGAGCGGCACCGCCGTGGTCGGCACCGACGTCGGCGGCATCCCCGACATCGTTCGGGACGGCGAGACCGGTTTCCTGTGCCGTAGCCAGGATCCCGAGGACCTGGCCGCAACCTGCCTCCGAATGTTACGGGACGACGACCTGATGCGGCGTACCGCTGACAATGGCCGTCGTCTGGTCGAGCAGCAGTACAGCTGGCAGCGAATCGGCGGCAGGCTGGAGGCTCTGTTCGCCGACTGCCTCCGCACCCAAATATCCAAGTCCGCGTACGAAGAGCCCGAGGGCGGCGTTTGAAGGTCCTGCACCTTACTGACGCTCCGGACCTCGTCGGCGGTGTCCAGACCTACCTCGCCGAGCTTTGCCAGGCGCTGCCACCAGCCGGGGTCGATTGCGAAGTGTGGCACCCGCTGAGAAGCGATGACGGCCTCGCGACCCACCTCTCGAGGTGGGCGGACTACGGGTACGAGCGTGAGCTCGCCTCCCGAATCGAGCGTTACCGACCAGCCATCGTTCACGCCCACAACCTGTGGATGCGGCTTTCGCCGCTGCCGCTCCGCGCGGCAAAGCGAGCCGGCGTCCCGGTCGTCATGACCGTCCACGATTACCACCTGGTGTGCCCTCGAAAATGGATGATCGATGCCGACGACCGCCCATGCGATGCGGGCTTCGGCGCTCGATGCCTCCACTCCGACTGCCGCGGTTCAAAGGAGGGCTGGGCATGGCTGCCCTACAACAGCGGACGCTGGCTGAAGACGGCCGTCCACCGACGAATGCTACGTGCGTGGGTCGACGTGTTCCTATGCCCTTCCCTCCACCTCGGAATCTGGATGCGGCAGAGCCTGGGCGTCGAGAGTGTCCTCCATCTCCCGAACTTTGCCCGCCCGCCGATCCTCGCGCCGGTTCCATCCGGTGACCCGCGCCGCCTGCTCTTCGCGGGCCGATTGAGCCGCGAAAAGGGTGTGGAAATCTTGTTGCGGGCCATGCCGGCGATCCTCGGAGAGCATCCGCAGGCCAGCCTGGTGGTTGCGGGGGACGGCCCTGAGAGAACCTCCCTCGAACGTCTGGCGTCAGCCCTTGGGATCGAGAACACGGTCGAGTTCACCGGGTCAGTTGGAGGTGACGAGCTCGACGAACGATACCGTCAAGCCGGCATTTGCCTGTTGCCGACGCTGTGGATGGAGAACTGTCCTGTGGCCGTGCTCGAGGCGATGGCCTACGGCCGGGCGGTCGTAGCGACCAGAATCGGGGGTGTCCCGGAACTCGTCCGCGACGGCACAACTGGCGTTCTGGTCGAGCGCGGGAATTACGGTGACCTCGCCCGCACCGTGATTTCATTGCTCAACGATCCCGGGAGAGTGTTGGCAATGGGCCGCCGCGCCGCAGCGGATTTCGAGAAAACCTACACGGCGAAGATCCACGTGGACCGGCTGGTGACGATCTACCGTGCGTTGATCCGGGGGAGTGACCCGGCATCATGCTCTGCCGCGTCCTGAACGCGCTGTTCTCCACGCCGCCTTTGAGCCGGCTGGCGCCCGCACCGCGGATCGATGACCGAACTGACATGGGCGCATTCTTGAGGCAGATCCTGGCCGAAGGTACGACCTTTCTCGACAAGTTCGCCCCGTGGCACGAGGTGAAAGGACGGACGGTCCTCGATGTCGGATGCGGCCTTGGTGCCAGAACAGCCGCCGTGGCGATCGCCGGTGCCGCCGAGGTCGTCGGCATCGACACCGATACGGAGAAGATCCGGTGGGCACAAACCCTGGCTTCCATGGAGGGCATCGACAACGTGCTCTTCGTCGTTCAGTCGGTCTCCCGCGCTGCCTTCCGCGAAAATCGCTTCGATCTCATTCTGCTCACCGACGTCATCGAGCACCTGACCGATCCCGGGGCGGCACTTTCGGAGTGCGCCCGGGTTCTCAGGCCAGGCGGTAAGATCCTTGTCGCCTTTCCACCGTACCTCTCGCCCTGGGGCGCGCACCTGTTCGGCCACATCCGCATTCCGTGGGCCCATCTCCTGTTTCCGGACCACGAGGTTCTCGAGACCTGGCGCGCGCTGCACCTAGGTCGCGCTGAACGCGGGGCGGTGTACTGCAGCGAGGGCCGGACCCGGTGTATCATGGGGGCGAAAACCGTCGCCGAGCTGTGGGATCTCAACCGGATGACCATCGGCGGGTTCCTGCGCCTCGTGCAAGAGACAGAACTCAAGACGTGCATGCTGCGGCTCAAGGCTCCTGTGGGCCTTGGCGGTTTCTTGCGGATCCCGTCCGCAGGCCTGCGAGAGCGCGTGGTGACACGTCTGGTCGCCGTCCTGGAGAGATAATGCTCGTTCTCTGGCCTGTTCACCAGCTCGAGATGGACCACAGTCAGTACCTGGGGATCATGACGATCGCCGCCGTGCTCAAGGAGCAGGGTATCTCGACGGAGGTCATTCCTGCCGATGCCGACGGCGTCTCTGAGCGGATCGAACAAGAGGACGAGGTCATTCTCGCCTACAGCACGCCCTCCGCCCACGCCACCACCTACATCGATCTCAACCGAGAGCTGAAGAAACGACACCCTCAGGTCTATTCGGTGTTCGGTGGAACGCACCCGACCTATTTTCCAGAGATGGTGCACGAGGACGGGGTCGACGGCGTGTGCGTGGGAGAGGGCGAATACCCCATGCTGGACCTCGCCAGAGCTCGCGCGGTAGGGGAACCGGTCACCTCGATCGAGAACTGGTGGATCAAGGAGAACGGAAGAGTTTTCCAGAATCCCGTGCGCCCATTGATCGAGGACCTCGACTCTCTCCCGGCCCCAGACCGTACTCTTTTCCGCCGTGCCACCAATCAGTCGAACGCACACGCCATCGTGATGACCGGCCGCGGATGCCCCTACAACTGCACCTACTGCTTCAACCACGTCTACCACAAGATCTACGAGGGTAAAGGCAGCGTCGTGAGACGGCGCAGCGTCGGGCATGTCATGCGGGAGCTGCGTCAGCTCAAAGAGGAGGGCTGCCGTTTCATCCGATTCATGGACGATCTCTTCATCTTGATGCCGGACTGGGTCCACGAGTTCGCGCGTCGTTACCGGGATGAGATCGGCCTCCCCTTCTCGTGCCTGGTCAGGGCCAACTTGGTCACCGAGGAGATCGTCGAGAGTCTCAAGGAGGCCGGGTGCCACCGGATCATGATGGGGATCGAGGCCGGCAACGAGCGTCTGCGCCTGGAGGTGCTGAAACGCAGGATGTCCACCGCTCAGATCCTCGAGGCAGCGAGGATCGTCCGTGCTGCGGGGATCAGGTTGGTCACCGCGAACATCCTGGCCCTGCCCGGAGGCTCTATTCGCGAGGACTGGGAGACGGTCGATCTCAACATCCGCGCACGCCCCCACTATGCGTCGGCGTCCGTTTTGCAGGCCTTCCCGGGCACCGAGATCCACGAGATCGCGGAGCATTTCGGCTTGCTGGAGGAGGACCACCTGGAGAGAATCTCTCACGGAGGCTTTGGATTCTCGACGACCTTGAAGGGCACCAGCGCAAAGGACATCCGACAGATCGAGAACCTCCACAAGTTCTTTCCAGCCCTCGTTTGGTTCCCCTGGCTGAAGCCGGTTGTCCGCCAGCTGATCAAGCTTCCTTCGAACAGGCTTTTCGAGCTGATGTACATGACCTGCATCAACTTCGGAACCCACTTCATCAGCATTCCGCCCTCAGTCGGTGGCCCGTTGCTGTGGCGCAAGCTGACGCGCCGGTTCCGGCCGCGCCGCCGGCGGCCAGCCGGGCAAGCCGAGGCCGCCGAAAGATGAGCCGGAAAGCTCATCCGTCCAGGATCCTGGCGCTGGCGACCGAGACCGCGGGAGTGTGGCTGCGACACAATCTGCTGGAGCCATTGCGTGCCCGTCCCGGGCTCCCGCGTGCAATGCATTACATCTCCACCCACCGCTGCAACGCCCGCTGTGTGATGTGCGGCATCTGGAAGGAGACCGGAGGCCGTGATGAGGAGCTGTCTGCGACGGATCTGTGCACGATCCTCGATGACCGTCTCTTCCGGAGCATGGAATACGTCGGCATCAGTGGCGGCGAGCCGTTTCTGCGCGACGACCTCGAAGAGATCTGCGCAGTGATCATCGAGAAGTGCGCATCCCTCAGGCGGCTGAGCCTGACCACCAACGGCTTGCTGACCAACCGCCTGCGCACCGCTCTTTCCGCGATTTCGGATCGGGTCCGCGGCGCCGGCGCCCTGCTCGATGTGTCGGTCTCGGTCCACGGCATGGGCGAAACGCTGTCCAGGATCTACGGTGTCCCGAACGCGTTCGAGAAGATCGAACGGACTATTAAAGCGCTGGAGGAGTTTCGCGACAACGTCCGCCTCACCTTTTCGATGAACTGCGTCCTGCTGGCCAACAACCTTCAGAGCGCCCGCGAGCTGAAGACCTGGGCCGAAAGCAGGATCATCCCCCTCAGCTTCGTGGTTGGGGAGCGCCGGGTGCGCTTTCGCACCGACGGCCTCGAGGGGGCGTTCGCGGAAACGAACGACCGGAAACCCCTGATCGACTTTCTGTGCACTCTTGGAGACGACCCCACCCAATCAGCAACCTCCGCTGCGAAGTACCGCGAGCTCGCGGCCATGTTCGAGGGAAAAAAGACGCGGAGCCTGGCATGCTACTACGCCATGGGTGGCCTGCTGCTTGGCCACGACGGCCGGCTCTACTACTGCTCACACAGTAAGGAAATCGGCGCCTGCGGCGAGCGGCTCCCCCACGAGATTTACTACGACGCCAAAAACCTCGAATACCGTGCTCGCGATCTGTTGCACGAGGAGTGTCGGCACTGCCCCCCCTATACGCGCACTCGATGGGAAATCCAAAAGGACCTGGGGCGGACAGTGCTCGACATGGTGCGACATCGCCGCAGCCGATCGTGACCAACCGCGCGACCGATCTTCGATCTGGCGCTCCCACCAAGAACGGCCCATCAGCCCCGGATCGGTCATCTCCACCTCCGGTCGCAGACCGCCATGGCGGGATTGGTGCGGCCGACATACACTCACAGCGAAGATGACCGAAATCCTCATCACCAACGCCTACAGTGCCTTGAATCGAGGGGATGCCGCGATCATCCTTGGCATGGTGAGGAGCCTGCGGAGCACAGAGACGTTTCGGGATGCCGTGGTACGGGTCTCGTCTGCCAATCATCCGGACGACTGCGGCCGCTACCCGGTGCCGGTCGTCCCCTCCTTTCATTCGCTCAAGAACCGGTTTTCGGCAAACTCGGACATCAACGCCCTGTACTTCCTCGTCGTGCTCCTGCCTCTGAGCCTCGTGTGGGCCGGCGTCTGGCGACTTACTGGTTTGGACATGTCTTTCTCCGGTCCTTTCCGCGAGCTGATGCGCTCCTACGCGGGGGCTGACCTCGTGATCGCTGCCGGCGGCGGCTACCTCTACACCACCTCGCAGGTCCACGGCAACGTGGTTTTGGTGATCACCGTCTACAGCTTTTGCTTCGGTCGACTGCTCGGCAAACCGGTTTTTCTTTATTCCCAATCGATTGGTCCCTTCGCCACTTCCTGGCAGCAGTGGTTTGTGCGCCGAGCGCTGACCAAGGTGAGGCTGGTCGAGGTTCGGGAGGAGATTTCGGGGGCCATGCTCGATGGCTGGCGTTTGCCAATTCCAGTCCGGCGCGCGGCCGACGCCGCCTTCCTCATCCCGGCCCGAAAGCCTGAAAAAGCTCCACACCTGTTCGCCGATGAACACCGGCTGATGGTGGGTATGACAGTCAGAAACTGGTTTCGCGACCCTGTCCGCCAGGAGGAGTACGAAATAACGATGGCGTCGTTCGTGACCTGGCTGGTCGAGGAGATGGACGCAAAGGTCGTCTTTTTCCCCCAGGTGACGTTTGCCGAGGGCAGCGACGACGACAGGGAGGCGGCGCAGAGGGTCGCCACCCGGGTTACCAACCGGAACCTCGTGTACGTGCTCGAAGACGAGCTCGACGCCGAAGAGATCAAGTGGTTATGCGGCCGAATGGAGATTTTCGTTGGCACGCGCATGCACTCCAACATCTTCGCGATGTCGTGCGGCATTCCCACCATCGCCATTGCCTACCAACCGAAGACGAGCGGCATCATGAGGAGCCTAGGCCTCGAAGAGTTCGTGCTCCCCATCGAGAAAACCACCCCGGCGTCGCTCAGGGAACTGTTCGAGGCTCTGGCTTCAAAGCGTGCGACGATTCGCGAGCTCCTGCTGCGCAGGATCCCAGAGGTCGAGGAGCAGGCTCTGCTCGGAGGCGAGCTGATCGCAAAGGACTTCTCCGCGTCCGTCTCGTCCGCACGCGACGGCGCGTCGGAGCCGGGAACGCGGGTCGGGCGGTGAGCGGGCACCGCCCGGAGGTTGAAACGGACCGCACCGCAGGGGCGCCGACACCCACCGTCAGCGTGGTCGTCGTCACCTACAACGATATCGCCAACCTCCTCAACTGCTTGCGGTCGCTCCTGGCGCAGAACTATCCTGCGCCAGCAACCGAGGTCCTGGTGGTGGATGACGGCAGCACTGACGGCACTGCCGACGCCGTGCGCGCCCGCTTCCCGACCGTGGAGGTGATCACCAAGGCCAACGAGGGCGCCGATCTGTCACGCAACCGCGGTATCGAGGAGAGTACCGGTGAGGTTCTCGCCTTCCTTGACTCGGACTGCGTCGCCCATCCGGACTGGTTGGTCCGGATCGCCGATCGCCTCACCCGAGCGCCGCAGACCGTGGTCGGTGGCAGGGTGCTCCACCGCGGTACGTTTTGGCAGCGTGTGACTGGCGTTGCCGACTTCGGCGAGTTCCTGGGATCGGGGAACCGAGAGGTCCGAGCCCTCCCGACATGCAATATGGCTCTCGGGCGGACCGTCCTCGGCGAAACACGGTTCGATCCTCGTCTGCCCCGGGCCGGGGGAGACACGCTGTTCACGGAAACCCTGCGGCGGAAAGGTGCGAGGCTCGTGTTCGACCCCTCGATCATCGTGGTCCATCACCCCGCCGTAGAGCGGGGAGACATGTTGAGGAGAGCTCGGCGTTACGGTCGGAGCTTCGTCGAAGCCAGGAAGATCGACCCGTCGATGCGCTACGCCGGCTTTGTGCGCGCCGGTGTCCCTGGTGTGGTGGTGGCGACCTTCGCGAGAGCACTGCTGGATTGGTGGCGGCTCGTCCGCTACCGGCGGGAGGCGGGGTTCAACGTGTTGGAGATCCCCCCGGCCATGTTTTTCCTTCTTCTGCGCCGCGCGTGGTCGCTGCCCGAAGCTGTTCGCGCCCTTCGATCACCCTGAGTCCAAGCTGCTCGCTCCCCCCGGAGTCTGCGCCTCTGGAAGGAGCGAAATCACCGAACGGAGCTTGTAGCTCGGGCTCGTCGGGAGCTGATCGACGACTGCGACCTCGATCTCCACGCCATCACCTACGAGCTCGCGGATCTTCGACCTCACGTCCTCGGGTTCGGGCTCCACGTCACCGTGGGATCTGGTCATGCGCACGGTGATCCGCTCCACCCTATCCTGGATGATCTGCCACTGACCGACACCGATCGCGTGATCGAGGACCAGGAAGAACGGGTGGGGCGTCAGCTTGCGACCCGTCGGCAGCAGCACGTAGTCGCCGGCGCGGCCGCACACCGAGTCCATCAAAGGAAAGCCCCGGCCGCAGACGGGCTGGCGCGCGGAGCGGCGCGCGACGTCGCCCTGGTCATAGCGGATGAACGGCATGGTGAAGTTCGACAAGTTGGTGATCAGCACCGTCCCGTCCTCTCCCGGAGCGACGGGACGACCGTCCTTGACAAGCTCCACGATCACGGTGTCCAGACCGAGGTGGTAGCCCGGGCACAGCGGACACTCCCAGGCGATGACACCGCCGGCTTCCTCCGAAGCATAGATGTCGGCGACGCGGCAACCGAGGGTCGCGTGCAACAGCTCACGGGCCGCGCCGTCGAGAACCCCGGAGGTGCTCACCACCAAGGGGACGTGGATATCGGTGATCCCTGAGTGACTCAGAGCCTCGGCGAGGAGCTTCAAGGTCAGGGAGTAGCCGTGGATCATGTGCGGCCGCCACCGCCTCAGCCCCGCTATCCAAACCTCCGGTTCGTGGCGGGAGAAGAGCATCTGACGGCGGAAGATCCCGAGACTCTCGAACCAGGATCTCTGGCTCAATGACTCCGGTCTGGCCTGGAAGTAGGTCAGTCGGTGCCACGGCTTCAAACCCCACCCGAGGTACACCCTGAAGAATGACGGGTTGAACGCAGCACGGTCACCGGGACGGGAGATGATCGCCAACGACACTCCGGTCGAGCCGCTGGTGTGGGTCCTGATGCAGGTCGAGAGATCGACGTCCCGGGTGACCAGCTCGCTCTCAGGAAGCGACTGAATGTCCTGACGCCGGACGATCGGCAGGCGCTGCAGATCCTCCAGTTGCTCGATCTCGTCGATCGAGACGCCTGCTTCTCTGTAGAGGCGCTGATAGAATGGAACGGTCGCCTCCGCGTGGCGCAGGAGCCCGCGCAGGGCAGCGAGCTGCCTGCGTTCGAGCTCTTCACGACTGCGCCACTGATTTCGAGCGAGGCGCATCAAGCTGACGGCACCGCGCATTCTCCTCCCAATCCGGGCCCGAACCCTCCCACCTCCGCAATTTCCACTCGCGTGTATCTTACGGCAGGATTTCCCGTGCCCTGTTAGAATCCGCAAACGGAGATCAAACTGGTGTTCAGCGAGATATTCCCGGACCTCGTAGAGACGGCCGCACAGGTCGGCACGACGGCTCCGATCAGCCGAAGCGAAACCGTGGAGCTGCTGGAAAAGGCAGGTGGAGGGAAAGGCCTCGACGCCGGTGAGACCGTCGCCCTGCTCAACGGGCTGTCTGAGCCTGCCAATGCCCGCACGGTGCTCGAGTACTCGCGGGACTACGCGAGGCCTCTCGACGCCGAAATCCTGCTCCTGCCACCCCTGTACTTTTCGAGCATCTGCGAGAACAGGTGCGCCTACTGTGATTTTTCGCTGGGAAATGGCGTGCGCCTCGACCACCAGGAGTTCGCAGACGAGGTCCATGCCCTCCTCGAGATGGGTTACCGCAGCCTCGAGCTGGTCAGCAGCCAGGACCCCGCGCTGTTCCTTCGCGAGGACCCGTTCGACCCCTACGACCAGAGGTTCGACGTCAGCGGATCGGCGGAGTACTTCACGATCCTCCGCGACCTCCTCACGGCTGCCGGTGGCGGCATGATCACCAGCAATATACCGCCGGTCTGCACCCAGGGTTTCGAGGTGCTGAAACGCGCCGGTCTGGACTGTTTTCTCGTCTGGCTCGAGACCTTCGACCCTCTCCAATACTCGCGCCTGCACGTGGACACCGGACCGAAAGGGAACCAGAGCTTCCGTCTCGACTCCTTTGACCGTGCCCGCGAAGCCGGTATCCAGCACGTGGCCGGGGCATTCTTGAAGGGTCTTCATGACTGGCGCAAGGAGGAGGTCATTCTCTACCTCTTCGACCGCTACCTGAAATCGCGTTGGGGACGTGGTTTCTCGATCATCGGCAGCCCGCGGGTCAAGGGACGGTTCATGGGCTCCATGGCCATCAGGGAGCACGCGGTGTCGGACGAGGAGTACGAGCTGAACATCGCTCTCGACCGAGTGCTTTTCGACGGTGTTCTGTGGCTGCAAACCCGAGAGAGCTTCGACTTCAATCGTCGCCTGATCAATACCTTCGGAGGCGGCGTCATCCTCACCCTGACAAGCTGCACCGCCCCGGGCGGTTACTCGAGGCCGGCGCAGGCCGCGTCCCAGTTCCCGGTCTTCAAGCAGAATCTGGAACAAGCCACCGCCCTCCTCGAACAGGACGGTTTCACGGTCCGCTACGCCTGGGGCAGCACTGATCTCGAGGCTGCGCATCGCGCCAATCACCAGAGCTGATCAGGGATCTCCCCGGGCTCCCAGGGCGACACGAAGGATCTCCTTGCCCTCGGCGACGATTCGCGGCCGCCGGAGGACCACGGCGAGTGTGAAGGCCGCCATCGGTGGGAGCACGAACACGAGAAGCGAGCCCAGCGACGATTCCCCAACGCTTTCGGCGCCGATCGCCCTGGCGCCGAGGGCTACGGCCGCAAACGCCACCAGACCCGCCGCCGGGACCGAGAGAGCCGAGAGCACCGAGCGCGCTTGGATCCCGGTCAGTCTGGCGACGATCACCAGATTGACCGGCGCGAAGACCAGCGCGGCGAGCGACTCCGCCGCGCACACTGCCACCAGGCTGTGGTGCGCCGCGAGCCACAAGAGCGAGATGGTCATGGCCGACCGGGCCGCGGTGTACTTAAGAAGCAGCCCGACCCGCCCGGTCGCGATGTAGACCGGCGCCGCCGCGAGGAGAGGAGCGAGCAGTGCAAAAAGTGCCAGCGCCCGCGCCGGCTCCACCGCGCCCGACCACCGCGGGCCGAATAGGACGTGAATCAGCTGCCCGGAGTAGAAGAAAAGCAGGCCCGCGAGCATTGCCGTCAAGATCAGCATGAGACCGGTGAGGCGCAGGAACCAGCGGCCGAGCTTTTCGTTCTCCTCCTGCTCACGGCAGAATGCCGGAACGGCGACACGGTCGTAAACGGCAAAGACGCTCTGCAGGGGTGCGTGGACCATTCGGGTGATGATCTCGTAGTAGCCGAGCTGGGTCAGACCGAGGAATCCTCCCACGAAGAGCCTGCTGCAGGAGTCGATCAGGTAGGCGAGGTTTCCTGAGGACCAAATCCTGATCCCCGAGTGAACGATGCGCTGGGTGACCTCCCTGGTCAAACGCCTGCTCGGTCGCCACGGCACGAGCACCCACCAAAGGATGGCCGAGACGACGGCACCCCCCAGGGAACCGGCCACCAGTGCCCAGGGGCCCCAGCCGATCAGGGCCAGCGCCACCGACAGAACAGCGCTGGTCAGTGATTCTGCGAGCAAGATGAGAGTCTGTTTGCGGAAGTCGAGCTCGATCACCGCCAGCGTGTTCGGCACCGCGGCCAGCGCCTGGGGGAAAAGCCTGAGAGACATCACCACGAGCACCGCGCCCGCGCGCGGGTCGCTGAAGAAGTTTGACGCGAAGGGTGACACCACCAGGATCAACAGGTAGGTAACGGTCGTGAGGCCCGCATTGATGAAGAAGCAGGCGTTGGCAGCCTCGGTGAGATCGTCGCGCTGCTGGACAAGGGCCGTGTGCAGGCCGAGGCCCTTGACACGGTGGACAAAGGAGAGCACCAGGAAAGCCACCGCAATCAGCCCGAAGTCATCCGGCGTCAGGAGCCGGGCGAGCACGATGAGGGCCAGGGTTTGCACCGCCCGCTGTAACGCCACGCCCAGCGACATCCACTTCGCGCCCCTGATGGCAAGGGTTTGGGTCGAAGAGACCTGCATCCCGCCCTCAGAGATATCCAAGGGCCGCGAGCCGCCGGCGGATATCTTCATCGCCGTCTGCCAGAGGCCGTTCCCGGTCGCCCACATACCTCGCAGCCTCGCGCGCCACCAGGTTGTCGTGCTCCTCCACCAGGCCGCGCATCTCGGACGCCTTGCGCGGGTCGGCACGTACGAGGTTCTGTGTCTCGCCAGGATCGCCGAGAATATCGTAGAGCTCCTCGCACGGACCCTCGTCGTCGCGGATGTACTTGAAGCCTCCGCACCGGCACGACACCAACCGATAGACGTCCGCAATGCCCGTCCGGCTCTGCCGGCTCCCGCCGTGCATGGACTCGCTGAACGCACAGGCTTTGCGCGCGATCCGCTCTCCGCGCATCAGTGGCAGAAAACTCGATCCCATGAAGGTCTCAGGCGCCGCAATCCCCAGGAGGTCGAGGATGGTTGGTGCGAGATCGAGAAGCTCCACCTGATCGCTGACTTTTCCTCGCCGCCCGAGGCCCGGATCGCGGATGATCAGTGGAACCCGAAGCAGTTCGTCGTGGAGATCTGGCCCATGCGCGAAGCGTCCGCGTTCGCCGAGCTGCTCCCCGTGGTCGGAGGTCACGATGACTGCCGTTTCGCGGGAGAGATCGAGGGCGTCGAGGCCGTCGAGCAGGTTGCCGATGTGGCGGTCGACGAGCTCAACCCGGCGATCGTACAGCCGGCGCAGGGCCGCCACCGCGGGTGCGGGCCGTCCAACCGTCATCCCGGCCAGACAGCCGAGACAGGACAGCCGGTCACGCCAAGTTCGTTCACCCGGCAAGGGTTGGTAGGGGTAGTGGACGTCCATGTAGTGGAGCCAGAGGAAGAACGGATGGTCCTGCGCCGCCACCCATTGCAGCCCTTGCTCGGTGATCTGCCCTCCGGTCAGGTACTGCCCGCCTTCGGGCAGTACGGCAGCCTGAAAGAGCATCAGAGCGCCCAGGCTTCGCCGCCCGAGAGCGTCGTGAAACGCGTTTTTGGCGGCCGCCCATACGCCCTTGCGCGCTCCGGATCCGCGCCGGTCGTGAACATCCCAGAAGTCGATGAAAAGCTCGAAGCCGCGATCGTACCCGGTTTCCCGGGTGAGGAAGGGGTTGGACGGGTTGAAGCCGGCAGTCGCATATCCTGCCCCGTTCACCGCTTCCGCCAGGGTGGTGGCGCTGGCAGGAAGTCCCCGGCGTTCCCCAGCCACCAGGGGGTACAGCGAGCACATGATCGAGGGAAACGAGGTCTGGGTCCGAGGCCCGTTGGAAATCGCCTGGTCGAAGAGGACTCCCCGTTGTGCGAGTGCGTCGAGATGGGGTGTCCGCGCGCTCTTTGAGCCACAGCAGCCGACGGCATCTCGGCGGAGAGCATCGATGGTGACCAATACGAGGCTGTTACCCATCACGGCCTCAGCTCCCGATTCCGCGAGCTTTGCGGACCTCAGGTTGCGGGCGACGGTGCGGATCAGAAGTCATGCGACAGCCGTGCCAGGCCGTCTCGAAAGATCGCCCACAGCAACCTCATCTCACCGCGAACGAAGTACCACGTCTCCAAGCGTTTGAACCGGGTCAGCAACGGGAAGGCGAGCAGTGCCTTCACGTGTCGCGCGAGGTCCCTGGCGACATTGCGGAGGTTTTGCCAGCTCGGGGTGTACAGATCTCGCTGCATGAAGTAGTTGGTAAGCAGGCCCGCTCCAATGAGCTTGCGCAAATCTCTCTTGGTAAATCGGGCGGGGTCCACGTTGTGCTGGACCACAGATCGGGGCTCTACCAGAACTCTGAATCCTAGCTTTCTGACCAACGACGCGGTGATCACCTCCTCGCCGGCGCCAAAATCCTCTCCCTTGCGCCCATAGCCGTGGCGAAACCCGCCGGCACGGAGCAGGATGTCCCGACGAGCGGTCCAATTGGCGCCCCACGGAAATTTCCACCAGTCCTCGACCTCGGTGGTCGATTCGTACCTCGCTGGGAAGTAACTCCAATAACGCCAGGCGTCGGGGTTGAACCAGGGTGGTGTCTCTTCGGGTACGGTCAGCAGGATTTTCCCCCCGACGACACCTGCATCCGGATATTCCCCGTACGCAGCCAGGGTGGTTTCAATCCAATCGCGAGCCGCGACCGCGTCGTCGTCGATGAAACACACTACGACACCTCGCGCCTCGCTGATGCCGGCGTTGCGGGCGTGGGAGAGCCCCTTGAGCGGGCACTGGACGACGCGCAGACGGTCGGGGTCATCGGAGAAATGGGTGCGTCGCATCTCTTCCACGATCTCACCCAGGTCTTGGGCCGGGTCGTTGTTCACCAACAGGACCTCGTAGTCCGAGGCAGGAATCGACTGCGACGCCACCGAGCGCAACGTGTCGATCAGGCTGTCGGGTCTCTTGTAGGTGCACACGACCACCGACGCACGCAGTTCACGAGACGTCCCCGAGTGAATTTCCTTTTCGAGCATCCGCCAATGGTGTATGCGGGCCCGGATCTCGATCGCCGTGAAGGCCTCGCGCGGGTTGTGGATGCCGAACCAGCCCTGTCGCCTGTCCTCCGTCGCCCTCAGCTTCGGATCGCGGGCCGCGGTGATGCAAAGATCCCAGCAGTCCGCGGTCCGCGGTGGGAGGTCGGTTCCCGCTTCTGTCAGCAAAACCGTCATGCAGTTCGGCGGGAGGATGCTGCGATCGACCGTCGCTGACGCCGGTTCCTCCGCGAACATGAGGTAGACGGCGGGGAACCACAGCGAGGGGAGGTCCCGAGGGTCGATCTCGCCGATCTTCATCCGCTGGTGACGACATTCTTCCGCCCGTTCGAGAAGGCGCGCGAGGTACTTGATTCCGTTTTTTGACCGGGTCTCCTCCCCGACCAACCACACCAGCGGCGACATGGCGGAGTCTCTTCGGAAATCGTCGAAGATCATGAGGTCGCTCTGGATGGCTGGCAGCCCGAGCTCCTCGGCGCGTGCGGTCAAGGAAGCGTCGTGGAATCGGTAGTCGTAGACCGGCTCTTCGAAGTCGGCATGGCGCAGGGTCAGGAGCTCGTTGACGAGCATCCAGTAGTCGTAGTCTTCGGCGGTAAACCGGTAGGGACTGAAGTCTCCGAGAAGAGCTGTAACCCGGTCACGGTAGAGAAAGGCCCCACCGACGTGATTTTCCGGCCACACATTGAGCTCGCCGTCGTTGGGCGGCAGGTGGATGTGCGGGCTCCCGGGCGGCGTCTGGTAACCCTCGTACCAGTGGGATCCATGGAGGTACTCTCCGTCGGGCCCGATGATGTCGAGGTTCGCGTAGACGAGATCCCAGTCCGGACGGCGCTCGAGGCAGTCGACCATCCTCGCGAGGAAATCCGCCTTCATCCGGTTGTCGTCGCTGGTCCACGTCAGGAACTCGCCGCGGGCAGCGCGAAACCCTCTCGACAGCGCCTGCGGCAATCTTCGGTTCTCCTGATGGATGACCCGAACCCGTTGATCATTGGCAGCGTAGGCATCGACGATCTCAGGGGTCTCATCTGTGGATCCGTCATCGACGACAATGAGTTCAAACTCCCGGTAGGTTTGCGCGAGTACACTATCGATCGCCTCGCCGACCATCGCCGCACCGTTGTGGACCGGCAGCACGACCGAGACGAGCCCCTCCACCGAAGGGCATCGCATCGACCGCACCGTATTCCCGTAGAGTTTGTTACGGATTCGCTTGACCCGCATGAATCGGTACTGGAAACGATTGACGAGAGTCTGGGCTCCCTTGGGCCTTTTTGAGACGGGCCGGATCACCCACCCGAGCACCCGGACCGCAGAAAAGTAGCCGGTCCTCACCCAGTAGGTGAGCCGGCCCTCCTCTCGCGGCAGCACGACCCACTCACAAAGCCGGCGAAGCCTCTTTGTCCGCCCAGCTTGGTCAATCTCAGAAAACGCCGCTTCGGACAATACACCCTCCGGAAATTTCAGTATCGTGGCACCGTGCTCGTGCACCCCCTGCGTGCTGTCACGACCTCGGTCCAACGCGGTCATGGTAGCACCCGACGCCGGTTCGAACGCCTCTGCGGACCCCAGTCGGGGGCCGAGACCGGGCGGGGATGCCTTCATACCGCGCGCGTGGTAGATTCCTCCGCATCAGGTGAACCGGGGGCCATTGCAAGGGTGACGAAATCGACACCGGATGGAATTCGCGTCAGCGTCGTGATTCCGGCCTTCAACGTCGAAGACTGCATCGGCGAGGCCATCGACAGCATCCTCGCCCAACGTCACCTCCCCGATGAGGTGATCGTTGTCGATGACGGGTCGACGGATGGCACCGCCAGCCGGGTTCGAAGGTACGGTTCCGCAGTGCGGTACCTGTTCCAGGACAACGCCGGCCCGAGCGCCGCCCGCAACAACGGCATCACGGCCGCCAGGGGGGAGTGGATCGCGTTTCTCGACAGCGACGACATCTGGTTGCCCGATAAACTGGCCGCCGAGCTGGAAGTCATTCGTCGCGATCCCGGTCTGATGTGGGTGTGCAGCAACCACTTTTTGAAGTTTTTCGGCCAGGAAACACCGTACCCCCGATTCGACCCCGCTCTCGCCGAAAACTACCTCGGGGTTCAGCACGTTTTCGACAGCTTTCTTCAGGCGATGACCCGGGGACTCGGTTGGGACCCGACTGCCTTCATGGTGAGAAAGGCAACGTTCCACGAGGTCGGCCTCTTCCGGGAGGGCCTCAACTACGCGGAGGACCTCGACCTCTTTCTCAGGATTGCCCACCGGTACCCGCGGGTTGGATTTGTCCCGGTACCGCTCGCGGTCCACCAGGTGGACCGCCCCGACGGCCTGTGTCAGCGTCAGTCGATTCCCGAGAAGATGCGCGTCCTGCGCGAAATATACGACGACCACGAACCGGCAGCCACAGGGAACGGCACGATCGGGTACCTCGTCGCGACCTTTCGCCAGATCGTCCACGACAATGTCCGCATTCTGCTGTTGGCTGCCCAGTCCAGGGAGGTGGGGCGACTGCTGGACCTATTTGGGGACGTCTTGGGACACGCATATGTCGGCAAAATCCGAGTCCTGCTGATGCTCCCGCCGGCCATCAGGACCAAGATCTACCGCAAAGCCGAGTGGCGTATCCGTGGGCTGGCTCGGTAGAGGCTGAACAAACCTCGAAGCATGGACGGGTCGGCCCACATCCTTCGTTGGACGTGAAACGAAAACCCGCGTAGCATGTTCTCGTCCGTTGCAACGGTCCATCTAACGGGGATCCCCGCGGTCGAAGGCCTCGGGGCAGTAACGAAACAGCTGATATGACGGATCAATACCTGAACAACATCGGTGTGTTCGGCGCCGGTCGCAGCGGAACCACCTGGCTGGCCCAGATCATCGCCGCGGCCGGGCTCGAGCTGATTTTCGAACCTCTGCATACGACCGAGGTTGCGGAATGCGGCGGGTGGCGCCCCTTGCCCCTTTTCTATCGTGCAGGCGACACGTTTCCCTGGCCAGACGTCTTCGACCGAGCCATCAAGGGCGAGATCCGATCGGAATGGACCGTGAGAGACAACCCGGGTGCGCGCCGCAAGGTCATCAAATTCATCCGCGCAAACCTGATGATTGAGTGGATTCTGGAGAACTACGACATTCTCCCGGTTTTCATCATCAGGAACCCGCTTGCAGTGGTTGCCTCCATGCGCGAGCAGGGTTGGCATATCTCTCCAAAGTGGATGAACATGCTCTTGCGCGACCGGCGTTTCACAGCGCATTTCAACGAGGGCGCGGATCTTGGCGGCCTCGACACCCGAGAGCTCAGCGATGTCGAGGCGAAAGCGACCTTTTGGTCGATTTTGAACTTCATCCCCAAGAGGTTGGGATTGTTTGACCGCATTCCGTTCGTTCGGTACGAGGAGCTGTGCCGGGATCCAGTCGGTATCGTCTCGGACCTCGCCCCCAGGATTGACATCCCATTCTCTGAGGAAGTGCGCGCTCAGCTTTACCGCAAGTCGTTCATGATTGGCCGGGGAAGCACGGAGGAAGGGTACGATCCGATGACCGCATGGAGAAGCGTCCTGAGTGGCGCAGAGGCCGACGAAATTTGTGACATCGTCAGCCGTTTCCGCCTTGCCGAGTTTCTCGAAACGTGAGTTTCGCCAAGGCGGAAACGGCCGACGATGCACCGGACTCCCCACAGTTTTCTCCCCTTGAAGTGCTCGAGGTACCTTTTGGTACGCCTTTGTGATCCTCGAGTCGAAAAGGTCACCGCGCACGACAACTCGCCGCCCTCGCTTCGAAACCCGGTGAGAAATGCGGACTCATCGTGTAGTTCCCGATGAGGAAAATCGCAAGGCGGGACCGGACTGGGGCGACGAGATCCGGTGTTGGGAGGAGCAGCTCTCTGGGGAAGGAGAGTGCTCGGGGGTCGTGATGCCGATTTGGGTCAGAGATTGGCTGTTGGCGATTGGCAGCGGCAGGCACGCGCATGTCTTCGCGAAACCCTCTGCCAAGCGGATGAGTTCCGGCTTTACCGATTCGGGCGGAAGAACCGCTCGATCTGACGGACCACCTCGTCCTGCTCTCCTCGGGTCAGACTGTAGTAGAAGGGAAGCCTGACCAGCCGCTGACTGATCCGCTCGGTGTTCGGAAGATCGCCATCCCGATATCCGAATCGCTGCCCCATCGGAGAGCTGTGCAGCGGAACATAGTGGAAAACAGCGTGGATTCCCACCTCGCGGAGACTGGCGATGAGTCGCGTTCTGGTGTCGACGTCATCGACAATCAGGTAGTACATGTGGGCGTTGTGTTCCGCTTCCGCAGGACAGTAGGGGAGGCGCACCATGCCTCTCTCCTCCAGCGGCGCAAGCTTCTGCGAATAGTAGTCGTAGATCGCGTGGCGCCTGCGGGTGATGGCGTTCACCTCTTCGAGCTGGGCGTACAAGAAGGCGGCAACGACCTCCGACGGGAGGTATGAGGACCCATGGTCCACCCAGGTGTACCTGTCGATCTCGCCCCGGAAGAACTGGCTGCGGTTGGTTCCCTTTTCTCGGAGAATCTCCGCCCGCTCGATCAGTTGTTCGTCGTTGAGAACGATCGCTCCGCCCTCGCCGCTGGTGAAGTTCTTTGTTTCGTGGAAGCTCAGGGTGCCGATATCGCCGATGGTGCCGAGGAAACGACCCTTGTATCGTGCATCGACCGCCTGCGCCGCATCTTCGACAACCATCAGCCCGTGCCGTCTCGCCACGTCCATGATTGTGTCCATCTCGCAGGAGACGCCCGCGTAGTGGACCGGCACCACCACCTTCGTTCGGTCCGAGACCGCCTCCTCGATCGAAGATTCGTCGATGTTGAGCGTGTCTTCACGAATATCTACGAAGACCGGTTTCGCCCCGCGCAGCACGAAGGCGTTAGCGGTCGACACGAAGGTGTAGGAGGGCAGGATGACCTCGTCCCCCGGCTGGATGTCGCACAGCAACGCAGCCATTTCCAGCGCGTGGGTGCACGAGGTGGTCAGGAGCACCCTGCCGGCACCGAGACGCCGTTCGAGCCACTCGTTACAGAGGGCGGTGAACTTGCCGTCGCCCGCGAGGTGGCCGCCGAGAACGGCCTGGGAGATGTAGTCCAGCTCGTTTCCGACGATCGACGGCTTGTTGAACGGGATTCTGACAATCATCGAGCTTCCTGCTGTCGAATCCTAGCATGCGGGGATGCCAAGAATGTGATCGAGCGCCTCGCCGATGCTGCTCCGATAGATGGACAACCTCCGGCAACGGACGCTGACCTTTTGTTGTTTATCTGCGTTTGAATTCTCGAGAGGTTCATGGACCGTAAGTGGGCGCCAATGTGTGCGCCTTGGCGACCTTGGTTCAGTGCCTCGACGCAGCCACCGCGCGGCGCATCCTTCTGAGGTGGTCGCCTGCCTGCCGCACCAGGAGGCGCAGCCACGCCTCCTTCCGGTAGATCCAGTGGCGGCACCGGGCGCCAAATCTGTTCGCCCCGACCGTGCGGTCCCAGGAAGGGCTGAGGATGTTCTTCACCGTCGACCAGATTCCGCCCCACATGGGCAGGTAGAGATCCCGCTGGGCCTGGTAGTACACCAGGGTGCCGGCGATGATCGTCCGGCGTACGTGGCGCCAGGTGTATCTCGAGTCCACGACGTGGTGCTCCACCTCCAGCTCCGGTGCTACCGCGATGCGATACCCGAGCTTCTGTGCCAGGCTGGCTGCAATGATTTCCTCGCCGCCCGAGAAATCATTGCCCACCCTCCCGTACCGGCTGCGAAAACCGCCGATCGCAAGCAGAACGCTGCGGCGGGCGCACCAGCATGCGCCCCACGGCCACTCCCACCAGTTTTCGACTTCTCGATAGCTGCTGGCGTCGGTCATCCGATGACTCCAGTACCGTTCCCACCCTGGGTGCAGCACATCGGGCTTCGGCTCTGGTGGCACGAGGCGGATATGGCCGCCGATGATCCCGGCGGCGGGGTTCTCCCGGAAAAGCCGAACCGTCTCGGCCACGAAAGAGTCTCGAGCAACCGCATCGTCGTCGAGGAAGAGCAGGAGGGCGCCGTGGGCGTTGCCGATCGCCGCGTTCCTGGCGTGGGAGAGGCCGGGAATCGGGCAGTGGACAACCTTCAAAATGCCCGGTCGCTCCTTTTCCGCCTCCCGGCCCAACGCCTCGATCTCGGCCTCGAGGGGCTCGTCGGCCGGGTTATTGTTGACGAGGAGAACCTCGTATCGCGTTGCTTCGTAGTTCTGGCGTACAGCCGAAAACACCGAACGTCGAAGGGGCTCGATGATCTTGTGGGTGCAGATGACGATCGTGGCGTCGAGGGGGGACGCGGACTCGCTCTCGTCAATGGCCTCCTCAACGGCTCGCCACTGCTCCGAGCGAGCCCTGATCTCGGCCGCCTCGAAGAGCGCGTCGGCGTCGTCGACGGGCAACCATCCACGGTAGGGCTCAGCCGGACCGTCGTCACTGCCAATCCGGACGCAGAGGTCCCATCCGTCGCCCGCGACCTCCTCGAGTGTCGGCAGGCCTCCATCGCCCGTCACCGCGAGGACCTTGAGACATCCCGGGAGATTCGTCTTCGGTGGCGTTTTTTGGGTCTCGCCGGCGGCGACGATCCGAACGAAAACCGAGGTCAGGAAGAGCCGGGGCCAGGCGTCACAATCGGCCTCGTGCGTTTCGAACAGGCGATGCTTGGCGGCGCGGACGCGCTTTTTGAGCTGCTCGACCAGCAGGCGGGCGCCGTCGCCCACGCCCTCGACCTGCCACAGGGCGGGGGTGAGCAGGAAATCGCGGCGGAAGTCGTCGAAAATCATGAGGTTTTCGCGCCCACTCGTGATCCCCAGCTCCTCGTCCCGGGCAGTCAGCGACGCCGAGTGAAAGCGGTAGTCGTAGACGGGTTCCTTGAAATCCGCGTGGCGCAGGGCGAAGGCCGAGTTCACCCGCATCCAGTAGTCGTAGTCCTCGGTCGTGAACCGCAACGGACTGTAGTCGCCGAGCAGCCACGCCACGCGGCTCCGGTAGAGGAACGCTGCGCCGACGAGGTTGTTCGGCCAGACGTTGAGCTCGGACGGGTCGGAGGGAAGATGAACGTGCTCGCTCCCCGCGGGTGATTGGTAGCCGTGGTACCACTCAGAGTCGCGAAGGGGTAATCCGTCCTCACCAACGATGTCGACGTTGGCGTAGATCATGTCCCATTCCGGGTGCCGAACCAAGCACGACACCATCTTTTCCAGAAAATCAGGCTTGAAACGGTTGTCGGCGCTGGTCCACGTAAGGAACTCCCCGCGCGCCATGCGAAAGCCGCGGGAAAGCGTCTTTGGGATTTGCCTGTTGTCCTGGTGGACCACCCGGATGCGGTCATCTCTGCGCGCATACTCTTCCAGGATCTCGCCGGTCCCGTCCGTGGAGCCGTCGTCGATGGCTATGACTTCGAAGTCGGGGTAGCTCTGGCCCAGAACACTTTCCAGAGACTCCCGAACCATGGCGGCGCCGTTGTACACAGGCAGGACGACTGAAACGAAGCCCGAGATGCCAGGCGAACGGATCCCCCCAACGTTTCGACCCACGACCGACATTCGCTCCCTCTTGAAGCGGTCGAAAGCGTAGGCGTACCAAGTCATCTGCGGAGTGCTACGGGTCGCGGCATCCGCAGCGGGGGCTTTCGCCGGTGTGCGGCGTGAGAAAAGTCTCGATGGAAAGCGCAGTGCAAAGCGGGTCTGGTCTCGGAAATTCCACCAGGAGGCTACGAGCCCGAAGGTGCGACTGGTCGTGATTTGCCGATGTACCTCCGCGAGACGAGAATGATCGCTGGCGAGCGCACTGTGCTTGTGTGTGAGCTCGGCGACGGAGTTTTCGAGGGTATCGACGTCGGCTGCCAGTTGGTCCCGTTCCTTGCGGAGCGCGCTCCCTTGTTGCTCAAGGTCGTCCCGTTCAATCCGCAGGCGGTTCCGTTCGGTGTGGAGATCGTTTCTTTCCGCCGAAATCTTTTTGACGGCTTTTTCGAGCGTTTCGCGTTGTGCGACGAGCCAGTCCCGTTGGGTGACGAGCTTGACGTTCTCCTCGGATTTTTGATCAGCGCGGAAAATGGCGCCGAGCAGCGCGTTTTCCACCATTGCGCGGGTCTCAGGGTAGGTGGTTGGGGGTTTACCGATTTTTCCCCTGAGCAACTCGGCCGCGAGATTGGCCGACCGCCTGGCCGCATCGGCGAGTGAGGCCGCCGCAATTTCCAGCCGTTGTCCGGTGTTGACGCGGTTATTGAAGGCTGCGGTCATGCGCTGTTGGAGTCTTCCGGCTGAAAGCTCCCGCAAACCGAGAGTGAGCTCGGCGATTCCGAGTCTGGACGTCAGGTGCTCCACCTTGGGGTCGTAGGCTAGAGCTACAACTGGCACGCCTGACATGGCTGCAAAGAGAACGGAATGGAGCCGCATTCCGACGACCAGGTCGCACCGACCAAGCAATGCGCGCGCCTCGGCCGCTGATTCAGGCACTCGGGCGACGATCGTCGGATAGTCCGTTCCGATGGACTCCACGAGGCGTTGGGCCATTGCCACATCATTCCCGAAATCTTGTTCGATGTCTTGGAAGGGGACAACAACAACGCGACCGCCGTGCGCGGAAAGGAAACCTCGCACACCCTCGACGACCGACGTAAACCACTCCTTTTCCTCGACGCCGAGGTTCCACTCCCGGATGCTCACGCCGAGAAGGGGGGGGTTCCCAGCTACGGTTGATCCGAGCGCGGTCTCGGCGGCTCGGACGTCAGCCTCGGAAGGTGGGGGTAGGGCGAATGCAGGGTCTGCTGCAAGTTTGACCCTGTCGTATCTCAGGCCCATCCTTTCGACCTCATGGAGCGACTCCTCGTCGCGAACTGTGGCGGCCCACGCGAGGTCGAACACCGCACGTGTCATCGACTGTGCTTCGGGAGTCGCCAGAGGTCCAACCCCGACGCCGTAGATCATGAGGGGTGTGTCGTGGAAGGCCGCGAGGACTGCTGGCGTGGCGAAAAAAGAAATTCCATAGTAGTGGCGCGCGAGGACGCTGTCAGGATCGATTCCCCAGTGGTCGTGGAATAGGCCCCCACCGCCGATCACCACCAGATCCGCCGCACGGACGGCCTCCACAATGGCCGGCACGTCGCGCCAGTGAACCGCCTCGACACCGTGATCCGCGCGCGTCCGTTCGGGGTCGCCCGACGTGACGACGAAGGATGGCTTGCCCAGCCGTTCCCTCACATCGCACAATATGGCCGCGAGCACTGCCTCGTCACCAAGGTTGCGAAAGCCGTAGTAGCCGCAAATGAAGATCTGTGCGCCTGGTTTCATCCCCCGTTATCATCCCTTTGACGAGCTCGAGGGCATCGGGATTACTCGATGCGCGGCTCATCATACTCGAGTCGGTGCGCGCTCTCGACACACCACCGAGTAGGTCAACACGCGTTCTCGGCTTGATCGGCCGGCAAAGCTCGCTAAGATGATGCGGTCGCCAGGCGCCTCGCCCGGCCCGATTCTCGAAATGGGCTCCAGGAGCACTCGAGGGGTGAAAAAAAGAGTAGAGCCAGTTTCCTCGGCGGTTGATCGGTCTTCGACGACTTTTGGTGTGTTTGCCGAGGAGCCTATCGACGGATGCAACGATTAACAGCACTTTTCCGCAGGCATGGCGCCAATCTCATAGTGGTGTTTTTTGTGCTCACCAACCTGAGTTGGATAGCTCGAAACACGAGCCCATTTCTCGCGGGGGATTCCTACGTACAGGCGAGCGGCGTTCTTCGTGCCGTGGACGATGGGTGGCCGACTTCCGCGGAGGATCTCTCCATTTCTCTACGCGACCTGAGTCAGGCCGGGAGGCCACCGCTTTATCAACTGGCGACCGTACCGTGCGTGCTGTTTTTCGGCCGTTCACAAGACGCCCTGCTGGCCGTCAACCTCGTGTTCCTTCCCATTCTCATGTTTGGCGTCTATGGGATGGCAAAGTCGATTGCCGGACGCTCGGGTGGAATCGTGGCCATGATCGTCATCGCCTCCTTTCCCACAATCGCTCAGCTCACCCGTTCGTACCGCTCCTACTTCGGTGCCTACGCCGCGATCGCGGTGACTCTCTGCTTCCTCGTTCTCATGCTGCGAGAAAAACGGGTTCGCTACGCTTGGGCGGCGGCGGGTGCGTGTTCCGCCGCACTCCTCATGCATCCCACCTCGCTCAGGGTCCTGTTCGTTCCGATGGCCATGACCTGGGTTTGGAGTGCGCTCTTTCCGGCGGGGGGTGCGGATTCCCCCGGATCCGGGGGTGTTCGTTCGTGGGTGCTGGCTCGTATCCGCGACCCATTCATCGTCAAGGGACTGTTGCCGGCCGCGTTCCTCCCTTTTTTCTCGGCAGGCTGGTGGTACGCGAGCTTCGGCAGAAACCTCTTTTCCCTCTACGGCATCGTCAACTCCGGCTGGATTGCGGACTATCGAGGCTTGAAGACAGTCAGCTCGTTCGGCGAAGGGCCGGCGGATCTTCGATGGTACGCTCTGACCAGTCCCAGCGCGATTTCTTTGCCTCTGGCGGTCGGTGTGGTTTTGGCCGCGATCTTCGTCCTGATTAGGTGGAATTTGGTCGGCCGATTTCTCGTCGTGTGGCTGGTCGCGGCCTATCTCATCATCGGCTCCCAGTCGACCTTGAACTGGAGTTACGCGGGCTTCGCATTTCCGATCGTCGCTGCGGTGCTCGGATGCGGTGCTGCCTCCATTCGGTCTTCCCGCGGCCGGCGGGTTGCATTCTTCGCCCTGGTGGCGGCCTCCCTTTTGAACTACTCGATCGTCACCTGGGGGGGGCCATCACTACCACGGACCCTGAGCCGATATTGGGGAATCGGATGCCAACCGTGCGCGGTTCCGCTCTGTCCTGATCCGGCGTTTTCGGGAAGGTGGCCGTTCGGAGAAGTCGTGGCGACCATTTCGGAGGAAGCTCCCACGGCGCCTGCTACACCGGTCTCCGTCTTTGTGTTGACGCCTGGGATTATTCCCGATGTTTTCAACTACACAGCGGTGGAGCATTGGCCCGATAAAGAGACCCGGTTCGTCGGCCCGCAGTCACCGCTATGGGGTATTCCCTTTCCGATCGACGTGCTTCTGAATAGTGAATGGCTCATCGTTCGTCGCCCGCTCTTCACGGTGTGCAATGGATCGCTGAGGAACTTCTATCAATCGGCGGCGGCGTGCTTTCTGCAGGATCCACCCCGGGAGTTCGAGGTCGCTCACCAGCTGATTGGGAGGTATCGTCTTCCCGACGGTGATCATCTGGATCTGCTGCGCCGGACAACTCCACTCACGTTGGAAGAGACTGACGCCACGCTGGCTCGCCTTGACCTCGAACGCCGGTTCACCGTGAACGGAGAAATCCTCGCTGCCTCCTTCCTCGAACGTGAGGGTCGTTTGGACGAGGCCATTTCCAGACTTGATTCAGCAGCTGCAATCGACGGTCTTCCGCCGGTCAGTGGCTCCAGGGTTCTTTCCAGCATGACGATGCTTCTCCTGCGGATGGGACGGATCGACGCGGCCGTAGACACAGGCCGCGAGGCAGTTCTGATCACTCCCCGGGATGCGGTTGCACGCATCCGACTCGGTCTCGCCCTGAAAAGAGCGGGGAGGCTCGAAGAGGCGAAAAAGGAGCTGGAAGAAGCGTGTAGGTTGGACCCGGCGATGAGATGGCCTCACGCCGAGCTGGAAACCGTCCGCAAGCTGATAAGCGACCGGGAGAATTTGAATTGATGCAGCCAGCGCTCTTAACCGCATTCGCGGAAGAACAGCAACTCGATTCTCTCGAGTTTTTTCTGCGAGAAGATGTGGTTTTTGATCACCGCGTAGTTGTTGAGCTGCGTAGTGTTGTTGAGAAGGAACTTCTCGTCCGGGAGGAATTCATAAAGAAAGGCCTGCATGGCGAGGTGACCCTTGTGACCACGGGCCTCAGGGGCGATCGTGCACAGGATCCCCTTGTAGGTTGCGGTACCTCCCTCATCGCCTTCCCGGCGGTAAATGTAGTAGCCGACGAGCTCGTCGTTCACAGTCCAGACTACGAAAAAGGACCCGTCTGTCTCGAGGTGATTCCGAATCCAGGCTGTGTAATACCTCGTTGTCTCCTTCTCCGTGAAGTAGGCCCTGTTGGCGTATCGTGAAGTGAACGAAGGGTTGTGGGTGAATCCTTCATGGGTGAGGCGGAGGATATCCTCAAGATCATCTTCGGTGGCAAACCGGATCTCACCCGGTACTGACGGGTATTCTGGCAGTTCATCCTTATTCAGAAGACTGAGAAAGGTGATCTTGGTGTCAACCAGACGATAGCCGCACGACTCCAGCACCGGGACGAATTGGATTCCACTGGCATCGAGTGACGCTTCGGTGAGATCGAAACCATGCTCGTCCGTCCACCTCACGAGCCTCCGCATCGATTGGAGGACGCTATCGACTGGTAACCCAGATAGCTGGTGGTGGTCGATCGCGAGCGAGCCGATCTTCTTCCCGAAGAACTCGCTGTCCCACTCTTTCTCCTCCACAGAAGCGACGGTTTCTCCGTTGTCGCGACGCTCGATCGCAAATCGACCAGCTTCCTCGGAGGTCCTCAGGTGGGAGTTCACGGAGGTGCCACCCTGAGCGTGATCTCATCCCTGTGGTCGGCCATACCGCTACTTTTCAGAGTCGATCTGAAGCGCATCGAGGACATTCTGAT
>Ga0316576_10000156_pt1 | contig 27399 bp, 23 predicted proteins | sample S0NA_FD_203075 | JGI IMG/M metagenome (GOLD analysis project Ga0316576, IMG submission 203075) | Rhizosphere microbial communities from salt marsh grasses in Alabama, United States - S0-2_050615r3r5 | ecosystem: Host-associated > Plants > Roots > Rhizosphere | place: USA: Alabama | collected...
GGGCGGGCTCGGCGCCGACCGGGAATGGGCGGCTCCGCATCGAGGTCAGCTCGGGTTCCGGGAAGATCATCGTCTTCGGCTCGGGGATCGCCAACACGTCACAGGATCCCTCCACCTTCGAGATGACGATGCACGCCGATTCCGTGGTTCCGGGCGAGGGTGACATCACTGCAGTCTACGCCGAGGGGGGGCTCGCTGGCGGTGGAGAAAGCGGCGCTGTGACCTTGAGGGTGGCCGGAGCCGGCATTACCGCCGACAAGGTGGCGCCCGGGGCGGTCACGTCCAGCCACCTCAGTGCCCAGGGATCCACGGCAGGTCAGGTGTTGACCTCGAGCGGCACGGCGGTCAGCTGGCAGGATCCGGCCGGAGGGAGCGGATCGGGGGACATCTCGGCCGTCATTGCCGGCGACGGCCTCACCGGGGGTGGCACCACCGGCGACGTGACCTTGTCCCTCGCCGACTCCGGGGTCACGACCGCCAAGCTGGCCGATGCTGCGGTCACGGGCGCGAAGATCCAGGATGCGTCGGTGACCAACGTCGAGATGTCGATCGATGGGGCGATGCCTGGACAGGTTCTCAAGTACGTCTGCGACAGCGTCATTTGGGCGGACGACCTGGACGGTGGCCTAGACCTGCCCTTTACGGCAACGACAACCGAGCCGGCCTTCCTCCTCAATCTTACCAACGTGTCGACCTCCAGCGCGGGTGGGGTGATTCGAGCCAAGACCACCGGCGGCGACGGCCTGTTCGTCTCCCAGCTCGGCAGCGGCAGTGCCGCGACCTTCGAGTGCGCCCTTGGCAATAGCCATCCCGTCGTCGAGGTTCGGAGCTACAGCACGGGGCAAGGCATCCTCGTAAGGCAGTTTGTCGAAGGAGGCAGCGCCGGCCGTTTCAACAGCGGGCTTACGAGCAACTCCGCGCCCGTGTTGCTCGCCGAAACCGGCAGTACCACTACGGGGGCCTCGGCGGTCAAGGGTGTAGCAGAGGCCACCGCGGGAACCACCTACGCGGTTCTCGGAAACAACGCCTCTTATTCATCGAACGCGGCGGGCGTTCGAGGCGAAGGCTATTTCAACGGCACCCAGGGGGTCTCGTCGGCGACCTCGGGCGAGACGGCTGGGGTCTGGGGATGGGCTGCGAGCAGCGACGGCGCCGGTGTTTTGGGGCACTCGAACAACGGCTTTGGTGTTGTCGGTCGGTCCCTGGGCGACTGGAACTGGCGGTCCGGGGTCTACGGCGAGGCCGCGATGGCCCATGCCAACGGCGTTACGGGTTGGAACACCGGCAGTGGGATCGGCGTCTATGCCTGGAGCCAGACCGGGACCGCCATCGTCGCCAAGGGCGGAGGGGGCCACCTCATGGAGGTCTACGAGCGCTCCAGCGATAACCTTCGGTTCAGGGTTGACAACGACGGCCAAGTGTACGCGGACGGCTCCTTCCACTCAGGCGGCGCCGACTTCGCGGAGCTCTACCCGGCCGCCGAAGCTCTGGAACCGGGAACCGTGGTCGCCATCGGCCCCGATGGCAATGCGGTCCGGGCCACGGCCGAACGAGCATCGGCGGTGATGGGGGTCGTCGCCACGTCGCCTTCGATCGTTGGTAACTCGCCCGCCGGGCGGGGGGCGAGGGAGGGTCATGTCCCGGTGGCGATTCTCGGCATCGTCGACGTCAAGGCGACGAGCCGTTCGGGGAAGATCCTGCCCGGTGATCTGTTGACTGCCGGGCAGGTGCCGGGAACCGCCGAGAAGGCCGTGTGGGCCTACCCGGGCACGATCATCGGCAAAGCACTCGAGCCGCTCGAGGCAGATGCGGGCACCATCCGGATTCTCGTGACGCTGCGATAGCAGCGGAGGGTGCGGAGGCCCGTGCCTTCTGTTTCGATCGTCGGGCACGGGAACGGGCACGGGAGAGGGAGAAGGGAGACCGATATACTCCCACCATGCCCGCTCGATGCCCGTGGTGTCTTGAACCCCTGAGCAGAAGCCAGCGGCTGCTGCCAGAGTGTCCGTTCTGTGAGCGGCCGCTCGCCGGACCGAGCGGCGAACCCACCGAGCTCGGTCTGCGTTATCACAGTATCGAGGCGCGGCAGCAAAAGCGCGCCCGGGAGGTGCTGACATGGGGAGTCCCGGCAATTGTGGTACTGGCGGCGACGGCGTCGTTGCTGCACGTCGGCGGGCTCGTGTTGGCGCCGCTTGTGGCGGCCGTTCATCTGATTGTGCTCCGGTTCTACGTGGTTCGGGAAGGACGGAGATACCTGGGGCCGATCCGTCGGCTCTTTACGAGGTGGTCGGCCCGGTTCGCCTTCCTGTGGTTGGGTTTGCCGGGCTACGCGAGCATGGTTGTCCCGCTGGCCGGCGTCGTCGTCGGCATCGCCACCTTCGTCGTTCTGACCGAGGTCGTTCACGTGTACGGGGCCTGGAGTCTCGAGCGCGAGCATGCGCGCCAGCCCTTGCTGGGATGGGAGAAGGCACTTATGGCGACCGCCGGAGCAGTCACGGTTGTGGCGGTGGCAGTCGCGGTGGTCGTCGTTGTCGTGATCGGTTGGTCGACGATGGCGCTCGTCGACTGGTTGCGACCTGATTGAGAGGACACGATGGATGAGCTGATGACCATCATGGCGGGTTTCGGGCTCGCCACCGGCGCCGGCGCGAAGGCCTTCATTCCGCTGCTGGCGTTGGGTGCGTTCCACTACACCCCGTACTACGAGCTGTCGCCGCGCTTCGCGTGGCTGGCCGACCCGGCGGTCCTGACCATCCTCGCCATCCTGGTCGTGGTCGAGATTGTCGTCGATTCTCACCCGGACCTCGGACGCTTCTCCGACGTGGTGTCGGTCCTTCCCAAGATCGTGGCCGGGTTCATCGGCTTCGCCGCGGTCACCGGTCAGCTCGACAGCGACCTTGCCCATCTCGGCGCTTCGGGTGCGCTGGGAGGCGGGACCGCAGCCGGCGTTCACTGGCTGCGGAACAAGGTGCGGCAACCGTTCCGAGACTTCGCCGAGGACGCGCACGAGAGTGCCGGAAAGCTGGCTTCGCTCACGGAGGCTGGCGCGTCGGCTTCGCTCGCGGGCACATCGGTGATCGCGCCGCCGCTCTCGATGGCGCTCGCGTTCGTGCTGGTCGGCGGCTCGGTCGTGGCCGCGAACCAGTCGGGCCGGCGCCGGATCGCCTGCATCCACTGCGGCGAACCGATCCGACCCGGGGCGGTCGTGTGCCGGCACTGCAAGCGGGAGCAGTAGGTCTGCCACGGGCAGAAACCAGCGGACGACGTGACTCGTGATCAGGGATCACGGATCAGGGAGGGGTGAGGGCGCTGACGCCGATCGCTGCTGCTGGCACTGCCCCGGCTCTCTCACCATGGCTTTCAGCCGGATTGGCCGCGATTGAGCTCGCGGACCGAGTGCGAGTTCCGTCTCCGTCTCCATTGCTGGTGCACGACGCGCACCGAGGCCCGACGCCCTTGGCAACGGCCACCACCGATCCTGAGGTCGGGTTCCGGCTCCGGATTCGGGAACGGGCACGGGCACGGGCACGGGAACGGGCACGGACGCAGACACGGACGCGGACGCGACGACGGACGTGCTACGATTGGATGTTCAACCGGGGGAGGGGTGCGTGGAGTTCAGCGTCGGCGACAAGGTTGTCTACCCCAGCCAGGGCGTGTCGGTTGTCGAGAGTATCTCCGAGGAGGAGCTCGCTGGAATGACCTTGAGCTGCTACACCCTTCGGTTGCTGAGCACCGACTCCAAGGTCATGGTGCCCGTGGCCAACTCGGAGCGGGTCGGTTTGCGGCCGCTGTCCGACAAGCCTGTCGTGGCTCGGGCGCTCAATCGCCTGCGCTCGGGCGATGCCGATGGCGGCGAGGACTGGAAGGACCGATACCGAGCCAATCTCGACCGAATCAAGACCGGCGACCTCGACGAAATCGTCGATGTGCTCCGCTGTCTCGCCGAGGTTGCCGGCCGCAAGACCCTGTCCTTCCGAGAGCGCAAAATGTACGATCATGCCCGCCAGCTTCTGGTCGTTGAGGTCGCGGAGGTCGAGGATCGCGGCATCCCCGAGGTCGAACAGGAGATCGACGACGCGCTCGGTCTACCCCTGGAACCTCTCGAAGAGTAGTCCCCTCCACACAGGCACGAAGGTTGCACCTCATCCTCGAGACGCAGCGTCTCGGGCGGAGGTACGCGGTGGCGCCTGGGCCACGGGAGGCACGGGGAAAACGGTGGCGGCGCCGATGGTATCCTCGGGGCGGCTGATTCCGAGGAGGGTGGATGGCACGATCGAGATCCGACAGGCCTTGGTACATGCAGCTCCACGTCCAGGTCGGGATCGCCCTCGTCGCCGGTTTCCTCGTCGGCCTCATTGTGCGTGTGTCGAGCGCCCATGGTGTGCCGGCAGAGCTGATCGGCGATGCGATCGGGCTGGTCGGCGACATCTTCCTCCGCCTGCTCAAGATGATCATCATTCCTTTGATCTTCACATCCCTGGTGTGTGGCGTGGCCAGCCTCGGCGACGCCAGGAGCGTCGGCAGGGTGGGGCTTCGTACGGTCCTGTACTACGCCCTGAGCACGACCTTCGCGATTCTGGTCGGTTTGACGCTGGTGAACATCTTTCAGCCCGGCCATTTTCTCGATTTCGGAGACGCCTCAAGCCTGCCGGAAGGGCTGTCGTCGAGCTCGGAGAGCTTCGGCTCGTTCCTGCTCAACATGGTCCCCGACAACGTGATCGGCGCCATGGCGGACGGGGCCGTGTTGCCGGTGATCTTCTTCGCGATCCTCTTCGGTCTCTTCCTGGTCCGTCTCAACGGCCCCAACGTGGAAGCCGTACACCGGGTGATCGAGGGCGTCCTCGACATCATACAGACGCTGACGCTGGCAATCGTCAAGCTTGCCCCTATCGGGATCTTCGCGCTTCTCGCCAGGGAGGTCGTTCACAGTGGACCGGGGCTCATCGTGAGGCTTTTGCCGTACTTCGTGACGGTGGGCGGTGGGCTCTGTCTCCACGCGTTCGTGACCCTTCCGGTGGTGTTGCTTACCCTTGCTCGGCGGAACCCCGTCGAGTACTTCCGTGCTGTGCTGCCGGCCTTGGCCACCGCCTTCTCGACCGCATCGTCATCCGCGACGCTGCCCTTGAGCATGGAGTGTGCTGAGAAGGAAGCAGGGATCGGGCGTGGCGTCTCCAGCTTCGTGCTGCCGCTGGGTGCCACGGTCAACATGGACGGAACCGCGTTGTATGAAGCGGTGGCGGCCCTGACCATCGCCCAGATGTACGGTGTCGGGCTCAGCCTTCCTCAACAGGCTCTCGTATTGCTTACCGCGCTGCTCGCGTCGGTGGGAGCGGCGGGGATCCCCATGGCCGGTTTGGTGATGATGGTGGTCGTGCTCGAGTCGGTGGGCTTGCCCATCGAGGGGATTGCGACGATCATCGCAGTCGACCGGGTGCTCGACATGATGCGCACGGCGACCAACGTGTGGAGCGATCTCGTGGGGACCGCAGTCATTGACCGATTCGAAAGGAGCGCGACGTGAAACCGGGAGCTCCCGTTGCTGTAGTGTTGGTGGTGTTGGTCGCGAGCGCGACATCGGTCGCCGCCCAGGATGTTCGCGCCCTGGTGGCGGTTCACACGGCGTTACTCGAGGCGAGCGTCGACGAGCTCGAGCACTCCAACGGTCGTCTCAGCGAAGCCTGGGCGCGCGTGGAGTCTGCCGCCGGTGCTCTCGTGGAAGCGCAACGCCAGGGCGAGAGCCTCGAGAGCCTACGGCTCCGCGAGGAGCAGCTCCGGACCTTGGAGGCTGAGCTGCAAATGCGACTGACCGAGGCACGAACCGCTCGCCGCGATGTCCTGACCAACCAGACGGTCGTGGAGGTGGCGCGAGGTCTGGCACCGGCCGAACGGGGCCCGGAGGACCTGTTGACCGGTACATGGAACCTCAACGTCCAACCGGATTTGACTGGAACCGCCTACCTGGTCCAGCAAGGCACGCTGGTCAGTGGAACATATGAGCTTTCGGGGGGCTGGAAAGGGTCGTTCCGCGGCACCCTGGTTGCCAACAAGGTGAGGCTCGAGCGTATCGACTCACAGCTCGGTTTCGCGGCGATCTTCTACGGTGGTGTGGTCGAAAACGGCGAGAACGTGGTCATCCAGGGGCGCTGGGAGGCGACTCAGCTTGCCACCGGGATGCCGTCCGCAGGGGGTTGGAGCGCCAAGCGCCAGGATTAATACCAGGGCCGCTCGTGTTCGCTTGAACCGAGCCCTGCATCGGGAGGTGGGCAACGATGTTCAAGAGCCCGTGGTTTACGTTGGTGGTTGGTTTGATGGTGGGACTGGCGGTGGGGTATGTGACGGCCGAACGCCAGCCCATTCCACCCGGCAAGGCCCTGCGACTCGGCCTCCAGCAGGCGGCCGGCCCGGGCGAAGGCCTGCCCGAAGGTCACCCGCCCATCGGTTCAGGGGCGGCGGCAGACCCCGAGACCCAGGGGGTCAACCGACAGATCGCCGAGCTTCAAAACCTCCTGGCCCAGAACCCCGGCGATGTCGGACTCATGATCGCTCTCGGCAATGCCAACTTCGACGCCGAACGTTGGCAAGATGCCCGAGTCTGGTATGAGCGAGCGCTGACCGATGATCGACGTGCAGACCCCAACACCGTCACCGATCTCGCAGTGGTCTATCGCAACCTCGGGCAGCCGCAGCGCTCCCTGGAGCTGCTCGACCGCGCGATCGCACTCGACGACAACCACTGGCAGGCCTGGTACAACAAGGTTGTCGTCCTGCACTTCGACCTCCACCAGCACGATGCTGCACTCCAGGCGCTTCGGAAGCTCCAGAGCATCGCCGTAACCGATTCCCAAGTGCCCGATCTGGCAGCCATTTCCAGGGAGGTCGAGGGTTCGTAGGCCGTCGCGCCGCGGTCTTGACGTGCGGTCACCGCCCCGGCGCTGCCGGAATCGGATACACTGCACTCATCTCGGGATGTTCTGCCGTGGTACCGCGTATTTTCCTGGTCGTGCTCGCCCTCTTTCTCGTGTGGAGGGTTCTGTTCTCGCTTGGCAGGCGCGTGTCCTCGGCCGGCCACGGGGCCGACAGCTACAGTCGATTCTCGCCCAGGAGCCGTCGGCGACGCATGGAGCAACGCCCCGAAGGTCGCACCGGGGTCCCCGAGGAGCTCGTGCCGTGTGCCGGATGCGGCACCTACGTGCCGGGCCATCGAGTCCTGCGCGACGCCGACGGACGCGCGTATTGCAGCGACGAATGTCGTCGGGGATCGGGGTCTGGAGGCGGACGGGATGAACGCTGACCACATGGCGGGGCTTCGGTTGTCCATCATCGAGGGAGGGCGGGAGCTGTCCGAGGCCAAGATCATCGAGCCGGGCGAGGGCAATCTGTCGGCGAGGATCGACCATGTTTCCTTCATCGTGACCCCGTCCGGAGCTGACAACGGTTGCCTGGCAGTGGCCGACCTTGTGGAGGTCGAGATCAGTGGTCCCCAGGTTCCGGAACGGGCTTCCACCGAGGTGGGGATCCATCGGGCGATCTACGCTCGGTTTCCGCACGTCCATGCGGTCGTGCACGCTCATCCGACCAAGGTCCTCGCTCTCGCTGCGGAAGGTCAGGCGCCGAACCCGGCTCTGCTGCACAAGGGCGGAGGCGTTCTAGACCGGGTTTTCTGGATCGACGACTTTCCGCCAGGGAGTCGCTCGTTATCGCAGGAGGTTGCTCGGGGCATCACGCGGGCGCCAGCGTTGGTGCTCGCCGGTCACGGCGCCGTCACGATTGGCGCTAGCGTCGAGCAGGCGGTCCTGCGGATGATCCGCCTCGAACGCCTCGCCCTCCTCACACGGGGCGGTTGAAGTGGACCGACAGCGCGGGCTCTTTGGAGGAGACTTCCGGAGCTCGCCGCTGGCTGATCGGATGCGGCCTCAAGCCCTCGACGAGGTCGTCGGCCAGGATCATCTGGTCGGACCCGAGGGGGTTCTCAGGGCTTTCATCGAACGTCGCGAGCTCCCGTCCATGGTGTTCTGGGGGCCGCCGGGGTCGGGGAAGACCACCCTGGCCCGGCTGCTCGCTGATGCTGCTGGCGCTGAGATGGTGACCTTCTCGGCGGTGCTGTCGGGGGTCAAGGAAGCGCGGGCGGTCATGGCCGAGGCAGGTCGACAGCGCCAGCTCGAGGGGCGGCGGACAGTGCTCTTCGTCGATGAGATCCACCGCTTCAACCGTGCTCAGCAGGATGCATTCCTGCCCTTCGTCGAGGTGGGAGACATCGTGCTGGTCGGCGCGACGACCGAGAACCCGTCCTTCGAGCTCAACCGGGCGCTGCTTTCCCGGGTCAAGGTCTACGTGCTCGAGCCACTCGGCGAGGACGACGTTCGGCGGATTCTCGAGCGAGCGCTCGAGGACCGTGAGCGCGGGCTTGGCGACGCCGGCGTCGCGATCGGCGTCGATGCGCTCGACATGATCGCCCGTCTTGCGGCCGGCGACGCCCGCCAGGCACTCAACCACCTCGAGTTAGCGGTGTCGGTGGCTGCCGCCGACGGCGCCGGAACGGTTGATCAACCGCTCGTTCGGAGGGTGGCCCAACGGGCGATCGCCGTTTACGACAAGGGCCGAGAGGAGCACTACAACCTGATCTCCGCGCTCCACAAGTCGGTGCGCAACTCGGATGTGGATGCATCCCTGTACTGGCTCGGACGCATGCTCGAGGGTGGCGCCGATCCGAGGTTCGTCGTCCGCCGAATGCTCAGGATGGCCTCGGAGGACATCGGGATGGCGGACCCTCGGGCCCTCGAGCAGATCGCCGCGGCGGCCCATGCCGTCGAGCATGTGGGGATGCCGGAGTGCGAGCTCGCCCTCGCGCAGGCGGCGGTCTACCTGGCCCTCGCGCCCAAGTCCAATGCCCTCTACACCGCCTACGGAGCTGTCAAGCGCGAGATTGGGGAACGGCCCGGCCTCGCGATCCCCATGGCGATCCGGAACGCGCCCACCTCCCTCATGAAGGACGCCGGGTATGGTGCCGGCTACCGGTACGCCCACGACGAGCCGAATGGCGTGGCCGATCTCCAATGTCTGCCCGACGAGCTCGCACGTGTGCATTTTTACTGTCCCACCGACCGCGGTTGGGAGCAGCGCATCGCCGAGCGGATGCGCCAGATCGAGGCGTTGAAAAAGCGGGGCGGGTGAGTGGGTACGTTCCTGAGGACCGGCCTTCCGGGCCGCTCGGAACGGCTTGGCGTCGCCCGTCGGTGGCCCCTATAACGCGCCGACCTGGGGATCGGCGTCGTGCAGTTTCTGGACGTTCTCGACGCCGATCACGAAGTTGGCGCAACAAGACTGGGCCATCGTTCATTCGCGATGGGAGCGGATGCCGTGCACACGACTCTGTTTGCAGCGAACAACGTTGGAGCCGGGCGCCGGGCCCGCGTGGCCACGAGGCCAGAACATACCGGCACGATGCCAGACCTGGCACGTCCAGGGGGAGGCGACCTGCCCGCGCGTCCCGGAGGTGTGGTCTACTGCCGCGGCCCCTGTCGCTCCCGTCGCTCCTGTCGCTGCCCCTGTCGCTGTCGGCGGATCATCTCATCGGGCACGGGCCCGGCCGCTGTCGCTATCTCCGAGTGTGGTACCTTCCGTTCGTGCGGCGTTTCATCGTGCTCGCGGCATGCCTTGCCTTCGCCGGCTGTGGGTACCACCTGGTCGGGACCTCGAGCTACCTCCCTGCGGAGATCGAGACCCTCCACGTCAAGCTCTTCGAGAACCAAACCGCGAGAGCCGACATGGACCAACGGGTCGGTGAAGCCCTCAACCTGGAGTGGGTGCGGCGAGGTCGCTTCGAGCTCGTCGACCGGCCGGCGGATGCCGAGCTCGTGCTCAGCGGCACCATCCTTCGACTGTCGGTCATTCCGGTGAGCTTCGACGCCAACGGTCGTGCCACCGAGTACCAGATGACCCTCACCACCGCGGTCCGGCTCGAGGACGTTCGGGGTGAGGATCCGGTTCTGTTATGGGAGGACAAGGCGTTCTCTCGCCGGACCTCATACGCCGTCAACGAAGACGCGGTCGACTACTTCGACCGCCAACGGGAGGCCATGGACGAGCTAGCCCGTGACTACTCCCGGGCGCTTGTCAGCGCCGTTTTGGAGGGTTTCTGACGCCAGCTCTCGGCGGCTCGTCATGAGTTGCCCGTGATCCGCGATCGGTGCCGTGCATCGCCGACCGCAACAGAGGTCTGGTGAGTCGTCCGGGCGATCTGTCGGCGGCGGGCTCGCGATCGTCGGTGCTACCATCACATCGTGCCCAGCCGACTGCCGCCTGACGTCCGCCGCAGGCTCGAGCCGATCCGCCTGTTGGTGCTCGATGTGGATGGTGTCTTGACCGACGGCGTCCTGCTCTACACGGAGCGGGGCGAAGAGGTCAAGGCATTCAATGTGCGAGACGGTCTCGGGGTCCGAATGTTACAGCGTTGCGGCATCGCGGTCGCGGTCATCACGGGCCGGTCGGCGGCAGCCGTTCGAACTCGATGCAGCGATCTTGGTCTCGACGCCGAGGACGTTGTCCTCGGTTCCCGCGACAAGGTCGCGGACCTCGAGGCCATCACCACGCGTCTCGGTCTTGTCGAGCACGAGGTGGCGGCGATGGGCGATGATCTTCCTGATCTGTCGCTCTTAACCCGCGTCGGCTTCGCCGCCTGTCCCGCCGATGCCGCGCCCGAGGTTGCGGCGGTCTGTGACCTCGTGTGCGGTAACCCAGGAGGGCGGGGAGCGGTGCGCGAGGTTGCCGAGCTGATTCTCAAGGCGGGTGGCCGCTGGTCGGAGCTCGTGGACGCGTTTGCCGGCCCGCACCGGGAGTCACGGTGAAGCCCTATCTCGAACTACTCCAGCACATCCTCGATCACGGGGTGGCCAAGAACGACCGTACCGGGACCGGGACCCTCAGTGTTTTCGGCTACCAGATGCGGATCGACCTGGGTGCGGGGTTTCCACTCCTGACCACCAAGAAGCTCCACCTTCGATCCATCATCCATGAGCTACTGTGGTTCCTTGCCGGTGACACCAACCTCCGGTACCTGCACGACAACAAGGTCACAATCTGGGACGAGTGGGCGGATGCCGACGGCGAGCTCGGCCCGATCTATGGCTTTCAGTGGCGGTCCTGGCCGGCGCCCGATGGACGCCACATCGATCAAATCAGCCGCGTCGTCGATGCGATCCGGGACGATCCCGACTCGAGGCGACACATCGTCAGTGCCTGGAACGTGGCCGATCTCGATGCGATGGCGCTGCCGCCCTGCCACGCGCTGTTCCAGTTCTGGGTCGGCGCCGGCGGTCTGAGCTGCCAGCTCTACCAGAGATCGGCCGACGTCTTTCTCGGCGTGCCTTTCAACATCGCCTCCTACGCCCTGTTGACCATGATGGTCGCGCAGGTCTGTGATCTCGAGCCGTTGGAGTTCATCCACACCTTCGGCGATGTTCACCTGTATCGAAACCACGTCGACCAAGCCAGACTGCAGCTCGATCGGGAGCCGCGAGCGCTGCCGAACATGATCCTCAATCCGGAGGTCCGTTCGATCTTCGACTTCGCCTACTCGGACTTCGAGCTGTCGGACTATCATCCACACCCGCACATCAAGGCGTCGATCGCGGTCTGAGGTCGCGATGCCGCTCTCTCTCATCGTGGCGGTGTCGAGCAACCAGGTCATCGGCCGCGATGGCGGGCTTCCCTGGCGTCTGCCTGTAGACCTTCGCCACTTCAAACGAACGACCATGGGCCATCACCTCATCATTGGGCGAGCAACGTGGGACGAGGTCGGGATGCCGCTCCCGGGGCGGACCATGGTTGTGGTCACCCGAAACCCGGAGTTCAGGGCCGACGGGGTCCTGGTCGCGCACTCGCTCGAGGAGGCGCTTGCCCTTGCCCGCGACGACGACGAGCCATTCATCGGCGGTGGGGCCGAGATTTACCGTCGGGCCCTCGAGGCTGACCTCGTCGAACGGCTCTACATCACGCGTGTGCACGCCGAGGTCGATGGTGACACCTTCTTCCCGCCCGTCGACTGGAACCGTTGGTTGCTCGCCGACCGAATCGACCATCCGGCGGACGAGAGGAACTCCCACGGCACCAGCTTCGAGCGCTGGGACCGGCGCTGCTGATTCCAGTGGCAGTGAGAGGGGATCGGGCCCGACCGGGGCGCTCGACTACAATCTCAGACGTGAGACCCGGGAACCAATCCGCTTTGGTGGCCCTTCTCTGGCTGGCGATCGTCGCGGCCTCGGTCGGCTGCGGCTCCTCGAAGCCGCCCGGCCACTCGTCTCCGGTGCCCTCCGGCCGGCCGGTGGGCCACGCCGTCGTCACCGCCGAGTTCGGTGAGCAGCGCGGCGGCGGTCGCCACGAGGGCATCGACCTCGCTGCTCCCAAGGGCACGCCGGTGTGGGTGACCGCCGACGGCGAGGTGGTCTTCGCCGGTCGAGACCGACGCTACGGCCGGACCGTCGTGGTCGACCACGGCGGTGGCTACGCGACGCGCTACGCCCACCTCAAGGAAATCGAAACCAGAGTCGGCAAGCGCGTCCGGCGCGGCGACGTCATCGGCCGTGTCGGCTCGAGCGGTCGCGCCAGCGGTCCCCACCTCCACTACGAGGTGCTGCGCAACGGCGTTCCGGTGGACCCGAGGCCGTACCTGGATTGAGGGGGCGGTCCGGCTGCCACTGGCGGTGGGTGATTGGTGAGTCGTGAGTCGTGCCTGGTGAGTTGTGACTGGTGACAAGTGGTCAGGGATCAGCAAGTCGTGGATGGTGAGTCATCCGGAGCCGTGTCGCGCTGCTGTCCCTGCCGCTGACTCGGTTGCTGTCGCTGCGCCAGCCCCCGAACTTCGGGCACGGACGCGGGAGTTATCGCACCCCGGTGCCGGGTGGGACGTCGCCGTCCACGGACAACAGGAAGGGGTCACCGTCGACGGAGGCGGCGAGCAGCATGCCTCGCGACTCGACGCCCATGAGCTTGGCCGGCTGTAGGTTCGCGACGACGACAATGCGACGGCCGACCAGTGCCTCGGGCTCGTAGCGCTCGGCGATGCCGGCCACCAGCTGGCGCGGAGCGCCTTCGCCGAGGTCGACCATGATCCGCATGAGCTTCTTCGACTTGGGAACGCGCTCGGCCTCGGTGACGAGGCCGACCTTGAGCTTGACCTGGGCGAACTGGTCGATGCTGACGAGCTCCTCGGCAGGGCTTGGAGCGGGAGTGTCGGGTTTGCTTTCCACGTCGGCCTCCTTGAGATAGGCAGCGATGTCGACCCGCGGGAAGAGGGGACGGGCGTCCTTCAGCCGGGTGCCGGCCGGCAGCCCGCCCCAGCGGACGGCGTCGTCGAGGTTCGTGGGCAGGTCGGCGGCGCCGAGCTGGGTCTGAAGCTCGGTGGCGATGGTGGGCATGAAGGGCGTGATCAGGATCGACACGATCCGTAACCCTTCGAGCGAGCAGTAGAGGACGGATTCGAGCTCGGCACGGGCCGAGTCGCCGCCCTTGGCCAGGCTCCACGGCTGGCGTTCCTGGAGGAAACCGTTGAGAGTGGCGAGCAGCTGCCACACCGCCTCGAGAGCGCGGTGGGGCTCCAGCGCATCCATGTGCTCCCGGTAGCGGGCGACCGCGGTTGCGGCGGCCTCGGGGATCGGGCCGTCCGTCGATGGCGCCGGCGCGACGCCATCGAGATACCGGTCGGTCATGGCGGTTGTGCGCGAGGCGGTGTTGCCGAGGGCGTTGGCGAGATCGGCGTTGTAGCGTTCGAGGAAGGCCTCGTCGGAGAAGTTGGCGTCCTGACCGAAGGACATCTCTCGCGCGACGAAGTAGCGCAGAGCATCGGCCCCGAAACGGTTGATGAGGTGATCGGGGCGAACCACGTTGCCGACCGACTTGGACATCTTGGCGTCGTCTTGGAGCCACCAGCCGTGGCCGAAAACCCGCTGCGGCACACTCAGCCCGGCTGACATCAGGAAGGCCGGCCAGTAGACGCAGTGGAAGCGGAGGATGTCCTTGCCGACTAGGTGGATGCTCGCCGGCCAGAACTGACGGTAGCGGGCGTCGTCGTCGGAGCCGAAGCCGAGGGCCGAGATGTAGTTGGTGAGGGCGTCGAGCCAGACGTAGACGACGTGCTCCGGGTCGCCGGGGTACGGGACCCCCCACTTCAACGAAGTGCGCGAGATCGACAGGTCCTTGAGCCCGCCCTCGACGAAGCGAACGACCTCGTTGTAGCGGCTCTTCGGTCGGATGCAATCGGGGTTGGTGCGGTACCACTCGAGGAGGCGGTCGGCGAAGGCCGAGAGACGGAAGAAGTAGCTCGGCTCGGCCAGTCGCTCGACAGGGTGGCCGCTCTCGGTGTCGACACCGTCCTTGACCTGGGAGTCGGGGACGAAGGCCTCGTCGCGGGTGTCGTACCAGCCCTCGTAGGAGCCCTTGTAGATGTCACCGGCGGTGGTGATGCGCTCGATGATCTCGGCCACTGCCCGCTGGTGCCGAGGCTGTGTGGTACGGATGAAGTCGTCGTGCGAAATGGTGAGTGCCCGCCACAGGTCGTGGTATCTGGCCACGACCCGATCTGCGAGCTGGATCGGCTCGATGCCCTGGGAGCGCGCCGCTTTCTCGATCTTCTGGCCGTGCTCGTCGGTGCCGGTCAGGAAGTAGACCCGGTGGCCGTTGAGGCGTTGGTAGCGGGCGATGGCGTCAGCCATGACGGTGGTGTAGATGTGCCCGATGTGGGGCATGTCGTTGACGTAGTAGATCGGGGTCGTGATGTAGAAGGTGTCGGACACGCTGCCTCCGAGGCCCCGCTGGGGGATGCACAGGATAACACCCCGATCGCCGAAGACCGCGTTAGGATGTGTTGGATGAGAGCCCGCTCGTGGTGGTGGTGGCCGTATCAGCTATGGAAGTGGCTGGTGGTGTTTCCGGCCGTTGTTGTGATCACGATCCTCGGGGCGACGCTGGTGCTGGTTCTGATTCCCTTCATCAACGCGAGCTCACTGAGCCGGGTCATTGCGGGGACCTGGGCGCGTCTCCTGGCCTGGGTCATCCCGATGCCGGTCCGGGTCAGGGGTCGCGAGCACGTTGACCCCGACCAGTCCTACGTGATCGTCGCGAACCACCAGAGCCACGTCGACATCCTGGTCCTCTACGGCTGGTTGGGGATCGACATTCGCTGGGTCATGAAGCAGGAGCTGCGCTCGGTGCCCACCCTCGGGGCCGCCTGCGAACGAATCGGCCACATCTTCATCGATCGCTCCGATCACCAAGCGGCAGTCGCGTCGCTCAACGCCGCGAGGCAACAGATCCAGAACGGCACCTCGGTGATCTTCTTCCCCGAGGGAACTCGCAGCGACGACGGCCGCGTGCGGACCTTCAAGAAGGGGGCATTCCGCTTTGCCATCGATACCGGGCTGCCGATCCTGCCGGTCACGGTGGCCGGGGCCGCCAACGTGCTGCCGGCGAGATGCCTCGACCTCCGGCCGGGCGTCGCCGACCTAGTCATCCATCCGCCGGTGCCCTCCGTCGGCCTGGCCACGGCCGACTTGCCCGGGTTGAGCGACCGAGTCCGCTCGACGATCGCCTCCGCTCTCCCCGACGAGGTTGGCTCCACTTCGGCATGATCGCTACTCCCAGATCGATCGCGACGGTGGTCCTGGCTTCTGCTGTCGTTGCCGCGGCAACCGCTCGAGCGCAGTCTCCCGATCTCAGGGTCGAGGCGCCGTCGACGCTCAAGGCGGTGGCCGAGGAGGTTCGACGAATCGGCGCCGGTGACTTCAACGATGTGCTCGACCTGACCGGGTTGATGGGTTTCACCGCTCCGATTCGAGTCATCGTTGCGGCGGAGGACAGCCCGATCGCCAGACGAACTCCGACCTGGGTGAGCGGTTTCGCCGATGGCTCGTCTCGCACCGTCGTGCTCTTTCCTCTGCGGGTGACGAGGTACCCGGACGATACCCTGCGGACGCTGGTTCACCACGAGGTCGCCCACGTGCTGGTCGCAGAGGCGGCTCGGGGCCACGCGGTGCCGAGATGGTTCGACGAAGGCATCGCCACCGTAGCGGCGCGCGAATGGGGTTTGGAGGATCGTGCTCGGACTGCCATGGCTGTGGTCGGTCGTGGGCCGCGATCCACGGCCGGGCTCGACGCGATCTTCGAGGCAGGGGGACGTCGGTCGGTGCGTGCCTACGCGCTGTCGGCGGCATTCGTGCGATGGCTCAGGGCTCGATACGGTGAGCACGTGACCGGTCGGATCCTCGAGCTGATCGGTCAGGGGCTGCCGTTTCCCGAGGCCTTTGTTCGAGCCACCGGAGTTCCCTTGACCGGTGCCGAGCATCGGTTCTTCGTTCGGGACGCGCTGTGGCACACCTGGGTCCCATTCCTGACATCGTCAGGCGCCCTGTGGGCCGCCATCACCGCGCTCGCCCTGATCGCGATCCGCAGGCGCCGACGAAAGAGCACCCTCATGCGACAGCGGTGGGAGATCGAGGAGGAGCTCGGCGCCGCTCGAGCGTTCATCCGAACACCGTTTCGCGCCGACGAGCGGCAGCCACCTGACGATGATAACGACGGGACGGTGAACTAGCTCGTTCCCGTCCAGAAACGGCGCTTTTCGGCGATCTTGGCGTCAACCTGCGGGTTTCCTTGTGCGGCGTACCACAGTACGTCTCCGCGCTAACCCTTGGTTTCCTATACTTTGCTCGAAAACCGCTCGTTTCTGAATCGGGAACGACGCTGTTCCCACCAGAGTTTCTGGATGGGAACTAGCCCGCTCTCGTAGCCCCAATGTCCCGTTCTTCCGGCTACCCGAATCGAGTCTGCGATCGCAGCACGGCAGCGCGGACCGCTGACAACATCTGCTTCCGCCTGAGGTCGTCCGATTCCTGGCCGGTCGGCGACACGGTGGGCAGTCCCTGTTCTTCGCATGCGCGAACATGGACATTGAGGAGCTGATCGAGGAGCTCGGGCGCGACGCGCTTCGCGTGCGTGTAAATCGCGCTCGTGTTCTCCGGTGGACTGAACGAGCCGTTCCCCCGATACGAGGAGCTGACCTTGTCGTGGAGCTTGTCGCTCATGGTCCGGCGGAGACTCTCCAGGAGCCTGAGGCGACGTGATCTGGAGGTGCCCATGGTGTCTTCCTTTCGCCCTCAGAGGACCCGACCGCGGCCCGCGCAGCGGTGATTCGGCGGCTCAGCTGCAGCCCATGTCCTGAATCGAGGATCTCCCAATAAGAACCATGCTTCTGTGGCCCGGGTCACAAAACGCGAAGCGCGCAAACGTGGATCATCGTGATCCAACACCATGATATCAAGATTCTATCGCAGAATCCAGGGTTGGCCGTTTTCCATGCTCTGGGACCGAGCACGAGCCCGGTTCGCCCGGTTGATTCGCTGGGGTTCGTTGTGAGGCTGGAGAGGTGTAGCGTCGAGCGGATTATTCGGAACGGTCGCTTGACTAGCCCGCTCCCATCCAGAAACTCTGGTGGGGACAGCACCGTTCCCGATCCAGAAACCAGCCCGGACAGTTCATGAGGTTTTGTCGCGTTCCCTCCCGTTTCCCTCGAGAAACACCTTTGCGCGTGTGCCTGCCGCCGTTCGAGACGGACCTGCATGAACAGATCCGGGCTCGAGGTGTCGACCACCTGAACCCGGAGGCTTGCAGGCCGTAGTAGGGTGTGATGAAGATGACCACCTCAGGTTGGTTCCGACGCGCCGAGCAGTTCATTCGCGATTACACCAATGGCGTCGGCGCCCGGGATCTCCAGCGGTTGTTCGATCGAGACGCCGCCCACGCCTTCGGAGTCGTGACCCGCGAGCACGAGGGCGGCGAGCCTCCCGGTCGTTGGCGCCGCATCCTGTACCGGGCGAAGGTCCTGTTTCTCGGTCTGTCGTTTCGGCTGTCGCCCCCGCGGCGAGTTCTGTTCGGAGCGTGCATCGTGCTCGCTCTATTAGCCTTACAAAACGTCGGCGACGCCGGTCCGGCGGGCATTCAGTTTGCCCTCTTCCACCTCGCGAGCGTTGCCGGGTTGGTCCTCCTGATCGTCCTCGAGCTCGCAGATCGGATTCTGGTTCGCGACGAGCTCGAGGTCGCCCGCCAGCTGCAGCGCGATCTGTTGCCCACCGAAGCGCCGGCGGCGGCGGGATGGGATTTTACTTTCTCATATCGGACCGCGAACACCATCGGCGGCGACTACTATGACTTCCTGCCGGTGAAGGACGGCCGGCTGGCCCTGATCATGGGCGATGCCAGCGGTCACGGTATTGCTGCCGGGTTGTTGATGGCGATCGCGAGCTCGTCACTCAAGCTCGCCATCGACAACGACCCGGAGCCTGTGGAGGTGGCCCGATTCGTCAACCGAGCGTTGCTGGCGAGCGGCGGCAAGCGCGCTTTCATGACGTTGTTCTACGGCCTCCTCGATCCCGCGACAGGCACTATGCGCTTTGTCGTGGCGGGCCATCCGTTCCCGATGCTGCGCCGCTGTGACGGTTCGGTTCGGGAGCTGGGACGAGGGGGCCTGCCGCTCGGATTGCGCGAAGGGCTGGAGTCGCCCACCGGCGAAGTCGTTGTGGCGTCCGGTGAGCAGCTTCTTCTGTTCACCGACGGTTTCGTGGAGGCGATCGGTCCCACCGGGGAGGATTACGGTTACGAGCGGCTGCGCCGGGCCTTTGTCCTGGGTGGCTCCGGCCAAGCGATCCACGACCGGGTCGTCCGAGAGGTCGCCGCTTTCCAGGGCGATGAGCCCGCCCACGACGATCGGAGTCTCGTGGTCGTCACCCGTACGGGTGAGCTGCCGCCGCTGCCGTGAGTCGTGAGTCGTGATGAGGGATCAGGTGATCAGTGAGCGGTGGGTGGTGAGAACAAGGACGGTCGCGGTCCCCGATTGCTGCCACTGCCGCTGGCGCCGAAGAAGAACCGAGCCCGGGCGACTGCCCGGGCTCGGTGAGTTGCGTGTGAAGGGTTGGGCTTACGATGCGGACTCGTCGTTCGGAAGACCTATCTCGGACGATGCCTGCTGCATCGCCTTGTCGTAGGCCGCCTTCGATGTCTTGGCACAGCCGGTCTTCTTGAAGGTCTCGTCATAGGCCGACTGAGCCACGGCGTGGCGCGCGGCATTGGTTGCGGTCTTCGTGCAACCGCAGTCGGCGAGGACGGCGTTGTACGCGGCCTTGGCCGAGGTCTTCGTGCAGTGGGACTCTGCGAAGGTCGAGGCGTAGGTCTTCGCAGCGAGGGTGTTCAGGTACGCAGCTCTGGCGCTCTTGGTGCAGCCGGTCTCGGCAAGAGTGGCGTCGTAGGCGGCCTTGGCGGCGGTCTTCGCACAGCTCGAGCCCTCGACGGCGGCGGTCTTGACAGCATTCTTGTCGCAGCCGGAGCCGTCATTCATCGCGGTCCGGGCGGCGGAGGTGTCGCAACCCGATCCGTCCTTGGCCGCCTTGACCGCGGCTGTCTTGTCGCAGCCTTCGCCCGCGAAGGCGAACGACGTCAAGGCGAGCGTGATCACCACGGCGCCACACACAGAAATGAGCTTCTTCATGTCGATATCTCCTTTGCCATGTTGTCGCCCCCTGGAATCAGAGAGCGAATGATTCGCGATCTCTATAACTATCATAACAGATCCTGGTTTGCCAGTCATCTCCGCCGGGTTACACGCGACAGAGAGCGTTGTAGTCGTTCATCCTCGACCGTCGAAACCGTTCACAATGTAGAGTCGCCACGGCTCGACCTCGCCCGGGCGATTCACCGGGGCTCGTTGTGAGGTTGGCGAGGTGCAGTGTATGGTGGCGTTGTTTAGGCAAAGCTTAGGAAACCAAGGGTTTGCGCGGAGGCGACCTTCGGTACGCCGAACAAGGAAACCCGCAGGTTGACGCCAAGATTGCCGAGGAGCCCCGTTTCTGGACGGGAACGGGCTAGGACCGAGAGGAGGCTCATGGCGGAGCGAGCGACAGGCTGGTTACGTGGGTGTGCGTTCGGATGCGCGGGATTGCTCGTGATCGGCGTGGTGGCCGTGCTTTCCATGACGTTGTCGCTTCGGAGCACCTTCGATCAGGCCCATGCCGAACGGTTGCGGCTGGAGGAACGACTCGGGGCCGGTCAGGAGTTCACTCCGGCGGCCGACGGCACCGTCGATGCCGGGCGGATCGAGGCCTTCCTCGCCGTTCGGGATGCGCTCGCCGACATTCGGACCAAGATCGAGGCTGCCGACGAAAAAGCCGCAGACTTCGAGCGTTACGTCGAGGAGGAGGAGCCGTCGGCCTGGCAGGCTCTGCCTGCAATCGCTCGCGTGACGCGATCGGTGTTCGACCTCCCGTTTCTCTTTGCCGAGCTCGAACAGACGAGAAACCAGGCTCTGCTGGAGAGGGAGATGAGCCTGGACGAGTACATCTGGCTCTATGTCGTCGCATACAACCGCAGGCTGGGCGACCCCCAGGAGCGGCCGGGACTGTTCTCGGGCTCTCCCGACAATGAACGCATCCGCGGCGTGCTGCGGACCATGCTCCAGCGGCAGCTCGAGGCGGCGAAGGCTGCCGACGAAGCGCCGGGCTGGGTTTCGGACCTGACCGCCGAGGTCGATGCGCTCGACCGTGATCCGGAACGTTTGCCGTGGCAGGACGGTCTCCCAGTAGCCACCGCAGATGGCCTGGCCCCCTACCGTCAGCGGCTCGACGCCACCTTTTCAGCGCCTGCGGCGGAGTTCGAGCTTCTCGACAGCGAGGTCAGACACGGCGGGCTCAACATCCAGCTCAAGTGATCGGGGCGATCCGTTCGAGGCCGGCGATCGCGAACTCGATGCCCTGATCCAGGCTGAGGGCACGACGGTACATGGCTGCTGCCCGATCGATGTTGCCCAGGCGCTCGAGGTTGACACCGAGGTTCGCCCAGTCGATCGCCGAGCTCGGGTCGAGCTCGACAGCCCGAGTGAAGCAGGTCGCCGCCTCGGCGTGCCGGCCGAGCTTGAACAGGCAGAAGCCGAGCAGGTTGTGGTGCGCAAGCTCGGCTGTCTCGAGCCTGATGGCGCGTTCGAGATCGATCACCGCCTCGTCGAAACGCGCCAGCTCCTTGAGGCAGTAGCCACGGAAGAATCGAATCCGCCCGAGATCTTCGAGCGGGGGACTGAGCGAAAGGGCCCCGTCGAAGTGCGAGAGGGCCTCCATGGCGCGACCCTCGTTGAGGTCGCAGACACCGAGGTTGAACTCGATCGCGGTCGAAGGATCGCCGGCGAGGCACAGGTGCTCGCGGGCCTCGGCCCACTCCTCGAGGCGGACATGACTGAGCGCCATCTCGAGGTGAAGGTCGGTGTCGGCGACCAGCTCCGTGCCCAGCTCCAGGGCCTCGGCATAGCGGTCGAGCGCCTCGATGTCGTCGCGCCATGCAACCTGGACCTTCGCACGGTGGTAGGCGACGTCGCCGGGCTCGGCGCCGAGCCCAGCTGCGCCGATGAAGGCTGCCTCAGCCGCCGCCAGTTGCCCTTCGGCAAGCCGGCAAAGCCCTTCCTGGATGTGAGCTTCGGCCCGCTGGAGATTGCTGTCCGAGAGCTCGGCCGCCACCTTTGCCAGGACCGCCGCCGGTCCGGTGTCACCGGCCTCTGCCAAGGCCGCGCCGACTCGAAGGGCGAGCGTTCTACCGTCGCCGCGCCGGAGGTTTGCCGCCATTGTTGCCGTCGAGCCGGCGACCGCGTCGGCGACGCATCCGCTGCACAGCCTGATGTCGGGTGTCCACTCGATCGGTGCCCGTGCTTCGTGCGTGGCGAGCGACACGCCAAGGGCCCACTGTCGCGCGCAGGCGTGGACCCGGCCGCGAGCGACGACGAGGTGGGGGCGGCAGGGCCCCAATACGGGTCTGCCCTCGGCCATTCGGTCGATCGTGCTGTCGATGACGTGACCTGCCGTGAGAATCTCGAGGTCGTTGACGGCGCCGGGTCCGCCCAGGTAAAGGCGCAGGCCCAGGGCCGCCGCGTCGGCAGCGACCGTCTCCGGTGGAGGTTCGCGGAGGAGGAGACTGGGTTTGGCGAGATGTTCGGCGAGGTCGCGCGCGGACTCGATCTGTCGTTCCACATCGAGGCCGGGTGCTTTCAGGATCGGTAGTGCCACCAGGCGCGAGCCACAGCGTTCGCGGTAGGCGTGGCCCTGGAAACCGGAGGCCGCGGTCATCATGCGGTCGAGAGACTCCGCCGATTCCAGCCACGCTCCGTCAAAGACCTGGTGCAAGTGGGCGACGACCAGCGGCTCCCGCCGGAGATGGTCGATGATCGTCCTCAGCAGCCCGGCGCCGGGATCGTGTCCCGCGACCACCACGTGGCAGCTCCACGCACAGTGCGGGAGGACATCGGCGAGCCAGGCCGCAAGGGACTCGGGTGGGGTCTCATGGTCGAGGAAGAGCCACTCCACCGGCGCCGGCGCGGCCTGGGTCACGACACGATCCTCTTGCCGCCGTCCACTGAAGCGGCGGTCCAGGCAGCACGGACCCGGTCCATGTCGGCACGGCACATCCAGTCGGTCTCGAACTCGTCGCCCGGAGCCAGGTAAGGCGGCAGGTCCCCTCGCAGAGGCCGGATCCCGTGAGCCTCCGGATTGCGGAGGAGAGAGGAGCCGAAGTAGAGCTGCATCTGCTGCGCGTTCGAGTTACCGCGGACCGCGACGCCGCAAGAGCGGACGAAAGCGAGAGTGGCGAGCGCGTCGTCCACGGTCTCGCCGGGGAGGCCGTACTGCGAGAACAGCTCCACGTCGAGCCCTGCGGCGAGAGCAGTCCGCGCGGCAGTTCCGATCGCTTCCGGATCAACGGCCTTGCCGGTCCGAGCCAACACCGCAGGGACGGCACTCTCGAGCCCGAGGGCGACGGTGTGGGCGCCGGCGCGATGGAGCATGCGCAACAGGTCGGGTGTGAGCATGTCGGCTCGGGTCTCGATCCACATCTCGACCTTGATGCCGCGGCGCGCGATCCCGTCGAGGATCGCCGCGACGCGGTCGGCGTCGTAGGAGAAGTTGGGGTCGGCGAACCACAGCCGGCCCGAACCGCGACTTGCCACGGCCGAGATGTCGTCGAGCACCCGCTCCACCGAGTGGGCGCGGATGGACGTACCGAAGGCCGCCGGCGTGACGCAGAAGGAGCAGTGGTGCGGGCAACCGCGGGACGTCAGCAGGATCGACTCCTCCCAGTCCGCCGGATCGAGAATGCTGTCGAGCCACGGCGACGGGTACGCGTCGAGGTCCTCAGGCGGCGAAGGCGCCGCGCCGCGGAGCCAGCCGTCGCCATCCTGCCGGGTGGTGGCCCCGGGAATCGGTCGATCGAGGGCGTCCTCGTCGATCGCCCGGACCGCCTCGCGGATCACGAGCTCTCCTTCACCGTGGCAGACGATGTCGATCTCCTGAAGCTCGGCCAGCGCCCGGTCGGGGAGGAAGACAGCCTGAGGGCCGCCGATGAGGGTTCGGCACCCGGGGCTCGCTTGGCGAGCCATCCGCGCCACGGCCCGGACCTGGGACAGGTTTCGCTGGTATGCCGTGAACCCGACCAGCTTGGGGGCGAGCTCGGAAAGGGCTCGCCGCAGGCCGGCCGGGCTCGCGGGCCGCCCCGAGCTGATCGACAGCAGCTCGGTCGGGTGGCCCTCCCGCCGCAGCACCGCCGCAAGATTCGCGAGGGAGATGGGCGTCACCGGGTCGGAGTGAGGATGAATGTCGACCAGGAGCACCTGCATGACCGGATCATTGTCGCAGACTCCCGCGCTCCCGCTCCCTCGCCCTCCCCCGCGTCCGTGCCAATGCCGGAACCCCGACCGTCTGCCGAGCTCTTGTCCGAAACGTGAGTCGTGAGTCGTAGGTTACAGATCGTGGGTCGTGCTCGTTGACTGGTGACACGCGAGGAGTGGCCCTCAGAGGGTGTCGGCGACAGCTGACGTTGCTGCCATCTCGAAGGCCCTTGTTCTCGCTGTCACGGCCCCTGTTCCTGCCCCTGTCACTGCCTCGGTCGCCGTCGCCGCTCCGGTCGCTGACGTCGGCCCTGTCGCTTCACCGGCCACGACACACGACACACGACACACGACTCACGACTCACGTCGTGGCACGTCGGACACGGGCACGGGCTCGGGCGCGGACGCGGACGCAAACGAGGAGGCGGGGGAGACCCTCGGTTCGGACCCGGTCGTGGTGCCGGCTAGTTCCCGTCCAGAAACGGCGTTTTTCGGCAATCTTGGCGTCAACCTGCGGATTTCCTTGTGCGGCGTACCGAAGGTCGCCTCCGCGCTAACCCTTGGTTTCCTGAACCTTGCTCGAGAATCGCTCGTTTCTGGATCGAGAACGACGCTGTTCCCACCAGAGTTTCTGGACGGGAACCGGCTAGCCCTTCACCACCCAGCCCTTCGCTTTGAGCAGCTCGCGTAATCGGACGACATGGTCGCCCTGGAGCTCCACCCGGTCGTCCATCGCCTTGCCGCCCGTGGCGCAAGCGCGGCGAAGCTCCGCCGCCAGTGCCTTGACGAAGGCGCTGTTGCGGGGCAGGCCTTCGACCACCGTTACTGTCTTGCCCCGTCGTCCAGCGCGCTCGGTCCGAAGCCGGGCGACCACCCGATCCGGAACCTCCTGCTCGAGTGACGCCGCGCAACGGCATCGATCGAGCGGCCAGCCGCATCGTGGGCAGGTCCGGCCGCTCTTTGTCGAGAAGACCGTTCCCTTGGGTTCGGATGACCTCACTGCACGATCAGCGACCACCCATTGGGAGCACCGGACTCAAAGTCATCCGCGAACAGGAGGTCTGCTGCATCGACACAGATGTCGAAGAACGTCGCCAAGGCCGCCTCGCGGTCGGCAGCGGTCGGTAAGGCCTCCCACGGAAAGCCCCACAAGGTGGCATAGCTCGAGCCCGTCCAGGCGCCGACCGCGGCTCCTCCTTCGTCTCCGGTGAAGGCGAGGTGGCCGTACCCTGCGGCGGTCATCGTGTCGCTGTAGTTGCTGAAGGGGTAGCTCAGCGTGTACGGGCCGAGACCCACGAACGGACCGCCGGTACCGGTCACCGACGTCTGGCCCGTGTCGCTGGTGGCGGACGCGAGACCGAGGTGGCTTTCCATGAACGGTGTCAAGCTGCGGTCGTAGTAGTAGTCCTGTCCGCTCAGCAACAAACACCGGCCGCCCGAGTCGAGCCAGTCGGCAAGGGCCGCTTCGCCGGTCGATCCGGGTCCTGCCGCTCCGCCGAACTCATCCCCGGTGAACCAGATCACGACCGGGTACGGCGCAAGGTCGACGACGGCCGGCTCGGTGTCGCTGTTGTTCGTGTCCCACAGATCGTAGGCCATGCCAAGCGTGGCAAGCGCGGCGGTGTAGGTGGCGCGGACATCTGGGTTGTTGTCGTCGTCGTCCACGAGCAGGACCGGCGGGATGGCCCGGGTGGTGAAGCTGAAGACGGACGACGGTGGACCGGAGCCGCAGCCATTGGAAGCTGTGACGCGCCAGTAGTGGAGGGTTTCGGGGGCGAGGGTCGAGCCGACCGTGTGCTCGAGCACGAGGACGACTTGGGCGGAATAGACGACCGACGTGAATCCCGGATCGGTCGCGATTTCGACGATGTAGGTCAGGGCGTGGTCGGCGGCGGTCCATGACAGTGTCGGTGCAACGCCGACGTCAACGGCGCCGTTGCTCGGGGCCACCAGGGTGATGGACCCGGGGCCCTGGTCATCTGCCACGAGGGTGACCGGAGCTCGCTGTTCAGTGCCGCTCGGGCTTGCGGTTCCGACCACGTCGAAAAGTGTGCTTCCCGGTGTTGCTGAACCGCTCACCGAGACGGTCATGGTGCTGTCGCCTGAGGACGGGACCGGGTTGGGGTCGAAGGCTACGGACACACCGGTCGGTAGGCCTTCTCCGGTTAGCGTGATCGACTCGGCGAAGCCGTGAAACCGGGACACGGACACCAGGGTGTCGCCAACGGTATCGGGAATGCAGGCCGGTACCACGTCCGGAACGACGTCGACCCGGAAGTCGACGGCCGAGATGATGGCGGCGAGGGCGTCGATTCGGCCCCAGCCATAGACGTTGTTGGGGACGTCGGTGGGGCCGCTGCCGCCGCAGCCCTGACTCGAGGTCAGCGGGACCGCAGACTGCTCGATTACCGTCTCGATCGCGTCGACATCGCCCGCCAGGCCGGGGTTGCCCGAGATCAGGAGGGCCACGAGACCGGCGACGTGGGGACCGGCCATGCTGGTCCCGTCCCAGCCCCCCTGGTAGCTCCCGTCCCGGGTCGACGACCGGATGTCGACTCCGGGAGCGGTGATATCGGGTTTGAGCCGGTTGCTGCCGTCCACGGTCACCGGACCGCGGCTCGAGAAATTCGCGATGGCGTCGCCGCTGTCGGTGGCGCCCACCGAGAAGGACTCGTCGTAGATGGCGGCCGGGTCGGCGACCGTGCCACAGCTCGAACCGTCATTGCCCGCCGAGTGGACGGTCACGATGCCGGCGGCACGAACCGCCTGGACCACGGAGAGGAGCACGTTGGGATCGGTACAACCCTCGTCAGGCGGGCAGCCCCACGAGTTGTTGATGACGTCGGGGGCCATGGCGGGGTTGGGGTTCTGGCCGCTGAGATCGGTCGGGGCGATGAAGAACTGGTAGCACTCGGCGTAGGTGGCCGGCGTGCCGGTTCCTTGGTCCATGTTGCGGCAGCCGATCCACTTGGCGCCCGGGGCCATGCCGACCTGATTGCCGAGGCCGTCGTCGCCGACGACCGTCCCCATGGTGTGGGTCCCGTGACCGTGGTCGTCGCACGGGAACGGGGAGTCCGGACCGCAGCTGCCGCCGCCCGTGTGGATGGCGTCGTGCCAGTTGTAGGCGTGGTTGCCGGCGGGACCGCCCCGGTACTGGTTGACGAGCGCCGGGTGGTTCCACATGTAGCCGGTGTCCTGGCCGGCCGCCACCACGCCATCGCCGGTAATACCGAGGGCCCAGACATCGTCCGCGTTGACGTGGGCGATGTTCCACTCGACGGCATCGGGCGAGTCGCCGCCCATCGAAGGGGTATGCGGCGGCAGCTCAAGATGGACCGCAGGGTTCGCGTAGACGTGGGCCACGTCGTCCCGCTCGGCCATCGCCCGCACGGTGCCGAGGTCGCCACGGACCCAGATCATGTTCGCCACCCAGTACGAGCGATGCTCGATCCTTTGGTCGTCCAGGGTTTCGAGGATGGCGCCCTGGGTGCGCTCGGCGACCTCGGTCAATGCCCGGTAGACGAGAGCGCCCTTGGCCTTCTTGTCGGTCAGCCGCTCGGCTTCAGTCAGGTCCGCCTGCTCGCTGAGAAAGACCAGAAACTCGGTCATGGAGTTCGCGGCGGTGTCGAGAACCCATGGGTCGACCTTGACGCGCCATGACGAGTCTTGCTCGCCGGCGTTGGATGGCGACGACGCGACGACGATGAGGGTGGCGAGAAGTG
>Ga0316576_10000157_pt1 | contig 27397 bp, 18 predicted proteins | sample S0NA_FD_203075 | JGI IMG/M metagenome (GOLD analysis project Ga0316576, IMG submission 203075) | Rhizosphere microbial communities from salt marsh grasses in Alabama, United States - S0-2_050615r3r5 | ecosystem: Host-associated > Plants > Roots > Rhizosphere | place: USA: Alabama | collected...
CGGCCCGCTTGCCCATCGAGCGCGCCTTGGACTCGTAGCTGATCGCCTTGTTGAGCCAGGCCTCGGCGCCGGCCTTGTCACCGGCGTTATCCAGCGCCTGGGCCTTGACGAAGGCCGCCTCCTTCTTGGCGTCCAGCCCCCGCTGCTGTGCCCGCAGCATCCTGACCTTGGAGCCGAGGGCCCGCTCCATGTTGGCCTGACCGCTCTGGCCCCGGTCGTACTGCTTGCCCGCGGCGCGCAGGGCGTCCCGGTAGTTCCCGAGCTGGCGGCCATAGGAGCGACCCGCCTGCTGGCTCAGGCTCATCCGGCTCCCCGCGGCCGCGGGGTTCCAGGCCGGTCGCCGGGCCTCGGAGGTGGACCCGAGCACCAGGGCGGCTACCAGAGAAAGCGTCGTCAGGGTTCGGCGGCTCATCGCGTCTCTCCTTGGGGCAGTACCTGATGTTTTAGCAAGGAGCATGCCGGGGTCCGGGCCGTGGAAGATCCTGGAATCCTGTGTGTGCTCATTCCGATCCGCGGTTGGGTGGCTAGCTCAACAGTCACCTGATCCGGGACCGAGGGCGACTCGGATGGCCACTGGGTAGCACAGGGGCGCGACAAACGGCCTAGAGGAACTTGCCGGCAGCGGGCAGCTGGGAGGGCGGAGTGCACTTCGGGCCGGTGGCCAGCTCCGGGGTGAACAGCCAGTCGGTCAGGATCACCTCACCCAGGTCGGCCGTCTGGCCACACGCGTTGTGCCCGACGAGCTGGCCGGTGCGGTAGATCTTGGTCGTCTGGCGGTAGAACACGCCGTACTCACCCGGCAGGATCTGGCCGCTGATGTTCATCCCGGTGGAGCTCGAGGAGCTCACCGAGGCGCCCACATCCACGCCAAAACCCATGCTGAAGTTGATGTTCAGCGCAAAGGGGTTGGACGGGATGGGAGCGAACTGCAAACCCACGCTCGCGTTGTACTGGAAGCTCATGCTCCGGCTGCGGGTCTCCGCCTTGTCCTCGGAGTAGCTCACCTGGCGGCCGATGTCCCCGCCCGGGATGCAGTCGCTCACCGGGGTCGGGGAGTAACGCTCGGCGATCTGCTGGTCGCCGTCGTAGTGCATCGTGGCCACCGGGTTGATGGTGATTGGCATGGAGAGCTGGACCGTCTTACCGGAGGAATCCACCGCGGCCACGTTCACCGTGGTGGCGATCGAGGTGCCCTGCCCCGCCGCCGGAATCTTTCCAGTTTTCAGCGTCTTCAGGCGGCTGCTGCCAAACACGTCGCTGCCCACCTTGAGCAGGAAGTTCTTGTTGCCCCCGTCCATCACCGAGGAGGTGTTGCCGCTGGTCACCTGCTCCTCCAGCATGAAGGCGCCGGTCTTGGGGAAGATGGAGCCGGGGTTGGTGGTGTTGTAGCTGGTGTCCACGTTCCAGTGGTCGAGCATGAAGGTCCAGTAGAAGGTGATCGGGTTGTCGGCGGAGGCGGGCCGCAGGCCGATGGCTTCGACCACGAAGCCCATGGGCGTGTCCTCGAGGGTCGCGTCGACCACCGACTGACAGGCCGCGTTGGTGGGGCGGGCCATGCGCGGGAGCAGTGAGGGCCGGACCTCGAGCTTGAGCTGCAGCCGGTCCGACGCCTTCTGGCTCCCGTCCTTGCCCACGTTGATCACCGCCACGGACCCCAGGAAGTAGCCCAGGTGGTCCCCCGTCGGGTGGAAGACGATGTTGGGCCAAAGGACCCAGGCGAGCTTGGCGCAGGCGATCTTGCCGTCCACGCTGCCCACGCACTTGGCCTTGGCCTGGAAGTCCACCGGGTAGTTGCCGCCCAGGTCGTCGAAGTAGCTCCCCTTGAACACGATGGTCGGGTAGCCACGATCGGGCTGGATGAAGTCCTTGCCCAGGATCTCGACCTTCTCACCGACGGAGATGGCGCCGGGGGACGCCACGTAGAGCGTGGGCTTGACGTTCTCCCAGCCCGCCGCCGGAGGCGGGTTGTTCTCGCCGCCCTCCTCGCCGCCGCAGGCTCCGAGGAGCAGCGCGCCCAGCAGGGGGAAGAGAAACAGTCCAGATCGGAATCTCATGATGGGTCTCCCTGGCAGCTTGCCATTCGGGGGGTGCAAGCCCCATGCCGGCGCTCGGCCCCTCCAAGGGCCCGAGATCCCGAAAATACGGCGGCCTGGATGGCCACCAAACCGGTCAGTGCAACCTGGAGAGTGGCGGATCGAGTGGCCGGCGTGCTTGCCGTGGTCGGGAGTGGCCAACCCTGTTGCCTGGCGGTATGCTGGCACGACCATGCCCAAGCTCGTGTTGCTCGTCGCGTTGGCCGGAGCGCTCGCCGGGTGCTGGGCCGAGGAGAGCCCGCCTGGCGTCACCCCCTGCTCCTGCAACAACAACGGGACCTGCGAGCTCGACAAGGAGGACTGCGCCTGCTGCCCCGGTGACTGTCCCTGCTGCCGGGCGATCCTCGCCGCGGGCACCGACATCCAGGACCCGGAGAGCACCGTCGGCGACAGCGACGGCACGTTCGCCACGCTGGGCCCGACCTCGACGCTGACGTTGACCGTGGGGAGCCTGATCCGGGGCGACGCCACCGCCGGCGGCGACTTCGTGCTCGTCGGACAGGTGACCAGCGATTCCACGGTCCCGGTGACCGACACCTGCCCCTCCGGCGCGGCGAGCGGCGATGGGTACCAGGTCGAGGCCAGCGTCGATGGCACCGAGTGGTCCCTCGTCGGCTTCTGGACCAAGACCACCAGCCCGCCGGTGGCTGGCCAGGGCCAGCCCTTCAGCCTGAGGTGCGCCACCCCGAAGCTCAACGAGGCGCGGCACGTTCGCCTCTCGCCCCTGGGGGACAAGCCGGCCGCCCAGCTCGACGCCCTGGTGGTGACGTCGTGCACGACGCCGTAGCCACCCGATGCCTGGGAGAGCCGTGCCGCTGAAACGCACCCCGCGAAGATCCCGCTTCCCGGCGCATCTCCTCGCCCTTGCGCTGATCGTCAGCGGCGGATCCGCCCGGGCCCAGCACTTCCAGGCGCTGCCCACGGCGACCCTCGGCGAGGACTACACCTGCATCGGGATCAGCCACCGCGATCCCAACTTCGTCATGGTCGGCACCTCCACCGGCTCGATGCTGCGCACCCTCGACGGCGGCGCGACCTGGGAGCGCGTCGTGATCACGCCGGCGCGCACGCTCTACTTCGGCCGCGAGCGCTCGCCCGATCCGCGCATGGAGTACGCCCTCGGCCTGCCGGGCAAGTCGCCGCACCTGCAGCGCTGGGTCCGCCAGAAGGGCCTGCCCACCTCGGGCGTGAACTGGCAGCAGCTGCTGGTTCAGAAGGGCGACAAGATGGTCTCGGTCAACTGGATCGAGGTCGACTGGCACGACGAGAACCGCGTCTTCGTCGGCACCGTCGACGGGCTCTACCGCTCGACGGACAAGGGCAGGACCTTCATCCGCATCTTCCAGGGGCGCAGCTCGATGGCCGAGCGGATGGTGAACACCGTGGCCACCGACCCCGCCGACCCCAAGCACATCGAGGTCGGCACGGCGAGCGGGCTGTTCTCGTCCCGCGACGGCGGCGCGACCTACTTCAAGACCATGAACTACTACATGCGCGACTCCTACATCCGGGAGATCTGGTTCGACCCGCAGCAGCCGGGGCTGATCCACGTCGCCATGGGCGGCTCGGCCATGGCCAGCCCCGACGGAGGGAAGAACTGGATCACCACCCACTGGGACGAGTGGGGGCCGCGCGCCGACGTCCAGAGCATCAGCCTCGGGCCGCAGAACATCCGGCTCATCGGCACGCGCGACGGCGTGTTCGCCTCGTTCCAGGGCGGGGAGATGGGCTCCTGGCTTAGGCGCGGCTACCGCTTCGTGGGCACGGTCATCGCCAAGGTCATGGCCAGCCCCGACCCGCGGGTCTGGTACGCGCTCTCCGACGACGCGGTGTGGGCGACGTACAACTTCGGCCTCGACTGGCACAAGATCTTCCAGCTCGGCGGGCACGAGTCGCCACGCTGGATCGCCGCGTTCCAGAACGATCCGCGCCAGATGTGGCTGATCACCAACCGGCAGGTGTACCACGTGGGCACGCCGCCGGGCCTGCGTCCCGGGCGCGGCGGCGCCGCCGCCTCGTCACGGCTGCTCAACGTGCCAGGGCTGCATGACTTCCACGTCCAGGTGCTCAAGCACAACGGGCTCTACTTCGCCGACATCCAGCGCTACCGCGAGCGGGGGCCGTGGGCCGGCCTGCTGCCCGAGCTGACCGCCGGCGCGCACTGGGCGCCGTACATCGACCTGATGCGCTACAAGCAGTGGATCAACGCGAGCTGGCCCTACGGCTACTACAACGCCTCGAGGGACATGGGCATCACCTTCGAGGTGTTTGCCATGTGGGACCTGACCCGGCTGATCTTCGACAAGCGCGAGCTGCCGCACTGGGGCCGCATCGACCGCAACCTGTCCGCGGCCCGCCAGGACATCGCCGAGCGTATCCAGCGCCTGTACCAGGAGTACCTGGGGACGGCGAAGATCCTTGTCCATCGCCCGCCGGCGAGCGAGCTGGCGCGAAGCTTTCTCACGATCCGATTGCAGGAGATCACCGCCTACTTCGACGCGATCAGCGGTGGTTTCTGGAGCAAGCAGACTGGAGGACTGAAATGAGTATTCTTGAAAGGTTGTTCGTCGGGATCCTGGTGCTCTGTTTCGGCGTCACGGCCCAGGCACAGGAGGGTGGCTACCCCGCCGGCGGCGAGGGAGGAGGGGCCGCACCCCAGGCGCCGCCCCCGCCCAACCCCAAGGCCGTGCGCGCGCTGCGCCTGCGCTTCGAGCGTGAGCCGGCCGTGGAGGACGTGCAGAAGGCCTCGCTGCGCTTCTTCAAGGTCCACCCGGAGAAGGTCGCGGGCTACCGCAGCGGGGCCAAGTGGAAGGCGCTGATGCCGGACCTGGAGCTGATCTTCAACAACGAGTACGGGACCAACGACCGCTACCTCTACGACTACCTCTACCGCAACAAGTACCCGGCCCCCTACGGTACCTGCACAGGAGGCGCCTGCTGGCCCACCAAGGACGAGGAGACCGTGAAGCGGGCCTCGCTCTCGCTCGGGGTCCGGGCCCACTGGTCCCTCGACCGGCTGATCTTCAACGCCGAGATCCTTGACGTTTCATCGCTCGTCGGCGTCCAGGAGGGGCTCTTGCGCGAGATCACCTCGCTCTACTTCACGAGGCGGCGCCTGATGACGGCCATGGTGCTCAACCCGCCCCAGAGCCCCCACGAGCAGATCACCGAGCAGCTACGGCTGGACGAGATCACCGCCAACATCGACGCCCTCACCGGCGGCTACTTCAGCGCCGAGGTCAAGAAGGCCCTGGGGGAGTAGCGGCGGCTCGATCGGTAGCCGGGCCCTGGCTACCGCGCCTTCCGGATCGGTGCCCACCACCGAGCCAAGCAAGACTGATCCCAGGGGGTTGCTGATTGGGGGCGACGGGCCCGCTTCTTGCTACATCCCTGTGCAGCCAGGCAAAACGAAGCGGGAGACAGCCATGAGACTTCTAGCCAGCACCACCCTGATCGGCCTCCTCGGTCTCGGTTGCGGCTTTGACGACGCGAGCGGCCCGGGGACCAACCCCATTCCGGCCGATGCGGGCCTGCCCGGCTCGGACACCCTGACGCCCCAGAAGATGCAGCCCCCGGTTCCGGACCCGCTGCCGCCCTCGGTCTGCACCGACACCGTGCCGGTCCAGGGCACCGCGGCGCCGGGATCGAGCGTCATCGTCTTCGGCGGCTCGAGCTCCGTCTCCACCGATGCGAACCCCTCCACCGGCCGCTTCTGCCTCGATGTCCCCCTGGTCAAGAACAGCGCCAACACGCTTCAGATCAGGGCGCAGGATCCGATCCTCGGCATGAGCGACCCGGTGACCAGGTCCGTGACCCACAGCGGCAACTGCAACGACGATGTGCCCAATCCGACACCGGACCCGGTGAAGTCCAAGAACGTCGCCCTCGGCTCCACGGGCAAGTCGAGCCAGACTCCCGACGAGGGCAACGAGGGCTTCCTCACCGACGGTGACACGGCGAAGCCGGTGGTCTACTCCGGGGGCTGGACCCTGTCGGACCCGGACATCTGGACCTACATCAAGCTGGACAAGGTCTACATGCTGGAGAAGATCGTGGTGAAGTGGCGGGACGGCGTGCAGGCCGGCGGCAGCAGCTACGGCAAGATCTATCACGTGCTGGTCAGCTCGATGAGCGACCCCGGCGACCCCGACCTGAAGAACGGCTACTGGACCGAGGTCGCCAAGATCGACAACGGCGACGGCGACACCGACACCTTCGACCTCAAGAGCACCAAGCCCCTGGCCCAGTACGTCGCGGTCTGGATGAAGGGCGACGGGCAGACCAGCTGGTGGTCCGAGACGTTCGCGCTGACCGAGATCGAGGTCTGGGACTCGCCCCAGCAGACCTCCACCCCGACACCCACCACCACCAACACCTGCTCCACGCTGGGCTCCTGAGCGGGGCTGCTCGAGTGGCCACCCTTCGAGGGTTGGAGACCACAACACGGCATCACAGGAGACGACCTCACTCGACGTGTTAGGGCTTACAAAGGATTTTCCCGGATCCCCGACGTGTGACCACGTGGACTGCTTCTTGCTTATGTCTGGAAAGAAGCATCCAACTGCCCAAGATCGGGATCAGGGACGACCGGGATTCGTAAGGTAGAGTCGCGGGTAGACAGTTGGGGCCGAGAGCCCCGGGCCGAGGTAAGGCATGAACGCCGCGCCCAAGACTCCAGCGCCACGACACAAACGGTCGAGCGGCCCCGAGTTTGTCCGCACGGCCAAGGCGCTCTTGCTGCGCCGGCGCACCCGCGAAGCGATCAACCTGCTCCGGCGCGGGCTCAACCTGGATCCCGGCTGCAACGAGGCGGCGTTGCTCCTGTCCAAGTGCCTGATCGCCGCCAAACGGCTGCGCGAGGCTCGCCTCACCCTGGACAAGCTGATCGATCGAGAGGAGTCGGCCGAGGCCTACGTCCTGCTCGTCCGGGTCTGCAGCGCCCAGGGGGACCACGCCGCGGCCATCGAGGCCGCGAAGCTCGGCCTCGCGCGCTTCCCCGACGAAAAACAGCTGCGCGATCTTCAAGCCGAGTCACGGCTCGAGCTGGCGGACTTGCTCGAGGACACCACGGAGCGCGACGGCGACGCCACTCCCGTTGAGCCCGAGGACCTGCCGACCACGCGGATGCCCGAGGGTGACTCGCCCTTCGAGAAGCTGCTCGCCGAGGCCGGTGCGGACGGTGGAACGGCTGAGGGGGCGGTCAACGCCGACCCGGACGGGGGCGCCGGAGATCAAGCGACCGAGCTGCCGCCGGACACGATCCAGGTGGCGGGGACCGCCCTGGTCCAGCCGCCGGCGCACGAGGACCTGTCCACCTCGCCCAACTACCGTCGGGCCGATGACGGCGCGCTCGAGGACCCGCTGATCGTCGAGGCCCGCTCGTCGCGCTCCGATCGCACGCCCACGCCCCTGCCCTCCGACGATCTCGACTTCGACCGGGCCCCCGGTGCGCCGGACGTGATCTCGGCGGTGAAGCGGCTCGTCGAGCCGGACAGCCCACCGGAGCGCCCGGGGGGTGACAGCCTGTTCCGGGGCCTGCTCCTCGGCGATGGCCCTCCCGCGCCGGCCTCGAAGCGGACCCGGCTGCGTGTCCTGCCTCCGCTCGAGGAGGCGCTCGCGCCACCCGACGATCCGAACGACGTCGGCGGACCGACGCCGGCCGACTCGCCGGGTGCCAGGCGCCAGCGCCAGCTCCGGATAACGCGGCCGGGTCGATCGACGCCATCGATGGGCTCCCCTCGCAACGCCGACGATCCGACCCTCGACCTGCGCACGCCCAGTCCCCGACGCGCACCGAGACGCATCGCCTCCGAGCCGGGGGTGCCGGTCTCGTACGGCGAGGTGGTCAACCTCGAGGAGCCCGCGCCCGAGGTGACGATGCCCTCGCCCCGGGCGCCGAGGGTGCGGATCGCGCCCGAGCTCGAGTCCCTCCAGCCCGAGCCCGAGCAGGTCCACGAGCTCCGGGTCCTGCGTCAGCCTGCCGCGCCCACCGAGCCGGTGGACCCGATCGAGGATGGGTCCCTCCTCTCCCGCTGGTGGCCGCTGTGGCTCACCCTGGGCCTGCTGGTCATCGCCTCCTCCACGGTTGCTGGACTGGTGGTGCGCCAGAAGGCGGGGGTCACCCGCAACATGACCCGCGCGCGGTCTCTCGCCGCCCGGCACCAGCCGAAGCCGCTGAAGCTCGCCCTGCACCACGTGCGGGAGGCCGCAAACCTCGGCGGCCGCAGCCCGGAGATGCTGGCGCTCGCCGCCTCGATCCACGCCGAGCTGGCCTATGACTTCGGCGAGTCCACCCCCGAAGGCGCCGCTGCCCTCGTCGCCGAGGCCGAACGACTGGAGGCCGAGAAGGTCCCCGCGGCGTCCACCGACCTCGCGCTGGCCCGGGCCTATCTCCAGCTGAGCCAGGAGCCCCTGCCCGAGGCCATCGGTCACCTGCTCAAGAGCATGGAGCGTCATCCGCGCAGCACGCGGCTCAAGCTGCTCTACGGCGAGGCGTTGATCCTGAACAACGAGCTGAGTCTCGCGCGCAAGGTGCTGGAGGAGCTCCCGGCCGACGACCTCGAGGTGTTGCAGGCCCGCGCCTTGCTCTATTACAAGTCTGGCCACCTTGGCCTCGCCACCCGCCTGCTCAACCTGGCCTCGACCTTCGGCCTGCGCAAGGAGCTGGCCGAGCTCGAGCTCGCCCGGATGGAGATCCTCGGCGGCAAGGGCACCGCTGGCGCCGTGGCGCGGCTGGAGCAGCTGCTGCGTGGTGCGGACAACGACCAGGAGGTGCTCCCGCGCAGGCAGCGGGCCTGGGCGCACCTGCTTCTCGCCGTCCTGCACCAGGAGCGGCGCCAGCACCTCAAGGCAGCGCGCTCCCTCGACCGGGCGCTGCGGGCCCCTCCCGTCGCCGACGCAGAGTTCAGCTATCGCGCCGGTCGGCTGCTGCTCGCCGTGCACAGGCTCGACGCCGCGCAGAAGCAGGCGCGTCAGGCCTGCCGCGTCGCCCCGCGGGAGCCCCGATACAGCACCCTGCAGGCCGCGGTGGAGCTGGCCATGGATCGCCCCGAAGCGGCGATCCGCCGCCTGACCACCAGCGACGCCGACCTGGACGTGGAGGCCCGCCTGGTGCTGGCCCGGGCCCTGGTCCGTGCCGGCGGACTGGACCGCGCCCGGGGTCTGCTCGACCGGCTGCCCGCCTCCCCCGAGCGCCACCTGGCCGCCGCACGCCTTCACCTCGCGGCCCGGGAGCCCTACCGCGCGCTGCGCGAGCTCGCCGGTCTGGACAGCCAGATCGTGGAGACCCAGGTGATCCGCGGCCTCGTCGCGCTGTCGGTGAAGGACACCGCGCGCGCGGTGCAGTGGATGCGGACCGCGCTGAAAAAAGACCCGCTCCAGACCGAGGCGCTCCAGGCGCTGGGCGTCATCGCGCGGCGGCGCGGGGACGCACAGCGCGCCGCGGACTACCTCGGCAAGGCGGTGAAGGCCAACCCTTACCACCGCCAAACGCGTCTCGAGCTCGGACGGCTCCAGCTCCGCCTCGGCAGCTACGCCGCGGCCCAGCGGCAGTTCGACGAGCTGCTGCTGCTCGAGCCGAGCAGCCTGCCCGCTCTGATCGGGCGCGCCCGCGCCTCCGTGGAGCAGGGCAGCAAGGAGGCGGGGCTCTACATCAGGGCACTGCGGGTCCGGGGCCACACCACGCTGGCATTGGTGCTGGACGCGCGGCTGCTCATGGTGCAGAGCAAACCGGCCCAGGCCGCGGCTCGCCTGCGCGAGCTGCTGGATCGGGAGCTCGAGAACCGGACGCAGGTGCTCCTCTGGCTCGCCGAGACCGAGCACCGCCTGGGCGATCTGAGCCACGCGGCGACCCTGTACCGGAGGGTGATCGCCACGCGCTCCGGGCCGGCGCCGGCGGCCCGCGTCGGGCTCAGCGAGATCCACCTGGCCCAGGAGGCGCTGGCCCCGGCGCTGCGCCAGGGCCTCTCTGCCGCCGAGGAGGTTGTCAGCGGCATCTACCCCCTCGCGCTCCGCACGCGCATCGGCGTCCAGCTCGCTCGCTGCTACCGGGCCGGAGATGCCCTGGGCGCGGCGATTGCCGAGCTGCAAGACGTGCTCGAGCTGGACCGGGCCAACCTCGAGGCCAACCTGGAGCTCGGGCTGATCTACGGCTCGCTGAACAAGCGCGATCGCGCGGCGCAGCACCTGGCGAGGGTCCTCGATCTGGATCGGGCCAACGCCCCGGCGCGCCGGGAGCTCACCCGGGTCTGCCAAAAGCTCTCGCCCCAGCCGGCCGACTGCCGCAAGTAGCGCGAAGCCGGCCACTGTCCGATCCCCCCTCCGCTGTGCTATAGGGTCAGCCGCGATGAGCGTCGGATACACAGACAGAGTCCCGGTCGCCGAGCCCCGGGGCGGCTCCTGGACGGTCCGCGCCGCGCTCCGGTGGGCCCTGCCGCTGGAGATCGGTCCGGTCTACCTGATGCTGGTGATCAACCAGATCGTCTGGTTCATGATCATCCACATCGCCAACACGCGGGCGCTGCCGCTCACCCTCAAGAACGTCTCGCTCCTGCTCTACAGCTTCTTCACCCTGCTGCTGCTGACTCAGCTGATCGGCTCGATCACGAGCTGGAGCCGACCGCTGCGCGTGATCGGCGGCCTGCTGCTGGTCTTTTGCTACGTCAACCTCTTCGGCTACCACCAGACCACGCGGACGAGCCTCGACTACTCTGTCGCCGCCGACAACATCGGCAACTCCGGCTCCCCGGGGTCGGGCGTGCTGGTGCTCAAGGCCTGCGGGATCCCGGCGATGTCGGTCTCCGCGGCGCTTGTGATCCTGCTCCTCGTGCTCGAGCGGAAGTGGCGCGTCCTGTCGCGGACCGTGCAGCGATCACCGCTGTGGCCCAAGGTCGCGAGCAGCGCCGCGCTCTACCTCGGCGTCCTGCTCGCCCCCTGGACCACCTACGACGACGTGACCTACTTCTGGAAGTCCGGGTTCGACTACTACAAGCCCTCTTCCAACTACAAGATCGACCACCGTCCAGGGACCTACCCCTTCGTCCACAACCGCGGGCGCCGGGCAGCAGACCTGCCCCCCGGCCCGCGTCCGGACATCGTCCTGCTCTCGATCGAGTCGTTCAACGCGGACGTGGTCGGCCGCCGCGCGCCGAGCGGCGCGGAGTACACCCCGGTCTTCAACAGGGCGCTCGAGCGCGGCGTGTACGTCGAGCGCTTCTACGGCAACTCGGTCCAGACCTGCAAGGGCCTGTTCGCGACCCTCTTCTCCCTCGTCCCGAGCTACCGGACCAAGGTGTTCACCTACTACTTCGACGTCCGCTTCCGCTCGCTGCCCGCGGTGCTGCGCAAGGCGGGCTACGAGACGATGTTCTTCCAGGCCTACGAGGACCTGGACTTCGACCGGACCAGGGACTTTCTGCGCAAGAACGGCTTTGAGACCGTCGAGTCGCTCGAGGGTCACATGACGCCCGAGGACAGGGCGCAGGTCTGGGGCTGGGGGCCCGAGGACCAGGTGCTCTACCGCCGCTTCTTCGACTACCTCGGGCGCCGTCCCCCGGGCAAGCGGCCGCTCTTCCTGCACCTGGTCACCGTCGCCAACCACATGGACTTCTCCGCGGTGCCCCCGTCGAAGCGCGCCTTCTACCCCCACCCGCGCAAGCGGGCCGAGTCCTACGCCAACTCGATCCACCTCTCCGACGCGCAGCTGGCGCTGTTCTTCGAGCGCCTCGGACGCAGCCGACTGCGCGACGCGCTGGTGATCATCACCGCCGACCACGCGATGCCGGTGGGCCGCCATGGCCTGATCCACAACGAGACCGGCCTGTACGACGACTCGTTCCGCGTGCCGCTCCTGATGATCTGGCCCGGCCACCTCGCGCCGCGCCGGGTGACCGAACGGGCCTACTCGCAGATGGACATCGCGCCCACGGTGCTCGCCCTGCTCGGGCTCTCGGGGGTGCAGAACCACTTCCAGGGCACGTCCATCATCGGCGCCCAGCCCATGGCGCAACACCCGATCTACCTGGTCCAGCCCTACTCGGGCCGCTACCTCGAGGTGGTCCGCTACCCCTACAAGCTGATTTTCCACGACCGGACCAAGGAGGAGATGCTGTTCAACCTCGCAAAGGACCCCGACGAGCACCGCAACCTGATCGAGGGCGCCGCGCCCGAGGTGCTGCGAGGGCTGCGGCGGGACCTGAGCTTTGTCTATTTGAACCAGCACCTGATGGAGCGCGACGCCTTCTGGCCCCCGGGGTAGGTGGGACCGGAAGTTATTCCGGCCGCCTGGGGACCCCAGTCCCGGGCGACACGGAGACCGCACCACACCTTTCGCACAGTTGCGCCTTGGATCACCCCTTGCAAAGGCCCCTTGCGTCATGCGAGCAACGGCCCTTTTTCTGATGCTGGCGCTCCTGTGCACCTGCGCCGGCGAGATGCAGCAGCCCCCGGACAGCTCGGGCGTCCCGCCGGCGAGCGAGACCTGGACCTGGCCCGACATCACGCCGATTCCGGACAGCGCGCCCTGGACCACGCCGGACAGCTACACGGGCTCCGCCTTCGGCTGCGAGCAGGACAGCGACTGCTTCGGCCTCAGCTGCTGCGAGACCCCCTGGGGCGTCAAGCTCTGCGCCGCCACCTGCCCCTGACGCTGTCCGTTGCCCCTTACCCGCCGCCGTGGTTCCATGCTGCCATGACCTACCGCGGCGACCTCGAGGCGGCCCAGGCGCGGATCGAGCAGCTCGAGCGCGAGCTCACCGAGGCCCGGCGGACCATCGCCGAGCTCGAGGAGCGCAGGAAGCCACAACCGCCAGCGGAGAAACCGCGACCCAGGCCCCGGGAGCCGCGCAAGCTGGGCAAGCTGACCTACACGCCGCCTCTGACCTACATCCCGCTGCTCCGGCTCGTGGTCCGCGGACCGCGGGTGATCCGGGACCGCATCCCCTCCATGCCCGCGACGAGCTCGAACAAGCTGCTGGTGCTCGCCGGCCGCGCCCTGGCCTGGCCGCTCTTCCACCTGGTCTACGTCCCGCTCTTCCTCGCCGTGATGTACGGTATCGTGCTGCCCTGGGCCAGCGTCGTCGCCGTGGTGGGCAGCCTGGTCGTGCTGCCTGTGATCGTGCTCTCACGGGTGACGGTGGGGCCCGGCGACTTCCCCAGCGAGCCGGCGACCTGGTTCCAGGGCAAGATCGACGACGCCACCGCAGCCGGGTTCCTGTTCTTCTCGGTCGCGCCTGCGCCGATCCTCTACCCCTTCACCATGCCGTTCATGATGATGGACGACTAAACAGGTGTTCCTAACCCTCGCTCACTCGAAGTCCTGCGGTCCACCATCCCGCGTCAGCCGCGAGATCACTCCCTGACGGCGCTGAGCTTGGACCAGATCGCGCTGTCGATGATCCGGACCTGCTGCCGGCGCACGCGGCTGAGCGGGATCTTCCATCGTCTGGCGTTACGGAGGCTGGCGGCCCGGATGCCCCGATCCAGCGTGGCGATGCTGGTCCGCTGCACGTGCATCGAGGGGTAGCGGTCGGTCCACTGATTCTCAGGTTTTGGGGTGACCTTGGGGAGGTAGTAGAGGCTCATCACCTCGGGAGAGCCTCCACGCTGGCGGCCGGTGGCCAGGGCCCAGTGGAAGCCCGCGCCCCAGACCACGATGTCGCCGCGCCTGACCTCGTTGACCGTCGATCGGCCGGGCGCCGTGTCGGGTCGAAAGCGCCTCGCCGAGCCGAAGCCGAGCTGCTTCATGACCTCCCGCTGGTACGCCAGCCCACCGAAGACCGCCCCCTTCCGCTCCGGCGTGCGGCCGCCCTGCGGCTGGCGCAGCTCGTGGCGGTGACGCACGTCACGGCCGTGCACGCAGGCCGCGGCCGCGCGGTCCAGTAGCCCGCGGATGCCGCCGCGGGAGATGGCTCCGCCCTGGTGCCCGGCCAGCAGCACCATGCCCCAGCAGCTGGTGATCACCGCGTCGTCCAGGCCATTGGGGCCGAAGCTGCCACCCGGAGCGGACCACCGGTGCAGCGCGTCCCCCAGGATGTGTCCCGGATTGTTCCTGCCGTCTGGAACATCGCCCAGGTTGGGGTTGGCAGGCTGCCAGACCAGCTTTCCCTGCAGACGCTCGGCTGCCGTGGCCACGCTGTTGGCCATCCGGTCGGGGCCGCCAGGCGACGGCGGTGACTGGGCCGGCGCAGGTGAGGGCCACGCCAGCGCCAACACCAGCGCCGTGAGGACCAGGGACGGCTGTCGCCAGAGAAGGGGCGCGCCCCGGGTCATCGCTGCACCGTTTGGTTGCCGATGCCCAGCCGGCTGAAGTCCAGCTCCAGCAGCTCGCGGGGGGAGAGCCGCACACCGGCCGGTGCGCGAGCGATGGCGTCGATGATCGGTCGCACGTTGCCGGCTCGCTTGGCCTGGATCAGGGTGGAGAGGAAGCGCGGCCGCTGGGCCACGGGCAGCGCGTCGTGCAGCTGGAGCAGCTTGCGCGCCGGCGCGCGATAGGCTGCCGACGAGATCTGCTCGAACCGCGAGCGGTCCACGGCCATCACCGCCAAGAGCTCGGTCACCGCCTCGTCGAAGGCCACCGTGTCCACCGGCTTCTCCAGCCGGCGCTGCACCATCACCGGCTTGTGGGGCTCGTGCCGGCGCGTGAAGAGCTCGTACTCCAGCGCCGCCGCCGGGCTGATCTGGTTCGCCGCAGCCGCCTGGCGATAGTGCTCGAGCAGGCGCCGGTGCGGCCCGGTCAGCGAGCCGGTCCGGTTGCCCCGCACGGCGTCGAGGATGGTCTGGATGTCGGCCGAGGTGGAGCTCCCGACCCGCACGATGTGATCGAAGCCGAAGCCGCTCTGGAGCAGCTTGCGTCGTCGTGAGAGCTTGACCTCGTTGCGGCTGAGGTTGGCGTGGATCAGCTCGTGGATCATGCTGCGGAGCACCACGGCGTCGGGCTCGGTGCGCACCATTTGGGCGTTGGTCTGGACGAACGCGGCGCCGGTCTCACCGTCCAGCGTCGTGATTCCCCACGGGATGCCGCGGATGCCAGGGAGCGTGAGGTGATGCGAGAAGGTCTTGCTGCGATCGAAGTCGACCCCCAGGCTGCGGCAGAACCCCACTAGGGTGTCGGCCGCCTGCCTCCGCAGGCGCCTCCAGCGGCTGGCCTCGGCAGGGCTCAGGTCCCGCCGTGCGTAGCCGCTGGCCTGTTTCACCGCGGCTGGAACCACCTGGTGTCGAAAGCGGCGGAGCTGGATCCGTCGGGACGGGTTCCGGCCGATGCGGTAGGGCTCGAGCGCGTTGTCGGCCCGGGGCGGGGTCGCCCGCGCGGGCCCGAGGAGACTCAGCCAGGTGGCGATCCAGAGGACAGGGTAGCGGGCATGGACCGACATGACCCTCGGCATTGCAGGATTCGGTCCATGTCGGAAACTCCACCGCCGATTGCGTGCAAGCGATCCTGCAGCGAGATGACCGGCGCCGCAAACGCGGCGCTGGCCGCCCAGACGCCTTTGGTCAAGCGGTCATCCCCATGCCGGGGACTTGGGAGTCGTCAGACTCCTGGCCAATGTGGACAGGCGGCGCCCTTGATCACCGTCGTCTGAGCTCGATCGCCGTGCAAACGCAGAGTTGCGCTGGTGCGCCCGCCACCTCACGTCGCCCTCTCCATCTCCCGGAGCACGGCTGCCCTGCGTCGATCTGCCCGCCGGACACGCTCTACTCGCCATACCGCCGGCAGGCCTCGCGCACCTGCCACTCGTAGACGCTCAGGCCGTCCCGCTCCAGGCGCGGCAGCAGATCGCCGAAGGCGTTGGCCTCGATCACCCGGTGGCCGGCAAAGCCCGCCTCGTACATCAGGTCCACGCCGAGCTGGAAGCTCTCGTGCAGCGCGGCCACGGCGCGGCAGCTCGCGTGCGCCGCCTCGAGCTCCGCCGCGGGCACCCGGGCGAGGAAGGAGCCGATGTCGCCGCGCCAGCCGCCGAGGTGCAGGTTGGTGATCGGGTGGCGGTTCTGGCGCACCACGGTGAAGGCCGGCTCGCCGGCGACGCAGAGCACGCGGCAGTCGAAGAACGCGCCATCCAGGCGCGCCTTGGGCACCTGGCGCTCGATCTGCGAGCCCTCGCGGATCAGGAAGCCGAGCAGCTGCTCGAGGGCCGCCCCGCTCACCCGACGCACGCGCAGCGAGTTGTACCAGCCGGTGGAGGCCATCTCGGTCGTGGTCATCGCGTGATCGCCGTCCGGGCGCCGGTGGTAGACCGCGAGGCAGGAGGCCGAAGAGGAGCAGGAGAGCTTGACGAACGCGCTTCTCCAGCCCCGCCCGTCCATCGCCGCGCGAAGCGCGTCCACGCTGTCGATGCCGTCCAGGAACTCGGGCACGGGCAGGCCAGCCTCGCGGTAGCGGCGCGAGGTCCGGCGCTTGTCGAAGAGCTCGGCGATGGCGGCCGGCGTGTTCAGCACGCGCCAGCCCGGCCGCCGGGAAAAGAGCCGGGCCAGATCGCCAAGCAGGCGCTCGAAGCCGAGGTGCGCCTGCCGCGGGCAGAGGATGCGGCCGCGGTCCGGCTGCAGGCGCTCCACCGCCGCGGGCTCGATGGCGCTGACCCCGGCGGCCACGGCGTCCCCGTGGCCCAGCGTCAGCAGCCCGCGCTCCACCTCGAAGTCCTCGCCGGCCGAGTCGATGCGCACCAGCGCCTCGGAGTGACCGACCTGCTCCAGGGGCTGGAGACCCTGCTCGAGCAGCGCGCGCCAGGAGATCACGGTGGCCTCGGCGCAGCCCCGGGCGCGAAGCGCCTCTTGGAACATGGTCACCCGGCGGTTCTCCGGGTTGCCGATCACGATCCAGGGCGGGGCGGTCATCGCGGGGGACGGCTCCAGTATAGCCCAACTCGCGGGGCGCGGGCCGGGGCGACGCAGACCTGGAACAGGCGTCGCCTCTGCCGCGCTGATTTGCCCGGCGCGTGACGACGGAGTTGCCGGCGGCGGCTCAATGCGTCAGGCGAACGACCTCTTCGAGGGGTAGCTCCGTGACCTCGGCCACCTCCACCGGAGGCATCCCCTTCGCAAGGAGCTTGAGGGCAACCTCCTTGCGTCCTTGCTCGATCCCTTGCTCGATCCCTTGCTCGATCCCCTGCTCGATGAGCATTCGCCCGGTCGACTTGGAGATGTCCTGTGCTTCAGGCATCGCTCTCAGCGCCTCCGTCAAGTCGTCCACCTTGACCACCTCACTCACCACCAACAAGTATTCTACGATGAGCCGGATGTTGTGCAAACCCGGCTCGCCCCGCTCAACCTCGACGCGGAAGTCCTCCTGCCACCCTACAACGAGGGTCGCCAGCTGATCGCTTCGGCCGTGCTTGAAAACGAGCAGGGTCAGCCGCACGATGCCAGAATCCCCGATGGCCTCGTCCGGCATCCCGCTCACCTCGTCGAGCAGATAGCGGACCTGCGGCAGGTACGGCCGCAGGGCGGTCCGCGCGGTCTCGTCGAGGCCGGACAGCTCGTAGAGCTCCTCGAGCTCGAGCGGAGCGGTCCACGCCTCGGCGCCGTGGTAGAGTACCAGCGGCAGGACCGGCGGCAGGTTGTCGTCGGGATGCTCGCGGCTCCACTCGTCGAGCACCCGGGTCAGGTATCGCAGAATCTTGAGCGGCATGCGGGGCAGGACGCTGCTCTGGTGCTCGAAGAGCACGTACAGGAGGACGCCTCGCGGGGTGTCCTCGTCGTCTTCGGCGCACACGCGCAGCGGGATCCGGAAGAGCAGGTCCGAGTGATGTTCGCGCAGGGCCTCATCGACCCAGGAGCCCGGCACGTGCGCGGTCCGGGAGAGATCGAGCGCGGCGACGAGTGCAGGTGGGAGGCAGGTCGCGAAGTGCGCGGCCGCGTTCTGCGGGTCCGAGAACACTCCCTTGAAGAGCTTGTCGTGGGGGTTCGTGGTCATGGACGCGCTGAGAGGCAAGGCACGGGCCAGGATCGCGACGCGTGATGTCGATGGGTTGTCGACGGGCAAGGGGCCCGCGATCCGATATCCGGTCCGGCGCCGGGCGGTACCCGGATCGCCCGGTGGAGCAGTGGGGCCGGTCGCCCCCCTACAGCAGCTCCTCGAGCAGCGCCCGGGCGGCGGCGTGCCAGCCGTCGAGGGCGCTCTGCGCCCGGCCCTCGCGATCCATCGACAGACCAGAGGCCCGGACCGTGGGGCGGGCCTGGCCCACGCCGAGAAATACGGTGTGCGGGCCGGGGCCGCGGCGGCGATTCCTCGGGCCGGGCAGATCGTCGAGCAGCGCGGCCGAGGCCTCCTGGCAGGCGACGAGGACCACGCTGGCTTCCTGGCCCAGCAGCGCCTGCTCCAGGCTGCCGCGGGTGATCTGCACCGTGCCCCTCTCGACCCACTCGCGCAGCAGCAGGCCGCAGAGCTCCTGCTCGTCGGCGAGCGGCGCGGGCGGGCCGTCCATCCGCTCGAGGAAGACGAAGCGGAAGAGCAGCGCCTCCTCGCTGAGCCAGTCGTGGAGCCGGCGCACCGCGCAGAGCAGCAGGCCGAGGACCAGCACCAGGCGCTGCCAGGGTAGCTCGGCGTCCTTGAAGCGCGCCCGCGCGAGGTCCGGGTGGAGCAGGATCGTCACCCAGCGCTGGTTGCGCATGAACACGCTCTCGTCCCGGCTGTAGAACAAGAGCTCCCCCTCGGCGAAGCGCACGTCGAAGAGGTCGAACTCGTCGGTGTCCTCCATGTAGACCAGCTCGGAGCAGACGATGTTCTCCATCGCCCCGGCGTTGGTGATCGCCGCGAAGCCGCCGGTGGGGTAGGCGCTCTCGTCCTCGATCTTGGTCGGCGTGCCGCCGCGGCGGCCCGGGCGGCGGCGCAGGCGGCGGGGCAGGCCCCGCTCCAGCAGCTGGGCCGCGTCCACCATCTGGTGGATCGCCACGCGCTGCGCCATGCTGCGCAGCACGGTCAGGTTCTCCAGCGTGAAGACGTCCTTGTCGGTGAGCAGGACGTCGGTGTGCCGCGCGCGGTGAACGAGCTGCTCGTAGCCCGGGATCATCCCCGACTGCAGCTCCTCGGATCCCGGGCCGAGGCCGGCGAGCCCGAGGGAGAGCAGCTCGTCCTGGGGCCGCATCAGCACGCGCCGGGCCACCGCCGGGCTCACCGCCGTGGCCTCGGGGTAGAGGATGTGCCTGAGCAGCTGGGCCACCAGCACGGCGACCCCCTCGGCGCGGCAGTCCTCGGGCAGGCGGGCCAGGGCGTCGGAGGCCGCCTCGAAGCGCCCGTCGGCGGCGAGCCGGCCAAGCAGCGTGTCCTCGTAGGCGCGCACCGCCGCGCGCAGCCGCGGCTCCGTGACCGGCATCGCCTCGGCCAGGCTCAGCTTGCCCCCCTCGAGCAGCGTGCCGATGTCGGCGATCACCCCCACCGGGGGCAGCGCCGGCGCGTCGGAGATCGAGGCCTGGACCCAGGGGATCGCCCGTCCCAGGCTCCGCTCCGAGGGCCGATCCATGCGCATCAGGCACAGGCCGGTGGAGAGCCAGCCGGCCACCTGGTCGGGATCGCGGAGCTCGCGCTGCACGCGGACGGTCAACGGCGCTCCTGTCAGCTCAGCCCGAGCAGCTTGGGCACCTTCTCCTCGAGGAGATCGATCTCCTCGCGGGTCTCGCCCAGGTACGACATCAGCTGCAGGTCCTGGCGCTCCACGGAGCCGCCGTGGAAGATCCAGGCCCGCGTGCGCAGCAGGCGGTAGAGCTTGATCACCTTGCGGTCGGAGACAAAGATGTTGTCCTCGCGCACGAGCGTCTTGAGCAGCCGCCGGAGCTCGCGCAGCAGGTCCTCCTTGAAGAACAGGTCCCGGTCGCGCTGGACGTTGCCGTCCGGGTCGGTGTCCTTGCGGCTCATCTGCAGCGTGAGATAGCGGTGGGCCTTGAGGAAGTCCTGGAGCGAGGCGTGGCCCTCGGCCCAGGGGTGCTGGTTCAGGTCGCGCTGGGTCTGGGAGTCGAGGCCGGCGTCGATGAGCTCGAGGAAGTAGTGCTCCTGGACCGAGCGGCAGGCGGCCTTGAGGCAGAAGCGGTCCTTCAGCGCCGCGAGCTCGGCGTGCTCGGGGATCTCGTTGGTCGCGGCGAACAGCACCTTGAGCCGCACCGGGACGGGCAGGCCGTCCTGGTAGAACTTGCGCTCGTTGATCACCGTGAGCAGCGCGTTGAGGATCGCCGAGTTGGACTTGAAGATCTCGTCGAGGAAGACCAGCCGCGCCGTGGGCAGCTTGCCGCGGTCGCGGCGGATGTAGCGCCCCTGCCGGAGCAGGTTGATGTCGATGGGCCCGATCACCTCCGACGGCTCGGTGAACCGCGTGAGCATGTACTCGAAGTAGTCCTCGTCGGAGATCTGGATCGCGTCCTTGAACTTGAGCACCAGGTCGCTCTTGGCCGTGCCCGGCGGGCCGACCAGCAGCAGCGGCTCCTGGGCCACGGCACAGACCGTCATCAGGTCGATCAGCGCCTGCTTGTCGACGAAGAAGCGACCCAGCGCGACGCGGAAGCGGTTGATCCGCTCGCGCAGGCCGGCGGCCTCCTGGGCCAGTTGCTCGAAGGACAGGTCGTCGAGCGCCCGGTCCAGGCGGTCGACCTCGTCCTCCTCGATGTGATCCTTGGTCTTGGCGACGCTCATCTGGGGGCTCCTCAGGTGGCCTGCAGGTCGCGGTGGATCCGGCGGCGCACCAGGTACTCGTCCTCGTCGAGCCAGCGCCGGCCGAGCTGGCCCAGGACGAGCTGCTCGCTGGCGTAGCCGAGGACCAACGACTCGATGAACTGGATCACCGACAGGCAGAAGTGGCTGTTGGTGTTGAAGCTGTCCGAGATCTGCGGCAGCTGGGCCGTGAGCTGCTGGAGCTCGGCGATGGCCTGCTCCATGGGCAGGTGGCTCGCGGCGCTGGCCATCGCCCGGGTCAGCTCGAGCCGGTCGACCAGCAGCAACGCCTTGTCCTTCAGTGCCTTGGTCCCCTCCTGCAGCATCGCCCGGGCCTGCTCGCTCCGGCCGAGATCAGCGAGGCCCGCGGCGAGCTGCAGCCGGGCGACCACCACCGGCGTGCCGCTGCCGGTGATCGCCTCGTTCACCGCCGTGAGCAGCTCGCCCGCCTCGTCGGCGAGGCCCACGCGGCGCATGGCGCGCAGGCACTGCCCCAGCGTCCGGGCCACGGCGGCGACGTGCTCGCCGCCGCCGAGCTCGCCGATCAGCTGCTTGAGCCGGCCGACGAGCTCCTGCACCATCTCCGGCCGGCCGAAGTAGCCCGAGAGCATCAACGCCTCCTCGAGCAGCATGCAGCGCCGGTCGATGGAGATCGGCTCCACGCTGTCCACCAGCGTGCGCAGGTGAGGCACCGACTCCGACTCGGGCAGCATGGGGAAGAAGTCCATCACCCCGTCGAAGAGCCGGTCCCGGTCCTCGACGGCGGTGCCGGTCGCCACGGCCTTGCGCATCACCTCGGCCACCGCGCGCGAGAGCTCGCGCGGATCGGTCATCCCACGCATCGGGGCGAACTCCTCGCCCCGCGGGTCGCTCTTGGCCTGCCGGAAGGCGAGCACCGGGTCGAGGTGCTCGTGGGGCTCGAGGATGAAGGAGGCCTGGCGTAGCCGATCCACCTTGTAGCGCACGAACCGCTCGAGCTGGTTCAGCTGGCCGGATATCTCCGAGGAGAGCGGCGTCTCGGCGGGCAGGCCCTCGAGGGCGTGCTCCACCCGGGCGGCGTAGGCCTGGCGCAGGAAGTCGTGGATCGCATCCCCGGTGGGCAGCGCCTGGCTCGCCCGCTCCCGCAGCTCCCGCGCGCGCTCGCTCTGGCCGAGCCGGGCGTGGCCGTAGGCGAAGACCATGTCCACGTAGGCGCCGGTGAGCTTCTCGTCGGCCTCCACCGCCGAGCGCTTGCGCTTGGTCTTGCCGTACTTCTTCTGCAGCTGCTCGAGCTGCGCCGCGAGGTGGCCCACGGTGGTGGTGTCCGCCCCCGGGCCGCCGCCGCAGAAGCGCAGGAAGGTGGGGACGTCGAGCTCCACGCTCAGCCCGCGGAACAGGCGGCCCAGGATCCGGTCCCGGGTGCGGGTGAGCTGCAGGGCGTCGCCGCCGGCCATGCGGGAGAGCGCGAGGTGGGCGAGCCAGAGCGAACGGACGTCGAGCCCCCCGTCGAAGGCGTCGAGCCAGACCTGCACGCGGTAGAGCCGCTCGGGATCCAGGCTCTGGCCGCCGAGGCCGACGCGGGTGAGCTGGGCGGTTAGCGCGCGGACCTGCTGTGGGCTGGGCTGCTCGCTCTGGAGCAGGTTGTCGATCATCCGCGCGTCGCCGCCCGAGCGATCACCGACCAGCATCGCCTCGGCCACCGACCAGTGCTGGGCGATCATCCGCTCGCGCTCGTCACCGGTCTCCCACAGCGCCCGGGTCCAGCACAGCCCGGCGTCGCGCTGGCGACCGAGCGTGGTATTCCGGCGGGCCATCTCGAGCCACAGCTCGTTGCGCTCCGGCGCCTCGGCCGGCGCCTCCAGCTCGAGGAAGCGGCGCTCGAGCTCGGCCAGGGCCTGCTCGTCCTCGCTGCCCGACCCCAGGGTGAAGCTTGGCGGCACCTCGTCGTCGATGGCCGGCGCCTCGACCTCCTCGAGCTCCACCGGCTCCGACGCGAGCTCTGCCACCTCGTAGTCCGCCTCGGCCTCGCGCGCGCGGCGCTTCTCCGGCTTCTTCTTGCGTTGCCGCTCCTCCTCGGGCGGCGCCGGCCGCTCGCTCCACTCCACGCCGATGGACTCGAAGGCGTCGAGGTCAAAGGTCGCCGCCCGGACCCAGGGCTCGAGCTCGGCGGCTTGGCTGTGCACGATGTAGTCCACCCACTCCTCGAGGGGCGCGAAGGCACCGTCGGCGATGCGCTCGACACAAAAGGCCGCCGGCCGCCCCTCGGGGTCCGGCGAGAGCCAGGTCAGCTGCTCCGGGTCGGGCGCGAGGAGCGTGCGGATCGTCTCGCGCCTCAGCGGTGGATCGAGGATCGCGTCAGCCGGCAGGTAGAGGTTGTTCAGGTCGAGCCAGCTGGCCTGGGCCACCGCCTCGGGGATCTCCAGCACCGGCGGCCGCCCCCGGCCCTCCCGCGCGCGCAGCACGACCACCGGCGCGGCCGGGTCGCCGCCCACGGCGAAGAGCAGCCGCGCGATCTCGCGCTCGGGCAGGCGCTGGATCAGCCCGTCCACCACCTGCACGCCGCTCTCAGGGATGACCCACAGCGTCGGCGTCGCCTCCCGGGCCCGGCGCCTGAGCTCCAGCTCGACGCGCAAGCGCTCGAGGCGCGCCGCGTCCAGGGCCGGGTGCTCGGCCGACGCGCCCGGCAGCACGACGTCGATGAGCTTGTACAGGCTGGTCCAGGCCTCGACCTGCAGCGTGCGCCAGCGGTCGGCGGCGATGAGCAGCAGCCCGTCCCGCGGCCCCTGGATCGCCTGGACCATCGGGTGGTGGTAGCCGAGCTCGGTCCAGACGCGCTCCTGCCCCGGGGGCGAGGGCGCGTAGGCCCGCAGGCCGCCCGGCCGGTCCAGCGCCCGGGCCAGCGTGTAGTAGGGCGGCTTCACCGCGCGAAGCAGCGTGACCACACCGCCGCTCCCGTTGCCGGCCCCCTCAACCTCGAGGTGGCAGAAGTCCTGGCGGTCGCAGCCCAGGCGGAGAAGCTCCGCCGCAAGGGGCATCAGCCCCTCGCTGCCCGGCAGCGTGAAGAGCACCATCGCCGTGTTGATCTCGCTCTCCTCGATGCGCAGGGGCGGGACGATCTCGGGCCAGCAGCGTACGGGCTCCAGCCCGCCGCCGCCGGAGCCGCGGGTGACCTTGACCCCGGCCTTGCCCAGGGCACCGAGCTGGGTCCGGCTGAGGCTGGGGCCGGGCTCGACCAGGATCGAGCCGTCCTCCTCCCGACGCACCCGGGCCTCGGCGGCCTGGACATCGGTCGGGACCAGCTCGCCGGTCAGCGCCAGGCGCAGGGCCTCCTCGCTGGGGAACAGCAGCCGCGTCGCCATCGGACTAACCCGGCTCCTCGAGGCTCTCGCGCTGCTGCTCGTCCTGCTCTCGCGGCGCCTCGGCCGGCGCCCCCTCGGCGCTCTGACGCTCGACCACGATCTTTCCCAGCTCCTGGGCCTTAAGCGCGCCGCCCTCGATGAGCTGGTCCACCAGGCGGCGGTGGTCCTCCTCGTGCTCGAGGGGCAGGGCATCCTCGTCGCTGCGGTAGCTGATGATCACGTTCTTCTTCCCGCTCTGCGGGTCGATCTGAAGCTGGATCGTTACCTCGGCCATCGTGGCGCCTCGCCTGGTTAGGGCGGCTATTATGCAGCAACTCGGTCCCGATCAGAAGGGCCGAGTCCTAAGCGTCAAGGATGCCGAGGAGCATCTGCTGCAGCCTGATCGGATCGAAGCTCAACACCACGCCGCTCTGGGTGACGAGACCCGGTCGTCGGCCCTGCTGAAGCCGTCGCTGAGCTCACCGAAGCGAGGCCCTGGGCCGCTCAGCGCACGCTGCACTGACTGTCGATGCACAGCGCCCGGCTACCCCGGGCCTCGGAGGGCTCCTTGCAGGGCGGGCACGGTCGACGACGGCGAATCCGGCAGAGCCGACGACGCTGACGCTGCCAGAGCTGGCGCTGCTTCTTCGACGCCTCGCGGCTCATCGCCCGGCGCCAGTGCCGGCCGCAGAGGGCACAGGCGCAGGGCGCGGGCGGGCGAAAGACGCAGTCTGCGTCTGCCTCGCAGCGCCGATCGTCGTCGATCGGCTCGGACGGGGGCAGGTTCTCAACGACGATGGGGTAGTCGAAGCCCACGGCCTCCCCGGAGAACGGACGGAAGCGCAGCTTGCCGAACGCCCGGGCAAAGCAGCGCACCACCGCCGTGTCGGGGTCCTGGTCACCCTCGATGTAGCGCGCCACGCCGGAGTAGGTCGCCGGGTCCTCCGCTCGAGACGGGCCGCGCCGCGGCTGGACCTCGCTCACCCGTCCGTCGGGCTCGATCATCAGCCGGATGACGTACAGCCCGGTCTCGCTCTCCTCCTCGCGGCAGCTGCGGTTGAGCCGCGCCGCGCCGTCCACCACCTGCTGTATCTCCGCCGTGGTCAGGGGAGGAGGGGGAGCCGGAGGAGGCGCGACCCTGGGCGCAGGCGCCTGCTCCCCGGCGCAGGCCCAGGGCACGAGCAACAGCGCCAGCCAGAGCGGGCTGGGTCGACCGCGTGGCACCTGTCAGCGCCGGCGGCGCAGGGCGAAAAGCCCGAGGAGCAGCAGCAGACCGAGTGGCAGGCCAGCGCCGCGCCCCGCCTCGACGCGGCAGTCGCAGCCGCCGTCTCCCGGGCCCGGGAGGTCGCCGGAGGGGGCGCCGTCCAGGACCGACGGTCCCTGGTCAGCGGTGCCCTGGTCCGCCATCGGGCCCTGGTCCGGCGGCAAGCCCTGGTCTGCCGTCGGGCGCTGGTCCCACAGGCCTTGGTCCTCGACGATCCCTTGCTCGGGCACCCCGATGTCCGGCTCCGGGCCGGCCTCGAGGCTGGCGTCAATCCCTCCGTCGGGCGGGACGAAGAGCACGACGTACTGGGCCGAGCTCGCGTTGTTGGTCTCGTTGGCCTCGGCGATGACGCAGTCCCCGTCGGCGAGCGCCCAGCCGGTGTAGGCGCCGTTCGGGGTTCCCGCCCGACTGAAGGTGAACGTGCTGCAGGCGCCGGCGGCGAGGCCGTTGATCGCCGATTGCTGGCTCTCCGTGGTGGTGCAGTCCGGCGCTCCCGCCTGGTTGTAGAACACCTCGAGGTCGAAGCTGGCGGTGGCGTCACCGGCCCCATTGTTGCACACCGTGGCGCTGAAGGTGACCAGGTTGCCGGTGACCGTCGCCGTGAAGGCGCTGACCACCAGGTCGGGCTGGGCCGCCGAGACGCTGTAGGCCGCCGAGGCGGTGTTGTTGTTCTCGTCGATCTCGCTCACAACGCAGCCGAAGTCGGCCAGGGCCCAGGCGGTGTAGCTGCCGGCCGGCGTGTTGCTACGGGTGAAGGTCTGGGTCGTGCAGGCCCCGCCGGCGAGCCCGTTGACCGTGAGGGTCTGGTTCGCCGCCGTGGAGCAGGTCGGCACCGAGGATCGGTCGTAGTACAGGCCGATCTGGAAGCTCTGGCTCGTCGCCCCGCCGTTGTTGCAGACGCTCACGGTGAAGGTCACGGCGGGGCCGTTCACCGAGGCGTTCAAGCTGCTGACCACGAGGTCCGGCTGCCCGGCGATGGAGTAGGGCGAGCTCGCGTTGTTGTTTCCCTCGTCGGACTCGGTCACGGTGCAGGTCCCGTCGACCCGCGCCCACGCTGTGTGGCTGCCCGCCGGAGCGCCGCTCTGCGTGAAGGTCCGGACCGCGCAGGCGCCGGCGCCCAGGCCGCTGATGGTCTGCCACTGCTCGGGCGTCGTGGAGCAGGTCGGCGGCGTGCTCCGGTCGTAGTACAGGTCGAGGAAAAAGCTGGTGCCGGTGCTGGCGCCGTTGTTGCAGATCATCACCGTGTAGGTCACCGTGGTTCCGCTGACCGAGGTGGTGAGGCTCGAGACCACCAGGTCGGGTTGTTGCAGGACCCCCACCGAGTAGGGCGTGCTCGCGTTGTTGTTGTTCTCGTTGGACTCGGTCACGGAGCAGAGCCCGTCGACCCGGGCCCAGCCGGTGTAGGTCCCGTTGGGCGCGTTCGAGCGGGTGAAGGTCTCGGTGGTGCAGGCGCCGGCCCCCAGCCCGGAGATCGCCGTGTACTCGTCGGGGGTGGTGGAGCAGGTCGGCGGCGTGGTCCGATCGTAATATAGATCGAGATAGAAGCTCTGGCTCGTGCCCCCGCCGTTGTTGCAGATGGTCACCGTGTAGGTCACCGTGGTGTTGCTGACCGAGGCGCTGAAGCTCGAGACCACCAGGTCAGGCTGCCCCACCGTGTAGACCGCGGAGGCGTTGTTGTTGTTCTCGTTGGACTCGGTCACGGAGCAGAGCCCGTCGACCCGGGCCCAGCCGGTGTAGGTCCCGTTCTGGGCCCCGGTTCGCGTGAAGGTCCGCGTCGTGCACGCCCCCGCGCCCAGCCCGCTGATGCTCTGGTAGTCGTCCGGGTTGGTGGAGCAGGTCGGGGCCGTGGTCCGGTTGTAGTACAGATCGAGGTAGAAGCCCTGGCTCGTCGCCGTGCCGTTGTTGCAGATCGTCACCGTGTAGGTCACGTCGCTGCCGCTGGCCGCGGCCGCGAAGCTGGAGACGACAAGATCGGGGCCGCCCACCGTGTAGGTCCGGGAGCTGTTGTTGTTGTTCTCGTCCGTCTCGTTGACGACGCACGCCCCATCGACCCGCGCCCACGCGGTGTAGCTCCCGTCGGGCGTCCCGGTCCGCG
>Ga0316576_10000158_pt1 | contig 27353 bp, 22 predicted proteins | sample S0NA_FD_203075 | JGI IMG/M metagenome (GOLD analysis project Ga0316576, IMG submission 203075) | Rhizosphere microbial communities from salt marsh grasses in Alabama, United States - S0-2_050615r3r5 | ecosystem: Host-associated > Plants > Roots > Rhizosphere | place: USA: Alabama | collected...
TCGCCTCCGGCGAGGCCGGTCGCGCCGCTCCGGCCGATGATCTGGCCGCGCTCGACGAGCTCGCCCTCCGTAACATCGATGCTCGACATGTGGCCGGACAGGGACAGGAGGCCGCCGCCGTGGTCGATGACGACCGCATTGCCGTAGAGGCTCATCCAACCCGCGGCCACGACCCTGCCAGTGTTGGGCGCCGGCACCGGGGCGCGGGCGGTGGACGCGAGGTCGAGCCCGAGATGGGTCTGGTGGTCGACGACACGACCGTCGTAGACGTAGGACCGAGTCTGGGCGAAGTTGGCCCGGAGGGCCGAGTTGGCCATCTGCACGAAGGGTCCCGACCACAGGAAGGACGGCGCCGACCCGCGCGACAGCTCGACGACGCGTTGCAGCTCGGCGCGGCGGAGCTTGCCGTTGATCTCGAGGTACTGGTCGAGAAGCGGCGCCGAGGCGTCGATCATGGGGCTGCGGTCGGCGATCGGAGGCACGACACGCTCCAGAAAGGCATCGTCGAGGCGGATGGTGTCGGTGCTCGGCGGGCGCGGTTTGAAGAGATCGAGGAAGGGTTGCTCGACACGGTTGCCGGCATCGTCCTCGGCGAACAGCCGAATCTCGGAGGCGTCGGAGAGGTCCCATGGCAGGGCGTAGAGGACGAAACGATCGCCGGCACTACCGCCCGGCATCGGACCGCCCGTCGACTCGTGGCCGCCGGCGCGCACGCCCGACCGGACCGCGGTCTCACCGACCCGGTAGGACACGGCGCCGGCGCCGCCCTGGCGCCCGTAGTTCTGCGATGACAGGACCTCGAGTCGGGGCGGTCGCAGTCGCACCGGCATCCGGCGCTCCACGACAACCTCGTCAGGGCGGCGCAGGAAGCCCGCGCGGCGGGTTGCGATCGCCCGCACCACGATCTCGCCCTCGGCGATCCAGTCGAGGGTCGCCGTGCCGACGGTGGCTTCGAGCACGGCCTCCGGGGTCCCACGGTCGTCCGACCAGGGAAGGATCGAGCCGGACGGGAAGACCTCCCGGCCGAGCAGCTCGGAACGGTCTCCCTGAATGAGCTCGAGACGGATCTCGTCGAGACCGTCCTCGGGCTCGAGGAAGTGACCGGTGATGCCAGTGGCCCGACCGACCGCCTCGCGATCGGCGTCGAGGCTCACCACGGGCGCCGGACCGACCCGCAGCGCGAGCCACAGTCCGACACTGACGAGGATGACCAGAACCAGGATAACGAGCCGTCGTCCCTCGTGGGACCTCCGCGGGCCGAGTCGCATGCCGTCTCCAATCCACGACGCCGCAGGGCCGGGTCGAAGTGAGAGGATATCTCACCTGCTGCCTGCCGGTGGAACCGCGGTCACATCGAAAGCGGTTCCGAGCTCCGGGCCTGAGGCAGAGGTCCCTTTTCAACGGCCGAATCGGCCCCGGCCCGGTCGACCCGACCGGGCGTGTTCCAACGCCGCCAATCGAGATCGGCGCGACGGTTTGCAAGCTGCGCGGGAGCGAGTAGGCTCTGGGCGAGCCCGGCGGGCCCATCGCCCCGTCAGGCCGGGAGACCAGCCATGCACACCATCATCGAGCCTTTCCGCATCAAGATGACCGAGCCCCTGAAGATCACGTCTCTCGCCGAGCGCGAGTCGGCGCTCGCGACCGCCCATCACAATGTCTTCCTCGTCGATGCGGAAGACTGCTGTATCGACCTCCTCACCGACTCGGGCACCGGCGCCATGTCCACCGCCCAGTGGGCGGCATTGATGCTCGGCGACGAGAGCTACGCCGGCAGCCGCTCGTGGAAGCGTTTCTCCTCGAGCGTCCACGACATCACCGGCATGCCGTACATTCTCCCGACCCACCAGGGCCGGGCCGCCGAGGGGATCCTGGCCGAGTGCGTGCTCTCACCCGGCGACATCGTCCCCAACAACAGTCACTTCGACACCACCCGGGCGAACATCGAGTACCGCGGCGCCGTCGCCCTCAACCTGCCGTGCCCTGAAGCCTATGACACCCAGGTTGAGGCGCCGTTCAAGGGCAACATGGACGTCGATGCTCTCAGGGCCTGCATCGCCGAGCACGGCCGGGACAAGATCCCCTTCGCCATGATGACGGTGACCAACAACACCGGCGGCGGTCAGCCCGTGTCAATGGCGAACATGCGGGCGGTCAGGGAGGTTCTCGCCGAGCACGGGATTCCCTTCTTCATCGACGCCTGTCGCTTCGCCGAGAACGCCTACTTTATCCGCGAACGGGAGCCCGGGTACGCGGACCGGCCGCTGCTCGCGATCGCGCAGGAGATGTTCGCCCTGGCCGACGGCGCCACCATGAGCTGCAAGAAGGACGGCCTCGCCAACATCGGCGGCTTCCTGGTGTGTCGGGACGACGGCTGGGCCGAACAGTTCCGCAACCTGCTCATCCTGCGCGAGGGCTTCCCGACCTACGGCGGCCTCGCCGGCCGTGACCTCGAGGCAATCGCGGTCGGGCTCAGGGAGGCCCTGGAGTACGACTACCAGGTCTACCGCCACGCCACCGTCGAGTACATGGCCGGCAAGCTCACCGCCATCGGCGTGCCCATGGTCCGCCCGGCGGGCGGCCACGCGGTGTTCCTCGACGCCCGCGCCATGCTGCCGGACATGGACCCCCTGCACTACCCGGGCATCGGCGTGGTCAACGCCCTGTACCTGGCTGGCGGCGTCCGCGCCGTCGAGCTCGGCACCGTCATGTTCGGCCATGTCGACAAGGACGGGATCGAGCAGCCGGCGCCGCTCGACCTCGTTCGCCTCGCCTTTCCCCGCCGCGTCTACACCCAGAGCCACTTCGACTATCTCGTCGAGGTCATCGACCAGGTCTGGTCCGAGCGCGACCGCATCCCCGGTCACCGCATCACGTGGCAGCCCGAGCTGCTGCGGCACTTCACCTGCCACTTCGAACCGGTTTAACCCGGATCATCCCTCTCCTCTTCGCTCGGGTTCCTGCCATTCCCGTTCCCGACTATCCGGAGCGGCGATCTCGATGAGAATTGGCTGATATTAAAAGGGTTACGTTTCTCCCACAATCGCAACAAGACGGTCCGGGAGCAGAAGCGATTCGGTTTCACCCTTCTTTCGCGGTGTCATCCGGCGCGAACAGCTCGTCGAGGATGTAGGTGGCGACGGCCTTGTACTGGGCATCCTGCATGGTGATGGGCGGCATCTGCGGGTAGTCGGGCCGCTTCTTGCCCGGCGCCTTGACCCAGGCGATCAGACCGGAGGGGTTTCCCGCGTAGATGCCGGCGACCTCGCGCAAGGGCGGTCCGACCCGCCGGGTCTCGACATCGTGGCAAGCCATGCAGGTGGCCCGGAAGACCCGTTCGCCGGGCGACGCCACCGCCTCGCCGGGGCCGAGCCTTGGCGTGCCGGCCGCAAGGCGCATCTCGGCGCCGAGGGAGGCTGCCTCGAAGGCGGCGGTGTGGGCCGCCACCAGCTCGCGGTGCGGGGTCAGCGCCGCCTCGCGGTAGAGATGGCGGCTGAGACCCATGAGGCCAACGGTGCCGGCGAGCAGCCCCACGACGATCCAGAAGCGGGGGCTGAGCGGCTCGGCGAGGCTGCTCTCTCGCCACAGCAGGATGAGAGCTGTCACGGCCAGGCTCACCGCCAGCGCCAGGTTGCCGAGCAGCTGCCAGGTCAGACCGTGGGGCGGCAGCGTCAGCAGCACGAGCGGACCGGCGAGGAGCTGGGCCGCGGTGGCGACCATGGCGACGCCCAGCAGCTCGCGCTTGACCGCGCAGCGGTCGAGGCCGGGCAGCTCGGTCGCGAAGTCAAAGCCCCGGCGGCACAGCCAGCCGGCCAGGAAGAGGGCGGCGATCGCGAGCGAGGCGAGCACGAAGTGGAGGTAGCGGGGCAGCACGTTGGGGAGGATCAGGGCCGACAGGAAGCCGTGCACATCGAGCCAACGGCCGGGGAAGAGCATGAGGTTGATGTTGCTCAGGAAGACCAGCGGCACCACGAGAAGCAGCAGTGTGCCGGCGCCGCCAACGGCGATGTGGAGCCCCTTGCGGTCGGCCAGGGCATGCCAGCTGTACTTGTGGATGTAGAGCAGCAGGAAGGCGCTCGCGATGAGCGGCACGAGCATGATCCAGGCCCGGCCGGTGAGGGCGTTGGCGCTGTAGAAGTAGAGGCCGTACAGGGCGTTGATCGCCAGCAGCGGCCCGACCCCGAGGACCACCGCCAGGCTCTTGTTGACGGTGACGGTGGCAGCGATCTTCTGAGCCAGGCGGTCGTAGGCGGGTCGGCTGAGCCCACGGAGCTCGGCGGCGAGGGTCAGCAGGGCCCCGCCGAGCATGAGGGCGACGAAGAGAATGTGGGCCAGGAAGAGGACCACGATGGCGAGCTCCAGGTCGCCCTGGGCCGCTGGCATGGGCAGCAGGAAGTCGCGGGGAACGGGCATCGGGTCCATCTCAGACCTCCCCACCGGCCGCGGCCGGCTCACCGGGCTGGGGCGCAGGGCCGTCGAGACCCACGTCCTGGGCGCCGAGCACCGGCTCATGAGAGCGCTGGCACGCCACCAGGTAATCCGCGAGGGCGCCGGCCTCGACATCGGTTCCGGGGAACGGCGGCATGAAGGGCCGCGCCGTGTGCATTCCGAGCACGTAGTACTTGACCGTGTCCCGATCCCAGTCGCCGGCGCCGTAGAGACCGTGGAGGCGATCAAAGACCGAGTTGACGCCGGAGGCGGTGTGACAGCGAGTGCAGGCGAGCCGGAAGATCTCGGCGCCGGCCGCCACCTGGTTCGTGTCGGTGACCTCGCGGATGCGAGCGTAGGCCGAGTGGCGCAGCAGGCCCTCCTCCTTGAGCAGCGGCAGATCGGCGACCCGGACGCCGTTGGCGTACATGTACTCGCCGACCACATACGGCTTGCGGATGAACTCGCGCACCCGCTCGAAGGAGCCGAGCAGGACCAGGGTCAGCGCGAAGGGCACGAGCAACGCGACCCGCGGCAGGCGTCGTGGCAGCGCCGCACCCGCAAGGGCCACGAGGAGCACCACTGCGACCATTGCCGCCAGCACGGTCAGGAGCTGGTCGTACCAGGTGGCGAAGCGTTGAGTGCCGAGGGCCACCGGGACGTTGGCGGCCATCCAGTCCGGGATCACCCGCCAGTACCAGAGCGCCCCGGCCGCGGTCGGCGACAGCCAGGCCAGAGACCACAAAGACAGCCAGCGCACCGCCCGGCGTCGCAGCTCGGCGTCAGACCGGGTGAAGAAGAAGGTCAGAAAGAGCGCCAGCAGCCCTGCCCCGACCATGGCGAGCGGGGTCCGAAAGGCGAGCTGGGGCAGGTAGATCGGATTGAAGACGCCGCTCAGGAAGTCCTCGCGCTCGAGCCAGGAGCCGGGGTTCATCATGAAGGCGAGGATCGCCGTGATGATGGCCATGGTGACCCATGAGACGACGGAGAGCCCCGCTCCAACGACGACGTGGAGCCCCTTGCGCGCGGCCATCGGCTTCCAGGTCAGGTAGTAGACCATGATGCACAGGACCTCGGTCACGAAAACCAGCCACTCGGCGAACCAGGCCCAGAAGAAGACCCGGATCAGGCTGCCGATGGCGGCGGGGTTGACCAGGGAGGTCGCAAACCAGATCCCGACTCCGGTGAGGGCGCCGACCGTCGTTGTGACGATGAAGCACACGGTGAGGATCCGGTACGCGAGCCGGTCCCAGCCGACGTCGCCTCGACGATGACCCCACCACTCCAGGGCGGTGACCAGAGGCATGGCCCCGACCGCGAAGGGGTGGTTGATGAAGACGTGGAGCACCGCGATGAGCGCCACCAGCATCCGATTGCCGAGGAAATCCAAGTGGAAGACCGGAAAGTCCATAGGCCTGCCTCCCGAGCGTGCAGCGGCCACATGGTATCACCGAGCGATTCCAATATTCGTGAACATTCTCAGCAAACCATTCGAATGCGTAGGGAGACACTCGGGTGGAGCGCGGCCCGAGGATCACCTGCTGCGGTTGGGACGGCGCCGGGGGTCCCGGGCGCCGGTCACGCGGAGCGGGCCATCTCGAGGCCGACCATGGCACGCTTGCGGGCCGCGCCCCAGCGGTACTCACCGAAATCGCCGAGGGACCGGATCACGCGGTGGCAGGGGATCAGGTAGGCGATGTGGTTGGCGGCGATGGCGGAGGCAACGGCCCGGGTCGCCGTCCGACGGCCCATCCAATCGGCGAGATCGCCGTACGAGCACAGCCGTCCCGGCGGAATCCTGAGCAACGCCTCCCAGACCTTGAGCTGGAAGTTGGTGCCAGCGAGGAGCACCGGCAGCGGCCCGTCGCCGCCCGCCCGCGCAAAGATCCGCTGACCGAGCCCGGCGATCTCGATCGGCGCCGGTTGGAGCTCGGCGCCGGAGAAGGTCTCGCGCAGCCAGGCAAGGCCTTCCTCTCCGTCCGAGTCGGTGGGGAAGGACAGCGAGCACACACCGCGGTCGGTGGCGGCGATGAAACAGCGGCCAAAGGGGCTGTCGATCTGGCCATGGCGGATGACCAAGCCGGCGCCGCCGCTCCGCAGCTCGCCGGGCGTGACCGCGTCGACCGCCACCGTCAGGTCGTGGAGCCGACCGGGCGACGACAGCCCGACCTCGAAGGCCGCCTCGAGCACCGATCGTGAGGCGGCGAGGCAGCGGCGGGCGTGCTCGGCGCTCAGAAACTGGCAGAAACGCTTTGGACTGACCCCGGCCCAGCGGCTGAACAGGCGCTGGAAGTGGGCCGGGCTCAGACCCACATGGCGTGCGACCTCGTCGAGGTCGGGCCGGTCGTCCCGATGCTCGTGGAGGAAGCGCAGCGCCAGCTCGACCCGGTCGTAGTCACGGTTGTCGGTCGTGGTGCTCATGTCGCCACTGTAGGTGAGGCCATCAGCCGCGACCACCCGGTTCTTGCGGCGGCTTCGATCGTCCGACTCAATCCTCCCCGGTCGCAGCCATGGCGACAGGGTTCGACGAGCCCCGGACGTAGCCGGCGAGATCGACCGTGGCGAATCGGAACCCGGCCTCGCGCACCCCCGTAAGGAGGCGCTGACGCAGCTCGTGGTCGGCGAGTCGCGGGATCTCCTCGGCCGGAACCTCGATCCGGGCAAGCTCGCCGTGGAAGCGGACCCGGAACTGGGAGAAGCCGAGCCCGGCGACGACCCGCTCGGCGGCCGCGACCCGTTCCAGACCGGCGATGGTGATGGGGGTGCCGGTGGGAAAGCGGGAGGCGAGGCAGGCGAGCTCGGGCTTGCCTGCCGTCGGCAGGCCGAGCCGCCGCGACTGCTCGCGGATCGCGGCCTTGTCGAAGCCGAGCTCGACAAAGGGCGAGCGCACACCGGCCTCGTCGGCGGCGCGGCTACCCGGGCGGTGGTCGGACAGGTCGTCCGCGTTGAGGCCGTTGACGATCACGGTCAGACCGTGCTCGGCCGCCACCCGCCGGCAGATTCGATAGAGCTCGGTCTTGCAGTGGTAGCAACGGTTCGCATCATTGATCAGGTACTGAGGCAGGCTCGTCTCCGACGAGGTCTCGAGGACGTGCTCGATGCCCATGGTCTCGGCGAGCTGCCGCGCCTCGGCGAGCTCGGACGACGCCAGGGACGCCGACACCGCGGTCAGCGCGACCGCCCTTTCGCCCAGGGCGTCGTGAGCGGCGCGGGCCAGGAGTGTGCTGTCGACGCCGCCGGAGTAGGCGACAAGGACCGACCCTGCGTCGTGAAACCAGTCGAGAAGGTCGTCCCAGCTCGCGCTCACTCGTCCTCCTCTACGACCCCTCCTCCGGCTACGGCGAGAACGTCGCGCACCGGCACGCCGGCGGCACGTGCGAGCTCGGCGCAGGCGTCGAACTCGGGCACCTGGCGCAGCACTCGATCACCGGCGAGGGCGAGCTTGACCGGGACCTCGCCCCAGGGTGTCGTCACCGTCGCCATCCGACGCGCCAGGTGGTGCTTGACCACCGGGTGGCTGCGACAGCCGAGGCTCGTGGTCTCCGCCAGGAGCACCGCGACCACCGCATCGAGCGCGTCGGTGGACGCGAGAGCTGTGAGCAGGTGACCGGGCCGACCCTTCTTCATGACGACTGGGGTGACGAAGGCATCGAGGGCGCCCGACTCGAAGAGGCGCTCGAGCACCACCGGCAGCACCCGGGGGTCGAGGTCGTCGAGGTTACACTCCACCACTACATGCTCGGTCTGGGCCACCGCCGCCGACTTGGCAGCCGTGCCGACGAAGGCCCGAAGCACGTTGGGCAGGCCGGGCCGGTCGACCGAGCCGGCGCCGATGCCGACACGCTCCACCGTCATCGCCGGCATGGGCCCGAAGCTCGTCGCCAGGGCCGTAACCAGGGCCGCTCCGGTGGGCGTGACGGTCTCACCGGCGACCCCGGCCGGGCGCACGGGCACACCGGCGAGCATCGCCGCCACTGCCGGCGCCGGCAGCGGCAGCCTGCCGTGGGCGCAGTCGACGGTGCCCGAGCCCATGGGTAACGACGAGCAGACGACCTCGTCCACCGCCAGGAGGTCGAAGGCGAGACAGGCGCCGACAATGTCGACGAGGGCGTCGACCGCCCCGACCTCGTGGAAGTGGACCTCGGACGCGGTCACGCCGTGGACCTGCGCCTCGGCCTCGGCCAGAGCCGTGAATACCCTCACGGCGGTCGCCGAGACCGATGTTGGCAGCCCTGCGTGCTCGACGATCACGGCCACGTCGGCCAAGGTGCGGTGCTCCGGATGGGCGCTCGAGTCGAAGCGCACCTGAAGCCGGCGCGCCACGAAGCCACCGACGCGTCCCCCGGGCCACTCCACCACCACGTCGGCAAGGCCGAGACGGCCCGGCAGCTCCTCGATAGCGGCAGCGCAGCCAGCCGCCTCGACCAGGGCGCACAGGATCATGTCCCCGGCGGCGCCGCCGGCGCAGTCGAGCCAGAGCAGGCGCCGGCTCACGGCCGCTCCCGCGGGCCGTCGCCGAAGCTGATTCGGTGGACGAGGGTGGCGGCGCCGAAGCCGTTGTCGATGTTGACGACGCCGATGCCGGCGGCGCACGAGTTGAGCATGCCGAGCAGAGCGGCGACACCGCCGAAGCTCGCGCCGTAGCCGACCGAGCTCGGAACCGCGACCACCGGCCGGTCGACGAGCCCCGCCACCACCGACGGCAGAGCGCCCTCCATCCCTGCCACGACCACGATGGCACGGGCGGCCCGCAGGCGGTCGAGCTGGCTCAGCAGGCGGTGGATGCCGGCAACGCCGACATCGGTCACCCGGTCGACGGGATGGCCGAGGTGCTCGAGAACGACCGCCGCCTCCTCGGCGACCGGCAGGTCCGAGGTGCCGGCGGCAACCACGGCCACCACCGGATGAGCGGGCGCGGCCGACGGTCCCGTCTCGAGCACCCGCGCCGTCTCGTGATAACGAAGCTCGGTAAAGCGCGCCAGCAGCGGCGGCGCGCGGTCGGGATCGAGCCTCGTGACCAGGACCTTGCCGAAGCGGTCCAGGCAGCGTGCCACGAGGGCCTCGAGCTGATCGGCGGTCTTGCCGGGAGCGTAGATGACCTCGGCGATGCCGGTGCGGCGCTCGCGGCCGATGTCGAGGCGGGCGAAGCCGAGATCGTCGATGCCGGCCGCTTCAAGGCGCGACGCCGCATCCTCGACGGCCAACGCTCCCCCGGCCACCCCCTCGAGCACCTTGATCAGCTCGTCACGGTTCACTTGACCTCCAATAGCCGTCGAACCGTCCAAGAATACCTGACCGGCCTTCCCCGCTCCCGCTCCGAGGGCGACAAAACGACCACAGCTCGAACTGCCCGACGTACACCGGTACCGCCATCACTGGTCCCGACGCCACCATCCGTTGGTCGGCGCGGTTGGCTCGAAATCGAGGCCGAGCAGGACGACGCCGAGGGTGCGAGCGTCCGCACCGCCGACGTCGGCCGGCCGGTAGGGCTCGCTCACGATCTCGAGCTCGAGGGCGCCGGCGGCCACGGCCGCCTCATCGACCGGCACGGTCGCGTCCATCGCGCGCTGGTCGAGCTCAGGCAGCGATGCTCCCTCGACGCCGCTAACCAGGATGCGCGGTCGCGCCGGGGTCGGGCGGGGCGAGGCGAGACGCAGGGTGACGACGCCCGGCTCGTCGACGACAAGTCGCAGCCGCGCGCGGGGCTCGAGCCAGACGCCACGCCCGAGGTCGCCGAAGTCCTCGGGGCCATAGCCGCCGTCGAGCTCGAGCCGGAGGTGGGCGCGGTCGGCGTCCGAGGCCGCGGGCCCACCCCAGGACGCACCCGGCGGCCGCACCGCCACGTCAAGGAGCTGAACGGCGAGAGCGCGCTCGTCGCCGTTGCCAGGCGGATACCCGCCGCCGCGCTGCAGATCCACCACCACGGGCTCGTCGACTGCGTCGTCCGAGGTCCGGGTCCAGAGCCGGGTCGCCGGGGCGTGACCGTCGAGGGTAAACCGACCACCACCGTGACCGACAACCACGACCACGGGCAGCTCCCCCGGGGCGGGTCGAAGCTCGAGGCCGATCAGGCTGCCGGCCGGGCTCGGCGGCAGCCAGAGCTCGGCGTCCGGTCCGGCCCACATGAACGGCCGTCCGTCCGGGAGGCGCTCGACGGTCCACCAGCGGCCAACCGGCAGGGGCGGGTTGTCGATCACCTCGGCGTCCAGGAAGCGGCCCTGGGTCAGCGGTCGGAGACGGCCCGACACCGCGCCGTAGGTCCGAACGGATCTCGTGAGCGACGGCCAGTAAAGATGGGGATGGACCGTGGCGACGAGCCACGGCCGGTCGATCCCGAGCCATGGCTCCGGCGCCCGTGGCGACAGCAGCATGGACGGCGCCGGCCGTCCTCGCCAGCGCAGGACCGACCACCGGTAGGACGAGAAGACGTACACCTCGGGCTCGACGACGACGGCCCAACCGCGGTCAGCGGCCCGCTCCTCGGCGTCGACGGTGGCCTGCCAGGCGCCGAAGGTCGCGTTGTGCTGCTCGAAAAGCAACGGCAGAGACCAGCCGACCGCGAGGCCGGTCAGACCGAGGAGCCCGACCACGGCTGTCGCCGGAGCCGCCAACGAGGCGGCGCCTGCCACCAAGGGCGCCGCCGCGAGCTGGACGCCCACCGCGTACCTCGCGTACGAGCGGTTCTGCAGCATTATGAGCTGGGCGATGGTGAGGCCGAGCACGGTCGCCCACACGACCGCCGCCCGCGCTCCGACCCGGCGTCGCCAGACGTCGAGCCCGATGCCTGCCGCGACCACCAGGACGATCGCCGCAGCGATTCCGCCCACCCCCTTGACCAGGCCGAGATCGGCGAGTGCTCGGGTGTTCCGGACCAGGCGATCGGCGTGGAAGCTGGCGTGGGTGACGAAGGGCTCGATGAAGGCGTCCCAGCCGCCCTGAAGGCGGACCATCACCGCCACTGCCAGCGCCACCGCCATCGCGCCGAGCACCATCCCGGGCAGCAGCCGCCGGCGCGGCCGCACCGTCTCGGCGCCCATCAGCCACAGCAGCGCGACGGTGGGCAGCAGGATCGGCCGGACCAGGAAGGAGGCGGCGAGCAGCAGAGTGAAGGTCGTCGCGCGGCGTCCCGTGAGGCCGCCGGCGAGCAGCGCCGCCGCGCCCAGAGCGAGAACCGACGCCGCCGTCGATGAAAAGCCTCGCACCGAATAGAGCCACGGCCCGGGGAGCACGAGCACGAGCAGGGCGGACGCGGTCGCGACCGGCGGCGCCGCCACCCTGCGGCCGAGGGCGGCGAGCGGCCACAGGGCTGCGATCGAGGCCAAAGCTGACACCAGCTGCAGGGCCCGGTAGGGCTCGCCGGCCAGGGGCAGCAGGAGGTGACCGAGAGCGAGGAATCCCGGAAAGCCCGGTGGATGCGGGAAGTGGGCCGCGAGATCGAAGTCGAGCATGCCGCGAGCGAACAGGGTCTCGTCCCACTCCCATGGCCCGGAGGCCAGCAGAGCGAGCCGTGACGCTGCGAGCAGCGCCACCGTCAGCACGGTCAGGGCGAGATCGAGGCGGCGTCGGGCAAGACCCCACAGCCGCAACGTCGAGCCTGCCGGTCGGTCCACGCTCGGGCGACGGCTGTCAAGAACGGTCATCCCTGCGATTCTACCGGGCCGGCGCAACCGCGGCGCCGATCGGGACTACCGGTCGTCCGGGGGCTCCGGCGGCTGGTAGCGGTAGCCGACGCCGTGCACGGTCGTGATGATGTGCGGGGTTTTCGGGTCGAGCTCGACCCGCTTGCGCAGCTGGGAGATGGTCTGGTCGAGGGTGCGGCTCGACGGCAGGTAATCGACCCCCCAGCAGACGTTGAATAGGGTGTTGCGATCGACCGCCTTGCCCGCCTGGTCGTGGAGCAGGCGCAGGATTGCCACCTCTCGCAGGCTCAGGTCGATGACGGTGGCGCCGCGGCGAGCGCGGAGCTCGTCGGGCAGCACCTCGAGGTCGGCCATGACAAACGGCGCCGCCGCCGCGGTCGGGTCCGCGCCGGCCTGCGCCGCACGGAAGCGCCGGGTGACCGCGCGAATCCGCGCCACCACCTCGCGGATGCCGAAGGGCTTGGTCAGGAAGTCGTCGGCGCCGAGCTCGAGACCGACCACGGTGTCGATCTCCTCGGACTTGGCGCTGATGAAGATGACCGGCACCGACTCGGACCGCGCACGCAGCCGGCGGCAGACCTCATACCCGTCGATGACCGGCATCATGATGTCGAGGCACACCAGGTCCGGAGCGACCCGGTCGAAAAGCTCCAGGGCCTCGGCGCCGTCGGCGGCCTGGAAGGTCTGGTAACCCTCCGCCTCGAGCACCTCCACGAGCCCCCGGCGGGTCAGCCGGTCGTCCTCGGCCACGAGGATCTTCACCTGACACCTCCTTCGGCTCGGTTGGGCAGCTCGAGCGTGAAGCACGCTCCGACATCGCACGACGTCAGCCGAAGCTCGCCGCCGTGGGCGCGGGCCAGCTCACGGGCGATCGCGAGGCCGATGCCCGTGCCCGACACCCCCTCGGTGAGACGGTCCGACAGCCGCACGAAGGGCTCGAAGACACGCTCCTCGGCGCCGGCCGGGATGCCGGGCCCACGATCGGCGACCCGCACTGTCGTCACCTCATCGTCCTGACGCGAGCTGATGTCGGCGCGTCCGCCGGCGGCGGCATACTTCTCGACGTTGGCAAGCAGATTGCCCATCACCTGCTCGACGGCGTCGGGGTCGAAGGCCAGGGGGCGAGGGGCCGCGAGGTCGAGGACGAGCTCGATGCCTCGGTCCGCGAGCGACGGTCTGAACTGCGCCGCCACCGAGCGCAGGACGTCGTCGATCATCCCCTCGACGGGATGGACGGCGAGCTCGCCGCGACGGCTGCGGGCGAAGCTCAGAACGTTGCCGATGAGCCGGCCCAGGCGGGCGCTCTCGGCAACGATCACCTCGAGGTGGGCTCGCGTCTCGTCGTCGTCGGCGAGGCGACGTTCGGCGAGCTCGGCGTAGAGCCGGATGTTGGTCAGCGGCGTCCGCAGCTCGTGCGACACCTGGTTGACGAACCGCACGCGGTGGCCGGCCTCGCGCAGCTCCCTCGAGCTTTCACGGTAGAACACAACGGCCAGACCAACCAGCACCGCCGCCACGACCACCAGGACCGCAGCGCGAAGGAAGCTGCCGAGGGCGCCGATGGTCCCGTCCTGCCAGTACTCGGCGCGCAGCGTCCACGCGGCCAGCGGCGGCGACAGGCGGGTCTCCACAATGCCGACCTCGCCGCCCTCCTCGGGCGGCGCGCCGCTCTGGTAGAGGGTTCGCCCCTGCGAGTCGGTGAGCACCATCCGGCCCCAGGAAACCGTCGACTCGGGTTCACCAGAGGCCGCCGACAGCTCCACCAGCAGGTCGGCCAACAACCGCGCCCGGTCAAGCTCGATCGCCGCAACCCAGCCGGCCGGGTCGCGGCGCCAGAAGAGCACGTGCAGGCCGGTGTCCCAGTACCAGGCCAGCCAGCCGTGGACTGCGCCGGCCGGTGACGAGGACTTGAGCTGGCGGTCGGCCTTCTGGGGTCGCGACGATTCGTCGAGCAGGCGACCCTCCGTGAGAATGGCGCGGATCCGCCTCAGGAAGGCCCGTTCCGACTCACTGATCCCGGACGCCACCGGAGGAAAAAGGAGCGACCCATCAGCATCCTGGATCGCCACCTGGGCCACCTCGGGCGTCTGCCGCACCAGCTGCCGCCACCCGTCGGCGTCCCGCGGCGCGACGACGGCGAGCGCATCGAGCGCCCGCGCGCGGTCATCGAGCAACCGAGCGATCCGAGCATCGACGTCGGCGAGCCGGCTCGCTGCCGCTGCTTCGAGCTGGTCGGCGACCCGGCGCCGCTCGTCGCGGACGCCGCGGATCGCCAACCAGGCGAGCAGCCCCGTGGGCAGCACCACGAGCAGCATCAGCAGCACCGTGAGCCGTCGCCCCATGCGTTACTCCGGAGGTGGCGTGCTGACTCGTTGCGCGCCGCGAGAGTTCTGGATGGCCCTCATGTTCTTTCGCTGCGCCGTCCACTCCTCCTGCTTGACGATGTTCTCGGCATCGGCCTCGTTCTCTTGCGCCACATCGAAGAGAATCTGGGAATCGTATTGCTGCGCTTTGTCTTTGGCGTAGGCCGTGTTCTGCAGGAGAAGCAGCTGTGCCTCCTCGATGCGGCCCTGATCCCGGAGGTCGACGGCGAGGCGGTTCTTCTCGGTCGCGATTTGTTCGACGACGGCGACCATGACATCGGCGGCCTCGCTGGCCGTGACGAGGTCGTTGTTTCCGCTGTAGCTCGCTCTGACCCACCGCGAGCCCATTTCGGCGACCGTCGTCTTCCCCATCCGCAGGTAGGACCAGCTGACCTCGGCGAGGCGTCTTGCCTCACCGTTTGTGCCCGCGGGTGCTTCGAGCTCGAGCAGAACATGCTGCTTTTCGGCGTCATAGAGTTGGTTGACAGACACCGTCACCACCCGTCCGGTGATCTCGGCCTCACGACCGAGCACCCGAACCGGGCGGACGCCGGGCGAGCACTCGATGCGCACCAGCACGTCCTGGGCGGTCACCGACAGGGCGTCGCCGAACTCGAGGTCGAAGATCCGCGCCAGATCCCGAGGATGCTCGACAAAGGCGTGGTTGCCGTCACTGCGACCCGCGAGGCGAGCCATGAGGTCTTCGTTGTAACCGAGACCGAGGCCGATGGTCGAGACCGCAATGCCCTGCTTCTTGAGCGACGCCCCGAGAGCGCCGAGCTCGGACGGCGAGTCTGGCCCGACGTTGGCGAGGCCATCCGACAGCAGGATGATCCGGTTGACCCGCTCTTGGTCGAGGAACTTGCCGACCTCGGCGGCGCCGACGCTGACGCCGGCGAAGAGCGCCGTCGAGCCTCCGGGTTGGAGTCGATCGATGGCGGCGAGCACCGCCGTCCGGTCGGCCACCTTGGTCGCCGGCAGCAGGGTCCGGACCGTGTCGTCATAGGCGATCACCGAGACGATATCGTCGGACCGAAGACGATTGACGGCGAGCCTCGCCGCCTCTTTGGCCCGAACGAGCTTCTCGCCCTGCATCGAGCCCGAACGGTCGATGACCAACGCAACGTTGACCGGCGCCCGGTAGTTGCTCTCTCCGTCGACGCTGAGTCCGATCTTGAGATACACGGTCTGCGGCGCGCCCGCCATAATCACGGACTGCGACAAGGTCACATCCACCGCCTCGCGCGCAGCCTCGGCCGCCGGCGTGAAGGCAACAGCGAGCAGGATCGCGGCCACTGCAAAACGCCACACTCTCGTGGTCTCGGTCATGGGGTCCTCCCTTGGTTCCAGCCCATGACACCGCCATCCCCGAGCCGGGTGGTCAGATTCCGAGAAAACATCTGTCAGGAAATTGTAAGCCGATCCCCTCCGCACCCGAGCGTCAGCGTCCCGGCCTCCTCCCGCGTCCCTGTCCGTGCCCGTGCCCGGCGGCAGCGGCAGCGTCAGCCATGGTGACAGCGCTGAGCGCGGGACCAGCCTTCACAGGGCGAGGGGCGACCTCACTCCCCCAACGCGAACAGGCAGCTGCGGCAGATGAAGTCCTCCGGCGCATCCTCGATGCCGTAGGTCCAACGCCGGAGCCGAGCGAGCTCGTCACAGGCCAGGACCTCGGCTACGGACTGCTGGTTGAGATCGCCGACGGTGTGGACCTCGTCGTAGTCCTCGCAGCAGAAGACGACCTTGCCGGCGGCCGTGACGTGGAGGTGCTCGAGCGGGCGTGAGCCGATGTTGTTGCACCCGCGCAGGCGGCGGTGGGGGTGCTCGGGTCCGAGGCCGATCGGCAGCCAGCCGGCACGGTCCATGATCTCGAAGGGGCGGACGACGAAATTGGAGCCGGCGAACCGGGCCTCGAGGGCCGCTGTTTCGCGCCGGTGGGCATCGTCGTTGCCTCCGAGCACGACCAGGGCCATGGTCTCGGCCACCGGCTTGTCCTTCATGTAGTCGAGATGGTCGAGGACGCGTGGCAGGTGGTCGGCGCCGCGGTCGCGGCGGTAACGGTCGCGGTCGAGGGACGAGATGTTGATGCCGAGGTAGAACAGACCGCCGAGCCCGACCACCTCGTCGACCTTGTCCGGCGTGAAGTTGGAGGCGTTGGACAGCACCGCCGGAGACAGGCGGTGAGCCTTGAGGAAGGCGATCTGGTCGACGAAGCGGCGGTCGAAGGTCGGCTCGTTGTAGTTGGACAGGCTGACCGCCTCGATCGTGTCACGGTAGGCCGCAAGCTGACGGACGATGACCTCGAAGAGCTCGGTCGCCATGAATGAAGCCGGTCGCGGCGCCGAGCCGACCGGGCAGAAGTAGCAGCCCTGGGTGCAGCTCGAGCAGGTTTCCAGCGACACCCACCGGAGCCGGAACTCATGAGATCGGTCGGCCGACACCGGCTCGAGCCAGCCGTCGGCGAGCCATTGTCGCTGGCCGTCGTCGAGCACGGCAAGGCTATCTCCGGTCTCGGCAAGCCGCCGCAGCTCGTCGTACCCGGCGTCCTTCGGTCCGAGCTCGCCGCCGGTCAGCGGATGGACGAGCCGCCCTTCCTCGCGGTGGAGCCACGGGCTCGCCCGCCAGGGGCCGCGAGAGTCAGGGTGCGTCGTGGAGCGATGATCCGACATGGCGCCTGTCATACGGAGCGGCGTGATGCCCTCGTTGGGCTGGTCGCGACGTGACGTTGCATGCTCAGAAGGTGAAGGTCGCGCCGACCGAGACCAGGTAGACGCTGTCGGCCTTGTCGATGTCGAAGTACTCGAGCTCGCCGCGCACGGCGAGGCCGCCGAATCGGACCTGGGCGCCAAGCCCGACGACCAGGTCGCTGCCGCTGTCCGAGTCGAGCTGGCTGATAGTCCCGAGGGCGGTTCTCAGGTCGGCGTCCCAGACCACCACGCCGGCCTTGGCGAAAACGTCCGCGATCGCGAAGGGGATCATCCCGATCGCCACCGCGTCGAAGCCCTGGAGGTCGGCCTCGACCGAGATGGTGTCGCCGAGCCCGTCGTCGAAGCTGTCGGACAGGTTGCCGAAGTCGAGCCAGCTCGCTTCGACGGCGAAGAAGCCCATGAAGCGATAGCCGACCATGACCTTGTACGAGGTGTCGCTGTCGGAGAAGTCGAAGCCGTTGAAACCAAGGTCGAGGCCGTCGAGCTCGAGTCGGGTCTGGCCGACGCTGGCGCCGACATAGAGGCCGTTCTCGGCGGCCGCCGGGCCCGCGGCCAGCAGCATTGCCAACGCAACCGACCAACCGAGCCATCCGCCCGTGGTTCGCCGCATGGTGTGATCTCCCTTCGCGACCAGTCTACGACGGCTGCGGACCGATGGAGCGAATGGGGGGTGACCGCCGTCACCGGCTGCGGCCTGGTGTCGCCCGGCCCTGGGCAGCCGGGGCGACGAGCGTTACACTTTGAGCAACGACCGGAGCTCAGACTCGATCTTGGGGGATTGCGCCGCATCGTCGGCGGGTCCCCGGTCAGGGGTTGTCGGGTGGAGATCACACCGCACGTTATCAGGGATGCCATCGCCAACGGCGAGATGCGTTTCGACTACCAGCCGAAGGTCTCTTTTGTGAGCGGCGAGGTGTGCGGCGCCGAGGCGCTGCTGCGGTGGCGGCTCGACGACGGCTCCGAGGTCGCGCCCGACGACTTCGTGCCCCTGGCCGAGGCATGGGGAATGGTCAGCGACGTCACCGAGGCGATGTTCCCGCGCTTTCTGGCCGACACCGAGCTCATCCGGGCTCGGCACCCGGGCCACCGGGTCGCCTTCAACATCTCCGCCCACGACCTCGAGGCGCCGCGCATCATCACCATGCTGCACGATGCGATCTCCCGGGGACTCATCGCCGTCGGCAACCTCGAGCTCGAGGTCACCGAAGGCGCCGTGGTGTCATCCAAGGCGTCGGTCCTCGGGAGCCTGCACCGGTTGGTCTCCGACGGCGTCGAGCTCGCGATGGACGATTACGGCATGGGCTTTTCGTCGCTGGACGCCCTGCGGCGATTGCCGTTCTCGTCGATCAAGCTCGACCAGAGCTTCGTGCTCCGAGTGCTGCAATCGACGAAGAGCGCGGTACTGGTCAAAATCAGCATCGCCATGGCGCAGATGCTCGGCATCCGAACCGTCGTCGAGGGGGTCGAGTCCAAGGCCATCTACGACGCGCTGCTCCACTCGGGCTGCTCCGCGGCTCAGGGGTACTGGATCAGTCGACCGCTTGCCCTCGACGGCTACCTCGCACTCCTCGACTCGGAGCCGCGCTGGCCGTCGTCGCCGATCGGGCTGTTCCGGATGGCCCAGCTCGCCCACCACTGGCAAGAGCGGCTGCTCATCGACCTCGTCTTTGCCGCCCTCAGGAGCGAAGACGCCGCCGTCGACGTCCCCCTCGACTTCCACCTGTCGGAGACCGAGTGCGAGCTCGGCCGCTGGTACTACGGCGTCGGCAGCCGCTTCGCCGGCGATCCAGATTTCGACGCTCTCGAGGCGCCCCATCGCGCCATGCACGAGCTCTGCGGCGAGGTCTTCGCCGCCCTGCGCGAGGGCAACCGGGCGCGCATCCTCGGCGAGCTCCTCGACGAGATCTCCGACAAGTCGTGCCGAGTCACGGCGTGCCTTCACCGCCTCGAGACCAGGACCCTGATCCGAGAGGCCGGCTAAGAGAGTCGCTCACGTCGGATGCCCTGTCGGCCCGCCCGGTTCGACGAAGACTAGGGTGCGACCTGGCTCCAACCGTCAATCGTGCCGCTTTCGAGCCCGTTCGAGTACAAGGGATGCTCGGTTGCGGCCAGCGGCCAGCTGATCATCGCCGCCTGGTAGACCTCGCCGGGACCGATGTCCAAGGGCTCCTCGACGAAGCCCGCGATCTTGATGTCGGCAGGCCGGGCCAGGCTGTCGCTCCCGAAGACGACGGGTTGCTGGACCCCGACACAGGTCCCCGGCGCCACGGTGATCGTGCCGAGCTGGAAGCCCTGGCGGGCACAGTTGCGGTACCAGGTCGGCGAGGTCGGCAGGTAATCAAGCACGTCGAGTATGTGCAGGTTCATCGCCGTGGTTGTGCCGGTGGGCTCGACACAGACCTCGGCTGAGACCATCACCGATCCGGCATCGATCTCGGTCGCGCCCAGGCTCAAGGTCACGTCCGTGGGCACCGCCAGGCGCTGGTTGATGTGGGTCTGGAACATTCCGGAGCTCGACTGGATGGTCGCGTCGATCATCGTGTACGGAACGTAGCCGTAGTGGTAGAAGACAGACTTGCGCCAATCGCCCCATGGAATCTGGTAGCCGTCGCTGCGGTGAATCCAGACGGACACGAGGGTGTCGGGATTCGCGAGCATGGTGGATTCGACCACGGGCCCCGTGGTCTGACAGGTGCTTCACCAGGTGGCCGTGAAGTACTCCATCATGACCGTGCGATCGGCTGCGAGAACGGGCGCGACCGAACCCGCCACGATGACTGCGGTCAGTGCCGCCACCCGGATGGATGTGATCCTCTTCATGCTCTCCTCCTTCACCTCTGCAAACGCTCGAACCTCATGACGGCGAGTCTACCTCACATCCCTTCGAACTGCGCTACCATCGCCGCCATGGACAGCACTGACGTTCCATCGCCGACCGGCCGCGGTCTCGAGGCGTCGAGCGCTGAGGACGTGCTCCTGTTCCGGGTCTGTGTCGCCGCGATCTGGGCCGACGGGTCCATGGCAGCGGCCGAGCGCGACCACCTGAGCCATCTCATGGACCGGATCGCGGCCGATGAGGACCAGCGTCACGAGCTGCGGCGGATCGCCCTGCACGACGTCAGCCGCAGCGGCGTGCTCGCCGAGATCGCCGTCCTCGACGCCGCCGCCCGCCGCCGGCTCTACGAGCGCTGCCTCGCCGTGCTGACCGCCGACCGGAGGCTGCGCCGTGCCGAGATCAGCTTCCTCGGGCAGCTGCGACGGCGCTGCGGCGTCGGCGTCCTCGCCCACCAGGCGACTCTGTGGCGCGCCACGCCGCTGGCGAGCGTGCTTCGGGTAGTGGCCGTGCTGGCGCTGGTCGCGTTCGCCGTCGTGCTCTGGCTCAACCGCCACCCCGATCTCGTCCCACCAATGGAGCTGCCGGTTCACCACGCCCTCGCTCTGCCGCAGGCGGCAGCGGACGCGCCGCGCCTCGACGCCGAGGCCCTGTACGCCGCGATCCGTCACTCGGTGGTCAAGGTCAACGTGCTCGTCGATGAAGGAGTCATCGGCCACGGCTCGGGCTCCGTGCTCGGGCTCGACGGCGGCGGCCAGCTCTACGTTCTCACCAACCGCCATGTGGTCTACCACGAGGTTGCCAATCCCCACGCCCTGAGCTTCGAGGTCGTGCTCGAGAGCGGCATTCAGCTACCGGCCGTGCTCGACTACTACTCACGCACGGAGGATCTCGCCGTCGTTCTGGTGCCGAATCTCGGTGGCTGGGGCGTCCCGGTGCCGCTCCGTCTGTGCCGCGACCTCGAGGTCGGCGCCACGGTCTACGCCGTCGGCAGCCCGATCGGCCTCGACCACACCCTGACCGCGGGGGTCGTGTCGGCGCTGCGCGGCAACATGGTTCAGACCGATGCCACCGTCCACCTGGGCTCGTCGGGCGGACCGCTGTTCGACGACCACGGCCGGCTCTGCGGCGTTATCACGAGCTCGCACCTGCAGAAGAACTTCTCCTTCGCCCTCTGCGCCGAGACGGTGCTCGCGATGCTCGACGAACGGGCCGCCGCGCAGTAGGCACCCAACCGGAGAGCTGCGGAGCTGCGCCCGGCGCGTCTCCCGACGGACGGACGCTCCCGCTCCGGGTGGTACGATCGACTGAATGAACCGGAGAAACACGGCGCGGCGTCCGGAGCTCCTTCTGACTGCTGCGGCGGTTGCCGGCCTCGTGGCGTTGGCCGCGCCGGCGACGCGGCGCGACGACTCCGGCCCGCGGTACCGACCTGACGGTGCCGGGGTGGCCTATGTGGAAAGCTCGAGCGGTCTGACGCCGCCGTCCCTGGACGGCGGAAGGACCGAGCTCGAAATGGGCGACGTCGACGGCGACGGTCGGCTCGACCTGGTGTCGGTGGGAGACCACGGCTCGCCCCATGTCGGCACCGACCAGCACGGTGTGATGGTCTGGTTCGGCGACGGCGCGGGGGCCTGGACCGTGAGAATGGTCGGCGACTTCGGCTACGGCGGGGTCGCCCTCGGCGACGTCGACGGCGACGGCTGGCTCGACGTCGGCTACGGCATCCACCACAACTACTCCGGCCAGGATCTCGGGGACCAGATCCTCGAGGTGGCCCTGGGCGACGGCAGCGGCCTGGCCTGGCTTCCGTGGGATGACGGGCTGGCCACCAACGGGGAGTCCTGGGGCATGTCGGCCACCGACTTCGCCGATGTCGACGGCGACGGCGACCTGGACCTGGGCGCGGTGTCTTTTGGCTGCTGCGCCGGGGTCCACGTCTACCTCAACCGGGGCGACGGCAGCTGGCAGCAGTCCTTCGGGTTCGTTGGCGGCAACAGCGGAGGGCAGTGTGTCTTCGGCGACGTCAACCGTGACGGCTCGCCGGACATGGTCGTGTCCCACGAGCTCGGCACGGTCTACCTCGGCGACGGCAACGGCGGCTACTCACTGGCGGACGGCAACCTGCCGTCCCCGATGAGTTTCGGGTTGGCCGGGGTATCCCTGGGCGACGTCGACCACGACGGCGCGGACGACCTGTCGTTCTGCAACGACGCCGGGGGAGTCGAGGTCTGGAGCATGACCGGGCCCGCGGCCTGGACCGACCTTTCGGGCACCCTGCCGGCGAACGGCTCCTGCGAGGCAACACAGCTCGCCGACATGGACCGGGACGGCCACCTCGACGTGGTCGCCTTCGGCAACGGGCAGCTGCAGATCTTCCGGGGCGACGGAGCCGGATCGTGGACCCGGGCGGTCTCGTTCACCACGCCCTCCCCGGGGAACATGAAGGCCTTTCGCGTCGGCGGCGATTTCGATCACAACGGCTACCCGGACATCGCCCTGGTGGCCGACGAAGGCAGCTGGCCGAACGGCTCCAGCCATGGTCACGTCTTCCGGGAGTCCTCCACTCCGGTGGACCTGGCGATCACCCCTGTCCACCCCGACGGGTTCGAGGTCGTGCGGGCCGGGTCGGTGGTCTTCATCGACTGGCTCACCGCGGTGCCCCCGGGAGATACCGGCACGGTCACGCTCGAGCTCGCCGACCAGGGCGCGTCCGGCCCGTGGCGGACGATCGGCGAGGCCCTGCCCGACAGCGGCCGATTCCAGTGGCGGATCCCCCTCGACACCCCGTCGAGCGACGACGCCCACCTCCGCCTCACCGTGGTCACCGCCTCGGCCTCGGCGGTCGCAGTCAACGCCGCGCCCTTCAGCATCCTCGGCTCGGTAGTGGGCCCGACCATCGCCGACGGCATCGAGACCGGCGGCGCCACTGTCCCGATCACCCCCGGACCGTAGGCGCCCGCGACCAACGAAGAACGGGGGGCGCGAGCCCCCCGTCGGATTCGATCGTGGATGATGTGATCAGCGGCAGGTGCGGAAGATCCACCAGCCGCGGCAGCGGTTCGAGCAGCACTCCGAGTTCGACGTGCACCACGAGCCCGCGGGCAGGCAGGTGGGATCGCAGACGCCGCCCTCGTCGATCTCGCCGTCGCAGTCGTTGTCGACGCCGTCGCAGACCTCGGTCGTCGGGGTGCAGCTGCCCGGGTTGAGCCACGAGGACACGCTCGAGTAGTAGTTGGCGAACGCGCCGTCGACGGTGGCGTTGTTGACGTTGTCACAGGTGTTGTTGAGGTTGGTACCGCAGGACCCGGAGAGCTGGCCGACCACCTGCGCGGAGGCGTTCATGATCGGCGAGCCCGAGCTGCCGCCCTCGGTGGCGCCGTAGGAGTCGCGCTCGTAGATCCAATTGCCGCGGGGCCACGAGCTGCAGGTCGGCGCCGAGGTGCTGACCGTGTGGGTCGAGTAGGCCTGGGGAGCGCCGCTCGGGTGGGAGATGCGGTACAGCGTTGTGCCGTTGGAGTTCGCCACGGCCGCCGAGGTCCAGCCGAGGAAGGTCCGGCCGCCGGGGATGCTCGGCAGCAGCAGCAGCGAGTAATCCGAGGTCGAGCTGGTCGATAGCACCGATCCGCCCGGCGTCGCCCGGCCGCCGGCCCACGCGTAGCTGCAGTTGGTCGTGCCGCAGGGGACGGTGAAGTCCCAGTAGGTCTCGAGGCTCGACGCTTCGCTCGAGGTCGAGATACAGTGGTTGGCGGTCAGGAAGTAGGCGGTGCCGGAGCCCGCGGTGTCGTTGAGCAGACCGCCGGTGCAGATGTAGTACGAGCCGCCCGACGCGAACAGCATCTCGGCGATGCCGTACTCGGCCGGCTGGATCCCGGACGGGATCGACGCGCAGGACGCGTTGTAGATGCAGGAGGCGTTCACCGGACCGGACGAGCCCGTGCAGAAGGACTTCCGATCGGGATGGTTGCTCTCCCACCGCGCGAGCTGGAAGTTCTCGCCCATGTGGCCGATGGATGCGACCTCGAAGTACGACGCGAACCGGTCCTCGACGGTGTAGCCCGGCGCCAGCTCGAGCTGGACGGTGATAGTGTCGCCGGCCACCGTGTTGGTCCAGATCTCGTTGTTGCCGTTGATGCCGCTGCCGAGGTAGGGGCCGAAGGCCTGGCCGACCTCGTTGTAAACGTAGATCGCCGCGCTCGCCGGCAGGTCGACGTCGGCGATGTGGGCACGGACCGCGGTCGCACCGGGCGACCGGAAGGTCCCCGACCACACCAGGGCGCCGTCGAAGCGGGTGCTGATCCCGCCCACCCGCGATGCGTTGGCCTCCCACGCGCTGAGGCCGTTGACGACGGCGAGGTCGACGATCGCGCCGACCGGGCGGTCGACCCCGACCAGCACGCGCCGCTCGCTCGCGTTGAGCGCGTCGTCGAGGCGCTGCTGCTCCGCGGCGCTCAACGGTCCGAGGTTGACCTCGGCGCCGGCAGCGCGGTCGGCAACGAGGACCTGATGGAGATCGGCCATCCGCTGTGCCTCGCCCGCCGCGTCATAGGTGTCGGGCGACACCATCATCGGCGCGGAGACCACCTCCGGGGCGACGTCGGCAGGCACGGCCAGGGCCGCTCCGCAGACCAACAGGAACGCCGCTACCAGAAAACTGACTCTCGACATTTGCCCTCCTCGTGGTGTGGATGCCGACAATCATTGGATCACGTGCTGACCCGCGGAACCCCTCCTGACTGCCGGACACCGGTTGGTGATGGAAGGGTTATAGCAGATTTCCTCAAAATGGCACAAGTGATCCAGCTCAAGATTGACGAGGGGACCAGCCCGGACTATTCACCAGACTTCTGCTGCGGCCGGCGATGTACAGCACCCGGGGGAGTTCGCTCACCTCGGCGGGCTCGACCTTGCCCCTCGGGCGCGTGCGTGATAGCGTGGCTGCCACACATGAGAAACATCGTCCTGAGGGAGGTCCCAAGATGAGAGCCATCGGAGGAAAACCCTGGATGCGGCCGTCGGCCGTGCTCGTCGTCGCCGTCGGCATCGTCTTCGCGGCATGCGCGGTCATCGCCGGCGCCGACGACGCGACGCCGATCCGGATCGACGAGAACAACTGCGCCCTGGACCAGGGGGGCGGCTGCGTCGGCGTCACGAGCGAGGCCGAAGCGCCCGAGGTGCTGGCCCCGGACACCTTCATCTTCCCGGCCACCGGCGACACCCGGTTCAACCTGAGTGGGACTAACTTCTGGAACCAGGGCGACTACATCGAGGGGAGCCGGACCTTCACCGTCCCCACCCAGTCGATGGACATGGTGCTCGTGGTCTCACCCAACGTCCTCAGCTGCGACACCCAGGACATGGACGTAATAGTCGACGGCGTCACGATCGGCTCCTTCGTGGTGAGCGCGGGCGACACCCAGGTGGTCGCCAACTTCACCTTCGCTCAGATCGCCGCGGGCGTTCACACGCTGCGGATCGAGACCACCCGGACGGTGAACCCCGGCTGTGGGAGCGCGGGCTACCCCGATGACGTCTCGACCTTCGATTTCATCGGCGTCCCGGTGGAGCTGATGAGCTTCACGATCGAGTAGGAGCCCCAAGCTCGGCATCCATGGCCACGGTCCCGCGGACCGTCCAAGGAATCGTGCTCAGGCACGCCGTACGGCCTGTGTGGCTCCGTGCCGGTCCTCTGCGGCCCCTGTCTCGGCTAAAGCCCGGTGACTCTGAGTCGTCGCCACAGCCAGATGTGGATCCCCCACGCCAGTGGAATCGCAATCAGCACGACAGCCAGCAAGGTCGGGTTGCCGGCGACCAGGAAGGTGACACCGCCGGCATCGAAGCCCAGAAGAAGCGGCATCATGGTGACGAATATCGCGACCGCCAAGGTCCACGAGCGCGCCAGCAGCAAACGACGTGTGCGAACGAGGGCGCGCAGGCGATTGCGATCGTCGCCACTCGTGCCGCTGATCTCGGGCAGCTCCACAGTCCCCTCCTCGACCAACATCTCGGCGAGGGTCGGGTCAGCGGCAATGGCCGCTTCGACCAGCTGGCGGCTGGCATCGCTCGCCTCTCCAGAGGCGTACAGCGGCCACAGGTCGAGAATGACGTCGCGGGGGAGATTCGCGGTACTCATGAGGCGGTTCCTTTCCGGAGGCTTTCGCCGAGCTTGAGGCGGGCGCGGTGGACGCGGACCCGGGCCGTCACCTCGGAGATGCCGAGGCAACGACCGATCTCCGTAAACGGCAGCTCCTCGATGGTCCGGAGAAGCAACGCAGCACGCTCGCCCTCGGGCAGCCGACGCAGCGCCGCGGCGGTGCGTTCTGCCTCATCACGGGCAGCGGCCCGCTGCTCAGGGTCCGGCGCTCCTTCGACCGCCTCGGGGTCGAGGTCGATCTGGCGACCGGCCGTACGCCGTGTCTTCAGGTAGATGTTCCGGACAATCGCCAGCAGGTAGGCCTTGACGGTTCTCGTCTCGATTCGGGATGCGCCGGCCCAGGCACGCGCGAAGGCCTCCGCACAGAGGTCGTCGGCGAGTACCGGGTCACCGCTCAGCCAGCGAGCGAACCGCCACACGTCGCGCGCGTGCTCGTTCCAGATTTCTTCAAAGCTCTCCATCGACGACTCCCGTAAGAGTACCCTCCACCGGCCAGGGCGTTACATTGTTTCGGAGCCAGCCCAACAATTTCTGCTCCTGCAAAGTCGGTCAGCTCACTCGCTGTTCGCCTCTTCCTCCCACTTCGTGCCTGCGAGGATTCGGTCGACTCTGTCGTCTTCGGACGTGAAGCCCTTCTCGCGTTGGCGAAGCTCGCCGCCGCGGGCGGCCTCGCGTGACGACCTCGCCACCTCGCCGGCCGCCGGCGTCGCGGAGGGTTTCTCGGGATGCGCAGATGTGGTATAAACAGAGCGTAAGGAGTCCGTGGTGACGCAACATTGCTTCGGCGGGCCGTGGACCGAGGAAAAGCTGACCCGGCTTCGTAAGTACCTGGAAGCCTACACGGTGATCTTCACGCGGAATCCCCGGGCTCGTTTCTTTAGACGGTGGTATGTGGACGCATTCGCCGGCACCGGAATTCGTAACCCCCACACCGAAGACGCCGACCTGGCGAATCAGCCCCTGTTCGGCGGCGACACCGATGTGCAGGAATTCATGAAGGGCAGTGCGCGAATCGCGCTCGACATCGCTCCACCATTCGACCGGTACCTCTTCATAGAAAGGGACGCAGGGTTCGCCGCTGACCTCGATGACCTTCGGGCCGAGTACTCTGATTATTCGTCTCGAATCGAGGTTGCGAATGGAGACGCAAACGACGTCCTTGTACGTTGGACCGCAGACACGAACTGGGAGACCGATCGAGCCGTTGTGTTTCTTGACCCTTACGGCATGCAG
>Ga0316576_10000159_pt1 | contig 27298 bp, 18 predicted proteins | sample S0NA_FD_203075 | JGI IMG/M metagenome (GOLD analysis project Ga0316576, IMG submission 203075) | Rhizosphere microbial communities from salt marsh grasses in Alabama, United States - S0-2_050615r3r5 | ecosystem: Host-associated > Plants > Roots > Rhizosphere | place: USA: Alabama | collected...
TTTGGGCGACCCTCAAAATCGCCAGGTTTTGGCGACCGGCGGTCTTCCCGTGGCCGGCGATGTTTTTGATCAGAAGCTGACGCGCAGTAAGCTGCCGGCGCACTTTGGAGAGGGCAGCTATTATGGTTTGCGGCATGATGCCCGGCCTATCCCGCGCTGGATCTTTGATGATTTTTCTAACTGGCAAACATTCATCGAACTGCAAAGTCAGGAGAACCGACGCATCTTGAACGAGATCGCGCGTTCCGCGCAGCGGCGCTACCAGATCGAAGCGCTTATCAGCCTGGTGACCAGCAATTATGGCTTGAAGATGTTTGACCAGGTAGAGCTTGCTAAGCGCAAACTCTCGGATAAACGAGGGGCTGAGATTCGTCTGGATGGCCCCGACTTTAAGGTGCGGGAGTTTGTCACGCGCACAGAATTTGAACGCATAATTCAACCCGAAATCTTGGCCATTGAAAATGAACTGTTGCAAACGCTGTCTCGTTCCGGTTTGACTGCGCAGGATATCGACGCCGTTGTCCGCACCGGTGGTTCGGCGCAGATACCCGCGTTTAACGACTTGTTGATTCGTCAATTTGGCGCGGAGAAAGTGCAGAGCGTCGATACCTTCAGCAGTGTTACCGCCGGCCTGGGTATCTTTGCCAAACAAATTGAATCGGGCGAGGCTGAGGCGCGCGCCTTTACAGCCGCGGACGTGGTCCGACCGCCAAAAGCAGGGGGTTCGCGCACACAAATTAACCCTGTGAACCTGGAGCTAATGCAAAAACGCATCTTGATCGATGAAGGAGCCATCGAACCGGAAATAGAAAGCGACCGGGTGCTTATTTTCATAGGTGATGGGCTGGTGATCAAAGCCGTCCTTTGGGACAAACAGCAGCAGCGTGAACCTCTTTCTCGCTCTAAACTGGGCGTGGAAGGAGAGGTGAAACAGGTCTTTTCCGCCGGCCTGGACGAGCAGTTGATATTGGTGACAACGCATTATCGTTTCTTACTCTTGACGCCGCGCCAGCTGCTTGATCTACAGGAAATCAAGATGCGCTTCGCTGATCTCCACCGGTTGGAGAAGCGCGAAGATTTCTGTGCGCTTGGATCGTGGCAAAAAATCCGCGATGCAGAGCGCTTATTAATTGCAACCTCATTTGGTATTGCCCGCGCTTATCCCTTACGTATCTTGCGTGACAGTATTGAAGCGCCGGTGCCGCTGCGCCTCGATCACCCGCTGCCCGGATCACCGGTCTCGCTCTTCGGAGTTAGCAGTGAAGAGGAATTGTTGTTATTAACGCGCATGGGCCGGGGCACGCGCTGGCCGGTATCTGCCTTAGATATCAGCGGTACGCAGGTAGTAAACTGCGGCAAGGAAGATCGGGTTAAGCTGGCAATGCCTGTGCAGGCTGAACATGTTCAGGCCGGGGAAGAAATTCTACTGGTTACGAAAGATGGCTTCGGCCGTCGTTTGCTGCCGGAGTGGGTGCCTGTTCCCGAACGGCCGAATCAAAAAGCGCGCTCGCTCATCGCCCGCCGCAGTGATCTCGCCGGGGCGGGGAAAGCCGCTGCCTGGGCTGTCACTTCTGACAAAATCATACCTATTTCTGAAACCAAGCTTCCCCTGGCGGATTCTACTAAAACAGAACAAGCCTTTGCCCTGGCCGCTGATGAAACGGTGCAGGCGCTGTTCAACTAATCCCGATCTGATTTTCCTTGACAACGGCCGTAGAGGTCATATAATTCAAAATATATTTTAGGTTTGCCTAAATTAGCATTTAGCTAATTTCGAGCAGGCATTGGGCAAAGAGTTCATGGATACAACCATATCGCCGGCAACGCAGGATTATTTAAAGACGATTTATGATCTGGTGGAGCGTAACGGCAGAGCAACGACATCGCAAATCGCCGAACATCTGGCTGTTAAACCCGCTTCGGTCACGGGTATGCTGCAAAAAATGGCCCAGGAAAAGCCGCCGCTGGTGACTTATAAGAAACACCAGGGTGCTACCTTGACCCCAGAGGGTGAAAGAGCCGCATTGGAGATCGTGCGCCATCATCGGTTGATTGAGCTTTTCCTGCATGAAGTTCTTGATTATTCCTGGGACGAGGTGCATGAGGAAGCCGAGCGCTTGGAACATGTTATCTCTGAGGATATGGAACGGCGTATGGCCGCCGTTTTGGGCGATCCAGTTCGCGATCCGCATGGGCATCCTATCCCCACGAAAGAACTGACTATACCCGTGATAACAGACATCCCCATGAACAAACTCCGTAAGGGCGAGGAAGCGGTCGTGGAGAGTGTCCAAGACACCGACTCCGATCTTTTGCGCTATTTGGACAGCCTTGGTTTGCACCCGGGGCTTAAAGTGAAGGTGGTGAATTTTGTCCCCTTCGACCAGACGCTGCATGTGCAAATTGCCGGGCAGCCTGATGTGATCGTCCTGGGGCCGCGCATCACGCGCCAGATTTTTGTTGAAGTAGAAGAATAGATAAGGGCCAGGCATCTGGTTCTAAGGGGGTAGGATATGTCTGAAGTAGTCTCTCAAGAGCCAAAATTAGATCGATCCGGTTACGCGCGTATTTTGCAGGTAATCCTAGTTATCATCTTCGATGCGGCTATCGTATTCGCCGCGGCGGGGACTTTGCGTTGGCCGGCAGCCTGGGTTTACGTGGCTGTCCGAATTGTCACGTTAACCATCGGAGCTGTATTTATCATCCGTGATAATCCGGAAATCATCAATGAGCGCGGACGTATGCCACAGGATACAAGAGGATTTGACAAGATATTCTTCGTTATCAATTTGTCGCTCGTATTGATTTTACCCCTCGTTTGCGGACTTGATTTCCGTTTCGCCTGGTCAGATATGCCCCTTTGGTTACGTATAATTGGCTTCTTCGCTTATTTTCTAGCATCTACAATCCCCTACTGGGCCATGTTGGTCAACAATTACCTGACGACAACGGTGCGTATTCAGGAAGAACGTGGACATCATGTTATTACGAATGGGCCGTATAAGTATGTTCGACACCCGATGTATGTAGGGCTGGTTCTGGGTGCGGTCAGCATGCCGCTGCTGCTCGGTTCCTGGTGGGGCTTAGTCCCCGGCGTCTTGATGGCTGCAATCACGATCTGGCGCACGGATCGCGAAGACAAGGTACTGCATGAGGAATTACCTGGTTATGCCGAATATGCGCAGCAAACACGGTACCGGCTGCTGCCCGGCGTCTGGTAAATATTTCTTGACAAGTTTTGGCTTGTCGCTCAAACTATAACGCTACTATTTTGAATACAGCATTTCCCACTAACTGCCTGAAAGTTATCTACTGAACCGTTTCAGGACGGAAAATCTCAGGGGGAAATATAGCTGGAAGGAGCTTTCATGCCATATATGAACCGTGCACAATACAGCCAAGACAGCGCTAGAAAGGCTTTTTTTGATCCCTCAACACCACCACACTATCCACCCGATCTCCAATTGGAGCCCCAGCATCTGGATATTGACCTTTTTGTCGATGTTGCCAATGAGCAAGCTCTTGGAAAAGTGACCACCACAGTTGTGGCCCAGGGCCAGGAGGCGGCCGTTCTGGTTTTGGATGGCGTTGACCTGGAGGATGTAGCCGTGCGCGATGTCGATGGCTTCGAACTGAACGCGATTTACAATGGCCGAAAGTTAACCATTACCTGGGCGCAGCCATTTCAACAGGGTGAGGAGCGGCGCGTCGAGGTGTCGTATAAAGTTATCAAGCCGGTTGATGGCTTGATATTTTCCCAGCCTGACGAGTCCTATCCTGAACAGGGCTGGTATGCCGTTACCGATCACGAAACAGAACGGGCGCGCTACTGGCTGCCTTGTATCGATCTGCCCAATGTACGCACCGCCTTAGATTTTCACCTTCGCGCTGAGGAGCGATTCACAATCCTGGCCAATGGCGCGTTGGTTGAAGAAATTAATCATGGTGATGGGACAAAAACAGCCCACTGGCGCCTGGAACAGCGCTGCCCAAGCTATCTGACTTGTTTTGCCATTGGTGACTTTGTTACTTATGACGATGGAGTGTTTGACGATGGCCAAAGGCAGATCCCATTAGCCTATTTCTGTTCCCGTGAACACACGGCCGAAGATTTAGGCCTCACATTCGGCCGTACGCGGAAGATGATGACCTGGATGACCCAGAAATTGGATATGCCTTTCCCCTATCCCAAATATTACCAGTTCGCGGTTCCCCAGGTTTTTGGGGCGATGGAGAATATCTCATTAGTCAGTTGGAACGACCGTTATATCCAGGATGCAACCCTGGCCCAAGAACTCCAATTTCGCGTTGATATGACTAACCTGCATGAGATGTCGCACAGCTACTTCGGCGATGCCATTGTCTGCCGTGATTTTGCCCATACCTGGTTGAAGGAATCCTGGGCGGTTTACATGGAGCAGGTGTATCTCGAAGAGAATGCGACGGCCGAAGACAGAGATTATCGTTACTTTGACGCGGCAAGACGCTACATCCTTGAGGCGGATAATCGTTACCAACGGCCGATCGTCAATCGCCATTTCCAATCTTCATGGGAAATGTTCGATGCCCATACTTATCCCGGTGGCGCCTGCCGGCTGCATACCTTGCGCAAGGAAATAGGTGATGAGGTCTTTTGGACGGCTGTGCGTAACTACTTGAAGCGTTATTATGGCAAAGTAGTGGAGACAGAACAATTCCGCATGGTCATGGAAGATCACTCGGGGCGTTCCCTGGGCCAGTTCTTTGATCAATGGTTCTATACCGCCGGTTATCCAAATCTAAAGGTATCATTCGACTATGATGAGAAGAAGAAGCAGGGTACCTTCACCATTGAACAGAAACAGGTGAACCCCGAGAAAAACATCCCTGCTTTTGTGCTTAACACTGACCTAGGGTGGACGATTAATGGTCAAGATAATCTCTTACCCGTGAAGCTGGATCGCGAACGACAGACCTTTATTGTGGCTATGGATGAACCACCTCAACAAGTACGTTTTGATCCCCAAGGCAAGGTGCTGCACAAGCTGTCTTTTAATCCCGGCGATCCGCTGCTGCGCAATCAACTGAGCGGTGCCGCCGACATCACCGGGCGAATCCTGGCTGCCGAAGAACTGGTTAAAACTGGCAAGCATGCCAATATTCAGGTTGTTGTCGACGCGTATGCCACTGAACCCTATTGGGGCGTGCGCCTGGAAATGGCTCGGGCGCTTGCCAAAGCCAATCATGAAACGGCCGTGGCCGGTTTGGCACAAATTGTTTCTACAGAAGCACATCCACAGGCTATGCCTGGCGTTTTTACCGCTGCCGGAGCCTATCGTGACGGCCGGATCTTGGACGCTCTGCTGGCTCGTCTAGAAAATGATCTGCCTTATTTGGCGCGGCAGGCTGCGCTTGAGTCATTGGGTAAGCAGCGCAAAGCGGCGCCGCTGGATCTCTTGCTTGCCGCCAGTGAAGAGGAAGGATTTAACGGCATTGTCCAGGCAGGCGCTTTCAGCGGGTTGGCCGAAACCCGGCGTGAAGAAGCCCTTGATCCTCTCCTGTCCCATGTAGCTTATGGGGCAGCTCCTGACCATGCACGTCAGGTCGCTGTTGCCGCCTTAGGCGACATTGGAAAAGGACAGAATAAAGCGCGTCGTGAACAAATCGTGGAAACATTGAGTGACCTGCTGCGCGATCCCTGGTTCATGGTCCATGATCAGGCCGCGCGCAGTTTAAAAGAGCTGGGAGCTGTTGAAGCAATACCCGCTTTAAAGGCATACAGCAAACGCCTGAGCTATCAGGATCAGGTTGATGTCGAAAACCTGATCATTGATCTGGCTGAAGAAGATAAAGTGGATGGCTCTGCCCTGAAAAAGCAGGTGGAAGATTTGCAGGAAAAAATTAGCCGGCTGGAAGATCGTGTCGAAACATTAGCCGCCCAGGCCGATGCTGCTAATGCAGAATCTAGTGAAAGTGGATAACCTTAGTTTGCCATTTTTCATGAGAATTAATATAAACAAGCGGGCAGCCCATTATGGGCTGCCTTATTTTGTTACCTAGAGGGGTTAAGATGAAGAAATTTTTTAAAAGTTTATTCCAGCCAGAAGATAATGAGGCGGTTGTTGTCGTGTCCGGTCTGCCACGCTCAGGTACTTCGATGTTAATGAGTATGCTCGACGCCGGGGGAATTCCACCGATCACGGACAATATACGATCGGCCGATGAAGATAATCCGAAAGGATATTATGAGTTCGAACGGGTGAAAGCGCTGGACAAAGGGGATACCGCCTGGGTGGCCGACGCACAAGGTAAATCGGTCAAGGTGATTTCAGCCCTTCTGAAATATCTGCCGGCTGATTACCAGTACCGTGTTATATACATCCGCCGCAATATGCCCGAGATCCTGGCCTCGCAGCGCAAGATGCTTGTCAGGCGGGGGGAAGACCCCGACAAGATTGATGATCAACAGATGGCCGCTTTGTTTGAGAAACACGTCAGCCAGGTTGAACAATGGCTGGGGGAGCAGCCCAATATCGCTGTTCTTTATGTGCATTACAGCGATATCCTGGCCGATCCGGAAAAAGAGACGCGGCGTATAAATGATTTTCTGGGTGGCGATTTGCAGGTTGAGCAGATGGCTGAAGCCGTTGACCCTGATCTTTACCGCAATCGTCAGCAAGCAGGTCAGGATCATTAACGATAAGACGCAGCATATACTTAGCCGTATGGAAATAAAAAAAACGCCGGATTACATACCGGCGCTTTTTTTAATCCGCGAGATCTTTCTGTATTAAGCGATATCAAGAAATAAAAAACATATCCCGTAGGTTTTTAATCTTGGCTTGACTTAAGCAGTTTTTACTTCAATACGCTTCGGCTGTGCTTCTTCAACCTTGGGCACATTTAAAGTCAAAATACCATTTTCGTAAGTAGCCTCAATGGCGTCTGCATCCACGTTAGTGGGGAAGCGCAGACGGCGGCCAAAGGAGCCGAACCAGCGTTCGCGAATATGGAAGTTTCCTTCTTGCTCTTCGTTATCATCCTGGACTTCGCCCTTAATGGTCAGGACATTATCCTCGAAGGTGATCTCCACCTCTTCGACATTGATGCCCGGTACAGAAGCCTTGACGACGTAGCCGCTGTCATTTTCGAGAACATCGACGGCCAAGCCCATATCGGTGTCAGTGTATCCATTCGGCCGTTCCCCGTAACGATTGAACTCATTCAGCCGGTTCATTGTATAGCTCGGATTCCAACGTATTACTTTCATCATTAAATTACCTCCGGACGGTTTGTTCAATTCCGTTTATCAGTTTTTGTTATGGCTGTTTATTCAGCCATGATTTATTTTCCGGCAGGTGCGTTAGAATCGAGTTGGAGGTATGTTAGAGGAACGTCAAAAACCTAAGGATTGAGTAGAAGCCCGGCCGTGTCACCGGAAGAAGTCGGCAGGCGTTGGCCGCTAAGCGGATCATAAAGCCCTACTTGTAAATGCAGCTCGGACAGATCGCTTTCCGGAGGTAGGGTAAGGGTGTGGGAGTCGGCGATGTATTCGCCCGGAGCCCAGCCGGTTGTCGGCCGTGTCCAGTTTGCCGGCTCGCCATCCGCCTGGGCGACGATTGCGCCCTGCTCATCGACCAGGTGCACAAAGACATGATAGGCGGTGGGGATTTCCTCCAGAGCCTGCCACACAAGTTCGACAGTTAGCTGGTCGCCGTCTTCTGAGATCGTATAACCGGTCAGTTGTGCTTCTTCTCCGAAGGGTATTGCTACGGCCGTATCTGATTCGGGAGGAACGAAAAGGCGGTTGGGCGCGGCTATGGTTAATTCGGCCAAAGGGACCTGCTCTTGAAGAACCAGGCGGTAAGTGCCGCTTTCCAAGGAAGCGGGCAGGTGTAATAAATGCTGTGTGCGCAGGCGCTGTCCCGTTTCCCAAGATGATATTTCGAAACTCTCACGAACGAGAGGCACCTGCCAGGTATGGACGACTTGGTCTTCAGCACTCAGCAGTTGAATTGTTAGGCTTTTCGGCTTCGGCCCATCCATACCCTCCCAAAAGAAGGTCAGCAGCAGTTGATCCCCCGGCGCGGCCTGTGACCGATCCTGGTTGAAGCCCAACAGCAGCAAACCATTGTCTTGCAGTGGTATCTCCAGTAGGTATTGTGGCTTGAAGGATGGCTCATCCTCAGGTGTTGTCACGTTAATCTGGCCAATCACAGCCGTCGGCCCGACAACCGTGCCGCTTTCGTCTACGAGAGTCACCGGTTGGAGGGTGTCACGATCGAAAAGCGTCAGCACGATAGCATATTGGCCGGGCGGTGTACCGGGCAGTATCAGTACCTCACGGCTGTCCCAAGCCCACTGCCCAGGGAGCATTTCCCAGGTTGCCGGTCCATCTTCATAGAGACGTGGGCGGTAGGTTTCCTTATCGCTCCAGAGAAGCCCTTGAACATCAGCTATCCAGACATTCGATTGGTACGTATGTTGGGTCGGTGCCGTTATCCGCCAGGCCAGATCGATATCAAACGTATCACCGGAAGCGACTGTATCCCCGCTCAGATTATAGCCGGCAAACAGCAGTTCGGCCGCTTGCAAACTCGCCGGCGATTCGACAACCGGTTCCCCTGACCTGCGCAGCGGCGTTAATTCCTTATCAACCAGAAAGACTTTAAAAGCTGTTAGTCCTAGGCCAACCAACAAGAGACCGATCAGCAGAGATCGATCGGCACTCCGCGCTATTTTTGCGAGGGACAGAGAAGATTTCTCGATGTTTTTTGCGCGCCGAAAGCCGAGATAATAGACAGCTGTGACAATGCCCAAAAGAGCCAGGGTGCTCAGCAAAGTTAATGCCCAGCGTAAAGGTGTGAGCTCCCAGGTAATGCTGATCAAGTGTTCGCCCGCCGGCACGGGGAAGGTGATCAGGCCTTCTGGATCGCTGGGGGTAGTGGGGACCGGTTGGCCGTCTACCACAGCAGTCCAGCCTGGGAAGAAGAAACTCAAATAGCGCGCTGTAAATCTTTCGGGGGTGTTGAGTGTTATGGTCGCCCCGAAGCCATCGTAGACAACATCGGCCGTCGCACCTTCAGGAAGAGCCGAGAGATCGAAACGCTGCGGCGTACGTCCCGCATGGTAATCTTCTTCCAACGGCGATCCCTGCGGCCGTTTCTGTACCGTGCGTGGGAAGTAGCTGCCTTCGGGATCAATGCCCACCAGGCCCGTGGCTGCCTCATATTCATGGACGTCGACTATCGTGGGGAAGGGATCCTCTTCGCAGGCGCGCGGGTATAGGGCGGGTATCGCTTCCAGGATCAGCAGGGCGATCGCCGCCACGGCAGCCAAATTGAAGATGAGATTTCTTCGCTTTTCACCGGCAGAAGCCGGCGGGGTCATGAAAGGCATGCCGGCCAGAAAAGCGACCGGCAGGGCGGCACGGCCGATAAAACGCCAGGGAAACTGTACGAAATCAATCAGAGGCAGATTTTCCCACAAGGGCAGCGATAGGGGCAGGGCCATGATGATAAAAAGGGCCGTGGCGAGAACCATCAATATCACATGCCAGCGCTGTTCCTTATTCATCCAACCTTTCCACAACGGAGTCGCAGCGCCACCCAGGGCTAGAATGAGTGGAATCCATCCCAGACGGATGGGTAAAGGAGGATTGACCAGGTTAGGATCTTCGGCGGTCGTGGGGGCCAGGATTTCAGCCAGGGTGGCGAAGTTATAGTGAAAGTCATTGTTACGAGTCACTGTTGATTGGCTGAGTGTCACCTGGTCCATCTCCAGCAGGGCTCCGCCGGTGTAAAAAAATGTCAAGCCCAACCCCAATCCAAATAACAGCGCCAGACGGCCGAGAAGCGGTTTCCAAGAAAGTTGGTTGATCAGGCCGATGGCCAGCAGGTAAACAAGCAGCGTGAGCGCAAATATCAGCGTTGAAATATTGTGGCTGAGCGACAGGAGTGCCAACCCCAGGACAGAAAGTAGAAAAGGTACGGCCGTGCCTTTGATCATCCAACGACGGCCCATCCACAGCAAGAAAGGGAAAAGTGGCAGAGCCATGCTCTCCGGAGCATTGCCACGAACCAGGGCATCAAGCAAAAGATAAGGGGCGGCCATATAGGCCGCCGCGGAGACGAATCCCACCCGCACACCGGCGATGTCCCGCACCCATAAGAACATAAACCAACCGGCAACAAGAATCGTTAAAGCATAAAAAAGATTGGAGGCGGCAGCCAGGGGAAGTCCCATTAAATGGGGCAGGAGAATGGCATAGAGCGGCCCTGGCTCACGATAGACGAAGAAGGGGTAGCCATAGCCGAAGGCCAGGTCGGGCACCCAGCGTGAGAAATAGATACCATTTTCCCAGGCATAGCGAAGTGCCGCGATCCGATGAACGTGCAGGTGCCCGTCATGGGTGCAGGGCACAGAGGTCCACATCATCAAGGGCGTTATTAAGGGAATGCCCAGCAAGGTGACAAGCAAGAGTTGTCCCAGGGATGATAGTGTGTCGCGCCGCTTAGTCATCTGCCGTTTCCTCAAGCGTTGGAGCCTCTGGGCGAGACCTTAATAATTGAGGATCAATAACTCATTAATAGGACCCCGTTTTTCGACGCTGCGATTGATCCGCCGTCGAGCCTGCACCCGTTCGATACGGAATCCTGCATAGGCTTCTTCCAGAAAATCATCAGCAGGATCGGTGTTCTTGGGGTCGGAATTGCTAAGAATCAGGCAGGCACCCTGATGATGCAGCCGGCGATAGAATTCCGCTAATTCTAGCTGCTGGTTGTCGTCGAAACTATGCGGCGAATAGGCGGTGAAATTAGAAGTGGTACTGATCGGCCGGTAAGGGGGATCGAAATAAACCAGCGTGGCTTTACCTACGACGCGCGCGCAGTCGCTGTAATGACCGTAATGAATTTCCGCCCGCTGCAAAATTTCGCTTACTACCCGCAGGTTCGGGCCATCGCAGATTGTCGGGTTCTTGTAACGGCCGAAAGGCACATTATATTCCCCACGGGAATTGACCCGAAAGAGTCCGTTGTAACAGGTCCGGTTTAAAAAAATTAACTGTGCCGTCCGCCTGACCCAGGCTTCCTGGAAGGTGTTGTAGGTAATCAATGCCTTGCTCTTGTTGTAGATATCCCGCTGCCGGTAATAAAAAGCTTTACGCTGCGCTTCATCGAGAGGCAAATAAAGATCTTCGATCTCTGCCAGTTCGGCAATTAAGGCTTCAACATCTTCCTGGATGGTGCGATAGGCCAGAATTAGTTCAGGGTTGATATCGGCAATGAACAATTCTTTAACAGGATAGTTCTGGACGATATGGAAGAAGACTGCGCCGCTGCCGACGAATGGTTCAACGTAGCGCTGTAAAGCACCGAGTTCCAGTGCTGGGGGAAGATAACTATCTATTTGTGAGAGCAACTGGCGTTTGCCGCCGGCCCATTTCAAAAACGGCCGCGCAATCTTGCGCCCTTTTCTGGTTCGCAACTGGGTCATTGACTAGCCCTCATACTCCCACGTTATCGCTGCGTCTTTCAAGAAGAAGGGTATTTCGCCACCTGCCTTCATGATTGGCTATACGCTCGCGGTAACCAACCTGGCAAAAACCGCATGAGTGAAACAGATGGGTACTGCTTGTGTTTTCAGGAAATACGGAGGCTTGCAGCGTCCAGATTCCGGCCTCTTCGGATGCCTCAATGAGCGTTTCTAATAACAACTGCCCTACACCCTGGCCACGGTTTGCTTTTGCAATGTAAATGCCGACTTCGGCTACGCCGGCGTAAACGGTTCTACAAGAAACGGGGTTTAATGCGGCCCAACCAATGACCTGATCTTCGAGGCGAGCAACCAGGCGACAGTCTGTACGCTTGGCGGCGTTCCACTCTGACCAGGATGGCACGGCCGTTTCAAACGTTGCCTGTTTTGTCTCAATCCCTTCCTCGTAAATGGTACGAACGGCCGGCCAGTCTTCAGGCGTCATCTCTGTGATAAGCAGTCCTACAGTCACCTAGAGATACCCGAGACCGCGAAGCCGATCTTCTACCTGGGCTGCCTCGTCCAGGCTGAAATCTTGTTCGGGGGCAATTCCCTCTTGCGGATCCTGATCGTCAAAAGTCACCGGTTGTGGTTCTTCATATATTTCGGTCAAGACACGGCCGTCCATAATGTGGGGAACGGCTTCGCCGAGAAGGTGCATGATGGTTGGCGCCAGGTCGCTGATATGATTGGCGGGAAGTTGGACCCCCGTCTTGATTCCAGGTCCCTGGACCAGGAATATGCCCTCGCTGCGATGGCAACCGGAATCTCCTCTAATCTGCAAGGTGATGATCTTACCTTCAGTAGCGAAGAGTGGGCAGGCGATCATATTGTAATCATCCAGAACCAGGTGGAGGTCCGGACCTCTTTTCGCATAAGGCCCATGGTAAACGTCCTCTCCGAGGTAAACGCGGCTGAGAATGGACCGGCCGTTTTTATCCTTTAGTTCCACCAAGGTGTCGATAACCTGCTGGAGGGTTTTTTCGTAATTCTCCGGCTGCACAATGCCGTGCGGGTCACGGCCCGCGAGGTTCAGATAAACCTGGCCGACGTGCCCCATACTATAGGCCACCGTACGTTCCCAGTCCACGCTGTCGAAGCTTAAGAAACGGCCGATGACGCCATTTCGTGTTTTCTTGGATACGCGTGCTGTCAAATTCTGTAAGCCCACGGCGACGATCATCTGGTAAGCTGCCGAGGGTGTAATGCCCCAGTGGAAAGCGAGGGCTTTCAACTGTGTCCAGACATCCTTTTTGAGCTTCATCAGTCCCTTTTCCATGAAGAATACGTTGAGGTTGACCATATTCTGCAAAGCGCCAAAGCCATGATCGGACATGACGATGGTCGAGGCGTCAGGAGGAAGCATGGCCATCAATCGGCCGATATAGTCATCTACAAGCTTGTAACCCTCCCGGATGGCATGTTCGAAGGGACTTGGCTCATAACGGGGATGGTCATGATCCATAAAGCGCCACAAGGCATGTTTCATGACGTCCATGGCCAAAAAATGCACCATCATCACGTCTGGTTTTTCATGAGCCATCAAATGCTGCGCCCATTTGCCGCGCTTGTTGATTAGATCATAGAGATCGTCTACGAACTCTTGCTCTATGCCTGGGCGGTATTGTACGTTTGGGGCGACGCGATATTCACCAAGTACGCCTTCGTAACGCTGTATCAAATCGGCCGGTTCACTGATTTTGCCTGTTTTTGGGCTTAGTAAACCGCCGATCATGAAGCCGTTTATCGGCCTTGGTGGATAAGTAACGGGGACGTTCATGACTCCCACGCGATAACCGGCTTCCGACAGCCGCTGCCATATTGTGGGCTGGCGTATGCGCGTGGCATTAACCAGGGTGAAATTTTCACCATGCGGTTGAATAAAATCAAAGACGCCGTGTTTACCGGGATTGCAACCGGTCATAAATGTCGGCCAGGCCGGACTGGTTACAGGGGGGAGAGTGGATAGAAGGTCACCATGCACGCCGTTCTGCATAATACGCGCAAGGTTGGGTAAATGACCTTCCTGTGCCCAGGGCCGGATCAGGTCAAAAGTTGCGCCGTCAAAGCCGATAATCAAAAGTTTCATAGTGCTAGGCCATTTGTGTATTGGGCTCTTCCTCGTTGTTGGACACATAATCGCGAATACGGTAAACGCGCTTGCCCTGAGATTCGTAATAAGTGCGCACGATTATTTCAGCCAGCAGGCCCATGGCCACAAAAAGCACGCCAAGGATGATCAGTAAAACCCCCAGCAATAACATAGGCCGGTCGCCAATTTTATAAGTATGAAAGCCTTCCCAACCACCGCTTAAACCAGCCCAAACTTTGCTGGCCCCAAGGAAAAAGAGGATGACGGCGCCGGCCAGACCCAATGGAATGCCCACGTTGCCGAAGAGATGCATCGGCCGATCGCTGTATTTCTGCAAGAAGAGAATTGTAAAAAGATCGACGATTACACGGAAGGTACGCGAAATGCCATATTTTGAATGTCCGGCGACTCGCGGTCTGTGATTAACCGGCACTTCCGCCAGTTGAAATCCGTTGAAGGAGCATAGTTCGGGGATGAAACGATGCATCTCACCGTATAAGTTCAGTTCCTGCACAACCTCATTGCGGAATAGACGTAAAGAGCAGCCGCGGTCGTGCAGGTAAACGCCGGTGGTCGTGGCAATGAGCCAGTTGGCGATCTTCGATGGCACTTTGCGCATCAGCAAAGGATCCTGGCGGTTTTCACGCCAGCCATTTACGACATCACAATCTTCTTCTTCAATACGAGCGATCAGCTTGGGAATGTCGGCAGGATCATTTTGCCTGTCAGCATCCATCGTGACCACGTATCTTCCGCGCGCAAAGTCGAAACCGGCGGCGAAAGCGGCCGTTTGGCCATAGTTACGGCGGAAGCGAATGATAACGATGTGTTCGTTGTCCTCGCGCAGTGATTCCAATAGCTCAAAACTACTGTCGCTGCTGCCATCATCAACAAAGATGGCTTCGTAACTGAGATCTTTACCATCCAAGGCCGCAGAGATTTCATCGAGCAGAACACTCAGATTTTCGACTTCGTTGTAAACCGGGATGACCAGACTTAAATCCATGATTTTTTAGCCATTTAAGTGCCAGGCAGTTTCGTAAGTGAAGCGGCAGCGCCTGTTGTTTATTAGGCTTTTCATGCAACATACCCTAAATCACGTAATTTTTCCAATACTAACGCTTCTTCGTCTTCTTTGACACCGCCGTCGAGTGCTTTGTCCGTCAAATCAATATCTTTATATTGGATAGGATTCGCCTGGCTAAATGTTTCTTCGAAGGCTTCGCTCAGCACACGGCCGTCCATGTAGCTGGGAACGGGCAACCCCATGTAATAGAGGATTGTCGGTGCCAGATCCAGCAGACTTGCCTCCGCCATTTCCAGGTTCTTTTTGACACCGAGACCCCGCAAACCGGTGATACCCACCATGTGATGGTGTCCCGTCTGGCCTGTGCTGGGCTCGATAATCTTGTTCGAACCAAAGTCAGCATGACCGAAAGAGACGTATTTGGCGCGGTCGGTGTGCAAAACCAGATCAGGTAAACGCTGCGCACTCACGCCGTGGAAAACTTCCTCGCGTTTATATACGGTTGGGACAACCTGGCTGCCATCTTCAGGATCGCGCAGCGCTTTGGCGGCTTCGGAGATCTCGTCACGAAGGGCTTCATATTCTTCAGGTGTGACATTGCCCTGCGCTCTTTGCCCGCTGACGTTCAAGTAAACCTGGCCAAAATTGCCCACGGAAAAAGCTTTGGTGCGCGCCCAGTCCACATCATTGAAAGACAAAAATAGCCGGCGCAGCATGCCGCCACCGCGCCCTCGTTTGACATTCTTGCGCATGCCGCCCATTCGCAAGATCGTGATCCATTTGAGGGCGTTAATAGGCGTGACACCCATCTTGAATGCCAGTCGTTTTGCCTGGCTTAGTGGTGTGCGTTTGAACTGCAGCCAACCTTGTTCAACCAGCCAATTGTTGATATGGAAAAACTTATGGAAAGGCCCGAAGCCGTGATCGGAAAGCGTGACAACCAGGACATCATCCGGCAGCAAATCCAACATTTCTCCTAAAAGACGATCGACCGTTTCATAGTAGTCCAGGATTTCTGGTACGACCCGTTCGGCCATTTGCGCATCATATAAGGGATGGGTTTCATCCAGTAGATGCCACACCTCATGCTGTAAATTATCGGTCGTTTCGAAAACGTACAGGAATAAATCCCAGGGGTGGTTTTGGATCAGGTGCTTGACCGCCCGGGCACGATCGATTTCCATTTGCTTGACCGCGCGCACGAAAATGGCCGGATCTTGACCACGTCCCTTTTCCGACATATGCAGCGGAAAAGGACCGGCGGCTTCTGTTAATTCCGCTTTGAGCGCCGGCGGATACGTGTAATCGCTTTCCTGGCTGGGGGTGAGGAAGGAACAGAGCATGAAACCGTCCAGCGGCTGCGGGGGGTAAGTCATGGGCATGCTCACAACGCCTACCTGGCCACCGGCCGCGTTTACGAGATCCCATAGAGCAGGGACCGCCCGTGTCCGGCCGTTGGTGATTTGGATGTCATAGCCATCTTGGACAGGATAGGTGAAATCGACCAGGCCGTGCTGCCCAGGATTGGTGCCTGTGCTAAAGGATGCCCAGGCCGAGGCGGATACCGGGGGAATGGTGGAACGCAGTTTTCCATAAGCCCCTCCGTGCAGCAGCCGCGCCAGATTGGGCATGCGCCCTTCGTCCAGCCAGGGTTGGAGCAGATCAAAGGTCACTCCGTCCAGGCCTAAAACGGCAACTTTGCGTTTGATTGTTGGTGAACTATTCATATTGTTTTTCAGGAACGTCGCTTCCAGGCATTATCGGCTTGAGGCGAACGCAAAAGATGTGAAACGCTCGACCAGGCATACATCAACCCGCCAACAAGGCCGGCTCCGAAGCGCAGGAAATAAAATGCCAGAGACATGGCCACAGCTGCTTCCGGCGCCACGCCAATCGGGACAAAGAGGAAGAGATAGGCGCCCTCTCGCAGTCCAAGACCGTTGAAAGTAAACGGTAGAAGGTTGATCAAGGCGATTATGGGGACGTACAGAGGGAAAATCGAAATGGGTACCGGAACATCCAGCGCGCGGGCGATGCAGTATTGGACGAGAATTAAGATGATCGTGAAGGGTAGACTGATAACAAGTGAGCGCAGCAGCACCGGCCAGGGATAGCGTTTGACCGTATCCGCCAATTCAAGAAATTTATTGTAGAAGGGCATAGTGGCCATGAACGGAAAATGATCTTTGATGAAATCAAAAGGGTTGGTCCAGCGCAGGAGCAGGAAACCGACCGGTATGCCGACGCTAAAAAGAACAATGGTCAGCCAGATTGTATAGGGAAGGTCGACGCCTTGCGTATGTTCAATTGTGTGCCAGGCGAGTGCGGCCAAAGCGATCAGAGATGAGCCTAATAAGCCGGTGACGCGATCCATGACCACAGAACTGAGGGCATCCGTGCCACGGCCGTACTGCTGGCGCAAGCTCACGACTTTAACGACATCCCCACCAAAACCGGTAGGAATGAAATTGTTGGCGAAGAAGCCGACGAAATAGAGATACACCATACGGCCGAAAGAAGGACTCTCGTTGAGCGAGTGGTAAAGAATATACCAGCGATAGGAGCGAATCACGATGTTTGCCAAGAATAGAAGGAAAGCGGGAATATACCAGGCCAGATTGAGACGGGACAAGACCTCGGCAACTTCTTGCAGGCCAACTTTATTGAGTAAAAATGCCAATAAAATCAGGCTGAGAAGCACCTGTAAGATTCCGCGCAATTTCTTGTTCTTCAGCATAACTGACGGATTATAACATATGTGGCAAACGCAAGAAGTGTGGCTTCTCGACGACTTATCTACCACGCCTGTCTGCTCGAGTTTGAAACTGCTTTTTGGCCATCATAAATGCTTACTAAATTTTTAACCCCTGTTTTATTTATCATGACTATTTGCTGAATTTCGTAGGCCCGTTATACTAGAAAGGTTAAGAGGCTAATAGAAAATATCATATACCCTTTTCGAATACTGCAAAAGGGTGTGTTGATACCCACGAAAAGACACAATAGCGGAAAAATCAAGGAGCTCGTTGGCCATAAAAACCAAAAAATTCCCACCCCAAAGCCGTACGGGCAATGAGCTTGCTAACTGATTGAAGCTAGTTGGAAATAATAGGCGGGCTAAAACACAAAATTTCGAACGGCAAGCCTGCCCAATAATCGTTTTGTCAATTTTAGTTTAAGTGCTTTGCAGCCGATGTGCTCAAAGCTTGCGTTAATCATTTGTCTTGCACCGAGGAGGTGATGCGAAGAGAAATTTTCGGCAAATCTAAGTAAATTGTAAATATAATATAAGAATATCGTAAGTCTTACTGCGCTCTTGGAGAAGAAATAAAAAATGAAAAAGAAATTAGGTTTAGTCATATTCATGTTGATTTTTGCCCTGGCAATGGTTGCTTGTGGTGGTGCCCCCGCACAGGCTCCTGCTGAAGAAGCTGCCCCCGCTGAAGAAGCTGCGCCGGCAGAGGAAGAAGTTGCTACCGAAGCTCCAGCCGAAGAAGTTGCCACCGAAGCACCGGCTGAAGAAGTTGCAACTGAAGAACCTGGCCAAACCGAAGGCGCCGCACCGGCTGCACAGGCTTCCGGTGAAGGGGCAACTCTTAATACAGTTGTCGATCGTGGCGTGCTCAAGTGTGGTGGAAACCAGGCGGTGCCTGGTTTTGGTTACATCAACCCCGATACGAATGAATTTGAAGGCTTTGATATTGATTATTGCCGCGCCGTAGCCACGGCCGTTTTGGGTGATCCCACGGCCTTTGAAATTCGGCCGTTGACCGCCAACGAGCGTTTCCCGGTGCTGCAGTCTGGTGAAATTGACGTCCTTATCCGTAACACGACTTGGACCCTGACTCGCGATACGCAGTTGGGCGCTGACTTCCAGCCCACCACCTTCTACGATGGGCAGGGTATGATGGTGCGCAAAGACAGCGGCATCACCGATTTGGAAGGTCTGGAAGGCGGTACAGTCTGTGTGCAGTCCGGTACAACTACGGAACGCAACCTGGCTGATGTCTTCCGCGCACGCGGAATCGATTTTGAAGCGGTCGTTTTTGACGATGCCGACAAGACCCGCGAAGCCTATGATGGTGGTCAATGTGACGGTTTCACGACCGATAAGTCAGGTCTTGCTTCACAACTGATCCTGCTCGCCGCGCCGGAAGATCACGTTATCCTGGAAGAGACGATGTCTAAGGAGCCTCTTGGTCCATTGACCCGCCATGGGGACAACAACTGGGGCGATATCGTCATGTGGACTGTCAACTGTACCTTCCAGGCTGAGGAGTCCGGCATCAACTCGCAGAACGTGGATGATTTCCTCGGCAGTGACGATCCGACGATCCAGAACTTGTTAGGTGAGACTGGCGAATTGGGTTCGTTGATGGGCCTGCCCAATGACTGGTGCTACCAGGTTATTAAGCAGGTCGGTAACTACGCCGAGATTTATGATCGCAACCTTGGTCCAGACACGCCTTTCAACCTCCCGCGTGGTTTGAACTTGCAATGGACGGACGGTGGTTTGCTCTACTCACCGCCTTTCCGTTAAGTCGGTGACGTAATTAGTTTATTAGCATGATCGGTGCAGTCCGGCCGTCCGCCGGACTACACCGACCTTAACACAGGGAGGGACCTATGGCTGAACTGAGTCCCCAAATGCAGCAGCCGGAAGAAGAACGAATACCATTCTGGCGAGATGTTCGCGTAATTGGTGTCCTGGCGCAGATTGCCTTCGTGATCCTGGTCTTGTTGGGAGCTCGCTGGATCTTGGGCAATGTTAGTGACAATGTCGGTGCATTGGGCACATTTCGCTGTGCAGATGGCACTGAAAGCTTCATCTGCGGCTTCAATTTTTTGCCGATTGAGTCTCAGTTTGAAATCTCTGAATCCGTCATTCAATACGACCCCAGTGATTCATATGCACGGGCGCTGATGGTCGGTGCATTGAATACGGTCAAGGTTTCTGTTTTTGGCATCATCTTCGCTACCATTCTAGGCACAGTCGCCGGTATCGCTAGGTTGTCTGATAACTGGCTGGTCAATAATCTGGCCAAGTGGTACGTAGATTTTTTCCGCAACACGCCGCTTCTCTTGCAGTTATTTTTTATATATTTTGGTGTTATTCTCTTATTTCCACCAATTAGGGATGCCATTCAACCCTTCGGACTCCCTATATTCTTCAGCCAGCGAGGATTTAATTTACCCGGTCCCGTATTCATGCCATCATCTGCCCTCTGGCTTGCTTTTATTATTCTAGGTTTGATTCAGGCGCAGGTTGTATGGCTGATCCTTGGCAAACGGGAAGAACAAAGTGGAAAAGCAAGCAACCGCGGCTGGTGGTCCTTCCTCGCTTTCCTGGTCGTAATTGGGCTGGGTTGGTTTGTCAGCGGGCGAACTGTTGGTAACCAGGGCATTATGGTGCCGAAAGCAGCTCGCGTTCAGACACTGGAAGACCTTGGGGCCATGGTCGAAAAGCGATTGTCCATCGATGACCTTGCTGATATTAATGCTTCTCTGGCAAGCGGTGCATTGACTCAAGAAGAGTTAGATGACGCCTCTCTCAAGCTCTGCACCGTGAAAGAAGATCCTGCTGAGGTCAACCTTACATCGCAATTACGGCGTGCCCATATTCCTTATGATGTTGATAGAAGTGATCGCATTGACCAGGCAACCTCGGCCTATGCTGAAGGGGAGTGTGAGATCCTGGTGGCCAACCGCACAACGCTCGGCGCGGAACGTAACAGTCTGGAAAATGGTGCAAATCATTTTATTGTTCCTGTGGCTGAGACTCCAGTGCGCTTGTCTATTCCGCGTATCGAAGGGTTAAACTTTGTGGGCGGCATCAAGATGACGCCCAGTTTCGCTGCTTTGCTAATCGGCCTGGTGTTATTTACGGGTGCCTATATCGCCGAAATTGTCCGTGCCGGCATTCAATCGGTATCCAAAGGACAATCCGAAGCTGCTTACGCACTTGGTTTGAATGAATCTCAGCGCCTGCGACTAGTTGTTTTGCCGCAGGCTTTACGCGTGATTATTCCGCCGTTAACCAGCCAATATCTCAATCTGGCTAAAAATTCATCGCTGGCTATCGCAGTTGGTTTTGCCGACCTTTTTGCTGTTGCTTATGTAACCCTCAACCAGACCGGCCGATCGATCCATGTTTTTATTATCATCATGGTGGCCTATCTGACAATCAGCTTGTTCATTTCCGCCTTGTTGAACTGGTATAACAAGCGCATTACCTTTGTGGAGCGATAAAATTATGACTGCCTGGTATCAAAATCTTCAAACTAAGGTCATGCCAGAACGTGAGATCCATTTCGACTTCTCACAGTTCGTGAATGAAAACATCACCCGCAGCTGGGCCTTAACTTTATGGTTGATCATTCTCACCTACCTGACCTTCCAGGTGACATTCCAGCAGTTTAGTGAATCACCCATCGTTACGGCTTTCGTGGTCGTTCTGTGGTTGGTGACTGTAGCCATTACTGTGTTTAATGAAATAACGCGCCATCACAACTCTTGGACCTTTTGGCTGAAAAATAATCTGTATAGTTCCATAACTAATGTAGAACTCAGCTTGCTCCTCGTTTTACTGATCATCGCTGCTGTTCGGGGATTTTTTGGTTACGCGATTACGCGGGCTAGCTTTACACCCGATCCGGAAGCGGCGGCTGCAAACCTGGCGCAATTTGAACAACCAGGGGCTAATTGGGGCGCAGTACTCGATAACATGCGCAACCTGATGGTTTTTCGCTACCCGCACGATGAGACCTGGCGGATCTGGGCCACCGTGATTTATGTGGGAATATTGTTGATCGTTTCGGCCGTTATTTTCTCTCAGGAACGTTTTCGGGGGACATGGACTAGGCGTATACTGACCATCATATGGGTTCTGACGCCACTTATCACCTTTGGTCTTCTCCTGGGTGTTGGCCGTCCCAGCGGCGTCATGAATCCAGATGTTGTCTGGGGAGGCCTGCTGCTCACCCTCATCATCGCCGTTTTCGCTATTGTGGCTTCTTTTCCGCTAGGCGTACTTTTGGCTTTGGGCAGACGCAGCAAGATTCCTGGTGTTCCTGCCTGGTTGACTTATGGCGTTGCTATTTTATTGACAGCTTACTTTTTATATACCGCTACATTGCCCCAATTAGAAAAGGATACGGATTTCTGGCGGCAGATAATATCCTTTTGGCCCTTGATAATCTTATTTATTGCCATTGCCTTTCAAAGGACCTTTAACGGAAACGTAGTTGCTGCCTTTTCAACGCTGTATATCGAAGTAATTCGTGGTGTCCCTTTGATTACGGTTCTCTTCATGTCCATCATACTCTTTCCCATTCTACTACCAAAGGGAACAGAAGTGCTGAGCACATGGCGAGTTATGGTTGCAGCGGCAATGTTTGCTGCTGCTTATCTCGCCGAGAATGTGCGCGGTGGCTTGCAAGCCATCCCCAAGGGACAGTATGAAGCAGCCGATGCGCTGGGCCTTAAAACCTTTCGCAAGTACTGGCTGATCATTTTACCCCAGGCTATTCGTGTGGTTATCCCGGCTATTGTGGGACAGTTTACAGGACTTTTCAAAGATACAACTTTGATTGCCATCGTGGGGCTTATTGAACTCTTGGGTGTTGCCAATCTAATCTCTGCGCAACCGGATTGGCTGGGTGTGCGACGTGAGCCCTATATCTTCTTAATGGTAATTTATTTCGTCGGCAGTTGGATTATGGTCAGTTCAAGTCGACGTATGGAACGAAATTTAGGCGTCGGTGAACGCTAGCATTAACGAGCATAGTTGTGCCTGATTGGGAGATTGAGAAATGACAGAAATGACAGAAATGACAGAAAATGTAATGAATAATGAAGTGGATTTGCTACCCGCTGAAGATGTCATCATCTGCAATAATGTGCACAAGTGGTATGGTGATTTTGAAGCATTAAGAGGCATCAGTCTCACTGTTAAGAAAGGGGAAGTGATCGTGATCCTTGGGCCATCCGGTTCGGGTAAATCCACTTTCATTCGCTGTATTAACCGCTTGGAGGAACACCAAGAGGGTACGATTGTTGTTAATGGGACGCTGCTCAATTACGACGTGCGCAATATCGCCGAGATCCGTCGGGAAGTAGGCATGGTCTTCCAGCAGTTTAACCTCTTCCCCCACTTGACTGTCATGGAAAATGTCACGCTGGCACCCATTCATGTGCGCAAGTGGTCGCGTGACCATGCCGAGGAAGCGGCGATGAAATGGCTCACGCGAGTAGGTATCCCGGAACAGGCGGAAAAATATCCCGGACAGCTTTCCGGCGGCCAGCAGCAGCGCGTGGCTATTGCCAGAGCGCTGACAATGGAGCCGGAGATTATGCTTTTCGATGAACCGACATCGGCGCTCGATCCGGAAATGATATCCGAGGTTTTGGACGTGATGCGTGACCTGGCTAAGTCAGGATATACCATCCTCGCTGTGACGCATGAAATGGGTTTCGCACGTACGGTAGCCGACCGCATTATCTTTATGGATTATGGAAAAATCGTAGAAGAAAACACGCCTAATGAATTCTTTAACAATCCGCGGCATGAACGGACAAAGTTATTCCTCTCTCAGATTTTGGCGCATTAACTCATAGGCTGCCTTACAACCAACGGCCGTCTCCCATTTCCGAGGCGGCCGTTTTTTCTTTTTTTACTCCCTAAACCAGGAAAATTTCTGCCCTTCTTGAGCCGCTTGTTGTGGGGTAAGCTCCCCTTGCACCACTGCGCGAATGGTTGGCCAGCTAAAAATGGCCCGCTCATCCAGGTGTACCGGCCGGGCAAATGGAAAGGCGGCGCGCATAGGTTCCGTCAATTCGCGCGGCAGCCTGGTCCAAAAATTCGTTTCCTGACTGACAGAAGACCGTGCGGGAACCAGCCGGTAGTGCGGCATCGGTGGCCAACTGCTCAAGAATTTAAGCCACTGCCATGTGGCCAGCGGCCGTTCGCTATCCTGGCTGATAAAACTTCCCATCACCCACAGAGGCGTATTGCTGTCAAACTGATCCGAGCCGGGAAAAGGGACGATACCCATGGGGAACATAGCCGTTCGATGTTCGTAATAAAGCGGCTCATCGACCCAAATCGCCGTTTTGAACAAGGAATTGATCAGTAGACGTTCTCGCTTTTCCCTGGGTAAGACACTGGCATCAGGTATCACCTTTTCTTCACCGGTCAGGCGAATATACCAGTCTAATGCCGCGGCGATATCCTCATCCTGCAGAGAGAGAGGGCATGGGCGGCTTTCAAAAACAGGACATTGGTTCTGATTATGAAAGGCGAAGGCATACAAGATGTTGAACGACTGATCCAGAAGACCCCAGGTTAGCAGATCTCCGGTTAAAATCTGCGCGCCCACCAAATTGGCTGCATCTTCTTCCATTTCCGACCATGTCCAGCCGATTAACGGCTCTTCTTGCTCAATAGATTGGAATGCGCTTCGATGATAATAGATCAAAGGTATTCGTGCTGCCTGCGGCATCATCCACAGATGTTCTTGCCAGACAGCGCCCTGCCATATTTGCTCATAGAAATCCGCGTGATCAAAATCAGGATCGCTTTGCATGAAGGGAGTGAGGTCAACGACCCGGCCTGCGGCAATCATTTCGATCGTGGGGGTAAAGGCTGCACCATCGTAGGCTAACAGTTCCTGCGGTTGGGGAGGTAAAGACTCGATAGTGACGAGCTCAACCTGGATGTCCGGATTTTCAGCCATAAATATTTCTGCAGCCGCCTCGTAATCAATACGCTGGAAATAACATGGTTCCACATCACAAAAAGGATCCGACGGCACGGCAAAGCGAATGGTCGTCGGGGTCAGGTAATCTGTCAGGTACTGTTCCAATAGTTGCCAGAAACGATCCGACGGCCGTCCCGCCTCATCGAGGCCCAATAACCGCGGTGAGGATAATTGAATGTGGCCTGGTTCGGCCGTGGGTACATATCCGGAGCCTATTTTCAGGGTCAGCGGAAGTTTCCTTTCTTGGCAGGAAGCGCTGCATAAATTCTTAATCTCATCGGCCGCAAAGTTGGCGATCTCGCCGGCCCACAACTCGTCTCGTTCCAGATACGCAAGCTGCCCCCACGATGTTTTAAGCTGCTTTTCCGCGCCCCAATAAACAGGGTCAGAGGCTGTCTGTTGGATTCGATTACCCTCGTGGGAGAAAAAGAGCACGCGCTGGTATGCCTGCCCATTTTCCTCCCATACTGTATTGGCATGAAGCAGTGTGCCGCTTTGCTCAATATTCGAGATTGTCGGTCGAGCCCGGAAGAAATCAAGAGTTGAGGCAGTAAGTTGGGCCGCGAACATCTCCGGGCCGGGTTCTTGAAGGGCAAAAAAGATTTCGCCATCGCCATCCAGCACTGCGGCGCTCATCATATCCAAGGTAGACTGGGCTGCCTCGACCAGCATTTGGGTGTATCTTTCTTCCCGGCGGTGCAGAAATGCCCAGCCGCCGACGATGAAGATTGTAATGAATGCGGCCGTTATTCCGAAGTTCCTCAAAGGGGAGAGAGACCGGCGGAAAGAATGGGAGGACGGCCGCTCGTCCTTGGATTCGTCAAACTGCCAGTCGAATTGGTCATCCATCTCTGATCGTTCCTGCTCTCTGCCGGCTACAATACAGCTGTTGATCTAAAGGCTAAAATATAACGAGAAATGATTCTGATTTCTGGCTCCTATTTACATGATAAAAACCCTGATGATCTCTGTCAAGATTGATTAATCTCCATCAACAAAAAAGCCCATCAGCCTGTCGGTCAAACCGAGATGCTGATGGGCTGAACCGCTGACAAGCTTCTTAGATCTCGCCCGCGATTTTTGCTAGCCGTTCAACGGCGCGTTCCAGTTCGCTCGGCGCGGTAGCGATTGAAAAGCGAACGTGCCCTTCGCCGCTGCTGCCGAAGGCGATACCAGGCGTCGCGGCAATGCCCGCTTTCTCTAAAAGGGCATCCGCCAGTTCCAGGCTGTTCTTTTCGCTGTTAGGGAAACTAGGGAAAAGGTAAAAAGCGCCTTCGATGGAACGGCACGATATACCGTCAATCTCATTTAAAGCCGGCACCATAAAATCACGCCGCGCTTTATAGGATTCGCGCATTTCAGCCACACAATCCTGTGGGCCGTTCAGCGCGGCTACGGCCGCATGCATAGTGAAGTTGGCTGCCGCGGAGACGGTCTGGCTGTTCAATCGCGCGGCTAGTTTAAGGATTGGCGTCGGTCCGGCGATCCAGCCCAGCCGCCAACCGGTCATGGCATAGGCCTTTGAAAGACCATTGATCGTAATCGTACGCTCGGCCATCCCTGGCTGTCCGGCCAAAGCGATATGCGGCCGGTCGTCGAAAATGAGCTTTTCGTACATTTCGTCGGTGATGACATAGAGGTCGGACTCCGTGGCTACTTCGACGATAGCGTCCACCTCTTCCTGGGTCAGGACACGCCCGGTTGGGTTGTTGGGGGAGTTGACCATGATCGCCTGGGTCTTCTCGCTAACCTTCTCGCGCAGCAGGTCGGCCGTAATGCGGAAATTGTCTGCGCTGGGCAGGCTGACCGGGACCGGTACACCGCCGGCAAGCGTGATCATCGGCGGATAAGAGACCCAGACCGGTTCAAGATAAAGGACTTCATCCCCTGGATCGACGAGTGCTTGTAATGCAAGGTTGAGCGCCCACTTGCCCCCAGGTGTAACGACCACATCAGTTTTAGGATTAATCGTTACATTGTTTTCCCGTTCCATCTTGGCTGCAATTGCTTCCAGGAGAGGGACAATGCCCTTCATAGGTCCTGGATAATGTGTGGCTCCATTTTCAATAGCCGCGAAGGCAGCGGCGGTGATGTGATCAGGTGTGTCAAAGTCTGGGTCTCCCCCAGCCAGGGCAATAACATCCTCACCGGCTGCCTTTAAGGCATTCGCCTTATCATTAACGGCCAGGGTCACAGATGTGGGGATACTGGATGCTAAGCTGGATAATTTTTTCATGACTTTCTCCTCTAAGATAGTTTGTAATGACCTTTTCGGCCGTCAGATGACCAAGGTCGTTTACTACGAGGGGCCATTTCGTTCATCGTGATGCTCCGGAGAGAGTTTCTTTTCCGCAGGTCATGGACAAGATGATGTACGAAGTTGACCGCCGGGCAACTAGCCTAGTATTCTACAAATAGCCTTACTTGTTGTCTATAGTTATAGCGCAACAATTGGGAACGATAGTTTTGGCAATAAAGAACAGGAGGCTTTGGTTTTGAAGATGGCGTATCAAGAATCAGGTGTATCAGCTGTTGTGTTGGGTGCCATGCAGGATGGCGGGCTGCCGCACATCGGATGCGAATGTCCTCGCTGCCGTGCTGCTATTAAGAACCCGTCATTGTCCGGATTTGCTGCCAGCCTGGCCATTCGCGACCGGCGTGGCGGGCAAACGGCCGTTTGGATAATTGACGCCACCCCGGATATCAAATGGCAGATCGCGATGCTGGCTGCAGATTTAAGCCCTCAGGAACAAAATATGGGCTCCCATGCAGTGAGCTCACTTAAGCAGCGAGACGGCCGTTTGCGCCAGCCGGACGGGATATTTCTCACTCATGCGCATATGGGCCATATTGGGGGCTTACCGCAGTTGGGGCCGGAAGCGATGGCCGTGCAAAACCTACCGCTTT
>Ga0316576_10000160_pt1 | contig 27293 bp, 24 predicted proteins | sample S0NA_FD_203075 | JGI IMG/M metagenome (GOLD analysis project Ga0316576, IMG submission 203075) | Rhizosphere microbial communities from salt marsh grasses in Alabama, United States - S0-2_050615r3r5 | ecosystem: Host-associated > Plants > Roots > Rhizosphere | place: USA: Alabama | collected...
TGACCGAGACGCCATTCCAGTGCTCCCGCGACCGCGGCACGACCAGCATCCAGCGCCGGGTCATGAGCATGTTGTAGGGTCGGCTTTCATCGACGACGCCCACCGAGCTGCAGGCTCGCCGGTAGATCTGGTGAAGCTCGCCCGCGGCGAGACGGCTGACCGCCGATGGATCGATCGCGACCAGTGCGTGCTGGAAGGGAAACGCCGTCACCGCGGCAATCTCGCCGACCGGCAGTCGATCCGGGATGGAGGCGTCGACGGGGGTCGGGAGTGGTCCCTTCCCGAGCGGCAGTGGAACGAGCTGCAGGTGCTTGTGCGACTGGCTCGCGCCCGCCACCGTCCCGCCGTTGTAGAAGCCCAGCCCGTCGCCGGCAGCCATGCAGCGGACGAGCGCATCCAGGTCTGCAACCGTCAGCAACGCTTCCTGGGGCTCGAAGGTCCCTGTCACGATCAGAAGGTGATGACGCAGCACGTTGAACTTGTTGAGAACACTGATGTGCCCGGTCGGCAGCGTGTCGATGACGAGCTCTGGGTCGGGCGGCAGAAACGGGTTGTCCCGGTGCCGACGCTGCTCCACCTTCGCACTCGCCTTGTACCCCTGCAGGTCGCTCACGTGCACGACGAATGGGATTCCGCCGTCCTCGACGACGACATCCTCAGCGTCGAGCCTGACCAGCGCACCCAGCTGCCCAGCACGATCGCTCACGCGCGCTATCTTGTCCCACAACGAGCTCACCGCTGCAGTGTACATGTTGAGCACGATTGATCACAACATCTGGGCCGCCTCGCCGGTGGCCCTGATATCTTTGTGGGAGTGGGATCAAAGGAGGCCCGACACGGTGTCGGCTGATCGCCAACGGTCGGAGGTGACGGGCGCGATGACGCGGGCCAGAAGAGACCGGACGCAATGACCCGGTTGTCGTTGCGAGGCCGGTCTGTCGTCCTGGTGACCGTCGCCACCGCCCTGTCCTGCGTCGCGCTGATCATCATGGGCTACGACCTCGGCGACACCGAGATCGAGCAGGCGGTGCGCGGCCGAGCCCGGAACATCGTCGAGCAGATCGACCTGGTCGACGGCGGCGCGTCACCGTTCCGCACCCAGGAGAGTGTCGAGCGTCTCTACAGACACCGGAGCTTCGTCGCCGCTGTGGTGTTCTCACCGTCGCGGGAAATGGTCGCCGCCGTGCCGTCGATCGTGGCACAGTCCCGGGTGCTTTCGTCGTACCCGTCTGTAGAAACCGGCATCCATCGCATCGAGGTGGCCGGAGTCCCCGCCGTCGCGGTGTTCGTCGAGCTGGGCGACGGCGGCCGGGCCTGGCTGGTGTTTGACCGCAGCCCGTACGAGTCCGCCCATCGAAAGCTGCAGACGACCTGGGCCGCGGTCGGCCTGGGCGCCGTTCTGGTGTCCCTGCTGATCGCCATGGCCGTCGGCGGCGAAGCCACCAAGCGGGTGGAAGAGCTCAAGACCACCGTCGACCAGCTCGCCGACGGCGACCTCAGCGCGCGCTGGACGGCCGCCGGGTCAAGGGATCTGCGAGAGCTCGGCGCGTCGGTCAACCGGATGGCCGAGCTCTTCGCCCAGCGTCTCGAGCGGCTCAGGAAGGAGCGCTCGACTCTCGAGCAGCAGGTGTCCGGTCGGACCCGTGAGCTCGAGCAGGCGAATCGGCTGCTCATGGACATCGCGAATCGCGACGCATTGACCGGTCTCGCGAACCGGCGGCGGCTGGAGGTCGAGCTCGAACGCAACATCTCCTTCTCGAGGCGGACCGGCCAGCCTCTCGCAATCATCATGATGGATCTGGACAGGTTCAAGGTCTGCAACGACACCGCCGGGCACCTCGTCGGCGACAACATCCTGCGAGCGGTGGCGTCGACCCTGCGTTCCCGGGTCCGCGTCACCGATCTCGTGGTGCGGTGGGGCGGGGACGAGTTCTGCATCCTGGTGCCCGCCACCCAGCCCGATGGCGCCGTGGCGGCAGCTCAGAGCCTGGTCGATGCGGTCCGCGAGGCGACCAGCGAGGTACCGTTGCCCGAAGGCCTCGAGCCGCCGACCGCCTCCGCCGGAGTCGCCTGCTTCCCGGAGGACGGAGAGGACCCGCACACGCTCCTCCTCAACGCCGATGCCGCGCTCTACCAGGTCAAGGCCACCGGCCGCGGACACGTGCTCCGGTACGCGGCCGCCTCCTCCGACGACTGACGACCGGATCGTCCGATGCGGCTCCTCGTTGTCACCGACCGGCTCAGCGCCCGGGGTGGCGCTGATCGCCACCTTGGCCAGCTCATCGCCTCGGCGGTCGAGGCGGGCGATCGGGTCACCGTCGCCTTCGGACGCGACGACGGAACGTCGCGGATCATGCCGGACGTCCTTCGGGTCCGCTGTCGTGGTCTCACGTCGGCCGTGGCCGGCCGTTCCCGGCTCGCCCGTCTCGCCAGCCTGCTCGACGACGCCGACGTGATCCACGCGCAGAACGTGATGAACCCGAGCGCGCTCAAAACCACAGCGGCGACCGGTCGGGCCGTGGTCACCGTCCAGGATCACCGCGTCTTCTGCCCAGGGGCCGGCAAGACCCTCCCTGACGGGTCGCCGTGCCGCCGGCCGATGGCCGAGTCGTCGTGTGGTACCTGCCTGCCGGACGCCCGCTACCGGCAGTCGGTCCTCGAGCTGACCCGGCAGCGTCTGGCGGCGATCCGGCGCTTCGCGGCCGTGATCGTACTGTCGGGCTACATGGCGCACGAGCTCGCCACCGTCGGGATCGGCGGGGCCAAGGTGATTCCACCCTGGTTCGAGGTCGGCACGCCCAAGGCGTCGCCCGGTTCGAGCCTCCTGATCGGCGGACGGTTGGTGCCGCACAAGGGCATTCTCGACGGCTGGCGGGCGTGGTGCGAGGCTGGACAGCCGTTGCCCCTGACCGTGGCCGGCGTCGGATCTCTCGAGCACGAGCTCGAAGGCGCCGAGCTCCGAGGTTGGCTCGAGCCCGGGCCCCTCGATGCCGCCCTCCGGGACGCCCGGGCACTGCTCTTCCCCGCGCGCTGGCAGGAGCCCTTCGGCATGCTCGGTGTCGAGGCGCTCGCCCAGGGAACACCGGCCATCGTCGCTGACGCCGGCGGCACCAGCGATTGGGCCGATGTCGGGTGCATCCGGGTCCCGGCAGGCGACGTCGCGGCCATGGCCGAGGCGATTCGCCGCCTCGCCCGCGACCCTTCGCGCGCGTTGGCCCTCGGTCGCGCCGGTCAGGCGTCAGTTCGCGACCGCTTCTCGCGACCGCGCCTCGAGCCTCGGCTGCGAGCGCTCTACCAGCGCGTCACGCACGGCTGACCGCCGCGGCGTCGCCGGGTCGAACCGCGTAGAAGCCAAGGACTCGAAAACATCGCAGCGTTCTCCCTGCGATGATGCGATGGCCTTGCGTCTCTGCGTCTCTGCGCCTCTGCGCCTCTGCGTTGGATTGCGATGTCTGCGATGTCTGCGACGGCCGCAGCGCCTTCACGGATTACCCGACCGCCTCACAGAAATCACCGGCCCGGAGGGGCGCTCCGGGCCGGTGGAGGGATCGATGTTGCTCAGGTTTGAAGATGTCGTCGGAAAGGCCTCACGGCACCAGACCCTCCGAGGCGACGAGAGACGTATCGAAGGCCGATGTCTCCGGCTCCGCCGTTGCCGGCAGCGTCTCGATCGCCTCGGCAACCGTAAGCTCGGTTGGGACGCGCTCGACCACTGACGCCGGCTCAGGTGCCGCCGCCTCGGCCTCCGCGATGAGGATCGGCGGCGGCTCGGGCGCCTCGCCCTCGCCGGTAATGACGGCGTGCCGAAGGCTCGCGTCAGGCGCTGACACCGGTGCAGGCCACCCGAAGGCATCGCGGATCTCGGCGAGCTTGTGCTGGATCCGGATGGCGTTGCCTGATCCCATTCGAACGAGCTGGCGTTGGGCGTCGCTCATCTTCTCGAGCTCGTCGTTGGCGAAGGTGTAGCACACGCTCCGCTGCTCGACCTCGATGGGGCCCGCCGGCACCTCGACCTCGAGCAGGTGGTCGATCGCGGCGCGGAGCCGGTCCTCGAAGTCACCGCGATGCCAGGCCACGTCGTTGCGAGCCTCGTCGATCTCGGGCTCGAGCTGCCGGACCAACGCCACCGCCGCATCGGCGTCGATGGAGTCGACCACCGCCGCGACGAGGTCGAAACGACGGTAGGTACCGGCAGCGATGACTAGCCGATCGTCGGCCTCACGAACGAGGAACGGCCGCCACGGGGCCAGGAAATCGAGGGGCTCGCGTGGGCTGTAACCGTCGGCCACAGCCTCGACCGCCGACACGAACCGGCCGAGCAGGTGGTCGGTGACCAGCCAGCCCGCCCACTGCGGATGGGCGGCGAGGCCGGTCACCAGGGCCCGGACGACCTGGTCGCCGGTTCCGGCCGGCCGCATCTCGGCGCTGGCGAGGACGACACCCGGCACAGGCGTCGGCGCCGAGGCCGTCGAGATCGGCTCGACGGCCACCCTGGGCCGTTCCACGACGGGCTCGGTCATGCCGCCGGCAAAGACCAAGAACAGTGTGGTGACCGTTGCCACGACAAGGCCACCGATGATGGCAAAGAGGCGATCGTCACGATTCATGGTCGGTCTCCTTTCTCGATCCCGATTCCAGGGTGCTCGACGCAGAGGCGGCCACGACGACGAGAATGAGGCTGACCGGAGGTGATTCGTGGCGATCCAGAGGCGCACTGCAAACGCAACCGGAGTCGCCGTTGCAGCGTAAGGGTGTAAGATACCTCGGGTTGTGCGCCGCCACGGTGCGGCGCCGCCGAAAACCTTGGAGAGCAGGATGCGATTCGACAACGTCCAGATCCTCAGCGTCGCCCATGTCGACGCTCCACACCCGGTGGGCTCCGACGAGATCGAGTCGAAGCTGTCGACGACCATGGAGCGCCTGGGAATCCCGGCCGGCATGCTCGAGCGGTTCTCGGGCATCAAGAGCCGGCGTCATTTCGACGAGAGCATGCCACCGAGCGAGGCCGCCACCTCGGCGGGAGAGCGAGCGATCTCGGCCGCCGGCGTCGACCGTCACGACCTCGGCGTGGTCGTCAACACTTCCGTGTGCCGCGACTTCGTCGAGCCGTCCACAGCCTCCATCGTCCACCGGAACCTCGGCCTCGCGTCGACCTGCCTCAACTTCGACATCTCCAACGCCTGTTTGGCCTTCATCAACGGTATGGAGATGGTGAGCAACATGATCGACCGCGGCCAGGTCGACTACGGCATCGTCGTCAACGCGGAGAACACACGCTACGCCACCAGCCGCACCATCGAACGGCTGAGCCGACCGGACACCGACTGGAACACCTTCCGCGACGCCTTCGCCACGCTGACCCTCGGTTCCGGCGCTGTCGCCATGATCCTCGCCCGTGCCTTCGGCAAGCCCGGCGAGCACCGGTTCCTCGGCGGAGTCAACCTCGCCGCCACGCAGCACTGCCGCCTGTGCTACGCCCAGGTCGACAGCATGGTGACCAACGCCAAGAAGCTCCTCAATCACGGCATGGAGCTGGCGCTGCGGACGTGGGCCAAGGCGCGCGAGGTGCTCGCCTGGACCCCGGAGAACATCGACCACTTCATCATCCACCAGGTCGGCAAGGCCCACACCGAACGATTCGCCCGGACCCTCGGCATCGACCTGGCCAAGGTCTTCCGTCTCTACCCCAACCACGGCAACATCGGTCCGGCCGGCGTTCCCATCGTTCTGTCCAAGCTCGTCGAGGCTGGACGGCTGCACGGCGGCGACCGCATCGCGCTGATGGGCATCGGCAGCGGTATCAACTGCACCATGTCCGAGGTGATCTGGTAGCTCGGTTGACAGCCGGCGCTCGTCAAGGCACAGTCGGGTCCGGATCTCGGTCGCCGGAGGCATCATGGCTCTCGATGTTGACTTCTCCCGACTGGACGCACAGGACGCGCTCGACATCGCGATCGTCATCGAGGACGAAGCTCAGCTCGCGTACGAGCACCTGTCGGCGTGGGTGGCCGGCGACGGCAACGCCGAGGCTGCCCAGTTCTTCACCCGGATGGCCGCGCTGGAGAAACGCCACAAGGAAGCCATCCAGTCCCGACGCACCGCGCTCTTCGGCGATGCCCCGCCGCGGCACGACGAGTCTGCGCCGTGGCAGGCCGAGGTTCCCGACTACGAGGCTCTCGGCCGCGAGGTCGACCTGGAGGATGCGTTCGCAGTCGCTCTCGACGCGGAGGTCCGGGCTCGCGACTTCTACGCCGAGGCCATCGAGTACGTCGACGAGGCGACGGTCGTCGAGCTCTTCGAGTGGCTCAAGAAGGCCGAGATCGAGCACTCGCGCCTGATCACCGAGGAACGGGATCGTCACCGTCTCCTCGACTGACATCTCGTGGCAATCATGAATCCAGCCGGGCTGCCGAGCGGTCGCAGCCACCTCGACCGGGAGGACCGCGACCGGCTGCTGCGCTTCGACCTGCTGATCGGCGAGCACCGTTACCGAGAGGCTCAGGATGCGGTCGAGGAGCTCTGGCTCGAGGCCACCGACGCCCACAAGGACCTGTTCAGGGGTCTCGCCAACGCCCTGACCGCGGTCTGCGCCCGCGACGCGCGGCAGCTGCGCGGCGCCGGCGAGATCGCCCGCCGCAGCCGCGTCCTCCTGGCCCCGTTTCCAAGGCTCGTGCTGGGCATCGAGCTGGACGCTCTCCTCGACTCCGTGGATGCCTTCGTCGAACGAGGCGAGGGTCCGATCCTGCTGCTTCGGCAGGGATAAACCTCGCAAGCAATTCTCAACCATGAGCAACCGGTTCTCAAAAATGACCTCAGAATCAAGAATCACGGATAACGGGCGCCCCCGGTCGGCGTCTGTTAAGCTCGGCGCATGAGAGGGAGCCTCGTTGCCGTCGCCCTGTGGTGCCTCGCGCCGGCGATCGTCGCCCCGACCGCGAGCGCTGCGGAGGTCGAGATCATCAGTCACGGCCAGGAGGTCGCCCTCGAGGACCATCTGGTGCCCGGCAAGTACGTGCTCTTCGACTTCTACGCCGACTGGTGCGGTCCGTGCCGGGCCCTCGATCCTCACCTCCGCGAGCTCGCGGGTCGTTACGACGATCGACTTGTCCTGCGCAAGGTCGATGTCATCGACTGGGACAGCGCGGTCGCTCGCCAGTACCGCCTGAGCTCGATCCCGTATCTCGTTCTCTTCGGCCCCGACGGATCTCGCCTCGCCGCCGGCGACGCCAGCACGGTCCTGCACCGCTTGGAGGCCGGTCTCGGCGCCTCCGGCAGCCCTCACCCATCGTCGGGTCACAGGATTCCGGTTCGCTCGATGCTCGTGATCGGGGTTGTCATCGCCGCCGCAGCGGCGATCAAGGTCGGTGTCCGACGCCTGGGACCGCGGCCGGGGACAGCCTCCGGGAGGCGGGCGCCGATGCTGCCGCCGATCGACACCGCTGCCAACCCGGGCGACCCGGCGATCTGGTTCGCGCTGCTCGAGGGAAGCCTCGACGGCCCGTTCACGCGCTCCCAGCTCGCCGAGCTCGTCCGGCGGGGCGCGCTGACCCGCAGCTCCTCGGTTCGGCGGCGGGGCGACGCAGACTGGCGATCGCTCCATGACCTCCTCGACTGACCGTCTCCGGACCGCGCGGTGACGAAGCCCGGCGAAGCCGGCGGCTGGCTGCGGATCCTCGGTCCCGGCATCGCCGTCGCAGCAACCGGAGTCGGCGCCGGCGACCTCCTGGCCGCAATGCTCGCGGGCGCCAAGCTCGGGACCACGCTGCTGTGGGTGATCGTCGTCGGCGCCGCGCTCAAGCTCGCCCTCAACGAGGGTGTGGCGCGGTGGCAGCTCGCCACCGGCACCACCGTGCTCGAGGGCTGGGGCGAGCACCTCGGACGCGCCTTCCAGCTCGGCTTCCTGCTCTACCTGGTGGTGTGGAGCTTCGTGGTCGCGGGCGGTCTCATGAGTGCCTGCGGCGTCGCCGCCCACGCCCTCGTGCCCGCGGTCAGCATCGGCGTCTGGGCCGCCGCGCACGGGTTGATCGCGCTCGCCCTGGTCTGGTGGGGCAGCTACCAACGTTTCGAGACAGCGATGAAGAGCCTGGTCGGGCTCATGGTCCTGACCCTCGTAACGAGCGCTGTACTCGTCGGTCCCGACCTCGTCGGCGTCCTCCGCGGCCTGCTCGTGCCGACCCTGCCCCGCGGCTCCGCAACCACCGTCCTGAGCCTGATGGGCGGGGTCGGAGGCAGCGTCACGATCCTCTCCTACGGCTACTGGATCCGGGAGAAGGGGTGGACGGGCGGCTCGTGGTTGGGCGTCGTACGCCGCGACCTCGGCATCGGCTACGTCCTCACCGGGGTCTTCGGCGCCGCCATGCTGGTGCTGGCGGCTGTCGCCCTGAGCGGCGCCGGCGCCATGCCTCCGGGGAGCCAGGGCCTCGTAACCTGTGGCGACGCGCTTCGCGATGCCGCCACCCTGCGCTTCGGGACGGGAGTCGGCGACAGCGCGAAGTGGATCTTCCTGGTCGGTCTCTGGGCGGCCGTGTTCACCAGCACCCTGGGCGTGTGGCAGGGCGTTCCCTACCTCTTCGCCGATTTCAGCCGCGGGTTGCGGCGCTCCACCTCGACCGCTGAGGTCGACGAGCGATCGTGGACCTATCGCGGCTACCTGCTGTACCTGGCGCTGCCGCCGATGACGCTGCTGGTCCTCGGTCGGCCGGTGTGGGTCATCAAGCTCTACACCCTGACCGGCGGTCTGTTCATGCCGGTGCTCGCCGCCAGCCTGCTCTGGCTCACCACCCGCCGCTCCGTCATGGGCGATCTGCGCACCCGTCCTCTGGGCCTGATCGCGCTGGTCGCCGCACTCGCGTTGTTCGTCGCGGTCGGGGTGCGCCAGGTGCTGGATGGTTGGGGGTAGGTTTCCCCTCCCCCTTTCCCTTGATCTCTCCTCCGGACGGACAGCGACAGCGGCAGCATTCGGCGGCAGCGGCAGCGCCCATTTCCGGACTCGCATTCTCGCCCTCTGAGGGAGAGGGATGAGGGCCCGGTCACAGACTCTGGTCCGGTCGTGTCGGGTACACTGTCAACCGGACGCCGAATGGTTCAGACACCGGCCTTTCAGAGCTTCGGCAAGTATGTTCTTGTCGACCATATCTCCTCCGGAGGCATGGCCGACGTCTATCGCGCCAAGGTCCAGGGCATCCGCGGTTTCACCAAGACCGTCGCCATCAAGCGCATCCACGAGCACCTGCTCGAGCGGACCCGCTTCCTGCGCATGTTCACCGACGAGGCCAAGATCGCCTCCCGCCTGGTCCACCCCAACATCGTCCAGATCTACGACCTCGGCGAGGTCGACGCCATCCCCTTCATCGCCATGGAGTACGTCTCCGGCCGCGACCTCTACCGCGTCCTCAAGCGGCTCGCCGCCATGGACCGGAGGTTTCCGTGGCGGCTCGCCACCCTTGTCATCAGCGAGGTCTGCACGGGTCTGCAGTTCGCCCACGACTTCCGCTCGCCCGACGGCCAGCCGCAGGAGATCGTCCACCGCGACGTCAGTCCCCGCAACGTCGTGCTCTCCTATGACGGTCAGGTGAAGCTCACCGACTTCGGGGTCGCCCGCGCGCGCGACCGGGAGGAGCACACCGAGCACGGCGTCATCAAGGGCAAGGTCCGGTACATCAGCCCGGAAGGGGCGCGCGGCGAGGAGGTCGACCGGCGATCCGACATCTTCTCCCTCGGCATCGTCTTCGCCGAGATGCTGACCATGGCGCCTCTCCGCGATGCGCCGAACGAGATGATGATGCTGCTCGATATCCGCAAGGGGAACTTCGACCGCGGCCGCATCGACGCCCTGCCCGAAGCCCTGCGATCGGTCATCGACCGCGCGATCGCCACCGATCCAGATGACCGTTACGCCTCCGCCGAGGCGATGCGCGAGGACCTCATGTCCCGCGTCGATCCGGCCACGCAACCCATGACCAGGGCCGAGGTGGCGACCTTCATGCACGCCCTCTTCGCCGACGAGATCGAGCGCGAGAAACGAAGCGATCTCAAGGCCGAGAAGGACCTCATCAAGGAGCTGCAACGACAGGCCGAGGCCGAGCAGGAGGCCCAGCAGGCCGAATCGGCTCCCGAAGAGCCGGCGAGCGCCAATCCTCTCAACATCTTTGCCGGTCGGGCGCCGGGACCGGTCGCGGTCCCGGCGCTCGACATGTGGACCAGCCCCGACGAACCGCCGACGCAATCCGGCACCCTGGCGTCGAGGTCGTTGTGCAACCTCTTCCACTGGCTCGCTGAGAACAGGGAGTCCGGCCGCCTTGACATCACCCGCGAGCCGGTCCGAAAGTCCGTTTTCTTCGAGGAGGGTCACCCCGTCTTCGCGTCGTCCAACATCGAGAGCGAGCGGTTGGGCGAGTTCCTGGTGGCGCGCGGCGAGATGTCGCGCGAGCAGCACGCCGAGGTCCTCGACTTCGCAGCTCGGAAAGGCATTCGGTTCACGGAAGCCATCCTCGCCCTCGACGTGTGTACCGCCAACCAGTTCTTCACCTTCCTGAGCGCCCAGGTGCGAGACCGAATCCTCGACCTCTTCACCTGGACCGCGGGCTCCTTCGCCTTTTACCGGAACCTCAAGCCCGCCGACCCGGTGCTGCCCCTCAACCTCCTCAGCCACACCTTGATCCACGAGGGGATCCAGGAGAGGTTGCCGCTGGGGATCGTTCGGCGGAAGATGCGGGACCTCGGCCAGCGCCGAGTGCGACGACACGGCGACGGGATCCCGGCCGACCTCCATCTGTCGGGACGGCAGCTGCGGATCGTCCGCACCATCGAGGACGAGCGTCCCACCGTCGCCGAGCTCGTCCAGCGCGAGCGCGACGAGGAGTGGATCTTCCGTCTACTCTACATGCTCGTCGAGATCGAGCGTCTCGAGCTTGAGGACGCCGTCGAGGCATGAAGCGACGACAGCGATCAAAGGCTGGGGGAGGGCTCGATTCGAGCACGGACGGGGACGCGGGACACTGCCGCAGGCCCTGCCGCTACCGCCGACCCTGCCGCTGCCGCTGACCCTCCCGCTGTTCCTGATCCCTGATCCCTGGTCCCCGCCGTCACCCGTATTCACCGCACCTCTCACGCCGCACGGCTCACGACTCCCGCCCCACGACCCCGTATCATGAACCCGTGAGCTCGATCTCCTCGCGTACCCGATGGCAGACGCCGCTGCTGTGGCTGGCGGCGGCGCCGCTGCTGTGGCTGGCAGCGGCGGCCGTCGACCGACGCACCGAGGTCGTCATCGAGAACCTGGGCGCCCACCTGAGATTCGCCGTCGCCGGTACCGAGCTCGTCCTGCCGTCCACCATCCAGACAGTCGGTCGGATCACCATCCACGCGGCTCGCTCCATTGACCCGCCGGGCGGCGGTGTGCTCGAGCTTCGCCACGACGGCGGCGTCGAGCGATGGCGCCTGCCGCGACGGTTCGCGCCCGCTGCCGACTCGCCGCCTCCGGTCGGCGACTGGTGGGTCGACGGTGAGCTACCCGTGTTCGCCGTCTTCGACCGGAAAGTTGAGGTCACCGGGCCCTTCCGGCTGCGAACGGCGCTCAGGGGCCGTTTCACCAACGACCTCACCGTCACATTGACAGGGGAATCCACCCTGTTCTTTTCGTTCCGCCGCGGTCTGCTCGACAACTACCTCGTCGTCAAGGACCGCGGCGGCGACGTGCTCGCCGTCACCACGCTCGACCCGACGCCGGGACCGGACCTGCTCGCCACCATCGCCCAACTCCTGCGCGCTGCCGCCGCCGGCTGCCTGCTCATCGCCTTCGTCGCGATCGTCGCCTCGTGTCTTCCTGGCCCCGGAGTCGACACATTCCGGTCGCGGGCGCCGAGACCACGCCACAATCCGTCGAGGACTGCCGTACCGATCGCCGTGCTCCTCCTCGCAGCCATCGGCATCTCCATCTCGGCCTGGTTCGCCGTCGATGTCCTCGGCGGACTGCCTCACCAGATCGACGAGGTCGTCGACTTACTCCAGGCGCGCTGGCTCCTCGACGGCGAGGTCGCTCCGGTCGCGACCGCGGCCGACGCCCACGTCGCACCGCCCTTCACTTACGTCCGGCACGGACGTTGGCTCGGTCACTACCCGGTCGGCTGGCCCGCCCTGCTCGCACTCGGGCTGGCCGTCGGGCTCCCCCACCTCGTGACCACGGCTCTGGGGGCCGCGCTCATCGGGCTCGTCTTTGTCGTCGGCCGCGAGCTCGACGACAGTCTGACCGGGCTCGCCGCAGCGACGATGGTGACCGTGTCGCCGCTGGCGCGGCTCATGAGCGGGACCATGTTCCCGCACGCGGCGTGCGCCGTGCTCGTCACGCTCGCGCTGTGGCTCGGCTTACGCTGTCTTCGAGCGGGTGGATGGCGGCTCGGAACCGGCCTCGGCCTCACGCTGGGGGCCTGCCTGGCGGTGAGGCCGCTGACCGCGGTCGTGGTCGCGGTCGTCCTCGGCGCACGGCTCGCCGGGGAGGCCCTGACGGGTGAACGCCCTCGACCGGTCTGGACCGCGATCGCCGCAGCCACCGCGGCGGGTCTCGTCGCCTCCATCCCCACCCTCGCCCACAACGCGGCGGTGACCGGGAACCCCTTCGCCCTCCCCTACTCCCTCGCGTCCGGCACCATGTACGGATTGGCGAACATCCCCTTCGGCCTGCGCAACCTCGATGCCGTGCTGCTCTCGACCTCGGCCGGCCTGGTCGGTTGGGGATGGCCGTTCGTCACCGGTGGGCTCGCGCTCGCCCTGCCTCTGGCTCTCATCGGACTGCCCTTCCTGCTGCGACGGGCCCGTTCGACGGACTGGCTGCTGCTGGCCATCCTGCTCGCGGCCGTCATCGGACACCTGCCCACGAAGGCCAACGGGCTCCACGGCTATGGCGCCCGCTACGCCTTCGACGTCGGCGCCTGTCTGTTCCTCCTCGCCGCGCGAGGCTGGCGGGAGCTGGCCCGAAGCGGTCGGTCATCGCCGATCGCCGTTCGCGTTGTGGCCGGGCTCTTCCTCGCCCTCAACCTGACCGCGCTGGCCGAGTTGCCGAATCGTCTCGAGCGCTACCGGGGTTACTCCGGCGTCACCGGCGCGTTGGAACGCCGGATCGAGGCGGCCGGAATCGACCGGGCCGTCATCCTCGTCGACCGCAGGGCACTCGAAGCCTGGTGCGAGGGGGGTCGTCTGATCACCGGACCGCGCCGTCACGACATCGTCCTCGCCGGCGACGCCGGCGATTCCGCAATCCTCGAGCGTGCCTTCCCCGACCAGCCGGTCCTGCGTTGGGACGGCGAGCACCTGCTCCCTGATGACCGAGGTGGGCCCTGAGCCCGCTCCGTCGCGCATCGCGGGCCTCCTACGTCGCCCTCGCCCGCTCCGGCGAGCTCCGGCGGCGGGCCGAGGCCCTCGACGCCCTGCTCACCGACTGCACGGTCTGCCCCCGTTCCTGCCGGGTCGATCGCCACGTCGAGCTCGGCGACTGCGCGACCGGCGCCGCACCGGTCGTCGCCTCCTGGTGCCCCCACCACGGCGAGGAGCCGGTCATCTCGGGCCTGCTCGGCTCGGGCACGGTCTTCCTGGCGAACTGCAACCTCCGTTGCGCCTTCTGCCAGAACCACGACATCTCGCAGCGGGCGCGCGACTTCCGCGACGCGGCCATCACCGACGCCCGGCTTGCCTCGATCTTCCTCGAGCTTGAGGACCGCGGCTGCCACAACATCAACTGGGTGTCACCATCGCACCAGGTACCACAGCTGGTCCGGGCCCTCGCGGTTGCCGCCGATCGTGGCCTCACCATCCCCATCGTCTACAACACCAACGCGTATGACGCGGTGGCGACTCTCGAGCTGCTCGATGGCATCGTCGACGTTTGGATGCCAGATCTCAAGTTCGCCGACCCGGACACCGGCTGCCGGCTGTCGGGGATTCCCGACTACCCCGATCGCGCCCGCGCCGCCGTTGCCGAGATGTTCGGTCAGGTCGGCGATGACTGGTGGCTCGGACCGGGCGGTGCTCTCCAGCGCGGCATCCTGATCCGGATGCTCGTCCTGCCCGACAACCTCGCCGGAATCGAGGCCAACCTCGAGTGGATCGCCCGGGAGCTTTCCCCGACGCTCGCCATCTCCCTTCTCGCCCAGTACCGCCCCGCCCACCGGGTTCTGTCCACGGCCGACTTCCCGGAGCTGCAACGCCGCATCAACGCCGACGAGTGGCGCGCCGCCGCCGACGCCGTACGCCGCCACATGACCGGCGACCGTCACCACCTGCAATGGGGCGGCTGACGGTAGGAGCAGCGATCGGGGTTCAGGGACAGCGGCAAGTCCCGCGTCCTCACCCGAGTCGGCTCCCGGTCGCGACACGACCTCATGAATCGTCCGGGCTAGTTTCCGTCCAGAAGCGGCGGTTTTCGACAATCTTGGCGTCAACCTGCGGGTTGCCTTGTGCGGCGTACGAAAGTACGCCTCCCCACAAACCCTTGGTTTCCTGAACCTTGCCCGAAAACCGCTCGTTTCTGGATCGGGAACCGCGCTGTCCCCACCAGAGTTTCTGGATGGGAACGGGCTCGTTCCCAAAGCCAACCGGTCGGCACGTCCGACGCGCCGCCGCGATTCGCGCAGCGAATCGCTAGGGTACTACCGCCGACCACGCCCCGGTCGTACCATCCTCGAAGTTGTCGGCGAACAGCGGCAGGTCGACATCGGGCACGTGCATGACGATGCAGTGAATGGCGCCGGCAGAGTGGATGATCGACGAGCAGTCCACCGGAATGATCGTGCGGTCCGGGAAGGCGGCCTGGAAGACGGCCAGCGCCTGGGCGTTCTCGGTGGCGTAGCCCGAGAAGGTCGGCATGAAGACCATGTCGTTGAAAATGACGGCGTTGGTGTAGGTGTAGTGGGTGCCGCCCGAGCTCCAGCCCGGCGTCCGGTGGACGGTGTAGCCGCGGCTGACGAGCTCGGTGACCCAGGTCTCGGTGACCGTGTAGGCATCCGGGTACGACACCTGGTTGTACTGGCCGATGATGACCTCGCGGTCGGCCACCGGCAGCATCCACATGTCGATGTGCTGGGTCGAATCGAACCACGACGGGAGGGCATCAGTGATGGTCACGTCGAGACCCTGGTAGTCCAGGTAACGCTGCTCGATCTCGGTCGCGGTCAGAGTCGGGTTCTCGTCGAGGATCAGCTCGGTCATGTACGCGTCGTCGTCAGCGTAGAGGTGAAAGTTACCGCCGCCGTGGGTGAGCCCGATGTCGTATGACGCCTCGCCCCAGAGAGCGGCGATGAAGGCGGGGATCTGGTTGTCGTAGGGTCGCGGCCGGTTGTAGGTGTGGTCAATGACGGCTCGTCGGCCGTCCTCGGAGATGAAGCGCGGGCCGTAGTCGCGGATCCAGACCGTGTCGGTGTCGACGAGGATGAACTCGACCTGGCTCATGTCGGCGCCGGCGCTGGTCAGGGTCGCGGTCGCGCTCGCCTGGAGGGATGTGCTGTACACCAGGATGTAGACAATCCCGTCCGGATCTCCCGTCGTGATTGGCACCGTCATCGCGGTGAGCACGTCGTTGAACGATCCCCATCGAATGAGCAGACCCGCGTTCGGCGCGTACTCGGGCGGGCAATCAACGACACCGGTGGGCGGCACGAGCAGCAGCTCCGGCACCTCGAGCGGCGGCATCGCGAGCTCCTCGGCCGTGGCGTAGCGGGGCAGCGGGTTCGGGTCGTCGTCGACGATGGCGTCGAGGACGAAGCGCGGAACGATGACGGGCTCGTCCGCAGCCGCGGCCACAGCGAGCAGGGTGATCAGGACGCACAGCGGGAGCAATCGCCTCATGGACCCCTCCATCCGAAGCGGAGCGTAGCACGGTCAGGGACAACGATCAGAGGCAGCGGCAGCGCGATTCGTCGAACGAATCGCGGCGGCGCGTCGGACGCGCCGAAAGGGTCGGGGGAATGTGGCCGGGAACGACCTCGAGGCGACGCGTCGCCCACTCAATCACCTGCGATGGCCTTGCGCCGTTGCGTTTCGATCCTGCAATGGTGCGATGGCTCTTCGCCCCTGCGCCTCTGCGTTGAACTGCGATGTCTGCGATAGTCATCGCGTCTTTGCGTGTTTGCGTCTTCGCGCCTTTGCATTGAATTGCGATGGTGCTATGGCTCCGTAGGCGACGGGTCTGTGCCTCGGTGCCTCTGTGGTGCATCTGGGGCTTGCCGGTCGAGAAAGTGCTCGCCATTACGGGAGCGGGAGCGGGAGCGGAAACGGGAACGAGGGGGAGCGCGCTACACTCCCGCAATGACTGAGAGAAAGAAGCTCTACCTCATCGACGGGCCGAACATGGCCTTCCGCGCCTTCTTCGCTATCGGCGGCATGACGAACTCCGTCGGGTTGCCGACCAACGCGCTGTTCGGCTTCACGAACATGTTGCTCAAGCTCATTCGCGACGAACGTCCGGACTACCTCGCGATCACCTGGGATCCCAAGGGCGGCTCGTTCCGCGACCGCCTCTACCCCGACTACAAGGGAACGCGGCCGGAGATGCCCGATGCTCTCCGCGCCCAGATGCCCCACTTCGCCCGCGTCGCCGAGGCCTTCGACGTCCCCTACCTGTGCCTCGACGACTACGAGGCCGACGACGTGATGGGCACCCTCGCCCGGCGGCACGAGGGGGAGCTCGACGTGGTTCTGGTGAGCTCGGACAAGGACCTCATGCAGCTCGTGTCCGACCACGTCAGCCTCTACGACAGCATGAAGGACGTGCGGGTCTCCTTCGCCGAGGTCGAGACCAAGTTCGGCTGTCGGCCTCTCTTCGTCCCCGACGCCCTCGCCATCTGGGGCGACTCGTCGGACAACATCCCCGGTGTCAAGGGAATTGGCGAGAAGGGCGTCAAGGCGTTGCTCGAGCGCTGGCACGGTCTCGACGACATCTACGCCCACCTCGACGAGGTCACACCGCCGGGCGCTCGGGCCAAGCTCGAACGCGACCGGGAGCAGGCGTATCTGTCCCGCGATCTCGCGACCATCCGCACTGACGCTCCGGTGGAGGTGACCCTGGATCAGCTCGTTCTCGGCTGGCCTCCCGACGAGGACCGCGCCCGCGCCCTGTTCACCGAGCTCGAGTTTCGCGGCCTGCTGCGCGAGTTCGGCGGCGAGATGACGACCATCGACCGCAGCGCCTATCGGCTGGTCACCGACGAGGACGCGCTCGCCGAGCTCGTGGCCGTTCTCGAGGCGGCGCCACGCTTCGCCGTCGACACCGAGACCACCTCCCTGGACTCCATGCGGGCCGAGCTCGTCGGCCTCTCGTTCTGCTCGGACGACGAGGTCGCCTGGTACGTTCCGGTGGCCCATGCCGTGCTCGAGCCCCAGCTCGACTGGGACACCGTCAGAACCGCGGTTGCTCCGTTCCTGACCGATCCCGGCAAGGGCAAGATTGGCCAGAACCTCAAGTACGACCTGGAGATCCTCGCCCGCCACGGAGTCGTGCTCGCCGGGATCGACGGTGACACCCTGCTCGCCGATTACCTGCTCAACCCCGACCGCCGCTCCCACAAGCTCGACGACCTGGCCCTGATCTGGCTCAACCACCGGATGATCTCCTACGAGGAGGCGGCGGGCAAGAACGGCGCGTTTGCCAACGTGCCCCTCGACCGGGCCCGCGACTACGCCGCCGAGGACGCCCACGTGTGTTGGCTGCTCGACCGCAAGCTGGTGCATCGGCTCGAGGAGGAGCGGCTCGCCGACCTCTACCGCACCCTCGAGCTGCCCCTGATGCCGGTGCTGGCCAGGATGGAGATGAACGGGATCGCGGTCGACCGCGGGGTCCTCGCAGAGCTCTCGGGCGAGCTCGAGATCGGCATCGCCGAGGCCGAGCGCCGCTGCTATGAGGCCGCCGGACACGAGTTCACGATCGGTTCGGTCAAGCAGCTGCGCGAGGTCCTGTTCGACGAGCTCGGCCTGCCGGTGGTCAAAAAGACCAAGACCGGCCCCTCGACCGACGAGCAGGTGCTGACCGAGCTCGCCCTCCAGCACCCGCTGCCGAGCGCCATCCTCGACTACCGGTCGCTCGTCAAGCTCAAGAACACCTACGTCGACCCTCTGCCCGAGCTCATCCATCCCGAAACCGGGCGGATCCACACCTCTTACTCGCAGACCACTGCCGCCACTGGCCGCTTGTCGTCAACCGACCCCAACCTGCAGAACATCCCGGTACGGACGCCGGAAGGACGGCGCATCCGACAGGCCTTCGTCGCACCGCCCGGCCGTGTCCTGCTCGCCGCCGACTACTCCCAGGTCGAGCTCCGGATCCTCGCCCATCTGTGCGGCGGCGCAGGTGGCTTCGCCGACGCCTTCGCCGCCGGCGCCGACGTCCACACCGAGACCGCCGCAGGCCTCTTCGACGTCCCACCGGAGGAGGTGACCCGACAGCAGCGGACCATCGCCAAGGCCGTCAACTTCGGCATCGTGTACGGCCAGAGCGCCTTCGGCCTCGCCCAGCAGCTGCGAATCCCACGCGGCGAGGCGGGACGATACATCAAGCGTTTCAAGGCCCGCTTCCCCGAGATCGAGGAGTTCCGGCAACGGACCCTCGCCGACGCCGTCGAGCGCGGCTACGTCGAGACCCTGCTCGGTCGGCGGCGACCGGTCCCCGACCTCGCCTCGGGCAACTTCGCCGCCCGCTCCGCGGCCGAGCGGGTCGCCATCAACACTCCCGTCCAGGGCTCGGCCGCGGATCTCATCAAGAAGGCCATGCTCGCGGTCGACGCCCGGCTTCGTCGGGAGCTCTCTGGTCAGCTCATGCTGCTCCAGGTCCACGACGAGCTGTTGCTCGAGGTCGACGAGAACCTGGCGGACGACGTCGGCACCATTGTCCGGGACGAGATGGTGGGCGCCATCGAGCTCGCGGTGCCGCTGGTCGTCGACCTCGGCACGGGCCGCAACTGGGATGAGGCACACTGATCTGATGATGAATCATGAATGACATTGCAGTAAGCTTTGACGGCTCAGTGGCCGTATCCTGCAATGAAATCCACGATTCACAATCGAGAATCACCTCGGGTCCATCCACCGTCCCGGTCCTTCGCCGCCCTCGAGGAGCGAGACGAGCTCGTCCACCATGCCGAAAGTGAGGCCCCAGATGACGTGGTCCCGGAATCGATAACACGGCAGCTCGAGCTGCAGCCCACCATGTTGCCACGGCACCGTCGATCGGTTGGAGCGGTCGAGCAGGAAGCCCAGGGGCACCCAGACGACGGCCGCCACCTCGTGGTTCGCGCGCAAAGCCGGCAGCCCGTCGACGGCGAAGACGAAGGGCACGATGACCAGAGACAACGGTCGGCCCCGGCCCACCGCGGCCACATCTGACAGTCGACCGATGAGGACGCCGTCGCGATCCAGGTCGAGGGCAACCTCCTCGCGGGTCTCCCGGACCGCGGCAGCCATGGACGTGTCGTCGGCGGTCTCGACGCGACCGCCCGGAAACGCCATGTGACCGGACCACGGGTCGGCCGGATCCTCTGCGCGGTGGATGAAGAGAACCTCCACGTCGTCGTCCACCTGGCGGACGACCGCCGCCACCGCCGCCACCTTGATCTCGGGTGTTCGCGTGAGTCGTTTCGGCTGATGGTCGTCGAGAGCGGCACGGATTTCTTCGATCGTCACCACCGGGCCATTCTACGCGGCATGGGCGCAGGTGATTCCTCTCCCTCTCCTTGTCCCGTGCCCGCTCCCCCTCCCGCTCGCGCTCCCGCTCCCGAAAAGGTGATCCGTGATCAGCGGCTGCGACAGTCATCAGCGCCAGCGAGCAGCTTCCGAGTCAGTGGCTTTCCGCGACACACAAGCTGACATCGCAAGCGAGCGGAAGAGGACTCACGACTCACGAGCATGCAACACCGCCGCGCGCACGAAGTTGACCCGCGAGAACTCGCCTTGGGTGAGCAGCTCGAACAGCCGGTCCTTCGCGTGTCCGTTGGCGAACAGCTCACGGACGATGGCGCGGTCCGCGATCCCGGCACGGTGGAGCTTGACGGCTTTCGCCGCCGCCTCCTCGACGCGGTCGGCCTTGGCCCTCAGCACTGGAGCGGGATCGTCTATCACCAGCCCGTGGCCCGTGAGCATTCGGCGCGGCGCCACCGCCGCCACTCGACGCAACGAGTCGACGAGCTCGTAGGGGTTCTCCTGGACCATCACTGCCGACGCACCAGCGGCGATGTAGAGATCGCCTGAGAACACCGTGCCGGTCGCCTCCTCCCACAGCGCCACGTGCGTCACCGAGTGTCCCGGCGTCGGCAGAGCCCGCAGGGTCCGTTCACGGCCCGCCACCACCGCCGGCATTTCCATCGCCGGAATCCGCCCGGGCACGCCCCACCACCACAGGCGGTAGGGCTTGAGCTGGCGAACGCCCTCCGTCCACCGTAATCGGTGATGACGGAGGTACACGGGACAGCCGTGACGCTCGGCCAACGGTTCGCAGTTGCCGGTGTGATCCTCATGATTGTGGGTGCAGCAAATGGCGCTGATCCGGCGCCCGGCGAGAACCTCGAGCATGGGCCGCCGCGCGTGGGCGAAACCGGTGTCCACCAGGAGATCGCCGATCAGAAAGGCCGACACCTCGAAGCCGAGCACGTGGGTCCGTCGGCTGGTGATCCGCAACCTGACGATGTCGTCACCCACGTCCTCAGCCCGGACGCGGACATCCCGCATCCGATCCCGGAACCGACCGAGGGCATCTTGCCGCACCTCGTCAGTCTACGTCATCCTGCGGCACGCCGGCCCCGTCCCGCGTCGGCCGCGCATCGTACCAGTAGGCGCGCGCCAGCTCGTCGGTACGACGGCTGTGACCGAGCATGGTCGGCAGCAACCGGGACAGCAGGGTGAAGTAGTGCCAGTCGCCGTGGGCGTCGAACTTGCGCACGGAGGCGAGGGCCTTGACGCGCCGCAGCCTGGTCAACCGGCGACCGTTGGCACGACCGAGCCGGCGCAACGCGAACAGGAAGCGAACATCCTCGCCGAACAGGACCGACTCGTCATACCCGCCAACGGCATCGAAGTCGCGGCGGTGGCAAAAGACGACGCCGGTGTCCATTCTGAGCAGCCATACCAGGGGCATGAGGAGGGCGTAGGTGGCGGCAATGCCGAGTGACCACCGTTCAAGCTGGACGCCGGTCGCCCCGGCGACGATTCGCCTGTCTGACAACACGTTGTCGATCGCGTTGAAGGTCTCGGGGTGGATGCGGATGTCGGCATCGACGAAGGCGAGCACGGCGCCGGACGCCGCCGAGGCGCCGCCGTTGCGGGCCGACGCGATGCAGCGCCTGGCCACCGGAACGACGACACAACCTCGGCTCCGAGCGACATCGGCGGTTGCGTCGGTTGAACCGTTGTCAGCGACAACGACCTCGACAGTTTGCGGCCCACGACGATAGCGCCGCCGGGCTTCATCCACGGTCTCGAGCAACCGAGGGAGCAGCTCCGCCTCGTTGTGCGCCGGTACGATCAGGGACAGAGCCCGCTCGTGCTCGCTTCGGTCCACGTGGTGCATCCGATCAATCCTAGCTCGTTCCCGTCCAGAAACTCTGGCGGGAACAGCGTCGTTCCCGTCCAGAAACTCTGATGGGAATAGCGTCGTTCCTGAGGGAGCTCGCCAGCGAATGATCCGACTCGGCTGCGACATCGCGTCTCATGGTCGTACGAACTCGAGAAACGGACCGAACGACGAGGCGTCAGGGGCGCTGTCCCACCGTTTGATGCGCTTCGGACGGCGTGGAGATGCAGGCATGGACGAGTGCGACCGAATCTTCACATGCGCGTTCTTTCAACATGCCATGGCGGAGATGCCCACCGTCGGAGAGCTGATCAAACGCCGATACTGGCACGGCGACGTCACCGTGTGAGCTCGCCGGATGGTCTCCGATCGGCTTGGCACGGGGCACGTGCCGGCCGACCTGGCTCCGAGCGACCAGGCCCGAGCGCACAGGATGATCGACCGCGACGTTTGACCTCGCACCGCGTTACACTCGAGCTCGTGTCAAGGCGCCCTCGCTGCGCCTCATGATTCGGACCGCGAGGTAGTGTGATGAAGATCGTCAAGCCCAACCGTGTCACCCGGAGCTACACCCAGTCCCTCATCGCCGGACCGGACGAGGTCTTTCAGCTCCTCTGTCCGGTCCGCGAGGCGGAGTGGGTCAACGGCTGGCATCCCCGCCTGGTCGTCACGACGTCGGGGGTCGCCGAGCGTGACTGCGTCTTCGTAACCGCAGCCGGACCGGAGGATGCGATCTGGATGATGACCGAGCACGACCCCGAGCATCACCGACTCGAGATCATCAAGGCGATTCCGGACATCGTCGTCGGCAGGATCACCATCCAGCTCGCAGCAGTGGAAGATGGGTCCGTCGCCAAGATCAGCTACAGCTTCACCTCCCTCGGCAGCGACGGCGACCGGGTGGTCCGCGAGTTCACCCAGGAGCACTTCGACGAGTTCATGATCACCTGGGAGGCGGAGCTCAACCACTTTCTCGCGACCGGCGAGCGGCTTGGCGACGACTGACCCGGGGCGCCGACCAACATCGACATCCAGCTGACTCCCGAACCGACTTCATCACGGAGGCTCATCATGAACCCGAACCTCTTCCTGCTCGCTGTTTTCGGTATCGCCGTCGGGATCGGCGCCGCCTTCACAGGACTCGGCGGTGGCTTTCTCGTCGTGCCATTGCTGCTCTTCATGGGCTATCCCGCCCAAAAGGCCGTGGGGACCTCGTTCGTCACCATCCTGGCGATCTCCTTGTCGGCGGTTGTGGCCCACAACAGGCTCGCCAACATCGATCTCAAGGTCGGACTGCTCCTGGGCGTTGGCGGCATCCTCGGCGCCCAAGTTGGCGCCCGTCTGGTCGAGCACGTTTCCACCGCGCAGTTCAAAAAGGTCTTCGCCGTCATCCTCGTCGGACTGGCGACCTATCTTTTCTTCAAGAAGTAGGGATTTGTCGGACGAATCGCGGCGGAAAGCGGGCCGTCGCCGGGGCGACCCTCACAGCTGTGCCAGCGCCGTGATCGCTCCCACTGGGTCCCGGACGACGCAGAACCGTCCGTCTCCGAGCTGACGCGGCTCGACCACGAAGTACGGCATCCAAGCCGCCGGTGTACCCTGCCTCATGCCGGAGACAACCGCCATGGACACCGAGCACCTCAACCACATCGACCCCGGCGTGCCCGGACCGGAAGCCCGACCGACGATCCCCTTCTGGTCGCCATGGGCGGTTGTGGGTTGGGGGCTCGTGGTGGCTGCGGTTTACGTCGCCGTCCAGATCGCCGTCATGGTGATCTGGCTCGCCGCACTCGACAACGGCCCGCACGAGCTTCACCCGGCGGCGTCAGCCCTGGTCAGCGGCGACCTCTTCGCGGTCGCGACCCTGGCCGTTGCCGCGGTATGCGTGCCGCTGATCTGGGCAATTGCGGCGGTCAGAGCCGGTGCCGGCACGGCGCGGGCCCTGGCCTTGCGCGCGCCGCGTCCCCGAACGCTGGCGGCATGGCTGGCAGCGACCGCACTCCTGGCGACCGCCAGCGACCTGGTCACCGTCGCTTTCGGCCGACCGCTGGTGCCGGCGTTCATGGCCGACCTGGTGCGGGCCACCTCGACCCCGGTTCTGCTGTGGCCCGCCATCATCCTGGCGGCCCCACTCCTCGAAGAGCTCCTGATGCGAGGTTTCGTACTGGAAGGGCTTCGGCGCGGGTCGCTCGGCGCTGCCGGATCGGTGATTGTCACCTCGGCTGCTTGGGCTGGCGCCCACCTCCAGTACGACGCCTACGAGATCGCCACCATCATCGTCTTCGGCCTGCTTTTCGGCGCCGCGCGACTGCGCTCGGGTTCCCTCTGGGTGCCCATCGCCATGCACGTCCTGGTCAACCTCGTCGCCACCGTCGAGACCCTCCTCGTCCTCGCCCGCTGAACGGGAGAGGGTGGCGGGAGAATCCCCGAACGCCCCATCGCCAACCGGCTGCCGGCGCGCTACCATGCAGGCACGACATTCGGAGGAGGTACGCCATGACCGAGGCTGCGCAACAGGCCGTCAGCATCCTGCGCGACGGGAGCCAGTTCCAGTGGTACGTGATTCCGATCTTCGCGTTCGTCGTGTACGTGTATGCGGTCGAGGTGGAACGACGCAATTGGAACCTCGTACTGGCCGGGCTGGCGTTCTGGGGAATGGACTGGTTCAACGAAATCTGGAACTCCATCTTCTTCCACGTCAGCGGCCGGGCGCCGGTGTGGGGCGCTCCCGGCGACACCGCCTATCTGATCCTCATCGGGCTCAATATCGAGATCATGTTCATGTTCGCCGTTGCCGGCGTCGTTTTCGCCAAGATGCTGCCTCCCGACCCGAAATCGAAGATTCTCGGCCTTCCGAACCGGATCTTCTTCGCGCTCAGCCTGTCGATCTTCTGCGTCGTGATCGAGATTCTGCTCAACAAGGTCAATGCACTAACCTGGGACTGGTCATGGTGGGATGCCGACTCGCCGTGGTTGATCGTTGTCTTCGGGTACCTCCACTTCTTCCTCGTGTCGTACTGGGTCCACGACATGAAAACCATGCGATCGAAGCTGCTCACGGTCGGCACCATCTGGGCGGTCGATGCGCTGGGAGTCGTCGTCTTCGGACTTGGTCTGGGATGGCTGTAGGGAACCGGCTCGAACCTCGACCGCGTAACGAGCGCGAAGACACCGCACGCACGCGGCAGCCACTCCTGTCCGGGTCGGAGGGAGTTGAATCTCCGCTCACAGCCGTTCTGTTATCGTGCGGACGATGGAGCGTCCTTTCGTTCAGGCACCGCGGGATGGTATCCGCTTCGACCGCGGCGGACAGGAGGCAACCCCATGAGCTGGACCCTGGTTTCGGCCGCGATCCTGATCACCGGCGTCGGTCTCGCCCACTCCTGGCTCGGCGAGCAGTTCATTATCCGCCGCCTCCTCCGCCGCGCCGACCTGCCGAAGCTGTTCGGCGACGACTCTTTCACCCGCCAAACCCTGCGCTTCGCCTGGCACCTGACGACGCTGGCATGGCTCGGCCTCGCGGCGGTGCTGTTGGTTCTCTCGGGCCTATTGCCGGCCGTTCGGGTCGCCGACGGCGTGATCTTCGCCATCGCTACCACCTTCATCGCAAGCGCCCTGGCGGCCGTCGTCTTCACTCGGGCGCGCCACCTCTCGTGGCTGGCGTTCGCCCTGATCGCGGCCCTGTGTCTGATCACCTTGCGGTGAGGACGTGCACCTGACAGGCACCCTGCTTCTCATCAACGCACTCATCAACCTGGAGGACGCTCATGACCAGAGACATCATCGCCACCGACCGGGCGCCTGGCGCCGTCGGGCCATACTCGCAGGCCGTCCGGACCGATCGCCTGGTCTTCACAGCCGGCCAGATCCCCCTCGACCCCGCCACGGGAACGCTGGTCGAGGGTGCCATCGAGGCCCAGACTCGGCGTGTGCTGGACAACGTGCGCGCCGTTCTCGAGGCAGCGGGCTCGGGCCTTGATCGAGTGGTCAAGATGACCGTGTTCATGACCGACCTCAAGCTCTTCCAGCGCATGAACGCGGTCTACGCCGAGTACTTCCCCGACGCACCGCCGGCGCGGTCCGCGGTCCAGGTCGCAGCCCTGCCACTCGGCGCAACCATTGAGATGGAAGCGGTGGCGCTCGTCGACTGACCTCAGAAACGGCGCTGTTCCCACCAGAGTTTCTGGACGGGAACGGCCAGTCCCCCGGCGGGATCAGGACTCCTCAGGAGGCACCTGACGCTGACGGACCCAGACCACATCCGGTTGGTTCTTGAACACGAGCTGGCCGCGATTTTCCGGCGAGAAGTAGAACTGGCGACTGAGCCTCGAGCCGTCGACGTCTTTGAAGTAGACGGTATTGACGAGCTCGCCACCCTGTTCGTAACGCTGGTCGAATCCCGTCACCCGGTAGCGTTTGCCGGTGACGCCACCACTCCCGAAGGTGATGGAATCGGCGTTGATTTCGACGTAACGGTCGCTGTAGTGAACGTTAGTCGTAACCCAGGTTCCCTGCAGGTGGATCGGCATGGTCTTCGAAACCGTCGGCTCGAACGGGACGAAGAGCCGGTAGGCGATCAGGACCAACACCACGCCCACGACGACGAACAAGATGGTACGCAAGTTCATGTCACCTTCCCTGTCGGCGGCGCCCCGGTCCGTGGCCGATCGGTGGCGAACGCGGGGAGGACCAAAGAACCGCTCCTGGTCCAATCCAGATTCTCCACACCACCGTGGGCGTCGATGATGCTCAGGAACGCCGAAACGACCGTCGGATCGAACTGCGTCCCTGCCTGAGCACTGATCATGGCCACCACCTCGTGCGGTGCGACGCTCTCCCGGTACGGCCTCGGGTTCGTCATGGCATCGTACACGTCCGCCACCGCCAGAATCCGTGCCTTCAGATCGATCTCTTCTCCGACGAGACCAACCGGGTACCCTGATCCATCGTACCGCTCATGATGCTGCGTGACCACCGGCATGATCTCGGCGAAGGCGCCGATCGGTTCGAGAATTCGTTCCCCAATAATCGTGTGGGTCTTGACGATACTGAACTCGCCGTGGTCCAAACGGCCACGTTTGTCGAGGATCTTCTGCGGAATCCCGAGCTTGCCCATGTCATGCAACATCGCGCCGCGGTACAGCCGAAAGAGCTCGGTCGAGTCGATCCCGAGGGCCTTCCCGATCGCCACGGCGAGCAGGGTGACGCGTTCCGAGTGGCCGGCGGTCCAGGGCGACTTGGCATCAACCGCTCGAGCCAGAGCCTCGAGGGTCCCGGTCGAGAAGTCGTGGATCTCGGCCACCATCCGTGCGTTGGACAGGGCAACCGCGAACTGGTCGCCGATCTGTGTCAGCTGGTCGAGGTCAGTCTCAGAAAGCACCTGAGCATCCGCGAAGCCGAGGCCGAGTACCGCCTCCACCGCGCCGCGCTGACGGACCGGCACCGCCACCGCGGCCGCCAGGTCCTCGAGACCCAGCCAGGCACGAAGCGTCGAGGTCATCGCCTCGTCATGACCGAGGATGACTCCGGGCTGGGTCGAAGCCAGTGTCGTCAAGGGCCCGGCATCCGGCACCACCGTCGTCACATCGTCACCCCGGTCGCCGGCGGCGACATCGGCCGAGGTGCGGACGACACCTCCATCCCGAGCGTCTCGGACCGCAACCACGGCCCGATCACAGCCGAAGTAGTCGAGAAGCCCGTCAATGGTGGCACTGACGACCTGGCTCGTTTCGAGGGAGGAGAGGATGGCGCG
>Ga0316576_10000162_pt1 | contig 27087 bp, 25 predicted proteins | sample S0NA_FD_203075 | JGI IMG/M metagenome (GOLD analysis project Ga0316576, IMG submission 203075) | Rhizosphere microbial communities from salt marsh grasses in Alabama, United States - S0-2_050615r3r5 | ecosystem: Host-associated > Plants > Roots > Rhizosphere | place: USA: Alabama | collected...
CCCAATACTCAATCTTAATAGAAGCCTTCTCAAATTATAAGGATAATAAATAGGGAAGACGCTATGAAACATGACTTCCGGTTAAAAAATGAAAAAGGTTCTGTAATGGTTTTAGCGGTCGTTTTTCTGATGTTGCTCACAATTCTGGGTATTTCAGCATTAACTTCATCAAGCATTAACACTCAGCTTGCAGCAAATGATCTGCGACATAAACTGGCATTTTGCGCAGCCGAATCTGCGGTTGCCTATGTGAAAAGGCGTCCAGATTTGTATGGCCCTGACAATATTACAGCAGGAACTCCTCATTATTTTCCGAACAATACAGTTCCTTATGTTCCAATTACTTCCGGTCTTCCAACAGCTCTGTCGATTAATGCGAACCAATCTTTTAATGGAGAAGTTGAATACGATAGTTCATTATTGCCTCCCAGAGGGTCAGGATATTCGGTGGGTAAATACAAAGCCCATCAGTATCAGATGATATGCAATGGATACAGTTCTAAAGGGACCGCCAAAAATATTGTGGTGGGGTTCTATCGTATCGGCTTTTAGAACCTATCTCAAAAACGATCTAAGTGTCCATGGCTGTGTTGCGAAAAGGTTCAAAATGTATTGCTCATCCCGCTTTCAGCGGGACTCCGCTTTTTCACCGTTTCGCGCCTTGCCCTGAACCCTAATCTTATTTTTGAGATAGGTTCTAGATAGACCGGGTTGAAATATATAATGTCGGTAAAGGACTAGTACAGAAAAGGAAATACTATGAAAAAAATAAGACGGTACGACCTTATAATACTTTCGATCATATTTTGCCTTGTTTTTATTGGATGTCCAGTTTTAGCCGATGATACTTGTGTTTTTACAGCAAGCACCGACTACATACCCCACAATTCAAAAACAAGTACATTTATAGCGCCGGTTGTACCTTCGTCAAAAACCACTAGCGGAGACAACATTTATTTGGTTTTTATTCAGCCCGATAAAGGGAATTTCTGGAGAGGAAATGTAGCAAAATATGGTATTTCGTCGAACAACCAGATTGTCGATGCCAATGGTGATCCGGCCACGTGGCACAACGGCGCTTTGAAGAGAGATGCCGTGCCTTATTGGGCAACAATTGACTGGGCCGATATTACCAAAAGCAACTACATCCACAACTCGAACAGACATATCTATACCTATCTGAAAAATATGGCCCCATTTGAGTCGACCAATGAGGATTTGACGGCGACCATCCTTGGAAATCCAACCAAAAGTATAGCAGATATCATCAACTATGTACGAGGAGCGGATGTCTTGGATGAGGACAAGGACAATGATGTTACAGAAAACAGATCAATAATTACCGGCGATATCCTTCACAGCGAACCTTCTATTTTTCAGTACAAGTATGCTGACGGTACGTCCAATACAATGGTCTTTTTTGGGGCAAATGATGGGATGCTTCATGCGGTTTTAGATGTAACAGAGAGTTCTGGAGTCCATCCAGCCGTGACTTCCCATGGTACGGAAGAATGGGCCTTTATTCCTCCCAGTCAACTGCCTCGCTTGAAAGAAATAATAGAAGGAATTGGTCATCAGATTTACGTAGACGCTACACCCAAAATTTACTTTAAGGACATAGACGGGGATGGAATCGTAGACTCTGGAGATGGGGATAAAGTTATTCTTGTATGCGGTGTAGGAGAGGGGGGTACCAGTTACTTTGCATTAGATGTGACCAATCCTTTTTCTCCGCAATATCTTTGGAGGATCAACGAGTTTGATGATTCCGGATTCGGTTGGGCAGCTCCCACAACGGTCATTTCGGAATTGGGTGAGACATGGGCAGAACCCCGATTCGGTGTCGTCAGAACCTCGGACAATGATGCAACCGGGACACCAGTATTTTTCATCGGCGGGGGGTATAGTTCAGATTGTTCTTCAGGAAAGTCTGTTATTGCCGTTAATGTAATGGCCGGTACCGTCGTGAAAAAGTTTACCACCGGCATGAATTACAGCTTTCCAAGCTCTGTCCTTGTTGTAGATGAAAATAATAATGGTTTTGTGGATAAAGTTTATGTAGGTGACCTTGGCGGCCAAATGTGGCGGCTTGCGAGTTTTGTTGACAGTGACGGTAATTCTTTAGCTTTTCCCAATTGTAACGAGAATATAAATTCGTGGACAGGACAGGTCTTCTTTAGAACTGATGACAACAACTCCAGAAAATTTTTCTACCCACCGAGTGTTACCCTCGAGAAAGGGTATGATATGGTTTTTATGGGAACCGGAGATCGGGAAAACGCCTGTTGTAATAATAAAGACGTTGTTTGCAGTTTTGCCGGACCTGATATTATTGCTGCTGTGAAGGAAACGCATACTCTAACAACCATTGTCGGTGAAACAGATCTTGTTGATGTTACGGGTCCGACTACTGCACCTCCCAATTTATCTGCCGATCAAGGTTGGTATATCCGGCTGGTGGATAACAGCGGCAATGCAGTGGGTGAAAAGGTTCTTTCGCAAGGAACAGTTTTTTGCAAAACGTTTTATATTACGACATATACCCCCAGCAACAATTCCTATGGGACCGAAGGTGACGGCAAACTGTATGCGTTGTCATATTTAACGGGTGCGGCGGCCCTGGATTTTAATAATGATTCAAAACCAGAACGGAGTTCAACCATCGACGAGGGTATCCCTTCCAAACCGGTTATGCTGATAAGTAAGACCGGCATAAAATTGTTAATTTCAGTGGGAGGTGCAAACTCGGCAACTGGCAACCCAAGCATCGGCGCGGGGGTTAAAAATATTGATCCATTGCTGTTGCCAGTTAACTTATTTGTCAGCTTCTGGAGGGAAGTTTTTTAATGGCGATTCAAATTTTGCTTCATCCAATAGATTAACGTGGACGATATGGAATTTCACAATATGTTATTCCCTTTTTAGGATTAACGCCATTTTTTGCCAAATACATGGTTAATGAGTTCATGGAAATATTTATATTCGGTGTCGGACCAAGGAAAATGTGCTCTAACGCAATGGGTTTATTTTGTTCCTGCAATAGCTTGAATTCAATATATGGCACCAGCATCGACGTTCCTTCCCTGAATAATACCCGAGATGTCACATAATCAGTCAAGGCTGGTGAGACAATACGCCACTCCTCTTCCTCCTGGAACGAAGGATGCTTTAAAATAGCTGCAATACGCAGAAGATCACTTTCTATTATATCGAAAACGTCATGATAGGATTGAAGGTTGTATTTTTCGGACACATCCGTATTTTTATAATGCTCTTGCGCTAGGGCCTCAACAGCATCGACAACTTGTTTTATGAGTCGGCGTTGATCCGCTGAATTATAAATGCACTTGCCGACCTGAAATGATTGCTCATTTGCGCATTTTAAAATATAACTTGGGTTAAAACCGAGGCTTACCCCTTTTCCCAACTTGCTATATCCTCGCCATTGACTGAGAAGGTTACCGTTAGACCTAAATGAGGCAGCAAAGAGCATATGCCCGTTTGTTATTCGATGCGTTACCCACTCCAAAAACTGGTTCAGCAAATTTGGCTTTAAATGACCGGCAGTAATTCTTTGCGTGACTTCTATTCGAATTAGATCAGCCGTATGTTTAAGCTCTGCTGAGTCATTCATGTATCTGATATCACTGGCCCAAAGCACTTGGCTATCGACAATACCCACAAGCCCTGTGAAGGTTGTATAATGATATAATGTTTCATTGGGAATGTCTGAATACAGGTTTCTGGTGATCGCTTTAATCATTTTTGGTATCAAATTCTTGAAATGTAATGCCGGTCTTCTTTCATATAGATTCTCTTTTTACCATCAATTGTCAAATCAATTCCACCTTTTTGATTATCCTATTATCTTAGAACAATATTGTTCGATTTTTCATTATAGCTGTGGATGCCTCTTTCCGTAAAACAAATGGTACATCTTTTTTCAAGATTTGTTCCTGTTATCAGTCGTAAATATTCAATTATATGAGAGGTCGGGGAGTTTTTTTTAACAACCGCTACATGGATATTTTTTTTTAAAACCGCATGATCACGCCAGAGGCGGACAAGACTCGCGGCAAGGGATCGTAAAGAAAAAACAGGAAACGATCTTTGCAATATCAATGGGTTCTCTGCATCATTTTAAAATTATTTTAACGATACGATTTCGGCTTTCGGCTGTTTTTTCTTTGGGCTTCGCTTTCAGCTTCGACCCAACAAGAACGAACCCTAAGCCACTCAAACAGCATCCGATTTTTAAAAAAATCGTCCATTCCGCTATATTTAAGAACCTATCAGAAAAACTCCCCCCCCAATTATATAATCTCTTTTCAATGTATAATTACAGGTCCTTAAATATTCTCCTGACAATTCTTATCAAAATGTGTTATGGTTTGATAATCGATTTATTTAAAGAGTGGGGAAGTGAAAAGATCATGGTTAAACATTTTCATAGAGAATTGGAAAAAATAAAAAAGAGAATTCTCTCTTTAGGCGCCATTGTAGAAGATCGTGTTCGCATGTCGATTAGGGCAATTGAAACCCGAGATGGCAGCATCGCAAAAAAGATCATAGATGGGGACTGGGAAATTGACGAGATGGAAGTCGAGATTGAGGAAGAATGTTTGAAAATTCTGGCGCTGTATCAACCTGTAGCCGTTGATCTTCGATTTCTTGCCACCGTCATTAAGATCAACAACGACCTGGAAAGAATTGCCGATGAAGCCGTCAACATCGCTAAAGGGGTGAACTATCTCTCAAAAAGAAAGCACCAATTTATCTTTGATTTCGACTTTTCAGAAATGGTGGATAAGACACAGTTCATGCTGAAGAGAAGTCTGGATGCCCTAGTGAATCTGGATAAGGATGTGGCTTTCAAGGTATGCATTCTTGATGATGAGGTTGATAAGATTAACGGTGAGGTTCACCACCTGGTGAAAGAGGCCATCAAGAAAAACCCTGAACAGGGAGAGCATTTGGTAAACTTGCTTTTAATCTCGCGCCATCTTGAACGCATTGCAGACCATGCCACCAACATCGCCGAAGAGGTTATTTACCTGATAGAAGGCGACATAGTCCGACACGAGAATTTCTAAAGATTTATTTAACTGAGGGATCAGGGAGTTTTTTTTAAACAAGCGCTCCATGGATAATTTTTTATTAAACCGCATGATCACGCCAGAGGCGGATAAACCCGCCGGAGGCGGACAAGACTCGCGGCAATGGATCGTAAAGAAAGAAACAGGAAATAATCTTTTAAATATCAATAGGTTCTATGAACTATATAAAAATCCTTTTAAAGATACGATTTCGGTATGCGCTTTTTTTTTGACGATCCCTAAGCCGCTCAAACAGCATCCGATTTAATAAAAAATCATTCATTCCGCTATATGAAATGATTTTGGGAAAAAACTTCCCGGCCACCTCCATTTGCCAGGGAAGACCGCTGAGTGGCTATTTTCTTACGGAAAAATGCTTTAGACGCCATTTGTTTTCTTTTTCAGGCCACCGTATGCAGAAGAAAGTTTAAAGTCTTTTAAAATTTCTCTGACTTTAGCCGCCTGATCCTTTTTGACCATAAGCCTCATTGGCACGGAATGAAAGATAAAGGGTGCAACATGTTCACCTTGAATATAATAGGTTATTTTTTCTGCATCTAATATAGACTTGAGATACGCCTGATCACCGGCATTATGGATTTCAAAAATTAATTCATATTCTATAAAGTTTTCTTCCATTAATTATTCCTCGATCTACTTCTTTGGAACATTGATCTTTCTTTTTTCAGGATCCTTGTGTTGGCGATAAAAAATTGCGATATGACCCACCATTCCCACCAGCTCAGATGCGGTTTCTTTTTCGATTTCCCCGGCTATCTCTTCTTTCTGATCTTTTTCTTTGAAATCAATAAATTTTAGCTTAATCAGCTCATGTTTTTGCAATGACTCATCAATAGCCTTGATTACAGCTGGGGAAAGACCTTTCTGGCCGACAAAAACCAGTGGCTTCATACCATGGGCAAGCCCCTTGAGATATTTTTTCTGATAACCTTTCAGTTTTTCCACATATGCCTCCGTTTTTAGATCTGTTTGCTCAATGATCCTACAGCCACAATTAATGGGGCGTTGCTCTATATCAGATCGAAGATCTTCATATGAATATTAAGTCTTTGCTTCGAACCATGGATTTATTCACCAGTCGTGGATGGTTTTTTATTCAACGCCTTCTTTATGTCATGTAAAGCTGCAATGAAAAATAGCATCTTTTTTGTACTCATCATTAAATCAGACTATTTGATTTGCAATGCCTTGCGGATATCATCTTCGTGGATACGCACATGCTCGTAAGCCCAGATAATGAATCGCTCAAGCTTGCCATGGCCAAGGAATACATGCTTTCCTTCACGGTTAAGATCTTGTTCCGTCATTCCTCTCACGATAGCGATGGTACCTTCACGAACTGATTTAAATTGTTCAATGAGCTCCTCGACGGTTAGGCCGTCTAATTTCTTAGTCTGGGTTAGATTAAATCGGTCCACATCAAAATCATCCGGTGAGCCTGAACCACCGGACAAAATATCTTTAAACAACCAATGCATTGAGCGTTCGATGGTTATAAAATGCGCCAGTACTTGTTTAGCCGTCCATTTTGCTCCGTCGGTATAAACCTGGACACTCAATTGTTCACCAGACAACGATCTGAAAAAAGATATGGTATTTTTGAAATTTTCTTCGAGCTTAGCGATGATTTCAGTACGTCGGTCAGTCATATAACCTCTTTTCCCCCGATATTAAGTGTTACATTTAGCGTTATTGATGTCGTGTTTATATAGGAATAAATTGCAAGTGCTGGCCCTTTGATGGTATTTCTTTCCTAAATGAGTATTTTGGGTACTCAAAATGTCCATTTAAGCCCCATTGTTTAGTGTCAGTCTTAATATTTTACCTATTATAACAAAAAGGTTATTGTAATACACCTTCATTTATTCCTATAAAGCTAACGGCCCAGTTTTGTCTTATACGAATATTTTATCGGGATTACTATGTTAATACAGCGATTGTCTTCATTATTCCCGTAGAATCTTATTTTTCAATTCTTTTTTTAAAATAACCATGTAAAATATATAGTAAATGAAAAAAATAATTTATAAAAAAATGGAAAATTGTTATCGTCATTGCAAAAAAGATTGATGTTGTTCCTTCTCCAATGTTGGTATCGAATGTTCTTATTAATCATTGTTGTGGGTGATTAGTAGAAAGGTTTTTAAAATGTATACCGCTGTTAAAAAAGAGAAAATTTATCTTGATCAAATTCAAAAACTATCAGGGCACACTATTCTCGGAATCAGTGCCACCTTAATTAATTCCCTAATTCTGTCTTTAATTTTATGGAATGTGGCGCCAAGAATGCACGTGGTGATCTGGTTCATTGTATTGGTATTAATTTCTCTGGTTCGTTTATTTTTACAAAAGAGTTATTCAAAAGTAACACCTACACTTGAAAACGCTAAAAAATGGGAAAATATGTTTATCCTGACCCTGGCCTTTTCAGGAATTGTTTGGGGTTCTGCGGCGATATTTCTCTTTCCATCAAGTTCCATAGGACATCAGGTTTTTATTGCTTTTGTGCTTGGTGGTATGGTGGCCGGTTCAGTAGGTGTATTTTCCATTGTTGTTAAAGCTTTCTTTGCTTACAGCATTCCTGCATTGCTCCCAATGGTCATCGTGTTTTTCAATCTTAAAGATGAAATTCATATTGCAATGAGTTTTATGATTATCCTTTTCTGGCTGATAATGCTTTTAACGGCAAGGAGCCTCAACAAGACCGTAGTTACATCCCTTGGTCTAAAGCATGAAAATATTGAATTAGTTTCAGAGCTTCTAAGAAAAAATGAAGAAATCGAAGGCATCGTTGAAGAACGTACAAGTGAATTAAAAGACACCAATAAAAAACTCATTAAAGAGATTGAAGTTCGAAAAAATGCCGAGGATGCGCTTCGGGCAAGCGAGGAACGGTACCGGCTTCTCGCCAATAACGTTACGGATGTCATTTGGGCCAGAGATTTGAATTTAAATCTTACTTACATCAGCCCTTCCATCTTGAATCAGCAAGGCTATAGTGTAGAAGAGGCAAAGAATAGAAAGCTGGAAGAGAGTTGGACATCTGATTCTTTCAAGCTTGTCCGGAAAGTTTTTGAAGAGGAACTGGAGATCGAAAAGAGCAAAAAAGCGGATTTTTCGAGGTCCCGAACCATTGAGGTTGAGGTCAGGTGTAAAGACGGCTCGACAAAATGGACAGAGGCCAAAATGTCTTTCTTGAGAAACCAGGACAGCGTACCTGTCGGAATTATCGGCGTCACGCGTGACATCTCAGAAAGAAAGCAAGCAGAACAAGCCCTTCGGAATAGTGAAGAGAAGTATAAAAACTTGGTGGAAAACATCAACGAGGTCATATACACTTTAGACGAAAGCGGCGTCATAACATATATCAGCCCTGCAATAAGGACAATTTTGGATTATGATTCTTCAGAAATAATCGGAAGATCCTTTACCGAATTTATTTACAGTGAAGACCTGCCACGTCAAAAAGAGCGTTTTGAAAGGGTCCTTTCAGGTCCCATTGGACCGGATGAATACAGACTTCTTAGCAAATCAGGAGAAATTCGCTGGGTTCAAACTTCCAGCATGCCAATCTTGGAAAAGAATCAGACGGTTGGGTTGCAGGGAGTTCTTTCGGATATCACAGAATCCAAACGCCTTCAATCCCAGCTTCAGCAAGCACGTAAGATGGAATCTTTTGGGACATTGGCCGGGGGAATCGCTCACGATTTCAACAATTTTCTAGGAATTATCATCGGCAATACAGAATTGGCCATGGATGATGTCCCAAAATGGAATCCGGCTCATTTGAATCTCGAAGAGATTTTAGAAGCCGGCCTGCGTGCAAGTGATGTTGTCCGTCAACTTCTCAGTTTTACACGTAGAACTCAACTGGAGAAAAAACCTGTAAATATCGGCATAATTATGCAAGAATCGCTTAAGTTATTGCGGTCATCTATTCCCACAAGTATTGAAATACACCAAAATATTCCCAGAGATATTGATACGATTCTGGCGAATCCCACACAAATTAATCAGATTCTTATAAATCTTTCTACAAATGCGCATCATGCCATGCCTTACGGCGGTATTCTTGCAATTAGCCTTGAGAATGTTGAACTCGATGAAGATCGTGCTGCTCAATATCCAGATCTAAACCCGGGTCGGTATGTAAATCTAAAGGTAAGCGACACAGGGCATGGTATCTCCACAATGGAAATAGATCGAATCTTTGATCCCTATTTCACTACAAAGGAAGTAGGGAAAGGTACGGGAATGGGTCTTTCTGTCGTTCACGGCATTGTCAAAAACCATGAAGGTGCAATTTCAGTAAAAAGCGAATACGGAAAAGGGACCACCTTTAGTATATTTTTTCCTGTAATTGAAGAACAGACAGCAATAGAAGCTGAGTCCGTTGAAAAACTTCCCACAGGAAATGAAAGGATATTGTTGGTCGATGATGAAAAATCAATACTGTTTACCGGGCGGAATCTTCTGGAACGATTGGGCTATCAGGTGGAGACCAGACAAAATCCTATTGAAGCCTTAAACTTATTCCGGGTAAATTCCAATCAATTTGATCTGGTGATCACCGATATGACCATGCCTAAGATGACCGGAGATCAGCTGGTGCAGGAAATTCTGAAGATTCAACCGGATATGCCGATTATTTTAAACACCGGCTTCAATGAAAAAATTGACGAAGAAAAAGCCAAACAGATTGGAATTCGTCAATACATCGAGAAACCGTTTAACAGGGGCCTTTTGGCCAATGTGGTTCGGGATGTTCTGGATGAAAAATGATGTTAGCGTGAAGGACAAATAGATCCGCTTGTTTTAAATAAAGCATTATGGAATCGTTATGCCTGATTTAGTAGGAGACTCACATTATATAAATCTTCAGAAGAAAGCTCAAAGTCAAAGATGCCAATGTCTTCTCTCATGTGCTGCTCAGAAGTCGTTCCGGTAAGAGGTACAATACCGGAACGGCTGAGATATCGAAAAAAGATTTGCGCTTCAGTTTTTTTATACTTCCGGGCAATGGTTCGTACGGTATTGCTGGATAGAATATGAGGGTTTGCAGTGAGAGTCCAAAAGCTCTGGTAGATAACTTCATGATCAGAGCACCAATGACGCAAGTCTGCATCATATCCCGTTTCCTGATAAAATCGATTTTGTACAACCGCCGGCTTTACGTCGGCGTCGGCATAGAGTGACCTAATCACGTCAGTATTGTAACAGTTGCTGATTCCTAACTGACGAGCTTCACCAGCCTTTTGAATTTTTTCCATTGCGTTCCATGCTTTCATCAAAAGTGCGTGAGGTGCAATTGGTGAATGAAGTACCAGAGAATCTACATATTCTGTTTGTAGGTTATTTTTCGATGTCTCAAAGGATTGGGCGATCTGCAACTCAACAGGAGCATTCCTTTCGTATGGCACTCGTCTTGGATCCTGACCGGCAAGCGGGGTAAATTTGGTCTGTAGGAACAAAGCCTCACGTTCGATACCATGGTCTTTTAGTCTTTGAAGCGCTGTTCCAATCTGTGGTTCGTTATAGTGTTTCGGTTGACAAGCGGTATCAATCCCCCTAAATCCTGTTTGTATAGCCTTTACAACCAACTCTGCCGTTCGGTCCTTTTTCCAGGCCGTGCCGTAGATAATCCGAGGCATTTTTACACCGGCAGAAGTTGTTAGCCATTTCTGCTCTAACATTTTTAAAACTCCTGTAGTTACCTTGTAATTAGAACCTCTCTCAAAAACAATCTAAGTGTCCATGGCAGCATTGTGAAACGGTTCAAAATGTATTGCTCGTCCCGCTTTCAGCGGGGCTCCGTTTTTTCACCGTTCCACGCCCCCGATTTTCGGGATTTCGCAAAGCTCAACTTGCTGTTCCTGAACCCTAATCTTATTTTTGAGATAGGTTCTAATATGTTGTGGTGTTTACTTAAGATTTTATTCAACAGTCTATATATATAAATTAACAACTTTTATGTACGGTGCAAGTTTTTACCCCGGTCTCATCTGGTTAAAATGGCGTTTAGGTAACCAGAAGCCGACTTGCCGGCAATATTCCTCGTAGGCAATGCCGTATCGGATGAGCAGATCCCTTTCCTCGGCCACACATAGATAGTACCACACCGGCACGTAGAGGAAGGAGAACAGCACCAAAAAAGGCGAGTGCACCAGAAACGCAATTACCCACCACAAGGGGAATTCTCCAACAGCCTGTGGATGGCGGATCCGTTCATAGATTCCACCGTACATCTCGTGTTCTTGTTTCGGTCTCATGGTCTCCTCGCCAGCATCTTTTATACCTCTAAGCATAAGATAAAGGGAAGGGATTGCTATGACGATGGCAATCACCACTGAAACCCAATAAGACCATGGGAAGGTGTCGGGAAATGGCACAGGAAGGGGAAACCAGTAGTATAGAACGTAGTTTATCGCCGCAACCATCATGAAGATCGAAGAAATCATGCGGTATATAGCGCACTTGTTGTAGGCAGAATCACCTATTCGTTTTTCTAAGGCAGCGGGACCGACGCTTTTTACATAGAAGATGGTGAACAAAAAGGATGAAACGATCAGAATAGCGAAGTTAATCCACGGTATCATTTTTAACATCTTTCGAGGCTATGGTTCATTAACAGCCACCTTGCGCCAATTAATTCCGTTTGCATATACCGTAAATCCCATAAAAAATCAAAAAAGGCAAACTCTCTAAAATGAATTTGCTCTTTTGATAATCCTTTTTTAATGTCTTGTTTAACCATTGACAATAATAATTCAAATCCAGCTCCCCGTTCTTTGGGGTTAACGGGCGTAAGTGCCAAATTCAAATTCCAAATCATAAGATATTTTCTCATTTTTCAACCTCCTTCTATTAAATTTTTGAGAATAAACCTCCCTAATATCTTCCTGCACAGCATATCTATATAAACAAATTAAACCTGGCATGATGTGCACTTCCCCTCTTGACTTGGACAATTCTATATTTATGTTATTTTCAGACCGGTAATAAACCGGAGTAAACTTTTTAATATTAGGGAAAATGAAATAACTAAATAGGATACCAACTCACGCGCGTCACTTGGGATGTGGCCTGCGAAGTGGTTGTTGAACATGGACATTTCAAGCTTGCAGAACAGCAGGTTACCATCGAACAACGCGTAACGAACATCTATCACCGAGAAGTCGGAGCGTTGAGAATGATCCTTCACCCCATGGACCCTTCTCCTACAATGCTGCATGTTTATAGCAGGTTGTAGCCCTCATCAAGTTTTGAAGCACCTGCCGAGCAGGAACACACTTCAATCGGGTATTACTGACCTCTGGTATGGACTGTACTATTCAAGTCCCTTTCACGATGAAAAGGTGTTTTTTCACCAAATCTTAATTTAAACGATATATGTCAGGAGGTAACAAACAATGGCTACTCTGATCATTAGACACAAGGTAGAAGACTATAACAGATGGAAACGCGGCTATGATGAAGCGGATTGGCTTCGTAAGCAATATGGCATCACATATGCCAGTTTACATCGAGCAGAATCTGACCCCAATGATGTAATTGCAGTGCATGAGTTCAAAAACATGAAGGGAGCACACGATTTTGCGAAAGCTGTACCTTCACTTATGGAAAAAATTGGCGTTATCGGAAAACCAGAGTTATGGTTTAGCGAAGACGTGGAGCATTCCACCTATTCGTAGCTTAGATCAAGGTCAGATGAACATCACATTGTAGATCTCAGATTTTAAAAAAACATGATTTCTTTGGTTTACTATTCTCTTATCAAGAGATCGGGCGTGTCCGCGATTTATCGAGTATAACACGGGTTGAAAGGTTGGAGATTTTAATTAATTTAATTAATCTTAAGTAGGCTGCCTACGAACCCTGCCTGGCAAACTGTGTGGTGGCAGGGAAAGTAAAAGGAGGTCGAGATGACAAGACGTGCTTTGGGAAATACAGGCCTGGCAATAGTGCCGTTGGTGTTCGGTGGCAATGTATTGGGTTGGACCATTGACGAAAAACAAAGTTTTGCAGTACTGGATGCTTTTATCGACCATGGCTTCAACGCCATTGATACGGCAGATGTCTATTCTCACTGGGCGCCCGGGAATAAAGGCGGCGAGTCGGAAACTATTCTTGGGCGTTGGTTCAAGGCCCGCCCAGGCATACGTGACAAAGTAACGCTCTTTACCAAGGTCGGCTCCGATCTCGGGCAGCCGGGTAAAAAGGGTCTCGGTGCTAAGTGGATAAGTCAGGCCATCGACGAGTCCCTGACCCGGCTTAACACGGATATGGTGGATCTGTATTTCTCGCACCGGCCGGACCCTGACACGCCCTTGGAGGAAACCCTTGGCGTTTTTCAATTGTTGTTGGAGACGGGCAAGATTCAGGCTGTTGGGGCATCAAACCTAAGCGCCGAGCAACTGGCTGAGGCCTTGGCAGTAGCAGAGGACAAACAGCTACCCCGCTATCAGGTGCTCCAGCCTGAATACAACCTGTACGACCGGTACAGTTTTGATGGCCCATTGCGTGACCTTTGCATCAAGGAAGGGCTTGGAGTGGTGACCTATTATTCACTGGCGTCGGGCTTTTTGTCCGGTAAATACCGTTCAAAGGCGGATCTGGGTAAATCAAAACGTGGGGAGGGCGTTGTCAAGTATCTTGATGAGCGGGGGTTGGCTATCCTGAAGGCGCTTGATGAGGTGGCTGCCGATCATAATGCTGAACCGGCGGAAGTGGCGCTGGCATGGCTGATCCACAGTAAAGGCGTCACCGCACCCATTGTCAGTGCCACCAGCGTAGAACAGGTCGAAAGTTTTGCAAATGCACTGGAGCTGAACCTGAGCGAAGAAGACGTGGCCTTTCTGAGCCAGACCAGTGAATGATTGACCAGGATACCAGGTGTTGGTCGAGACGGTACCGGTCTGCGATATCCAGATCAACAACACGCGTATTTTCGGCCTGGTCGTTGCTTTATCCCAAATTTCAGCCGGTGGTACCAGTTCCGGATGTGGCCAGAATCCCTCTGGCTTATCCAGTTGCAGGACGTGACAGAGAATTTGCCGATTTTCTGAGTCAGTGGATCAAGCTTAAAAAGGATGGCCTGAAATTCCCAATGTTATATAATCACTGGATTTTGGGACAAGATGTCGTACCCAAACGACCGAGGTGGTCCATTATCCGGGACGTTCTCAAATGGGTGAAGTAATTTCGAGGAATCCAAAAAGTTATATGCTATGAGGCGAATATTCCCGATTAGTCTGCCGGTTACTCTGCTCCCAATTGAAGAAGGGATGACAGCAAACTGTTCCTACACCTTTAAGATCTAAACCATATCGACAGCATAAGATTCGGGTTGAACTAAAATTCTGAAATTTAAGATCGAATTTTAGCTTTTACAAATTTATCCTTATTTTCTATCTAGTGCCTTCCGAACTTTCAATGCAAAATCGCGCTTATCGAGTGGTTTATCGATGTAATCAGCAGCACCCATCGATTTTGCTGATTTTTCATCTATCTTTTCGCTAAATCCGGTGCAGATAATAATAGGAATTCTTGGTCGTATGTTTAGGATTTCTTCAGCCAGTTTGTCACCGGTCATCTTTGGCATGGTCAGATCAGTGATAACCAAATCGAATTTGTCGGGCCGAGAATTAAATAGAGCCAAAGCTTCAATCGGACTTGTCGTAGCTTCAACTTTGTATCCCAGTCGCTCCAATCTAAGGCGCGTCAATTTTACTATTGATTCCTCATCATCAATAAAAAGCACCCTTTCATTTCCAGCGGGCAGTTTTTCATCCGTCTCAGTTTCGACGACGGTTTTTTTTTCAACTACGGGAAAATAGATACTGAAAGTCGCTCCTTTACCCAGTTCGCTTTCCACCGCAATTAAACCATTATGCCCTTTGACGATGCCGTGAACAACAGCCAAACCCATTCCAGTACCCTTATCCACTTCCTTTGTTGTAAAATAGGGATCAAAGATGCGATCCATTTTTTCTTGGGAAATGCCAAGACCTGTATCACTTACCATCAGACTTACATACCGACCCGGTTTTAGATCCGGATATTGAGCGGCACGATCTTCATCGAGTTCAATATTTTTAAGGCTAATTTCAAGAATTCCGCCATCAGGCATGGCATGGTCGGCGTTGGTGCATAGATTTATGAGAACTTGATTAATTTGTGTGGGGTCAGCCAGGATCGTATCAACACATTCTGGGATGTTTTGACGTATCTCAACGCTGGTAGAAATAGATGATCGCAATAATTTGAGTGATTCTTCGATTATGGGAATGATGTTAATCGGTTTTTTCTCGAGTTTTGTTTTTCTGGCGAAACTAAGCAGCTGTCTTACCACGTCTTTTGCGCGGAGAGTGGCTATCCGGATTTCATCCAAATTGAGTCGGGTCGGATTCCATTCCGGCACGTCATCTATTGCAAGTTCAGTATTGCCAAGAATAATCCCCAAGATATTGTTAAAGTCATGGGCAATACCTCCTGCCAGAGTTCCAATTGACTCCATTTTATGTGATTGACGGAGCTGTTCTTCAAGCTCTCTGCGTTGGCTGATATCACGCGCGAGTCCTAATAGGAAGTTTCCTCCAGCTACTGAAACGGGTGCGAACTGTATCTCAACGGGGAATATAGTTCCATCTTTCCGTCGATGGGTCCCCTCAATCGTAACAGGCTTGCCGGAAATAAGCTTGCCCCCGGAATGTATATTGTGATGATCGTTTTTTATTTCAATGCCGATATCTGAAAGTGTCATGGAGAGTAATTGTTCTCGCGTGTAGCCCAAACTTTCACATGCTCTGCTGTTTACGTCTATGATTTTGCCGTCCATCGTATTGAGAAAGAAGGCATCAGCAGCATTTTCAACAAGTGTTCGAAAGCGTTTCTCGCTCTCTCTTAATGACTCCTCGGCCAGCTTTCGATCAGTGACATCTTCTACAAAAGACTGTATTCCGACTGGTTTGTTAACGCCTTGTTCATCAGTTTCATAAATTAACGTTGAATTTATTTTGATCCACATGATTTTTCCAGAGGAGTGAAATATTCTAATCTCATATGGATCGGTCGTTCCCTTGCCAGCCATCCGTTCTTGAACCTTATTCATAACAAGTTCGAGATCCTCAGGATAAATCATCGGCTGGAAATGTTTATCGAGCCAATCTTTTTTTTTATACCCTGTCAACTCGAGCAACTTCTTATTTCCATAAGTAAACTCGCCCTTTGTATTAATAGTGTACATTGCAACAGGGGCATTCTCTATAAAGCTCCGATATTTCTTTTCGGACAGAGACAGGCTATCAATGAGCTGCTCTCTTTCCTTGGCCATCACTTCATAGTCGGCGACCAAATCCTTGCTAATAATTTTTAAAAGCCATCTTAAAAGATTTTTTAAAAAAAATGGTTTTTTTCTCCAGGTCATATTAAAGACACAATGCTCGTCACCATCAACTAAGCATTTGGTCTCCTCACATTTAACATCTGTCGCGCCTGTTATTATGCCGAGACCTTTATATATTCCAAGATTCCAGTTACATATATCTTTATGTAACTGGATATTAGGACGGTAGTGGAGTTCAAATGTGGCTGAGTTGTCAGTTAGGTTAGCAAGTTTAACCTCTTTTGTTTTATTAAAACGCGCATTGATCTTTGCGGCCTGCTTACAAATAAATTTGGTGCTGCATATTCTGCTTACAAAAATAGCAGTCTTTGAAAAATATTCAATGGCAGCCTGCTCTCCAACTTTAATAAGGGCATCGGAGCCGCCAAAAACTTTTCTTGCATTGGCAAACAAGGCAAGAGAGAATTCATTAGAAACCCAATAGGCGGAATCTTTTAGATGGTGTTCTTGTATTGTTATCAGTTTTGACGGATTTTCTTTATCCGCTATAAGATATTTCTCATTATCGACCAAACCGTGGATAACCTGTTGGACGCCTTCGTTTCCATAGTGCTTTTGCAAGTAAGTAAGCAATCCTATAAAGTTACAGCAATTTATATCTTTGTTCATCAACATTGGGACCACCAATAATTAATATTTATCAATAGTTAGATAAACTTTTAAACCTTGAATAAGACGATAACCATTTGAATATAAAATATTTTTTTGTTCATCGTGCAGATTTAAATAACATGGAGAAATAGGAACTGCAATCGTTTTATATGATAAAGAAGTAAGAGAAGGTGTACAGTTTGAAAATAGCGGGGAGTTTTCGGGAAAATAGAGTCTTCAATTCATTTTAAGCATAACTTCTGCCTTAGATTATTGTGTCAGATTCTATTTAACCACTTATAAACAGTTTGCATCATAGCTACTTGCCAATAAGTAGGGTCAAGCATCTCAATTTAGCGTAAACATATCGTATTTTTTCTGGTGTTAGATTAGTTGAATTTTATTTTTGTAATTGTCAAAACTTCTTTGTGCTAATGTAAATTACGTTGTTAGATAAAGAACTAAATCCTGTTTATAACGGCCTTGATCAATAAAGAGTCCCCCAACGTTTAGATCTTTTGCCCACATTATTTTGACGAGTGTGTCGAGTTCCGTTTTATCTGGATTGTCTAAGGTGAATTTGACTTCAATTGTATCATGTTTAGCTATATTATGTGGCTTAATAGCTTCAAAATTAATTCCGGTCATTGAGATGTCTTTGATGAGTACTTCTCCTTTTTCATCTTTATCCTGGACAAAATATTCACCGGCAAGACGTACTATTTTACGGTAAAACCTTCGAAATTCCAAGGAGAGTCGAAAAATCTCGCCACATTTACATTTGGCCTTGAGCCTCTTATGAGTATCCTTATATTTAAAAACGTTTATATTTTTTTTTAGTCCGCATTTTGGGCAAATTACAGTAACGTGATTCGTAGCACCTGCATACATTTTTTCCATTTGTTGACCTCTTGAGTTTAATGAAAAAACAAAACCGCATCTCTATGTGAAATGAGGCATTAATATTCAATCCATGGCAACCTTTGAGCTACAGGTTGTCTTAACGGCTTTCTTTTCATATAACCCTATTAATTTACAACAAATAAAAATGCAATAAAAAACACATGCCGGTACTATTTGCAAAAATATCTGCAGCCGGAAAATGAGGGGACTGTCAGAGAGATTGATTAAGTATGCCCCAATACGGTATGTGGCTTGTAGGAGGAGCCGAGGAGTTTAATTTCGTCTTCGCTGAGCTTGACTTGGGTGGCTGCCACCGCCTCCTCGATATGAGCAATCTTACTGGCACCGACGATGGGCGCTGCCAATCCCGGCTGATGCAACAGCCAGGCGTAGGCGATTCTGGCATTACTTTCGCCGCGTTGAGAGGCAAGTTCACTGAGGCTGTTCACCACAGCAAAGTCTTCTTCCCGGTAGTAAAGCTTTTGAGCGTAATCGTCGCTCTTGGCACGCGCCGTTCGGCCGGCCGTAATATCATCCTGCGTGCGGTTACCGGCCAAAAAACCCCTGGCCAGCGGGCTCCAGGGGATCAAAGCGACACCCATATCGCGGCAGAGTGGAATCATCTCGCGCTCTTCTTCACGATAAATCAGATTGTAGTGATTCTGCATTGATACGAACCGCACCATTCCTTTCGATTGGGCAATGTACTGCGCCTTTGCAAACTGCCAGGCATACATGCTGGACGCCCCGATATAACGTACTTTCCCCGATTTGACGATATCGTGTAAGGCCTCCATGGTCTCCTCAATGGGTGTTTCGTAATCCCAGCGATGGATCTGATACAGATCGATGTAGTCGATTCCCAGGCGTTTGAGGGAAGCCTCAACTGCCTCAAAGATGCGCTTGCGAGACAATCCAGATGTGTTCGGCGGGGGGGGTGCAGAATCTTTGTAGCCGCCCTGAAAGGCGATGTCCACCGGGAAAAATACTTTTGTGGCAATCACGACCTCGTCCCTGCGGGTAAATTCCCGAAGAAACTTGCCGGTCAGTTCCTCCGATGCGCCGGCTGAATACATGTCGGCGGTATCGAAAAAGTTGATGCCCAGCTCAACAGCGCGCTGTACGATGGGACGCGAATCTGACTCATCGAGCACCCACGGCCGCCATTGAGAAGTTCCGTAGGTCATCATGCCGAGGCAAATACGCGATACCTTGAGACCGGTTTGTCCTAAATTGATATAGTCCATGTCGTTCCTCCTATCATTATTGTAATTTAAATTTGAATTCCCCGCTGCTTATTGGAGTGAAACGAAAATCCCGTCCTCGGGGCTGCGGGGATAGGAATTTTAGCCTTTCGCTTATTAGATCCCGAAGATAAACCTTCGGGAGTTTCATAAAATCGTTGCACGATTTTATTTTCTCAACTCCCTTAAAATTAACCTTCTCTGAATAACGCAAAACTCAGAGGTGCAGCTTTTTGCGTCCGCACCAGTGAATGGTTAGCGACCATACATGGCGGTGAAGCTTGCTTTACCGACAGAATTCGCGTTAATCATAAAACCGATAAGAGCAGCACTCGAATCATATGGGACATCAATTTTTTCAATCTTGAGAGCGTAGACTGTAAAAATGTAGTGGTGTGGTTTATCTCCTTGTGGCGGGCATGCCCCTCCAAACGCATGAGAGCCATAGTCTGAACGGCCTTGAACAGCGCCCGGAGGCAATAACTTCCCTTTTGGATCGCCGGCGCCTTCGGCTATCTCGGTAACATTAGCGGGGATATTGTAGACGATCCAATGCCACCAACCCGATCCTGTAGGTGCATCAGGGTCATAAACAGTAATCGCATAGCTTCTTGTCTCCTTTGGACCTGCCGTCCATTTAAGCGCGGGTGATTGATTTTTCCCTGTGCAGCCAAATCCATCATATACCTGCGCTTCACTGAGCATAGTACTATCTCCAATTGTTGGGCTTGTAAGCGTAAAGTCCCCTGCATAGACTATAGTTGAGGTTAAGCAAAAAACGATAAGTAAAAAGATTCGTGTTCTAAGCATAGCAAGATCCTTTCTAATGAGTTGAAAAGTTGACGTTAACAAAAAGTTTCACCGGTCGCGTCGATCTGTCAGCGATTCAGTGCAAACAGAGATTATATTTTGGTTACCTGTATGGCTATTAATTCAATCATATTTTGTTACTTACAGATTCAATTATAAAGCCTCTAAGTTTTTTAAGCATCCTGTCATTTAAAAATGACGTGAGGTCCGAATCTAATATCCCATTAACCACGAAGTTGATTTTATCACTGTCATCGATGGAGGCAAGGTAATTCTGTAGGATATCTAAAACCATTTGTTCATATTCAGCAGTATTTATATTGCTTTGTTCATATGAATCTCTAATCCCTGTCAGAAGAGATAAAGCATCGTCTATGGATAGTTCAATTTGCTTGTCCGCCGTCCCATCTAAAGGATATTTTACAATTCTACTCTCATCATGAATCGTCACTGACTTTTTTCCTTTACGGAAAGCATCCTCAACTTCGGCCTTTATGTTGGCAGGCAAATCTGAAAGATCTATTTTTTCAACCCTTTCCCTGTGAACATGAAGGCCATTAATATTTGACATGGCGGAATGGTTCTTAGACAGAAGTTGTCGTTTAAGATATTCGCCGCAATACATACATGTTTTCCTATTGTCTGGGACCTTCCGATTACATTTTGGACAATTCATATTCATTCCTTTGATCGGAAATATTCGGTTTTCATTCAGGTAATGTTGGCATCGTGAGTCTGATGACCACTGCTACGATAATTGGTAGAAACGTCAGCACAAGGGGCAGTGCCTTGAGATTTTTCCGCTGAAATCGAGACAAGACCCAGCGAGCCCATGGTATCGCAACCGAAACGACAGCAATCCAAAATACCTCGGTAACAAAATTGGACAAAGAAACTGTTGATCCCACGTTGGACATACCAAGTGGAAACCACGCAACGATACCAGTGAACGGGTACACATAGTCCCACCACGTCATACGCTGTCTTTTTCGCAACATAACCGTCGGAGGTGCTGCCACAACGGCAATGAGCGAGAACAAGATTACGGAAAATACAATCATATCTTCATATCAAACAGAATGTAAGGTGTTGAAAGGTTCGAATGAAGCTCAGTGAAATGAGCATCCTTTTCAAGGCTGATGTTAAATGGTTTTGTTATTCTTGCCATGTCTTATCGAAAGCAAGATAAACCAAACAGTTCCAAGTGTAATGGCGATATCAGCTATATTAAAGACCCCGGTACGGACAGACCCAATGCCAATATTTATAAAATCAATAACTCTTCCATCGTTGAAAATGCGGTCTATCAGATTTCCGGTACCCCCGGCAAGAATGAGAGAGAGCAGCGGTTGTTGAATTTTTAATTCTATTTGACTTAATTAGATAAAACAATAGGAACAGCAGGACGCCCGAAACAAAACAAGTTAAGATCGGGTAGCGCATATTTTCTGGAATCGTTGAACCTAGGCTCAAAAAGGCGCCTTGGTTTTCAGCGTATTGCAATCGTAATGTGTCGTTTAGAAAACTGATCGTCTCAAATTTTGTCAGGTTATGCTTTGCAATATTTTTTGTCACTTGGTCACAGCCGACACAACTGATTAATACGAAGAAAATAATTGTCACTTTCTTTGCTGTTTTCATTTTCTAAATAATTTTCGATTCACGAAAGGCTCAGCGGCGGTGGTTAGCCTTCGGCTGGAGCGACATAGGCTTTATACCATGTTTGGTTTGCCAAAACCACAGATGTTTCCACTTGTCGCTCTGGAATGGACCAATACTTTTTGAGAAGGCAATTCTTTTCTTCCTCTGACACAAGGGTATATCCGTTCTTTTCGTAAAATGAGATTGCCCATGAAGCAGCTGCCCAAGTCCCAATAAGGATGGGTTTTTCTGTTAGACTTTCCAGATAATGGAGCAGCTTTGTTCCGATTCCCAGTTTTTGAGCTTGTGTCCAGACGTATGCATGACGGATGAGCGTAACCTCGCCTTTGTCCTGAATTCCCATGACCCCAAGAAGCTGTCCATCATGTTCCAGACCCCAAAAAACAACACCATTTTCAATTTCCTTATTGAGTTCTTCAAAGGGCATGTACGGATCATGCCAACGATCTTTTGGGATAATTCCTTTATATGCTTGAGCAGCATCGTTGATGATCTCAAATATCCTGTTGAAATCAGATTCTGTACATTCCCGTATCATTTTTATCTCCTGCCGAACTTGGAACTGAGCTGATGTGAGAATGCCAAGCTTTTTCACGTCAGCTCAAGTGATTTGTTATAGCCTTCCTGATGTATGAAGACGCTCACGTACCGCTGCTGCATAACTAACAAGTTCATCTGTGGGTTTCTTTTAACAGATTCTTATACCACACTGGATCGGATATCTTAAACATATTTTTCAGCATGGCATTTGAAATTTTTAACAATTTGTCCAAAACTTTATATGTCTGCAAGAGGCATGGCGAAAAGTTGAAAAAAGGACTGTTAATGACAATTGCTATAGAGCTATTCAGTGACCGCCGCAATGAGTCTGCAACAAGAGATGTAACGTTGAGACGCTTCTCAGATAACTTCATATAGGATCAGAGGAGGGAAACCCGGCGCTGGAGCCGCAAGGCAGACTCTATCGCCGGGCGAACATGCAATTGGGCCAGCATCCCGTCAGGGATAGTAAACCAGCTTCCGTTCCAGCTTGTATGTCCAAGGCGCTCCGGAATTCTTCCAGCCGTTGATGATACGTTTACCGTTTTGATAGCTGTCTAAATCTTTCAATGAATCACCTTCGAACCCGTCGATGATGTTATACACTTTCTGAAATCCTGCCTTAGCCATCAGGTTTACGGCTGCGGCGCTTCTTGACCCGGAGCGGCACATGACCAGGATAGTATCGGTTTTCTTGAATTTCTTTTTCACATCCGCAATGAAGTTTTCGTTGCTTTGCATGCCGGGCTTCAGTGTTACCGGATTCAAGGTGTTGTTTAGAAACTTGATCGGAATATTGACGGCCATGGGTGCATGACCGATGAAAATATATTCGGCAGGGGTTCTAACATCGAGAATATAGGTCGTGTCCGGGTTCGCAGACCATTTCTCCCATGCTTGTCTGGCATTCACATACAGCTTCAGACTGGTCTGCTTCTTTGTAGGAATAGATGAATTTGCCCAAGCAGCGGATACAAAACCGATCACCAGAAAGGGAATCAGTATCCTCAAGCAGAATCGGGCTTTATCGTTAAAAGAACGGATTTTGAAAATTAACATGCTGCCTCCTATTAGATTTGTCGGTTAGTATATAAGATGCCAATACGAACCATTTATGTAACCTATGAATTTTATGGAGGCAAATTGATAATATGGATTTAAATGAGGTTGGTTATCGAAAATATCAATGTGAAAACCAAGATTGTCAGATAAGTGATCGGTATTGCTCCTTGCCACGGCATTTTCGAATATAATTGCGAATGGGGGACGCCCATTAAAGGGCGGGGCAAGAGAAAAAACAGTAATCCATCAAATGCTGAAGCAAAAATAGGGTCGCATAATTAGTATTTCAATTAATCTTAAAACAATGAAACGTATAGGATTTTCACCTTATGGCCCTTCTAAAGCTACGCTGGAATAAATGAGTATTATGTGGGCGCAAGAATTGGCCGGAACCGGAATTCCTATAAGTATCTTATTGCCCGTCGGAGCGATACTTACAAGAAAATTCAAGAAATTAACTTAACGTTATCCGGCCTTACTGTTGGTCATAACAATGGCGCTGATTTTTAAGTAAATGCCAAACTCGTCTGCCTGGTCACAAAGCTCTTGCGAAACAACTCAACTTAACATTATACACATTAATTGACACCGATGAAGGGATTCAAGTAGACGTCAACATCTTTAACCCCATCTATTCCTTCTACAATGCTTTTTATTGAATTGACGATTTTTGTCTGGTGATTCAAGCGCATCTCAACATTAACGTGGACATCTCCGTCTTCGGCAGTCACCGTTGAGGTGGGGAATTCGTCGACCAGCGCGGCTTTCACTTCGGCGGCCAGGGTCAGATCATTAATAATCTTCTGGGATTCGGGCGTTGTTTGAAAGCAAGACATCTTTGCGGCATGTAAAATGAGCCCCACCGCGTCGTCCACTTCTTTTCTTTTAATATGAACTACCAAATCGTATAGGTTGGCGTCTAGGGTATCGTGGCCGTACAACTGTAGACTCCATTTTCGACGCTCGTGATCATCTTTTTTCAAAATATATTGAGCTTCTTCGGCGGTAATTCCCTCGCGTTTCATTTCTTCATTCACCCGGTCGCTCAGATCTGCAATGACACGTACTTTGAGAACATGTTGAACCTCTTGAAGAAAAAAATGACCTGCCAGGCCATGATAAACGACATTGTCTATCTGTACGTGCTTTAACAGGGCGGCTTGTATATACGCAACATACCTTTCCTTTCCGTATGTGAATCGATTGAACACGGAAAAAGGATCGTGAATCGCCCGAATCAGCTTAATTTCAGGAATATGAAATTGTTCGGTAGCCTCAAGGAGAATTTCCCGTGATACACATTGGTAATTCAGTGCTTCAGCTACCTTTTCGGCAACTTCTTTTCCATGGCTGTAAGATCCTCTCGAGATGGTAATAATGCTCATTTTATACTCCTTTTTGGTGTAAGATTATAAAAATAGGACTTTGATTTTCATCATTGGTGACATATTCCAATTTACTGTTCATAAACTGGAGGACAATGAGGGATCGGGTGACCTTATTTAAGGGCAAGAGATGTATCGTTTGATCCCAACAGAGAAATTTTGTGCAACACGAGGCCTAAAGAATTCGAAGCCGGGGAGCATGGCTGATACATGCTTACAATGTTGTTTAAATTCTCAGCTGGATAACTTCAGACGGAAAGGAGAATACGTCTGCGGATAAGGACCGGACCTTTGAGGTCGCAGTCGTTTCTGAAGCTGACATCTTGATGGTTTCTCTGCGGTAATCAATTTTGCAGACTTCAGGCATATCGGTTATGTCGATGCTTAAATCTGATATAATATTCAACTCTTCAATGGAACCTGAGATATGCTGGTTGGAGGTGATCTCAGATGCTGATTTAAAACGGAGGGTATGATCTACCCCGATAACTTTTGCAGTTTCTGAAGTGCTTTGAAAGCCATATCCCCAGAATGCATCATTATCGGCAAACGCAGAGCTTGGCATTAAAACGGCAACAATCGCATAGAAAAAACACAGAAAACAGAAGGTTAGAAATAATGACAGGAGGTTCTTCATTTTCTTATCTTTAACGAGGCGACCTTGCTTTATAAGAAGTCCCTTTCAGGATTTCATTTTTGACATATCTTAAAAATATAACCCAATTGATCAATCTTTAAAAGCATTAATATAAAGATAGTTGCGTTGTCAAGAAAAATATGACACAATGTGGCAGTGATAAGAATTTTCTAATAGTAACCTGGGATGATCATTCGAAATAAGATAAATACACAATATAGCAAGGGCGTGTCGTTGCTTCGGGTCAAGGGGTCATATGCAAACCCGCAAATAGGGTCTCATGCAAGAGGATGATTAAATTCGCGGCGGTTTTGACCTTCATCAGGGGATATCGGGGATATGCAATTATAATTTTCTTCATGGACCTATAATTTAAGGGCGTCCCGGAAGTTCCCTGTTGCAATCTATAGTTGCTTTCTATAGGCTTTTTAAAGGAATTAAGTATCCGTTTAAAAAAAAATCTGTAAAGGATATACCGATGGAAGAGGACAAGAACAATAAAGAGAACCAGGAAACTCAAGTGACGGGATTTCCACAAAAAAGAGATGCGGTCTACAAGCCTTTGGACATGGCGATTGAGACAAAAGGGTTCGATATCGGTAAACGTTCGACCTTGGCTGAAAAGAGCGCACCTTTTCGTCAGGGTTATCTTGAGGAACTGAAACGCGACCTGGACGAAATCACCGAGGAAATTATCAAAACCGAATCCTTGAAGGATATTCTCCCGATGCTTACCACTAAATATGCCATCGAAAGGAATATTCTGGCCCATGAGCGCAATCTGATGTCTGAAGAACAGTCGTTGCTGTCAGAAAAACGGAGTCGATTGTCCCTGGAACGCACGGATTTGTCGGAAATCCGGAGCGGACTTTCCCGAATTCGAACGCAGGCGTCGCAACGCAGTACTTTCCTGGCCGAAAAAAGAAGCCTCATGGCTCAGCAGCGTACCTTTCTGTCCAAGGCCCGTACAGAATTGGCTTTCATACGCACCGGCGTCGCACTGGTCGCCTTGGCAAGCGGCCTCATGCGGTATTTCGGATTTAACTGGTGGACGGTTATTGACGTTTCCATTGCGGCGATTGGATCGGTAATGGTCATCAGCGGTATTTACTATTACATACCCACGCGAAAAAAGGAAGGCAGCGTCATCGACGTTATGCGGCAAAAGGAAGAGGAGTTGATGCATCGCAAACCGCGAATCATGGTGTTGGATGATGATGCCTCGGTTTGCAACAGCCTCAAAATTTATCTTGGCAAGGCAAAATGGGAGGTCGAGGCTTTCACGAGCCCGTATGTCGCCCGCCATCGTCTGGAAGCTGCCCAATTCGATGTCGTGATCACTGATTTTCTGATGGAAGAAATGACCGGCACGGAATTCTTGCGTCACATCAGGCGGCTGTCGCCCGGAATCCATGTGATTCTGATGAGCCGCATGGAAATGATGGATGAATTTGTTAAGAGCGTTAAGGGTGAACTTTTCGACCACTTTCCCAAGCCGGTCAATGTGAAGAAATTGAAGGAAAGCGTCCATCGCGCACTTGAAGAAAGAATGGTGATTTAATGATATGCATTGACATTTTTTCTTGAAGGCCATGGTGCAACCAAAGTAGGAGATCAACATGATAAGGTTGTGGAAGGATCTACATGACGCCAAAGCCCGGGAATCAAAGGCGGAAAGGGACTTGAGGAAAAAATACAGCGAGTTTCTGTCTGTGCTCTTTGAAAACGAATA
>Ga0316576_10000163_pt1 | contig 27003 bp, 20 predicted proteins | sample S0NA_FD_203075 | JGI IMG/M metagenome (GOLD analysis project Ga0316576, IMG submission 203075) | Rhizosphere microbial communities from salt marsh grasses in Alabama, United States - S0-2_050615r3r5 | ecosystem: Host-associated > Plants > Roots > Rhizosphere | place: USA: Alabama | collected...
GCTCGGCCGATTCAGCGGGGCACGCTCCCGGCATCAAATCCTCGACTGGCTGCGCACGCATCTCCCCGACGGGCTCGTGGGGTCCGCTGTGTCCTGAGCAGCGTGGTCAGTCGGCGGTTTCTCGGAGGGTTCCGCCCAGCACCTGGATGCCGTGCCGCGTTGACGATGGGCTCCGCGGTCCGACCGGTCGAGCTCAGCCCGTTGCGGTGCGGATCCACTCGACGCGCTTGCGCATGACACCGTAGTAGACCACCGGAATGACCACCAGGGTCAGGACGGTCGAGACGAACAGCCCGAAGAGCAGTGAGACCGCGAGCCCCGAGAAGATCGGGTCATCGAGGATGAACACCGCCCCGGCCATCGCCGCGGCGGCGGTCAGGGCGATCGGCTTGGCGCGAACCACCGCGGAGTTGATCACCGCGTCCTCGAACCGTTTTCCCGCTCGTACCTGCTGATTGATGAAGTCCACCAACAGGATTGAGTTACGTACGATGATCCCGGCAAGCGCGATCATCCCGATCATCGAGGTGGCGGTGAACTGCGCGCCCAGCAGGGCATGCCCGGGCAGGATGCCGATGATGGTGAGCGGGATGGGGGCCATGATGACCAGCGGCACGAGATAGCTGCGGAATTGCGCGACGACCAGAAGATAGATGAGGATCAGGCCCACGCCATAGGCGATGCCCATGTCTCTGAAGGTCTCGTAGGTGACCTGCCACTCGCCGTCCCATTTGAGGCTGTACTCGTAGGGATTGGCTGGCTGCCGCATGAACCATTGCTCGAGACCGAGCTCCTCTCCCAGACGGCCGGCGATCGCGAACATCCCGTAGAGCGGACTGTCGGTCTTCCCGGCCATGTCGGCGGTGACATAGACCACGGGCATCAGATCCTTGTGGTAGATGCTGTGTGCGCGTTTGGTCTCCTGGACCTCAACGATCTCCGAGAGCGGCACCAGTGAGCCGGACAGCGAGAGCACGCGCAGCGCGAGGACCTGCTCCAGGTCGGCCTTGTCGGCCTCACTGTACTCCACCCGGATCGGCACGGCGTACTTGACGTTGGCGCCGTGCAGATAGCTCATGTCCTCGCCGTCGAGCACCGTGGCCAGGGCCTGGGCGATGGTGCTTTGCGGCACACCCAGACGCGATGCCTTGCTGCGATCCACGACGACCACGAGCTTCCGCGACGGATACTCCACCGAGTCGTCGACATCGACGATATCGGCAGTGGTTTCGAAGACGTTGCGCAGCTCGCGGGCGACCTCGATCTGACCCTCGTAATCCAGCCCGTAGACCTCGGCGACGAGGGGCGAGAGCACCGGCGGACCCGGCGGGATTTCGACGATCTTGGCGTTGCCCCCATGGCGTCGCGCGATCTCCCTCAAGGGCTCGCGCATGTCGAGCGCGATGGCGTGGCTCTGGCGGTCGCGGTGGTGGCTGTCGACCAGGTTGACCTGGATGTCCCCCAGGTGCGCGCCCTCACGCAAATAATACTGGCGCACCAGTCCGTTGAAGTTGATCGGTGCCGCGGTGCCGGCGTAGATCTGGAAGTTGGCCACCTCCCCGACGCCGGCGAGAAAGTCGCCCATCTCACCCAGCACCCGTGCGGTCTGCTCCAGACTGGTCCCCTCAGGCATGTCGAGCACAACCTGGAACTCGCTCTTGTTGTCGAACGGCAGCATCTTGAGGATCACCACCCGGCCGACGGCGAGCGAGACCGAGGCCGCGATCAGGAACAGGATCCCGGCCAGGAGCAGCCAGCGGTTGACGATCCCTGTCCTCCCGACCAGGAAGGGGCCGATGACGGCATTGAAGAGGGTGGTCAGGCGGCCCCCGGCGCTCCCTGCGTCCGACTCGCCGAGGTGCGCATGCCCGCTCCCTGCGGCATGTCGTTTTCCAAGCATGGCGTTGGTCATCCAGGGCGTGAAGACGAAGGCCACGACCAAAGAGATCAGCATCCCCATGGAGGCATTGATTGGGATCGGACTCATGTATGGCCCCATCAGGCCGCTGACGAAGGCCATGGGGAGCAGGGCGGCGATGACCGTGAAGGTCGCCAGGATCGTCGGTCCGCCAACCTCGTCCACCGCCTTGGGCATCAGCTCGAGGAGCTTCGCCTTGCTCATCGCCATGTGTCGGTGGATGTTCTCGACCACCACGATGGCGTCGTCGACCAGGATCCCGATCGAGAAGATCAGTGCAAACAGCGAGACGCGGTTCAGCGTGAAGCCCCACGCCCAGGAGGCGAAGAGGGTCAGAGCGAGCGTGACCACGACCGCCGCGCCGACGATGATGGCCTCGCGCCAGCCGATCGTGAGCCATACCAGGAGGACGACCGATGCCGTGGCGAAGACCAGCTTGCTGATCAGCTTCTTGGCCTTGTAGTCGGCCGTCTCGCCATAGTTTCTGGTGACCGTGGCCTGGACCCGGTCCGGGATGAAGGTGCCTTCCAGCTGGGCGAAGCGCTCGATGACCCGCTCGGCCACGGCGACCGCATTGACGCCTTCCTGCTTGGCCACAGCGATCGTGACGGCCGGCGTGCCCTCAAGCAGATCGATCCCGGTCTCTGCCGCGCCCGGTCCGGTTCTCGTGCGGACAGCGCTCTCCGGCTGCTCCGGACCCCGCTCGATGCTCGCGACATCGTTGAGATGGACCGGTCGTCCGCCGTGCAGACCCACGATCAGGTGACCGATCTCCTCCGGGCTGGTGAGGAAGGTCCCGGCCTGGACGAGGATCTCCTGGTTGTCGGACGTCAGGTTGAGGTTGTCGCGAATCAGGTTTCCGGCCTGGAGTGCGCGTTTCAGATCGGTCAGATCGATGCCGAAGCCGGCGAGCGCCTGCGGATCGAGTAAGACTCGGACCATTTGAGCCGGCGCGCCGACGGTGTAGACATCCCGCGTGCCCGGGACCCGTTTGATCTCCTGCTCGAGCGCGTGTGCGACCTGCCCGAGCTCGAAGGCGCCCGTCCGCGGATCTTGAGACCAGAGGGTGGCGGTGATGATGGGGACGTCGTCGATCCCTTTCGGCTTGACGATGGGTGTTCCCACGCCAAGGTTCTGCGGCAGCCAGTCTTGATTGGCGAGAACCTTACTGAAGAGTCGCACCACGGCGTCCGTGTTGTCCTCGCCGACCTCATACTGGACGGTGACGACGGCCATGCCGGGGCGCGAGACCGAGAAGACATGCTCGATCCCCTTGATCTCGGAGAGCACCTGCTCGGCCGGTCCGGCGACCAGGTGCTCGACCTCGGTCGCCGAGGCGCCAGGGAAGGGGATGAAGACGTCCGCAAAGGTGACATCGATCTGCGGCTCTTCCTCGCGCGGCGTGATCAGGATTGCGAACAGCCCGAGCAGCACCCCCACCAGGGCGAGCAGCGGGGTGATCTCGGTGTTCTGGAAGCGCTCGGCGATGCGGCCCGAGATGCCGAGTCGCTCAGCCATCGCCGTGCTCCGATGCGCCCCGGCGATCCGCGGCTGTCTGGGACTTCAAGACCACGCCCGCCGCAATCGGATCGAGTGCGACCCGCTCGCCCTCGCTCATGCCGGCGAGCACGACGAAGGCGTCCTCCAACGCGCGACCCAGCCTGATCTGACGGAAGCCGACGTCGCCGTCGTCAGCGACGACATATACTCCGGTCACCTCAGAGCGATGGACCACGGCATCGGCGGGGACCACCAGCTCCGCCTTTTCAGCGATCTCGAACCCGGTCTTGACGAACATCCCGGGGAAGAGTGTCCGGGTGCCCTCCGGCAGGTCCAGTCGAACGGTGAAGGTGTTGGAGCCCATATCGGCAAACGGGAACACGGTGATCCGCTTGCTGAGGATCGTCTCACCCGAGTCCGTATAGACGCGGGCGCTGCCGCCGCGGCGCACCGAGGGTATGACGCTTTGCGGCACGTCCACGATCACCCGGAGCTCCTCCAACGAGATCCCGCTCATGACAGGCTGACCTGGGCTTGCGATCTCACCGACCTCGACATGGCGGTGGGTTACGATGCCCGAATAGGGTGCGCGGATCTGCGTGTAGTCCAACTGCTCCTGCGCCTGCTCGAGCCGCGCCCCGGCGGACTCGAGCTCGGCCTGGGCGGAGGCAAGGTCCGCCGTGGCCTGGTCCATGGCCGACTCGGAGACGTTCTTCTTCTCGAACAGACCGCGGATGCGGTCGTGCTCGTCCCGCGCCTGCTCGAGGCGTGCCGTTGCGGACTTGAGATCGGCCGCGGCTTGCGCAACCCGGGTGCGGTGCTCGGTATCCTTCAAGCGCACCACGACCATGTCCTTTTCAACGAAGTCGTCGACATCGAATAGGATCTCTTGAACCTGGCCCTGGGTCTGCGCGGAGACCGTGGTGCGGTTGACGGCCTCGACGACGCCGTCCAGACGGTATTCTCGCGGTAGGGTGCGGTATTCCACGGGGGCGGTTTCGAGCGCGCCCGGCCCGGTCGCTTGACTGTTCACGGCAACGAGCAGGGTTGCACCCGCGAGCACTCGGATCAGATGCATGTTGACGGTATCCAAGAATATTAGATGTCGCTTATATTATCTCAATTTATAGAAAAATAAAATTGTTGATGTCTCTGCGGGGCCGGAGCACCCGCGCGGTCACCCTCATGCTGAGCCGCGCGTCTCGCAGTGGCGCACAAGATAACAAAGCTAACCGCCATCCGGAGGTTATTCCGAGTATCGCCCCCCCTGCAGATCCCCGCATACGCTGGTCCCAGATCCGAGTCCGATGGACAATATCCGTCGAATAGGCCTCCGGCACGGGTCGCAGGGTTTTCCCGGTGCGCAATGGCGCAGCCGGATGCCAGGCGTCTGCATCTCGAGCGTTGGGCCGCCCGGGCGCGGCGGATCCCTCCCTCGCGGCAGAGGGGCTGTTGCGACGTCCCGCCTTCGTCTTCCAAAGGTGATGCGATGAGGAGAGCCGCGTGAGCGCTTGGTCCGAGGACTTGATCCCGATCGATCGCGCCAAGACGCTGGACGGCCTGTTTGTTCAGCGCGTCAGGCGCTCGCCCGACCGCGTCGCCTACCGTCATTTTGAGCGGAATCGCGGCTGGAGCGAGCTCACCTGGGCCGAGATGGGCCGCTTGGTGGCTCGCTGGCACCAAGCGCTCGCGCAGGAGGCGCTCGAGCTCGGCGACCGGGTGGCGATCCTGCTGCGCAACAGCCCTGAGTGGGTGGTGCTCGACCAGGCGGCGCTGTCGCTGGGCCTGATCACCGTGCCCCTGTACACCGACGATCGAGCAGAGAATGCGGTTTTCATCCTCCGCGATGCCGCGGTCAAGCTCCTGGTGATCCAGGACGCCGGGCGTTGGAGGCGGTTGGCGGCGGTGCTCGGTGATGTGCCGTGGCCCTTGCGGGTGGTGATCCTCGAGGCGAGTCCGGCCGCAAATGAGCTTGCGGCGGCGGACCCGCGTGTGGTCGTCGCCGCGGGCTGGCTGCCGGATGCCGCACCCGCGCTGGTGCAGCGTGATGGCGATCCGAATGGACTGGCGACCATCGTCTATACCTCTGGCACTGCGGGACGCCCCAAGGGCGTCATGCTCAGTCATCGCAACATCCTGGGCAACGCGCATGGTGCCCTGGCCGCCATCGATTGTTACCAGGAGGATCGTTTTCTCTCTTTCCTGCCCCTGTCCCATGCCCTCGAGCGCACCGCCGGTTATTACCTGCCGATGATGGCAGGTGCCAGCGTCGCCTTCGCCCGCTCCGTCGTTCAACTCGCCGAGGACATGCAGGAGATCCGGCCAACCGTGATCATCGCGGTGCCGCGTGTGTTCGAGCGCGTTCACCGACGCATCCAGGATCAGATGGCCAGCCGGCCGGCGCCGATACGCTGGTCGCTGCGGCTCGCGGTCGCGTCGGGTTGGCGCGTCTTTCTGCGGGAGCAAGGACGCGGAGGGTGGCATCCGCTCTTGTTGCTCTGGCCGCTTCTGCGTCGCAAGGTCGCCGCTCAGGTGCTCTCGAAGTTGGGCGGCCAGCTGCGCGTCGCCGTCAGCGGCGGCGCCGCTCTGCCCGGTGACGTCGCGCGCACCTTCATCGGCTTGGGTCTGCCATTGCTGCAGGGCTATGGTCTCACCGAGACCAGTCCGGTCATCAGCTTCAATCCGCTCAACGACAACATCCCAGAGAGCGTCGGAGTCCCACTGCGTGGGATCCGGCTGCGCATCGGTGCCGACGACGAGCTCCTGGTGAAGGGCGAGAACGTGATGCTCGGCTACTGGAACAACCACGCGGCAACCGCCCAGGTCTTGTCGCAGGACGGCTGGTTGCGCACCGGTGACCAGGCGCGCCTGCAAGGCCGGCATCTCTTCATCACCGGGCGCCTCAAAGACATCCTGGTCTTGTCCAACGGCGAGAAGGTCCCGCCTGCGGACTTGGAGATGGCGATCACCATGGATCCGCTGCTCGAGCAAGTGGTGGTGCTCGGCGAGGGCCATTCCTACCTGGCGGCTCTGCTGGTCCTGAATGCCGATCTCTGGCCCGCTCTCGCCCAAGAGCTCGGCCTGGATCCGGAGCGGCCGGAAAGCCTCGAGGATCCGCGCCTGAACAAAGTGGTCCTCAAACGCATCCGCTCGGCCTTGCACGGTTTTCCGGGCTACGCGAAGATTCGCCGGGCGACCTTGACGCTCGAGCCCTGGTCGATCGACAACGGCCTGCTGACGCCGACCCTGAAGGTCAAGCGATCGACGGTCATGACGCGCTATCAGCAGGCCATCGAACGGATGTACCGCATGGACGCATGACCGTGCCATCGGCAGCGATCTTGAACGCATGCCGACCAGCGCCTACACTAAGCGACCAGCGCGGGTGTAGTTCAATGGTAGAACTTCAGCTTCCCAAGCTGATAACGTGGGTTCGATTCCCATCACCCGCTCCAATCCCCGGTCGCATGCATCCCTTGTATCAAGCACGAGATCGCATTGAGGCCCAACTCCTCCGGGATTTCCTCGATCGGCACCTCGTTCGGGCCGTCGTGCTCGGAGAGCATCTCTCGGGCGCCGCCGGGGGGCTTCCCGCCGACATCTATCCCACGGTCTGGATCCTCGAGGACGACGATCTTGAGCGCGGGCGCGATCTGCTCGCACGTTTCCAAGCGGATTGCGCGCGGCGAGGGTCCGCCTCGACCTGGACCTGCTCAGGATGCGGGGAGAGGGTGGAGGATGACTTCGACCGCTGCTGGAACTGCGGACGGGAACGCGCTGAGCCCGCCGCCGGGAACTGAGCCCTGTCCAGTCATCTCGCCGACCCCGCCGATCGCTGCCGGGCGTGACGGCTCGCTCCGTCAAGTGGTTCTCGGAGGCCGTTCTCGACTGGTTCGAGCGCAACGGTCGAAAGGATCTGCCCTGGCAGCGCGAGCCGAGCCCCTATCGTGTCTGGGTGTCGGAGATCATGTTGCAGCAGACTCAAGTCAGTGTGGCGGCGCCCTATTTCGAGCGCTTCCTCGAGCGCTTTCCGACGGTATCCGATCTGGCGGAGGCTCCGGAGGACAGCCTGATGGCGCTTTGGTCCGGTCTGGGCTACTACGCCCGTGCCCGCAACCTCCAGCGTGCCGCCCGCCTGATTCGGGATCGGCACGCCGGGGCGTTCCCCTCGACGATCGAGGCGCTCCTGGCGCTCCCGGGCATCGGCCGGTCCACTGCAGGGGCCATCTTGTCGCTCGCCTCGGACCAGCGCCACCCCATCCTCGACGGCAACGTCAAACGGGTGCTGGCGCGTGCCTTCGGCGTCGCGGGTTGGCCTGGTCAGAAGGCGGTTCTCGACGAGCTCTGGGCGTTGGCCGAGCGTTTGACGCCGAAGACGCGCGTCGGCGCCTACAATCAGGGCATGATGGATCTGGGTGCCACGCTGTGCACCCGGCACGCGCCGGCCTGTGATCGATGCCCGGTCTCCGAGCAATGTGTCGCTCGGCTGGGAAACCGGCAGGCCGAGCTCCCGACGCCGCGGCCGCGGCGGACCATACCGGAGCGTGCCACCCTGATGCTGATCCTCGTCAACTCCTCCGGGGAGACCCTGCTGGAGCGCCGGCCGAAAAGCGGGATCTGGGGCGGTCTATGGAGTCTGCCGGAGATTCCGCCGGCCGCCGACCCGCTCGACTGGTGCCTGGTGCAGCTCGGTGTCCGACCGCGGCGGGTTGAAATGCGTGCGGGGCGCCGTCACACCTTCACCCACTTCAGGCTGGACATCCGGGTTGCATACCTTGAGCTGGATACCCCGCCTGACGGTGTCGGCGACGATGCCGGATCCCGGCGCTGGCTCTGCCGAGCCGATCTGGACACCCTGGGTATTCCCGCCCCCGTCAAATCGATCCTGGATGCGCTGCCCGGCGGTCATCCGGGGCAGCAAGGAGACGTCTCATGACTCATACGGTCAACTGCATCAAGCTCGGTCGCGAAGCCCCCGGCCTCGACCGTCCACCTTATCCGGGCGAGCTTGGGAAACGCATCCACGCCCAGGTCTCCAAGCAGGCGTGGCAGGATTGGCTCCGACACCAGACCATGCTGATCAACGAAAACCGGCTCAACCCGATGGATCCGAAGTCGCGGAAGTTCCTCGAGGAGCAGATGGAGCGGTATTTCTTCGGCGAAGGTGCTGTGATGCCGGAGGGTTACGTCCCGCCGAAGAGCTAGCCGAGGAGCGATACTGGCACGCACGTCCTCGGGCGCAGCCTTCTAAGCTACTGTGGGATCCCCGCGGCGAATCGGACGTTGACGGCAGGGAATGGTAACTGAAACCGCATTTCGTGTAACGTCTTGACAAGGCCAATCATTGATCCCCGGCCGACGCTTCATCGCCGGGATCTCTTGACGGTTCCCCTTGGCGCGGCTCTAATAGGCGACCCTGGTGCCGCAAGGTTGTAGGCACTCTCGCCCAGGTAGCTCAGTTGGTAGAGCAGAGGACTGAAAATCCTCGTGTCGGTGGTTCGATTCCGCCCCTGGGCACCACCTTTGTATAAGGACTCCGGCAGCGCTCCCGCCTGCGATGGATCTCCCCGCCGCCCTCATCCACTCGATTGGCGCCGAAAGAGCCCCTCCAGACTCTCAACGCTTGCCCGCTGTGCGGCCAGCCTGATCGGTCCGGATCATCGAGCTCAGCCAGGGGATTTCGGCACTGTGTTCCCTCCCCCCTGACGAATGGCCGTTGACGCGCGCCTTCGGGCGGTGCCTTGCGTGCAAACAGGGCGGAGGCCCCCGGGTGGGGCACTCCGCCCTTGTTCAGGACGCCGAGCCGAGTCGGGCAGCTCGCCTTGTTGAAACGGACTGCGGCCTCAGCGCCTGACTATAACTCCAACTGCAGGCGCAGCTTTTTCATGGCGTTTTTCTCGATCTGACGGATCCGTTCCGCGGACACTCCGAACTGCTCTGCCAGCTCGTGGAGGGTCTGCTTCTTCTCGGCCAGCCACCGCTCGCGGAGGATCGTCTTACTGCGTTCATCCAGACCCTTCAGCGCGGCGTAGAGACGCTCGCGCTGGTTACGCTCGGTATCTTGGCGCTCCAGAAGCTTGGCTGGCTCCATGCTCATGTCGGGCAGGTAGGTCGAGGGCGCCGAAGGCGCGTCGTCGTCGTCATCCTCCAGGCCGTCGAAGGACAGGTCCTGGTTGGCCAGGCGCGATTCCATCTGCAGCACGGTCTCCGGCTTGACGCCCAAGTCAGCGGCGACTGCCTCGACCTCTTCCCGCGTGAACCATCCCAGCCGTTTCTTCGCGCTGCGCAGGTTGAAGAAGAGCTTGCGTTGCGCCTTGGTGGTCGCGACCTTGACGATGCGCCAGTTTCGGAGGATGTACTCGTGGATCTCAGCGCGGATCCAGTGCACGGCAAAGGACACCAGTCGCACGCCCATGTCCGGCTCGAAACGGCGAACGGCTTTCATCAGTCCGACGGTTCCTTCCTGGATCAGGTCGGGCAGCGGGAGTCCGTAACCGAGATAGCCGCGAGCGATGCGGATGACGAAGCGCAGGTGCGACGTTACGAGCCGACGCGCCGCCTCCGTATCTCCATGGTCACGTAACCGTGTCGCGAGTGCCTTCTCTTCTTCCGGCGTCAGGACCGGAATCTGATAGGCACCGCTAATATAGGCATCGATCGTACCTGTCGGCATGAGTGCAAATTCTTTGGCCATGTTCCAATACCTGAGTTTGTTACTTGGAAAAATATCCTAGCATGACGCTCGGGATTTCACCAGCACCTTTGGCGGGGTTTTGGAGCCCAGACCGCGACAAAAGTTCAGGCGACTGTAGGAGAGGTCGCTGCATCGTACAAGGCAAAGTCTTCAAAATCGGGATCGTATGTTCCGATGATTCCCATCGTCAATGCTGATTATTCAAAAAAGTATATTAAAAACAGATTGATATAGAATTCCCTCGGAATGACCAGGCGAGCGGCGAGCCAGAAAAACCCTCGACAATAATGGTATTCAAAGCCAAAGACCTGTTCAATGTTCAGACAGGCCCCGCTTCGGGCTGGGGTTTTGTTCGCTGCGTCCTGCGCCAAGAGTGATGGGCTCCCCCACCGCGAGGAGGCGCCCGGACAGAGGATGATGACGGCGTTCGACAAGGCAGCACAGTCGCCGGCCGCGGGCGGAAGGATGGCGAGCATCCGCTGCCCCCAAGCCAGGGATCTCCGCCGATGGGGGAACAAGAAAGACGATTGGGCCGAGCAGCAAGCCGGGCCGCTGCACGGGCGTCGGTGTCGGCAACTGGTCGCCCGATTGGGCGGTCGCGCTCGGCACGGACCAGGGGCGGCTTCGACTCAGGCCGGTCCGGCGTCGCGCAGGTGGCGGTTGACGGCGATCCAGCTGCCGATGAGGCTGAAGAGGACGCTGCCCAGCAAGACGACCAGCATCGCCAAAGGGCCGAGTCCGGAGAGCGGGAATTCACTGCGATAGAGTGTCGCCAGACGCGACACAGGTTGCTGTAGCAGCAGCACCGAGATGCTGACCAGCAGCCAGGCGGTCAAGGCCCCAAGCAGGCCATACCAGGCCCCGGCATAGAGAAAGGGGCGGCGGATGAAGCCCCCCGTCGCGCCGACCAGCTCCATGATCTCGATCTCGATGCGCCGATTCAGGATCTCCAGTCGAATGGTGTTCCCGACGATCAGCAGGACCCCGACACCCAGCAGGGCCCCGAGCAGCAGCACGGCGCGCTGTGCCAAGTCGAGTATTGCCTGAAAGCGCTGCACCCAAAGTGTGTCCATCCGCGCGAAGTCGACCTCGGGCAAGGTCAGCAGCTCTGTCTGGAGTGCCTCCAGACGCGCGGCGGTGGAATGGGCGCCGTCTGGATAGAGGGCGAGGACCGCCGGCAGCGGGTTGCTCTGGAGCTGCGAGAGGGCCTCCTCGAATCCGCCCAGGGCGCGAAACTCGTTCAGCGCCTGCTCGCGGCTGATCAGATGCACCTGCGCGAGCTCCGGGCGGCTGCGCAGCTCCTCGGCGATGCGCGCGGCTGCCGCATCATCGATCTCATGTCGGAGAAACAGCGAGATTGCAGCGGCCTGGTCCCAGCCACCCGCCATCGTGCGCAGGTTCTCGGTCACGACGTAGAGGGCGGCCGGCAAAGCCAGTGAGATCCCGATGACGGCGATCGTCATCCAGGTCGGCAAGGGGGTGCGCATCAGGCGCCCCAGCGTTGCGATGGCGCTCTGAAGATGATGATTTAGCCAGAGGCCCGGGAGATCGAGCAGGTTTGGCGAGCGCCGCCGACGGGCCTTGTGCCTGGACATGATTACCAGGCCCCCGAGTCATTGGCCAGGCGTCCCTCGGTGAGGGTCAAGGTCCGGTAGGGCATGGACATCACCAGGCCGAGGTCATGGGTGGCGATCAGGAGGGTGACTCCCACCTGATGGAAGCGCTCGAACAATCCGAAGATCTCGCGCGAAAGGTCCGGGTCGAGATTACCGGTCGGCTCGTCCGCGAGCACCACCGGCGGGCGTCCGACGACCGCGCGAGCGATTCCAACCCGCTGCTGCTCGCCGCCTGAGAGCGCGACCGGGGTCGCGCGCTCGCGCGGGAGCAACCCGACCTGATCGAGCGCCGCGCGCACCCGTCGACCGATCTCTTTGTGCCCGAGTCCCGCCACCACGAGGGGCAGGGCGACATTGTCGAAGACACTTCGGTCGGGCAGGAGCCGATGGTCCTGGAAGATCATCCCGACCTCCCGTCGGTGATAAGGGATCTTGCGCCTGGGCAGGGCCGCGAGATTCCGTCCGTTGACGATCACCTGGCCTCGGCTGGGCCGCTCCAACAGCCCGATCAAGCGCAGCAGCGTGCTCTTGCCGGCCCCGGAGTGCCCGGTGAGAAAGGTCATCTCTCCCGCGTCGATCTCGAAGTTCAGGTCGCTCAATGCCTCGCCGCGCTCCGGATAGCGTTTGAAGACATGCTCGAAACGGATCACTGCCCCGGCCCCTCAGCCCAACAGTGCGTCGAGGAACTCGTCCGCGTCGAATGGGCGCAGGTCATCGATGGTCTCGCCGACACCGATGAATCGGATCGGTAACTTGAGGCGGTCCGCGATCGCGAACAGGATCCCGCCTTTCGCCGTGCCGTCGAGCTTGGTCAGGGTGATCCCGGTCAGGCCGACAGCCCGATGAAAATGCAGCGCCTGATTGAGCGCGTTCTGTCCGGTCGTGGCATCCACGACCAACATGACCTCATGAGGGGCGTCGGGGTCGATCTTCTTGAGGACGCGGGCGACCTTGGTCAGCTCGTCCATGAGATTGGATTTGGTGTGCAGACGCCCTGCGGTGTCGGCGATCAGGACGTCCGCCCCCCGCGCCGTGGCTGCCTGCAAGGCGTCGAAGATGACGGAGGCCGAATCCGCGCCGCTCTGCTGCGACACCACCGTCACCCGGTTCCGTTCGCCCCAGGTCTGGAGCTGCTCCACCGCAGCCGCCCGGAAGGTATCCCCGGCGGCGAGGATGACCTGGTTACCCTCCTCCTGGAGCCGCTTTGCCAGCTTGCCGATCGTGGTGGTCTTGCCCGCGCCGTTGACGCCGACCATGAGGATGACCTGCGGCTTGCCGGGTGCGGGCTGACGCACCGGGGCATTGGCCGATATGAGGATGTCCCGCAGCTCTGCCTTGAGCGCTTGGAGGAGGGCCTGAGGGTCAGAGAGCGACTTACGCTTCACGCGGTTGGTCAGGTCATCCATGATCCGGGCGGTGGTGGTGACGCCGACGTCCGCCGTCAGCAACAGGGTCTCCAGCTCCTCCATGAGATCGTCGTCGATGCGTTTGCGGCCGGCGACGAGTGTCCCGATTCCGTCCCCAAGCTGAGCCCGTGTGCGGGAAAGCCGCTCGCGCAGCCGCGAGAAGACGCCGGATTTCTTCTCGGAGGGTTCGTCTACACGCGTGGAGCCCCATCCGCTCGTATCCACCTCGCTCGGAGCGGTTCGCGCGCGCGATGCCTCCGCCTCCTCAGGCCGGCGCCTTGGGCGAAACCAGTGCGTCCGGGGCTCGGACTCGGTCGGCGGTTGACCTGACGCCGACTCGCGATCGGGCGGGGCGATGGTCCTCGCAGTGGGCGGTGCTGTCGGCGGCAGGTGTCGAGTCTCGGCGACCACCGGCCCACGGGGGCGAGACGCACCGGCCGACACGGCCGTCCCATCGCCGTCGGCGGGGGGCGACGACTGGGGCATGACTGCCTGCTCGGTCTGCGGTGACGTTGCCTTCCTGTGCTTTTTCCCGAAACCGAACATAGTAGAGATGCCTGTTAGGGATGGTCGGCGCAGGACAGGCGCGTGATCTGCCGGCGCTTCGATCGGGGCTGATTCAACGCCGCGCCGACGCCCTCTCAATCCTATCAGATCGCGGCGGTCGTCGTCCGCTGGTGCCCGGGTTTACCAAACCGTCATCTTTCGGGAACTACCAACGCCCCTCGTCTGCCCCAACGTTCGCGTAGCCCAATAAGGTTCTGCTTTCCGTCTGCACTTGATCGGAGTCTCCATGCGACGAATCCTCTTCGGCCTGCTCCTTTTCCTGCCTGCACTTGCTGCGCTCGCAGACCAAGCCGTTCACGAGCGTACACTTGACAACGGCCTCAAGGTCTTGGTCAAGCCGGATCGGCGAGCGCCCATCCTGACCTCCCAGGTCTGGTACAAGGTGGGGTCGAGCTACGAATACGGCGGGGTCACGGGGGTGTCCCATGTGCTCGAGCACATGATGTTCAAGGGCACTGAGCGGCTTGCCCCCGGCGAGTTCTCGCGCATCATCGCAGAGAACGGGGGAGAGGAAAATGCCTTCACCGGGCGTGACTACACCGCGTACTACCAGAATCTCGCCAACGACCGGTTGGCGATCGCCTTCGAGCTTGAGGCCGACCGGATGCGCAAGCTCTCACTGGCTCAAGAAGACTTCGCCAAGGAGCTGGAGGTCGTGAAGGAGGAGCGCCGGACCCGTACCGATGACGATCCCCAGTCGCTGACCTTCGAGCGCTTCAATGCCGCGGCCTATGATGCGTCCCCCTACCGCAACCCAGTCATCGGCTGGGCAGGTGACCTCGATCAGCTCACGATCGGGGACCTCCGTGAGTGGTATCGGCTCTGGTACGCGCCGAACAACGCGACCCTCGTGGTTGCGGGCGACGTCGACCCCGAGCAGGTCTTTGCCCTCGCCGAGGAGCACTTCGGACCGCTCGAGCCGGAGCGGATCAGCCCTCCGAAGAGCCGGCCCGAACCCGAGCAGCTTGGGGAGAAACGTCTCAGCGTGATGGCGCCCGCCCTGGAGCCGTATCTGCTGATGGGCTTCAAAGCTCCCGCAGTGATTGACGCGGCCGAGGAGTGGGAGCCCTATGCCCTGGAGGTGCTAGCCTCGGTGCTCGATGGGGGCAGCAGCGCCCGTCTGTCACGCGAGCTGGTCCGGGGCAGCCAGGTCGCGGCCTCGACCAGCGCGAGCTACAGCGCCTTCGGTCGCCTGCCCGGGATGTTCTTGCTAAGCGGGGTTCCCGCCAAGGGCCACGACGTCGGGCAGCTCGAAGCGGCACTTCGGGCGCAGATCGAACGTGTCCAGACCGACCTCGTGGACGACCAGGAGCTGGAACGCGTCCGCAACCAATTGATCGCCCAAAAGGTCTACGAGCGGGATTCCCTCTTCTACCAGGCCATGGTGCTCGGCCAGTTGGAGACCGTCGGCTTAGGCTGGGAGCTCGCCGATGTCTATGTCGACAGACTCGCCGCGGTCACACCCGAGCAGCTGCGCGCGGTCGCTCAGAAGTACCTGGTCCCAGCGAGGCTCACCGTCGGCATGCTGGATCCGCAGCCGATCGACGACACCCATACCGAACCCTCGCCTGTGGCACTGGAGATACGCGCCAATGACCCCTAATCCTTGTCCATCCGCCCTCTGGATCCTCTTTGCGCTCTTCCTGTGCTCCGGGGGCATGGCCCAGGCCGGCCCGGAGATCCAGTCGTGGCAGACTGCCAGCGGTGCCCGGGTTCTCTTTGTGGCCGCCCCGGATCTACCGATGGTCGACGTGCGCGTGGTGTTCGATGCCGGGAGCGCCCGGGACGGCGAGCGGTCGGGTCTGGCTTCTCTGACGGCCGCGATGCTGACCCAGGGCGCCGGCGACTGGAGCGCTGACGAGATCGCCGCGCGCTTCGAGAATCTCGGCGCCGAGCTCAGTGCGAGTGCAGATCGCGACACGACTGCCGTGTCGATGCGCACACTGACACGCCAGCCGGCGATGGAGATGGCCATCGAGACGCTCTCGACCCTGCTGAGCGCCCCGACCTTCAACGAAGCGGATCTCGAGCGCTTGCGTCGTAATCGCCTCATCTCGCTGCGGCAGGATGAGGAATCGCCGCGCTCTGTGGGCGAGAAAGCGCTCTACCGGAGGGTATTCGGCAGTCATCCCTACGGGTCCGACCCTTCCGGGACGGCCGAGACGGTCACTGCGATCACCCGCGACGACCTGGTCGATTTCCACCGACGGCATTTCCCGGCCGCGAACGCGGTGGTCGCCATCGTCGGCGCCCTGGACCGACCCGGGGCCGAAGAGCTCGCCGAGCGAATGACTGCCGGGCTGCCACCCGGAGGGCGCGCGGCGGCGCTCCCGGGCGTCGTGGATCTGGAGGCGCCGGTCATGGAGCGGGTCTCCTTTCCATCCAGCCAGACCACGGTGATGGCTGGTCAACCCGGCATGCGTCGCGGTGACCCGGACTACTTCGCCCTCTACGTCGGCAACCATATCCTCGGGGGCAGTGGCTTGGTCTCGCTGTTGATGGAAGAGATCCGCGAGAAGCGCGGTCTCTCGTACAGCACCTTCAGCTATTTCATGCCCTTGGCCCAACCAGGCCCCTTCCTGATGGGACTGCAGACCAAGAACGAGCAGGCCGAGGAGGCGCGAGAGATCATGCTTGCGACGCTCAGGCGGTTCATCGATGAGGGCCCGAGCGAGGCTGAGTTGGCCGCGGCCAAGAGGAACATCACCGGTGGCTTTCCGCTGCGTGTTGCGAGCAATTCCGATATCGTCGCGTACCTCGCCATGATCGGTTTCTACGGTCTGCCGCTGGATTACCTCGACCGCTTCACCGACCGGATCGAGGCGGTGACCGCCGCGCAGATCAAGGACGCCTTCGCGCGCCGGCTCGACCCGGATCGGCTGGCGACCGTGGTGGTCGGCGGGCGCGGCGTCGGGGAGCGGACCGCAGGCTTCGGTGGCGACAGTTAAGGGGACGCTCCGTATCGTCGGCGGCCGCTTCCGCGGACGCCGGCTGCCCGTACCGACCGAGCCCGGTCTGAGGCCGACCAGCGACCGCATTCGAGAGACGCTGTTTAACTGGCTGGCCCCGGTCTTGCCGGGTGCACGCTGCCTCGATGCCTTTGCCGGCAGCGGTGCGCTGGGATTCGAGGCCGCGTCACGGGGCGCGGGCCAGGTCATTCTGGTCGAATCCGCTGCCGCGGTCGTTCGTCAGCTGCAGGCCAATCTGCAACGACTGGGTGCCGAGGGGATCGAGATCGTTCATGGCGACGTCCTCCGTTGGCTCGGCGGCAACGGGCGGCCGTTCGATATCGTCTTCTTGGATCCGCCCTTCGCTCAGCATCTGTGGTCATCGGCCATCGCTCGCCTGGCGCGAGCCGATTGGGTCAAGGATGGCACCCGCGTCTATCTCGAGGCTCCGCTCCGGACCGGCTTTCCAGACCTTCCGCCGGATTGGCACCTGGTGCGTGACAAGACCGCCGGTCAGGTGCGCTACGGTCTCGTGGTCGTACGCCAGCTGAGCGCGACGGGCGAGGCGATCGTGGCCGCGGCGGGCTGAACAGGGCCATTGATCGGCTCATCCCGTCTCCCGAAGCACATTTTGATTAACGGTCCTGCCAGGCCGTACCGGAAACGCTGTTGCGCTTCAGCGTTTCCCAAACAGGCCGCAGGCTGTGTTATCGTGCCGACCGCCGGAGTCCGCATCCGCCTCGCGGGGACCCGTTGCGGACGCGTCGGTCGCGGTCTGGCGGCGCGTGCGTCGCCCCTGCCAATCGCCTGCGCCATGCCTTGACTGTGTGCTGCTCGGCGCGCGGTTGACTTTATCTCTTCGAGGACAAAGGCGTGCGACGCGTGGTCTATCCGGGAACATTCGATCCCGTCACCAACGGACACACCGATCTGATCCTGCGGGCGGCGCGTCTCTACGATCGCGTGGTGGTCGCAGTCGCCGTCGACACCGCCAAGGCGCCGCTGTTTTCCGTGGCCGAGCGGGTGAGCCTGGTCCGCGATGCCCTCGGGCCCCAGGACAAGGTCGAGGTCATGCCGTTCCAGGGTCTGCTCGTGGATTTCACCCGGGGACTGGGCGTCAGCGTGATCATGCGGGGGCTGCGAGCCGTATCGGACTTCGAGTACGAGTTCCAGTTGGCGGGGATGAACCGACGCATGGCACCCGACATCGAGACGGTGTTCCTCACTCCCGCCGAGACCTACTCCTATATCTCGTCTTCGCTGGTGCGGGAGATCGCCCGGCTCGGCGGCGACGTCTCGACCTTTGTTGCGCCCGCGGTACAGGCTGCACTCAGGGACCGGTTTGGATAACATCCGCGCATCCCCATAGAAGCCCTTAGGCACAGCCAGCCAAACCCATATCAGGAGTGATCTCATGGCACTGCTCATTACCGACGAATGCATCAACTGCGATGTGTGCGAGCCCGAGTGTCCGAACGGCGCCATCTCGCAGGGCGACGAGATCTACGTGATCGACCCCGCGCTCTGCACCGAGTGTGTCGGTCACTATGAGACCTCGCAGTGCGTCGAGGTCTGCCCTGTCGACTGCATCATCAAGGACCCGGACAACGAGGAGACCGAGGAGGAGCTCCGGGCCAAGTATGAGCGCATCACCGGCGAGGCCTGAGGACGCGTCACTCGCCGGCAGCTGCAACCCCGCCCGCACGCGCTGGCGGGTCTGGATCGCTGCATCCCTCCTGGTCCTGCCGGCCGTCGCGGGCGCAGTCTGCGGCGACTCCGATGGTCGACCGCCTCGAGCCGCGATCGCATCCGCGCATCCCCTCGCCACCGCAGCCGGGTTCGCGATCCTTGAGGCCGGCGGCAATGCCTTCGACGCGGCGGTTGCGATCAGCGCGGTGCTGGGCGTGGTTGAGCCATACGGATCCGGGATTGGCGGCGGCGGTTTCTGGTTGCTCCATCGCGCGGAGGACTGCCATGAGAGCATGCTGGACGGGCGCGAGCGCGCGCCGTTGCACGCTCATCCCGGACTCTATCTCGACGCCGAGGGTCGGTTCGTGCCCGAGCTGGCGCTTGCCGGGCCCCTGTCGGCCGGTATTCCCGGGACGCCCGCTGCCCTCGTTCGTCTCGCCGCAGACTATGGACGTCTGCCGCTGCCCCGGGTCCTGGCGCCTGCGATCGGACATGCGCGCGATGGCTTCGAGGTCAACGAGACCTACCGCCGCCTTGCCGCCTGGCGCCTGCCGGCCCTGCGCGGCGCAGCCGCCCAGTTCCTGGTCGACGGCGAGGTGCCGCCCCAGGGCCATCGGCTGGTCCAGCCGGACCTCGCCGAGACCCTCGAGCGGATCGCCCGTTACGGCCACGCCGGCTTTTACGGGGGCCTCACGGCCGATCGACTCGTGTCCGGCGTGCGTGCGGCCGGCGGTATCTGGACCCACGAGGACCTCATCCGATATCAAGCCGTCGAGCGCGCGCCGATCGTCGGGGAGTACCGCGGCTGGCGTCTTGTCAGCGCAGCACCGCCCTCCTCCGGCGGCGTGCTGCTGGTCCAGATGCTGAACATGCTCTCTGCGCTCGAGGTGCAGTCCATGTCCGGAAGTCAGCGGATCCATGCGCTCACTGAGGTCATGCGCCGGGCGTATCGAGACCGCGCGCGGTATCTCGGCGATCCCGATCAGGTGGCAATGCCGATCGGGCGCCTTACGCACCCCTATTATGCTGCGGGCCTGATCCGCGACTTCGACCCAGAGCGCGCCACGCCGAGTCAGGCGGCCGCGCCGGGGACCGAGGACGCCGTCGCCGAAGGCCGTGCCACCACCCATTTCTCTGTCCTCGACCGCGAGGGGAACCGGGTCGCCGCGACCCTCAGCATCAACTACCCTTTCGGTTCCGGCTTTGTCGCACCAGGGACGGGCGTCCTGCTCAACGACGAGATGGATGACTTTTCCGCCCAACCCGGGGTCGCGAATGCCTACGGCCTGATCGGTGGCGAGGCCAACGCGATCGCCCCGGGCAAACGCATGCTCTCGAGTATGTCGCCGACCTTCCTGGAGTCCCCCGACGGCGTGGCCGTGCTCGGAACACCGGGGGGTAGTCGTATCATTACCATGGTCCTGCAGGGGGTCTTGGCGGTCGTCGACGGCGTCCCGCTGGAGGAGTGGATCGCCCGGCCACGGGTTCACCACCAGTATCTGCCGGACCGTCTCGAGCTCGAGAACGGAGCGTTGAGTGAATCGGAGCAACGTGATCTGGCCGCGAAGGGGCATCGGCTCGCGCCGCTGGAGCGCCCGATCGGGGACCTCCAGGCGATCTTCTGGGACCGCGCCGGCGATCAGGTTCGGGCGGCCAGTGATCCGCGGGGGTCAGGCCACGCCGAGGTCCGATAAAACCGCCGGTTCCGCAGCCCGACTTCGAATTGATTTCCGCCGCGCCGCCCGGACTATGGCCCAACCGGTGGGCTTTCATTATCCACGATCCACACAGCCATCCCAGGAGCAGGCATCAACATGCGATTCAATACGCTCGTGACCGCCGCGGTCACCATGATCACAGTCGGCCTTCTCTCGATGCCAGCCGATGTCGAGGCGAAACGCTTCGGAGGCGGCATGAGCCTCGGCAAGCAGTCAAGTGGCATGCAGCGCCAGGCAAGGCCGCCCGCCCAGGCTCAGCGGCCGACGCAGGCCAAGGGCCAGGCGCAGACGGCGCCCGGGCAGCGTCCAGCTGCAGCCGCAAGCGGTGCAAGCCGCTGGCTCGGCCCCTTGGCCGGTCTCGCGGCCGGAGGGTTGTTGGCGTCGCTATTATTCGGCGACGCCTTCGAAGGCCTTCAGGTCATGGACTTCCTCCTGATCGCCCTGCTCGCTGTCGGGGGCTTCGTGCTCTTTAGGATGTGGCGACGTCAGCAGGCGGCACCCGCTGCGGCGCCGGCCGCTGCCGGCGGCGTCTTTCCGCGGCAGGCCTACGGGCGACCGGAGTCCGCACACCCTGCCGAGCGGCCCGATAGCAGCCTCCTGCACCCCGGCATGGGTGACCAGGCGGGCGCATCGGCTGGCGACGCCGATGCGCCGACCTGGTTCGACGATGCCGGGTTCCTGGAGGGTGCCAAGACCCACTTCATCCGTCTCCAGGCGGCCTGGGACCAGTCCGATTTCCGGGATATCCGCGACTACACCACACCACAGCTGTTCGCCGAGCTGCAGCGTGAGCGTCAACGCACCGAGGGGAGCCAGTACACGGAGGTGGTGCGTCTCAACGCCGAGTTGGTCGGGGTCCGGCGCGAGGGCGACCTGGTCGTGGCGAGCGTCCTCTTCTCCGGTCTGATCCGGGAGGACGAGAAGGGCGTGGCCGAGGCGTTTCGTGAGATCTGGCACGTCCAGCACGACTGGGACGCTGCCGCGGGCGATTGGCATATCGCCGGGATCCAGCAACTCGAAGATGTCTGAGACGAGTCGCCGGTCGCAGGCTGTCTTGCGCCGCGCCCTGGACAGGGCACGATGGATTGCGCCGACCGACCACAGAACGCAGCAGCAGGGCCTGGAGGTTGCCCTCCGTGTCGCTGAAGACCGCAACCGCGATGCCGGCGGGGCCGGCCGGCCGCGGTCACCGCCAGGTCGATCGACACCGAACGGCCCCACTGCTGTGTACAGAATCCGCCGCACTGACTCACGCGCGGCTGGCTAAACGATCCTCTTGGGCCTTGCCGTGACTCGAGGGGGGTTCTATCCTGTCGCGCGCGCGGCGCGATTTGTTTACACCCGTTCATGTGGATTTTGCGGTTCGCGAGGGACGCTTGTGGTGCCCGACAGACGTGCGTCGCGTCGGAACATGCTTCGGTGACGGGTATGAATGCCGGTCCAAGGCCGGGACCGACCCCTTGTCTGGACGAGGGTCTTCGTCAGGGATGTCAACCAGGATACGTTAACCCATCCCCGGCTCCGCACGCCCGGCCCCGGGCGGCGAACCCTGTCTTTAAACTGCTTTGGACCTTAACGGACACATGCCCATGCTCGCGGCGGAACCCCTTGTCGAGCTGCTCCTGACGCTCGGCCTCGTCCTCTTGGCGATCTCTTCGCTCAATCTTGTCGGGTTGACGCTTGGGCGCATCCTGATGCCGTCCCGGCGCCTGATCACGATGCCACCCGAGGACGCCCCCCTGCCGACCGTGTTGGTTCAGCTTCCGCTGTTCAACGAGGGTGAGCTCGTGGAGCGTGTCCTCGATGCCGTCATGGCGCTGGATTGGCCGAAGGACCGGCTGCAGATCCAGGTGCTCGACGACAGCAACGACGGGTTTTCGCGCAGCCTGAGTCAGCGCGCCGTTGCCGGGCGGCGCCAAGAAGGGGTCCAGATCGAGCTCCTGCATCGCATCAAGCGCACCGCCTTCAAGGCCGGCGCGCTGGCGGCGGGGCTCGAGCGTTCGGATGCCGCCTTCGTGGCCGTCTTCGATGCAGACTTCATGCCCCCGCCCGAGTTCCTGAAGAGGACCGTGGGCGCCTTGATCGTGCAGCCTGAGCTGGCCTATGTCCAGGCGCGCTGGGCGCACATCAATCGCGACGACAGTCTGCTTACACGCGCCCAGGCCCGGTTGCTCGACTCCCACTTCCGCGTCGAGCAGGAGGCGCGCTGGCGCCTGGGTCTGCCGGTTCCGTTCAACGGCACCTGCGGAGTCTGGCGGCGCGCCGCGATCGAGGATGCCGGCGGGTGGCAGGGCGACACGCTCACGGAGGACCTCGACCTGAGCCTGCGTGCCCGGCTGCGCGGTTGGCGCTCGGCCTACCTCAACGACCTCCCGGTCCCCGGCGTGCTGCCCGTCTCCACGCGGGCCTGGCGCACGCAACAGTTCCGTTGGACCAAAGGATTCGTCCAATGCTTCGTCAAGCTGACGCCGGCGATCTGGGCGAGCACCGCACTCCCGCGCTGGCAGAAGGTGATGATCAGCCTCCAGATCGCCCAGCCCCTCGCATTCCTCGTCGGTGCGAGCTGCCTGGTCCTGGGACTGCCATTCATCGCGGGTGCCGCGGTCGCCGGTGAGACGATGGGCCGGGCCGCCATGATGACATCCATGCTCGGTTTCGCCGCACCGATCAGCTTTCTGACCCTGGCGGGCGCCGGTTCCGGGTTCCGGGTGACGGCCAAGGAGGTCCTCGGGGCCCTCTTTCTCACCACTGGGCTCCTGCTCTCCAATGCGCGGGCCGGATTGGAGGCCCTTGTTGGACACCGGAGTGAGTTCGTGCGTACACCGAAGGCCTCGGTGGCCGTCACCCCGCGGGCGTTCCGCTGGCCGAACGGGCTCTTAGAGCTGAGCGCGGGCTCGGGGCTTCTGGGCTTCGCGCTGCTCGAGCAGCCCTTCTCCGTCTTCTACCTGGTCATGGTCATCGGCGGCCTGCTGGGCGTGGGGACCCTGCAGTTCCTGGATGGGCGCGTTCTGTCGAAGCAAACGGGCGCGGGGCCCTAGGAGGCTGGCGTGGACGCGAGCATCGGGTCTCGCGGGAGGCCAGTATCGACCCAAGCTGCAACGGTGAGTCTTGACTGGGATGGGCCGGACCCCTGTCTGGGCCGGCCCATCATCGAAGGAGGGACCGACCGCCGGGCTCCGAGTCGGGAAGCCCCTGGTGAAGCCTCCCGACCCGTGCTCGTCAACCGGCAAGCGCCTGCGGCGGGAGCGACTCCAGGTGCCAGATGTCCCTGTTGTACTCGGTGATGGTGCGGTCCGATGAAAAATGGCCGCTATGAGCGCTGTTGAGGATGCTCATGCGTAACCAGCGGTCGCGGTCCCGATAGGCCGCCGCGGCCCGCTCTTGTGCCTCCATGTAGCTGCGAAAATCTGCTGCGGTCATCCAAGGGTCGTGGGCGTTGCGGATGGAGAGGATGATCTGGTCGAAGATGCCTGGCTCGAACTGATTGAAGTGGCCGGATTCAAGCAAGCTCATCACCTCGAGAAGCGCCGAGTCGCCGGCAATGATGCCGTTGGGGTCATAGTGGGTGCGGCGGGCCTCGACCCCGGCGGCGGTCAAGCCGAAGAGGAAGAAGTTGTCGTCGCCCACCTGCTCGCGGATCTCGATGTTCGCGCCGTCCAGGGTTCCGATGGTGATTGCACCGTTCATCATGAACTTCATGTTGCCGGTGCCCGAGGCCTCCTTGCCGGCGGTTGAGATCTGCTCGGAGAGGTCCGTCCCCGGGGCGATCACCTCCATCAGTGAAACGCGATAGTCAGGTATGAAGGCAACCCGAAGGAGGCCTTCCGTCTCGGGATCGCCGTTGACCACCCGCGCGACGTTGTTGACCAGCTTGACGATCTGCTTGGCCATCAGATATCCGGGGGCGGCCTTGCCGCCGATCAGCACGCAGCGTGGTGTCCACTCCTGAGTGTCGCCCCGTTTGATCCGGTTGTAGAGATGGATGATGTGCAGGACGTTGAGCAGCTGGCGCTTGTATTCGTGGATGCGTTTGACCTGGACGTCGAAGAGCGCATCGATGGGGAAATCGACCCGACAGACCTGCGCGACCGTCTCCGCCAGACACCGTTTGTTCTGCTGTTTGATCTCATGCCAGCGTTCCCGGAAATCGGCATCCTCGGCAAAGGACGCGAGACGCTCGAGCTGGCTGAGCTCACGCACCCATTCCGTGCCGATGGTCTCGTCGAGCAGCTCGCGCAGACCGGGGTTGCACATGGCCAACCACCGACGGGGGGTGACGCCGTTGGTCTTATTGTTGAACTTTTGTGGCCAGAGCTCGTAGAAATCGCGGAACAGGCCCTCGACCAGGAGCTGGGAGTGCAGGCCCGCGACCCCGTTGACCGAAAAGCTGCCGACGATCGCCAGATAGGCCATCCTCACCTGGGGCTCGTGGCCTTCCTCGATCAGCGACATGCGCCGTTGCCGGTCGTTGTCGCCGGGCCAGCGGGTCGCGACCTGAGCGAGAAAACGGGCATTGATCTCGTAGATGACCTGAAGGACCCTGGGCAGCAGCTGCTGGAAAAGCCGCACGGGCCAGCGCTCGAGTGCCTCGGGTAGCAAAGTATGGTTGGTGTAGGCCATGGTCTTGGAGGTGATGGCCCAGGCATCATTCCACTCCAGGTGGTGATCGTCGACCAACTGTCGCATCAACTCGGCGACGGAGACGGCGGGGTGGGTGTCGTTGAGCTGGAAGCAGTTCCGCTCGGCGAAGGTGGTGAAGTCGCGGCCGTGCAGGCGGATCCAATCCCGGAGCACGTCTTTGATGCTGGCGCTGGCGAGAAAGAACTGCTGCCGCAGCCGCAGCTCTTTGCCGTTTTCGCTCGCATCGTTTGGATAGAGCACCATTGTGATGTGCTCTGCCGCGTTTTTCTGCTCGACCGATTCAGGGTAGCTCCCGGCGTTGAACTCGCCGAGGTCGAACTCGTCGGTCGCGGCGGCCTTCCAGAGCCGCAGCGTATTGACGGTATCGTTGCGATAGCCGGGAATGGGGATGTCGTAGGGCACCGCGAGCACGTCATGGGTGTCGACCCAGCGCACGACCTCGCGCCCGTCCTGGCTCTTGTGGGTCTCGGTACGACCGCCGAAGGGGATCCGTTGCGTGAACTCGGGTCGCTCCAGCTCCCACGGGTTGCCGTCGCGCAGCCAGTGGTCCGGCTCCTCGATCTGCTCACCATTCTCGATCACCTGACGGAACATGCCGTACTCGTAGTGCAGTCCGTAACCCCGGACCGGGAGTTGAAGTGTTGCGCAGGAGTCCAGAAAACAGGCCGCCAGTCGGCCCAGGCCGCCATTGCCCAGTCCCGCGTCGGGCTCGTTCCCGGCGATTTCCTCCAGTGCGACGCCCAGATCGTAGAGCCCCTGCGTGGCGGCGTCCCTGACCCCGAGATTGAGCATCGCGTTGGAGAGTGTGCGCCCCATCAGGAACTCCAGTGACAGGTAATAGGTGCGCTTGCAGTGGGCCTCGTCATAGGCGTAGCGGGTGCGTTTCCAGCGCTCCATGAGGCGATCGCGCAGCGCGATCGCGAGGGCCTTGTAGGGATAGTAGGCGGACTTGCAGTCGCGATCCCGGCCCAGCGTAAAGGCGTAATAGTGCTTGAAATCTCGCGCCAGACCCTCCGCGGTCATCGGCAGCGGCGGAAGGTCGAAGCATTGCTCGTTCGGGCGGTTGCGGATGAGGTTGTTGAAGGGTGACATGGCTCCGTTTGGTCCTTGATCGATGGAGGTTGCACGTGGGTGTCGGGCGTGGTCGCGCAATGGGCGACGACCAACGGCAGCTTGGTTGAGAGGAATCGGGTGATCGGGCGAGGCCTCCTCGGGGGCCCTTTGAATATGTTAGCAACTCTTCGGCCAACCGATCGGGACCCCGTCGGCCCGGCCGGGAGGGCGGACTGAGTCAGCTTGAATCAGCCCAGTCGCCAGACCGCGAACGGTGATTGTCAACAGGCTCCTAGGGCGACAGCATGGTCACGCGCCAGCCGAAGCCGACATAGGTGAGTCTGAGCGCGACCGGCTGTGTATCCTCCTCTCCGATCCGCACCCGGAAGTCCCACGGCCCCCTAAAGAACGCGTATGAGACCGCCGGGACGAACCCCTGCCCCGGAACCGCTTGCACCAGCAGTCGTTCCCTGACCCAGTCCAGGGTGACCAGCTCATCCAGCATTGTCGTCCCGTGGCGCCGCAGACCACGTTCCAACCATGTAATGAAGGGGTCGGAGAGATCGTCGATTGCGCTGGATTGCTCTTTGTTCAATGCGCGCGCGATCTCGGTGCGAATGGCATCGACATCGACCAGCGCCACGATCGCCGCTTGGTCATTCTCGATGACCGCTTGGTTGAGGCACCAGAGCGTGACATAAGGCCACAGACCATAGACCACCGTCACGATGAGCAGCACCACTAGCGACCTGCCGGGTAGCCGCCGCGGCCAGCGGCCTGCGAGCAGTTGGCCCGGGCCGGGCGGAAGCGGGAGTCGCGAGGCCAAGCTCATCCGGCCGGTGTACTCATGATGTGCCCGATTGTGCCTGCTCGATGGCCTCGTTGACCTGCAGCCAGGTGCCCTCGGTCGCTTCCAGCTCGGCGCTGACCTCCCGTTGCTCCTCGAGGAGCGCGAACAGCCGGGCCTTCGCATCGGTCCCGTAGAGACCCGGGTCGTTGAGCGCCTGCTCGATGGCGGCGCGCCGGGCAGCCAGCGCCTCGAGTCGCCGCTCAAGCGCCTTCTCCTGCTGGCGCAACGGCTGCAGCATTTGGCGTGCCTGCGCTGCCTGACGGCGCAGTTGCCGGCGGTCGTTGGATCCGGGCTCGCAGGACGTCGGACGCTGCATGTTGCGCGTGGTTTCTGGGTCGCGACTCGCCTGCCTCCCGGCGAGCCAGGCGGGGTAGTCGTCCAGGTCACCGTCGAACGGGCTGAC
>Ga0316576_10000164_pt1 | contig 26995 bp, 25 predicted proteins | sample S0NA_FD_203075 | JGI IMG/M metagenome (GOLD analysis project Ga0316576, IMG submission 203075) | Rhizosphere microbial communities from salt marsh grasses in Alabama, United States - S0-2_050615r3r5 | ecosystem: Host-associated > Plants > Roots > Rhizosphere | place: USA: Alabama | collected...
CAACGGCGCCGGCGGAACCGAGGAGGCGCCGGGGACGGGGACCGGCGAGGGCGACGGCACGGGGACCGGCACCGGCACCGGAACGGGCTCGAGCCCGGAGGGCGACGGCAGCGGGGACGGCAGCGGGGACGGCAGCGGCGACGGCAGCGGGACCAACACGGGGAGCAGCGGGGGAGGGGGAGGCGGCGGGAAATGAGCTTCTAGGGCTCACCGGCCCGCGCGCGGCATGGCGCGTCTCCACGATGGTCCACCCCATACTACGCCCAGGAGCGCAGATAGTTCTGGTCTACTCGGTGATCGCGTCGTGGATGTAGGTGTTGTTGGGGCGGGGCGGTCTTGCCTTCTTGGGTGTGTTCCGCTGGTTGACGATGCGGTCCCACCAGATCGTGCCGCCCAGGTCCCCGACGATCTTCGCGCCGAAGTTGGTCTCCAGGTTCAGCCCCGGAATGCAGCGGTGCAGGTTCGAGGCGGTCTCCATCAGCAGCGAGCTCTTCCAGATGTCGCGGAAGCGCTTGGGATCGTTGGCCACCCGGTTGCGGATCCGGTTCTGCAGGTAGTCCTTGAGCAGCTCATAGCCCACCAGACCGACGTAGTTGGCGGCGAACAGGCCGAGCCCGCTCGCCCCCAGCGAGCCGGTGACGGTGCGCAGGGTCGCCGCCTGGGCGAAGCCGAAGAAGCCGAAGGTGCTCGACATGGCCACGTCGGTGGAGAGCTGGCGCGCGTTGAAGGGGTCGACCTTGAGCGCCATGGGCGTCGAGTGGACCAGCAGGCTGCGCGCGCCGCAGGCCAGGGCGCCTCCCGAGGCGGTGCCCACCACGCCGGCCGCCGTCTCGCCGAGGACCGGGGCCAGACAGCTCGAGACCCCCGCGCTGAGCGCCGGCGCGACGTAGAACACCGTGCCGAACATGGCCACCGTGCCCAGCCCGATCCCGATAGCCTTGGCCGGGTGCTTCTTGGCCCAGCGGCCGGCCTGACGCGCCGCGGCCACCGTGCCCTTGAAGACCTTGCCCGCCCGCTCCCGGGTCCGGCTCAGCCCTTGGCCGAGCCGGTCGATCCGGGTGCCGGCGCTCTGTCGCAGGTGCTTCGCCGTGTCGCAGACGCCCTGGCAGCGGCGGAGCAGACCCTGCCCCAAGCCGCGCAGCCCGTGCGCGGGTGGCGCCTGGCGGCGCACCTCGGGCCGGCCGAAGCGAAACCCGTGGCTCGGCTGGGGCGCCAGTACGAGCAGTCCGAGCAGGGTCAGGGCGAGGCGAGCAGAGCGCATTGGCGCTGCAAGAATCCAGGATTCATGCCAAAGAGGCGTGACACGTAACCTGTTGGAATCAGGTGCAGCAATGGCGCAAGAACCTCCCGAACGCGGACCAGAAATCGGCCGAGGTGGCTAGCACGCTGGGTCTTTTGCGATCCTAGCCACCGAAGGCCGGCAGGATGATCTCGACGCGATCCCCCGCCCGGAGCACTCGCGCGGCGTATTCCCTGGCCGGGAGATAGACGCCGTTCACCTCGACCAGCACGTGACGCGCGGGCTCGCGCTCGCGCTCGAGGAGCTGGGCCACGGTCAGCCCCACCGGGATCTCACGGGGCAGCCCGTTGATGACAACGGTCAGCATCGCTGGCAGGATACCACGGTCCCAAAAGTGGGCGGGTGGGGGGAAGAACCGGAGGCGAAGGAAGACCGTGAACGCGTTCCAACCCGTGCATCCCATGCTGCTCCCGCGCTTCGAGCTCGAGGCCCCGCCCACGCTGGCCGAGGCCTGCGAGCTCCTGGCCCAGGCCGGCTCCGAGGCCCGCCTGCTCGCCGGGGGCACCGATCTGTTGCTCAAGATGAAACGCGGCGAGCTGAGGCCGCGGCTGCTGATCGCCCTCTCGCGCCTCGCCGAGCTGAGGCGCGTGCAGGTCAGCGACCTCGGCCTCGGCGTCGGCCCCCTGTGCACCATGTCCCAGCTCGAGGGCAACGTGCTCCTCGCGCCGGAGACGGCCTGGGCCGGCCTCGCCGAGGGGGCCGGCTCGGTGGGGGGACCGACGATCCGCAACCGGGCGACGGTGGGCGGCAACCTGGTCAACGCCCGACCCTGCGCCGACTCGGTGCCGCCGATGATCACGCTTGATGCCCAGCTGCAGCTGGAGAGCCGAGACGGCGGCCAGCGCATCGTCCCGCTCGACGGCTTCATCACCGGCCCGGGCGAGACCCGGCTGCGCTCGGACGAGCTGCTCACCGCCATCGTCCTGCCCTCGCCCAGGGGGCCGGCGGGCTCGGCCTACCTCAAGATTACCCGCCGCGCGGCGATGGAGGTCACGCTGGTTGGCTGCGCGGCCAGCGTGACGCTCGACGAGGCGGGCCAGGTGGTGCAGCAGGCGCGTCTGGTGCTCACGTCGGTCGCGCCGGTGCCGCTGCGCGTCCCCGCGGCCGAGAAGGTGCTGGCCGGGGTCGCCCTGGACGCGGCCGAGGCGGCGATCCGCGAGGCCGGGGAGACCGCCCGTGGGATCGCCAGGCCCATCGACGACCACAGGGCGCCGGCCGACTACCGTAGCGAGATGGTCGCGGTCACCGTGCGCCGCGCGCTGCGGACGGCCCTCTCGCGCGCCCGGGGCAAGGAGGGCGCGCGATGAGCAAGCGGCTGATGGAGATCACGGTCAACGGGACGCGCCACGAGCTGGCGCTGGAGCCCCGGCGCACCCTGCTCGAGCTGCTGCGCGAGGACCTCGGGCTGACCGGGACGAAGCACGGCTGCGGCGAGGGGGACTGCGGCGCCTGCGTTGTCCTGCTCGACGGAGAGCCGGTCAACTCCTGCCTGGTTCTGGCCCTCGAGGCGGCGGGGCGCGAGGTGCTGACCGTCGAGGGGCTATCCGACGGCAACCGGCTGCACCCGATACAGCAGGCCTTCGTCGACGTGGGCGCCGTGCAGTGCGGTTACTGCACCCCGGGCATGGTGCTCACCGCCCGGGCCCTGCTCGCCAGGAACCCGCGGCCCACCGAGGCCGACGTACGGCGGGCGATCAGCGGAAACCTCTGCCGCTGCACCGGCTACCAGAAGATCGTCGAGGCGATCCTCGACGCATCCCGGCGCATGGGCGAGGGCGCCGCCGAAGGAGGCGCGGAGCGATGAGCGAGAAACGAAGCTTTGCCGTGGTCGGCGGCCGGCACCCCCGCGTGGACTCCCTGGACAAGGTCACCGGGCGCGCGCTCTACGCCGAGGATCTGCGGCGGCCGGGCATGCTGCACGGCGCGCTGCTGCAGAGCCCCCTGCCCCACGCCCGCATCCTGAGCATCGACACCACCCGGGCCGAGCGGCTGCCCGGGGTCAAGGCGGTGCTCACGGCCCGGAACAGCCCGGCGACGCTCTTCGGCGTCAGCCCGGCGCGCTACGACGAGCAGGTCCTCGCCGGCGAGAAGGTGCGCTACATCGGCGACGAGGTCGCCGCCGTGGCGGCGGTGGACCGGGAGACGGCGCTCGAGGCGCTGGCGCTGATCAAGGTGGACTACGAGCCCCTGGAGCCGGTCCTCGACGGCCGCACCGCCGCCGAGCCCGGGCGGCCCCAGGTCCACGAGCTCTACCCCCAGAACATCGCCGCGCGGGTCGAGCAGCACTTCGGCGACGTCGACGAGGCGCGGGGCAAGGCGCACCTGATCCGCCGGGGCACGCTGTCCAGCAAGGTGCAGAACGGCGCCTTCCTCGAGCCCCAGTGCGCCCTGGCCGAGGTCGACCTGACCGGCCGCCTGACGCTCTGGTCCTCGACCCAGGCGCCGCACTACGTCCAGCGCACCGTGGCCATGGTGATGGACATGCCCGAGCACCGCGTGCGCGTGGTGATGCCGCGCGTCGGCGGGGGCTTCGGGCCCAAGGCGGCGGCCTCCTCGATGGAGCTCGCCACCTGCCTGCTCGCACGGGAGACCGGCCGTCCGGTGAAGACGGTGTTCACCCGGGAGCAGGTCTTCCTCCACGGCCGGGCCCGACACCAGTTCTTCCACGAGATGGAGGTCGGCGTCGACAGCGAGGGTCGGCTGCTGTTCCTCGACCACAAGGCGCTGCTCGACGGCGGGGCCTACGCGAGCTTCGGCATCGCCACGGTCTACTACGCCGGCAGCCTTCTCGGCGCGCCCTACCGTCTGCCCAACATGCGCTACAGCGGCACGCGGGTGGTGACCAACAAGCCGGCCTGCGGCGCCCAGCGCGGGCACGGCGGTGTCATCGCCCGGGCCCTGTTCGAGCTCCAGCTCGAGCTCATCGCCGAGGAGCTGGGCCTCGACCCGGTGGAGCTCAGGCTGCGCAACGTGATGGCGGCGGGCGAGACCACCTGCAACGAGCTGAACATGTCCAGCCTGGGCATGCGCGAGAGCCTGGAGGCGGTGCGGGATCGCTCGGGATGGGCCGAGAAGCGCCAGCGCTCGTCGGGCGACGCCGTGGACGCGGCGCCAACAACAAAGACAGGCATCGGCGTGGCCAGCGGCTTCTTCGTCTCCGGCGCGGGCTACCCGATCTACCGCTCGCGCACCCCGCACTGCACGGTGGAGATCAAGGTCGACGAGGGGGGCGGTGGCGTCGAGGTGCGCAGCGGCGCGGCGGAGATCGGCCAGGGCTGCGAGACAATGATGGCCACCATCGCGGCCGAGGTGCTCGGCATCCCCGTGGAGCACGTGCGCGTGCGCTCGGGGGACACCGATCTCACCGTGGACCTCGGCGCCTACTCGAGCCGGACCACGCTGATGACCGGCCAGGCCGCGAAGCAGGCCGCCGAGGAGGTGCGCCGTCAGGTGCTCGAGGTGGTGGCGGAGAAGATGGGCGTCGCCCTGGAGGATCTGTCCATCGAGGGCGGGCTGGTCAAGGTCCGGGGCGAGGCCGGCGACGTCGACGCGATCCGCACCGAGTACATCAAGGAGCACCGGGGCTGGCTCCACACGCCGGACGCGCCCGAGCTGACCTTCACCGAGGCCTCGCGCCTCGCCTTCGTCGAGCGCGGGACCATCGTCGGCCTCGGGCAGTACCGGCCGCCGCCGCTGGGCGGGAGCTTCAAGGGCGCCGCGGTGGGCACCTCGCCGGCCTACGGCTGCTCGGCGCAGGTCGCCGAGGTGACCGTGGACACCGAGACCGGGCAGGTCCGGGTGGAGCGGATCACCGCGGCCCACGACTGCGGCCGGGCGATCAACCGGACCCAGGTGGAGGGGCAGATGCACGGCTGCGTCTCCATGGGGCTGGGCGAGGCGCTGATGGAGGAGGTGGTCTACGGGCCGGACGGCCGGGTGCTCAACCCGTCCATGGCGGACTACCGCGTGCCCACGGCGCTGGACATGCCCTCCATCGAGGCGGTGGTGGTGGAGAGCAACGAGCCCAACGGCCCCTTCGGCGCCAAGGAGGTCGGCGAGGGCGGGATCATGCCCACCATCCCCGCCATCCTCTGCGCGATCCACGACGCCACCGGGGTGGTCATCGACGAGCTGCCCGCGGCCCCCGAGCGGATCCTCGCCGGGCTGCGCGCCCGGCGCTGACCGGATGCCCGTGTCAACGGTGGGGCGTGGTTCACAGCCCGACCGGGGGATGGCATGGTAGTCGGATGACACCCCAGGGGACGAGGGTCACCGTGATCGCGCTGTCGCTCGCCGCGACGGCGTTGACCCAGGCCGGCTGCGCCGCGCGGCGCACCGAGACGCAGATGAAGTTCCTGCTGGACGAGCTGACCATCGTGCGGGAGGAGCTGCAGAAGTACCCGCCGCAGATCCGCGCGCTGGAGCAGCAGGTGCGCGCCGAGCGCAGGGTGCTCCAGGCGGAGATCACGAGCCTGCGCGAGCAGCTCGTCCGGCTGGAGCGCCGCCTCGCGCAGCGGACCGACCGGGAGAGCCCGCCGACGCCCGCGGCGCCGTCGAGCGCCGTGCCGCCGGGGAGCGTTCTTCGCCTCGGCCCTGGCCACTACCGGGTCAGCCGATCGGCGTTCACCCGGGCCAGCCTGATGCGGGCGGCGCGCATCGTGCCTTCTTTCCGGAACGGTCGGCCCAACGGCTTCAAGCTCTTTGCCATCCGGCCGGGCAGCGCGCTGCGCCAGATGGGCCTGGAGAACGGTGACACCGTGCTCGGCGTGAACGGGCAGCCCCTGACCAGCCCGGACCACGCCCTGCGCCTGTACAGCTCCCTGCGCACCGCCCGCGAGCTGAAGCTGGAGTTGATGCGGCGCGGCCGTTCGCTGACCCTGCGCTACACCCTGGTGCCCTGATGGAGGAGGACGAGACCTTCGAGCCCGCGCCGGTCGAGCTGCCCATCGACGGCACCCTTGACCTGCACACCTTCCAGCCGCGGGAGGTCAAGGCGCTCGTGCCGGACTACCTCGAGGCCTGCCGCGAACGGGGCATCCTGCAGGTGCGCATCGTGCACGGCAAGGGCACCGGCGTCCTGCGCCGCACGGTCCACGCCGCGCTCGATCGCCTGGACTGGATCGAGAGCTATCACCTGGCGGGCGAGGACGGCGGCGGCTGGGGGGCGACGCTGGTCAACCTGCGCCCGCCGCGCTGAGCCGACGGTCCCGGTGGGAGGGGCCTCCCCGCTCCTGGGGCGCCGACTCCCGTGCCGCCGCGCGATCTCCTTGTGTTTCTGCCGTTCGCGGCCTGGCGCGATCCTTGCTGCTGATCGTACCGTGCTGCTCGAACGCCCCCCGACCCTGCCCTGCCTGCTCCTCTGCGCCGGCCTGGCCTGTTCCTGTGGAGCCTCCGACGACTCGAACGAGACGGTCGCCGATGCGGCGCCGGATCTCGCTGTTGCGCAGCCGGAGGTCGGTCTGGACCTCGGCCCCGTTCCGGCGCCGGACGGTGCGCCGGATCTGTCTCCGACCGGCGGCGATGGCGCGGCCGCGCCGAGCTGCAGCGGGCTCTCCCTGCCCGCCAAGCGAGACTACACGCTGACCCTGCAGCACGGCGGCCTGCAGCGTCGGGCGCTGGTGCACATCCCGCCGAGCTACGACCCCGACGAGGCGACGCCGCTCGTGTTCAACAACCACGGCTCGATGTGCACCGCGGAGCTCCAGGCGCAGATGAGCCACCTCGACGCGTACGCGGACAAGCACGGCGTGATCACGGTGACGCCCCAGGGGACCGCCATGATCCCGGGCTGGAACGTGGGCAAGTCGCCCCAGGACTACCTCTACGCCCAGGTCGACGACGTCGACTTCTTTCGGACGCTCATCGCCGAGCTCGAAAAGACCCTCTGCATCGATCCCCGACGCACGTTCTGCACCGGCTTCTCGCTCGGTGGATCGATGTGCTACCGGCTGTCCTGTGACATGTCCGATCGCATCGCGGCCATCGCCTCGGTCTCCGGCCCGGACGGCACCGTGACCTGCAACCCCAAGCGGGCGGTGCCGCTCTTGCACATCCACGGCACCGCGGACAGCTGGGCGAGCTACGCGCCGGACGCCACCGGCTACAACAAGGGCGCCGAGGCCTACGTCGCGGCCCACGCCAAGCGGTCGGGCTGCGCGCCGCAGACCACGGTGACGCTGACCCAGGGCAAGGTCACCTGCAAGTCCTACAGCTGCCCGGCGACCACCGAGGTCACCCTCTGCACCGTCACGGACGGCGGCCACACCTGGCCCGGAGGCGACGGCTGGCTCCTGGGCGGGACGGTGAACAAGGACATCAACGCCTCGGAGATGATCCTCGAGTTCTTCGACCGACACCCGATGTAGGCAAAAAAAACCACCAAGAGGCCCCGGGGCGCCGGGTGTCATAGAGACAGATCACGGACGACGCAGGCGCCTGCACGCCGTGGGGGCAGACCCGACAACACGAGAAGGTGAGGCAGGATCATGAGGATCGTCTGCGACAGCTGCGCCGCGTGCTACTCCATCGACGACGCGCGGCTCCCCGCCGGGCCGTTCAAGGTGCGCTGCAAGCGCTGCCAGCGCGCCATCGTGGTCAACCACACCGCGCCGCGCAAGCCCCCCCCGCGCTGGCACCTGGTGATCGACGGGCAGGAGGTCGGGCCGCTGACCTCGGAAGAGGTCCGGGAGGGCCTGATCAGCGGCGTGATCGACGGGAAGACCAACGCCTGGCGCGACGGGCTGCCGGGCTGGGAGCCTCTGGAGCGCCGGCCGGAGCTCGGGGACTGCCTGGAGCGTCAGACCTCCCCCGGCCTGTTCGACGGGGTCGACCCCGTGGCCGCGGGCGAGCGCAACGCGTCCCCCCGCAGCGAGACCCCGTCCCCGCTCCTCGTCGCCTCGCGCAACGAGTCGTCGGTGCTCTTCAGCATCGCCAACCTCACCGACCTCGCCCGGGGCGCTGCACCGGGCGCATCGGGCGGCGGCTCGGGCCTGATCGACATCCGCGGTCTGGCGCCCCCGCGCCGGGAGGAGTCGCCGGTGCTCGTCCCGGGCGTGGTGGTCCCGGCGCCGCCGCTGCTGGTCGCCGCCGACGAGCCCGACCGCGGGCGCTGGATGCTTCCGGCGGCCGTGGGGATCGGCGCCTCCTTGCTCGTCGCGGTGGTGGTCCTGCTGGTGGTGCTGCTCCAGGGACGACCGGCGACGGCCGTCGCGCCGCCGGCCTCCGCCCGGGCGGAGCGACCGGCCCCGGCGCCGGAGGCGCCCCCGCGCCAACCGGCCCCTTTGGCGCCCGCTTCGCCCGCCGCTTCGCCCGCCGTTTCCCCGGCGCGTGCGCCGCAGCCCACGCCGCGCACCCGTCCCCGACGTCCTCACCACCCGCGGAAGGCAGGACCACGAAAGCAGGTGACCCCTGTCGCCCCGGCCACGCGCGCGGCCGCCGCTCCGAAGCAGGAGGAGGACGAGCTGAGCCGGCTGATCCGCAAGGCCACCGAGGGGGACAGCCCCAGGGCACGGTCTCCGAGGCCCGCCGGCGAGAAAACCGCGCGCCCGGCCCCGCTCCCCGCGCTGGAGAAGCAGCACATCAACGCCGGCGTGCGGGGGGTGCGGGGACAGGTCCGCGCCTGCTTCGACCGGTTCAAGGTGCCGGGCACGGCCCGGCTGCGCCTGACCATCGAGCCCGAGGGGCGCATGGGCCGCGTCGAGGTCGGCGGGGCCTTCGCCGGCACGCCGACCGGCGCCTGCCTGGCCCAGGCCTTCATGCGCGCCCGCTTCCCCCGCTTCGGCGGGCGGCCCGTCGCGGTGGTCTACCCGGTGATCCTGCAGTAGCCCCGCCGCGCTTGCCTGGCCCGGCCCCGCTGACTACCATCGCGCTCTCCACCGAAGGAGCCGCGCAGATGAGACGAATCGGAGCGCTTGTCCTGGTCACCGGGCTCGGTCTGCTGGCCGGCGCTGCCGAGGGCAAGGGGAAGCTCGAGCCGGTGCTCGTGCTCGAGGGGTTCAAGAAGATCGAGATCCTCGAGGACGGCAAGGTCTTCGTCGCGATCCATCCCGGAGGCCGGGTGGATGTGCTCGTCGGCAAGGGCACCAGGGCCCAGGGCAGGATCCACGCCGACGGGCGCTTCATCGGCCCCCGGGGCAGGATGTCCCTGCGCCTGCTGCCCGACGGCCAGATGGAGCTGATCCGGGACAAGAGAAGCGTGCCGGTCTGGCTCCGGATCGAGCCGAGCGGACGATTGACGAGCCTCAAGCAGACCTGGCCGCCGCTCTCCATCGGGGCCGACGGCGCGCTCTCCGGGGGCAACCCGAAGAGCGCGAAGCAGACGGCGCGGATCAAGGTCCGCGGGGCGAGAAGCGCCGAGAGCCGACGGCTGGCGATGTTTGTCCTGGCGGCGCTGCTCACGCCGGTGGAGCTCTCGCCCCCGAAAGCTCCAGCGAAGAAGTAGCCGCCGCGCTCAGCGGAGCTCGCCGATCAGCCGGGCGCGCGCCGGGCGACCGCGTACGTAACCCGGCGCCACGCGGATCTCGGCGGCCATGGGCGAGCGGCCGGGTTGCAGCTGGTCCAGCTCCCGCTCGCAGAGGCGCGACCACTCGTTGTACCAGGAGAGCTCGGTGGCCTTGGTCAGGCAGGCGTCGAGGGCCTTGACCGCCTTGTCCTCGAGCTTGACCGCGTAGCCCTCGAGCTCGGTGCAGTACTGCTCGCCGAAGGCGACGAGGAACTCGCGCCGCGCGGCCGGTGAGGTGAGCTGTCGCGGGACGGGCGGCGTGGGGATCGGCGCGGTGTACAGGGCGTCGGCGAAGTGCTGGAACAGCTGCCCCACCCGCGCCGCGGCGGCGATGGCCCAGTGCGGGGAGCGCCGGGTGATCACCTCGCTGTAGAGCCCGCGGGCATCCTCGAGCTGACGTCCCTTGTCGCGCAGATACTCCAGCAGGCGGCGCTGTGAGCGCGCCCGCTGCGTCGAGAAGTTCAGCCCCTTGGGGAAGGCGACGGCGAGGAACTGCTCGAGGCGCGCCTCGGCGAGCTGGAAGCGCGCCTGGGCCACGGCGTCGCCCAGGTCGGCGGTGCGCCGCTCGCGCTCCTCCTCGGACAGCTCGCCGAGCCCGAGCCTCTTCTCGTGCCTGGCGTAGAGGGCGAGCGCCTGCTCGAAGTGGCTCAGGGCCGCGCGCACCCCCCGCGGGTCCCGGCGAACCGTGGTCACCCGGGCCCGGGTCGCCTCGCCGCAGTGCTCCCGCCGGGCCACCCGCCGGCGGTGGGCGAGCTCGCGGCGGGAGCGCTGGCGCTCGACCTTGATGCACAGGCCGTCGACGCCGGGCGCCGGGCAGGCCCGCTGCCAGAGCAGGGCGCCGATCTTGACGTGGGCCCGCACCTGGCGGTCGACGCCCCCCGCGGCGCCCCAGCGGCGCAGGTAGCCCTCGTAGTGACGCCGCGTGGCCTCGGCGTCTCCCCGGCCCTCGGGGATCTGGGCCAGGGCGAAGTGCACGGCCGCGGCGCGGGGGGCGTAGCGCGGGCGCTTGCCGTAGCTCTTGGCGAAGAGCAGCGCGTCCTCGGTGGCCTGCTCGTGCTCGCCGCGCCCCACGCGGAAGACGATGGCGTTCTGCAGCGCGTCCGGGGCCTCGGGCTCGCCCGGGAAGCGGCGCGCGAACCGCTCGTAGTAGTCGGCGGCGCGGCTGTACCAGGCCAGGGCGTGGTAGCTCTGGCCGATGAGGTAGAGCGCGCGCTGGGCCTCGGGGGCGTCGGGCCGACCACGGATCAGCGTGTCGCGGATGGCGATGGCCTGGCCGACGAGCTTGGCCGCCTCGAAGCACAGCGCCGCGTTGGACAGCATCGTCGGCCAGCGGGGATCGTCCTGGTGCTCGTTGGCGGCGCGGACGTAGAGCTCGGCGCAGTCGCGGTATCGCCTGGCCTGGCGCAGACGCTCGGCGCGCTTCCACCACAGCTCTAGGCGCAGCCTGCGCAGGGTCTTCTCGAGCTCGCCGCGACAGAGCTCGGGGGTCTTCAGGTAGCGATCGATCCAGCGCTCCATCTCGGCCTCCCGACCGAGGATCGAGAGCGCGTCCAGCTGCAGGTTCACCGCGAAGACGGCCAGGTCGTCCTTGGGGTACTGGGCGGCGACCCGGGCGAAGCCCTCCGCCGCACGCTCGTAGTGGTTGTGCTCGTAGTACGTCCTCGCCTCGCGGTAGAGGATCTTGACCCGCTCCGGCGCGTTGGGGACGTGGCGCAGGTAGGTCGCGAAGGCCTCGAGCATCCTCCGCTGGCCCGGCGGCAACGGCAGCGGGCGCCGGCTCTGGGCGTTGTGCGCGGTCGTGGCTGTCGGCGGTCGTTCCTGCTCCTGGTTGTTCTGGTTCTGGTAGGAGAGCACCGCGGCCCGCGCCGCCTCCTCGACCAGCTTGCCCCGCGGGCGCATCTTGACCACCCGGGTGTAGGCGGTGGCTGCGGCCGGCCAGTCCTCGAGCTTGTAGAGCAGCTCGGCGTGGTAGAAGGCCATCTGATAGGCTCCCTTGCTCCGGGGAAAGCGCTCCAGGAACGCGGCGTAGAGGTGGCGCGCCAGCCTGCAGGTCTCCAGGTTGCGGGTCACCTGGCACTCCCGGTGCCAGGTCGTGGCGAGCTCGCGCAGCACACCCGCCGTGGCCGCCGCGCAGCGCTTGTTGGGGTCGTCGCCCCGCGCGGCCAGCGCCTGGGCCTCCACGAGGCGCCGCGCCTCGGCGAGCTGGGCGCGCTTGTCCTTGCCCGGCAGGGTGGCGATGACGATGGCGTGCTGCCAGTCGCAGACCCGCCCGGGGTGCTGGCGGTCCAGGGCGACGAGCTGGCGGTAGAGGAGGACCGCCGCGTCGAACTTGCCCTGGTCGTGGTACAGCCGGGCGAGGCGCTCGAGCATGCCCCGGGCCTCGGCGCCGCCGATCTTGCGGAAGAAGGCCCAGGCCCGCGCCGGGGTGCCCACCTCGGCGTAGGCCTGGACGGCGTCCTTCTTCGCCTCCCGCAGCAGGCCGAGCCGCCCGCCCCGACGCTGATCGGCGTCACGGATGACCTGAACGAAGAGCTCCAGCGCCCGGCGCGGATCCTTGAGGTTGAGCCAGCACCAGCCCTGCTTGTACAGGGCGTAGACTCGCAGCGGAGAGCCGCGGAAGCGCCCGACCTGCTCGTAGAGCCGGAGCGCCTGCTCCACCTTGCCGGCGTTGAAGTAATGCTCGGCGAAGGACAGGTAGGCGTCCGGGATGTAGCGGCTCTGGGGGTGGTTGCGGATCAGGCGCTGGAAGAAGATCAGCGCCTGGTCACGCCGGCCCTCCGCCCCGAGCATGTCGGCGACGTTGAACAGCACCTCGTCCATGCGTCGGTAGCCGGCGTAGGCCGGGCGCTTGACGATGCGCAGGTAGGTCTCGAGCGCGCGCAGCATCCAGCGGCGCTCGGCCGCGGCGTGGGCCCGCTGTGTGGCCTCGAGGCGCGCGCGGTGTGCGCCGCGGGCGCGGAAGACCGGCTCGTCGAGCTCCCGGGCGCGGAACGCCTCGTCGGACTGGATCTCGCGGTAGTGCTCGGCGAGGCGGAACCAGTAGTCTGCCTTCTCCGGCTCGTCGTCGGGGGTGTTCTTCAGCAGGCGCTTGAGCACGGAGATCGCCTCGCCGCTGAGGCGGGCCGCTCGGCGGCGGAGCGCGCGGCGCAGGGCCTCCACCGAGACGCCGGGGCCGCCCTGGGCGGAGCGTGTCTCTGCGCGTCGGGCGTGTATTGATCGCAGCGGGGAGACCTGGACCTCGACCTTGCCCGGCGCCGCGGCCGCGGTGGCCGAGGAGCCGAGGAGACAGACCACGAGCGCGGGATGCCGCATGGGACCTCCTTGGGGGCTGGGGGTTGGGGAGGCCGCGGGTCGGCCGGGGCCATGATCTACTTGTAGCGGAGATGCCGGCGTCCGTTGTCACCGTGATGCAAAAGCTGATCACGGATCGAACACGCTCGTTTCACGATCTTGTCAGCGTTCGTCTTCCCCGTCGTTTGGGTCGCTTTGGGTCGAGGGCACGGGCAGGGTGGACGGGCTCGCCGGATCGATCTCCTCGGCGGGGTCCACCGGCTGGCCGGCGCCGGCGGCCGACGGTCGCCCCGCGGCGGAGCAGCGCGATTCCTAGTTCCACCCCGAGCGCATGCGGCGCTTGCAGCGCGCCAGGGAGGCGCGGTAGGCCTGCTCCTCGAATCCGGCCCCCTGAGCGACCTCGCGGATCACCTGGACCTCGGACTCCATCAGCTTGCCGTCGGCTGCGGCGACGAGGAACAGGCTGTCCAGCAGGGCGCCGAGCTCGTCCGCCGGGGTCAGCTTGAGCAGCTCGCCGGTGAGGGTCTTGAGCTCGATGCCGGACATGCTGCCGTCGAGGCTGGCGTCGACGATCACCAGCAGATCCGGCTCGGGGACCGCGCCGGCCAGCCCGCGCAGGATGTCAAGGAGCTGGTCCTTCTCCGTCGGTCGCAGCTCGTTGTCAGCGTCCGCCACACGGCCGAGCAGCCCGGCCCAGAGCACGACGCGGTACAGGTCACGGTCGGCGACGACGTCGTCGGGGGCCATCCCGGCCCTGGCGCGGGTCAGGGCGATCCTGCCGCGGAAGTACTCCAGTAGCCGCTTCTGCACGAAGCGGTCGACGGTGTCATCCCGCTGCGGCTGCCGGTGCGGCGGCCCGTCGGTCCAGAGGGACTTGAGCCGCGAGATGAAGACCTGGGCCGTGGGCAGGTTGTGGGTCATCTGGCGCAGCTCCCGCAGGAACTTCGCCTCGGGCGGTGTCAGCCTGTCGTCGGCGGCGAGCAGTCCCTCCACCGCGGCGACCAGGGTGCGTTGCTCCTCCGTGCCCGAGAGCAGCTTCAGCTGCTCCTCGATGAGCGAGTGCGCCTCGTCCCGGGAGATCGGCTGCTCGAGCAGGGGGCGGAGCGACTGGTACTCCTCGGCGGAGACCCGCAGACGCTGCAGGTAGTAGGACAGTGTCCTGATCTCGGAGGGGCTCAGACGCTCATCCGCCCAGGCGGCGGCGATGAGGATCTTGAGAAAGGCGATGTGGCGCTCCATGGGCGCATTTTACCCCATGCCGGGTCGCGAGCCGCCCGCGAAATGCGGTCAGCTGGCCGGGCGAGTCTCCCGGCGGATCTCGGCGATCACCGCGCGCATGTCGGGGCTGTCCTCGACGACCAGGACCCGGGGCTTGTCCGACCCGGCCGCCTCTGGCTCATCCTCGCTCGCGCCGAGCCCCACCTCGCCGGCGAGGGCGTGGGCCGCGTGCTGCGACTCTTCGGCCAGCCGCTGCCGCTCGGCCTCCCCGTTTTCCTGACGGGTCCGGATCCGGCTCGGGTCCTTGATGTGTCCCTTGCCCAGCGGGAGGCTCACCATGAAGGTGGAGCCGAAGCCGACGTCGCTCTCCACGGTGACGGAGCCGCCCATCGCCTGCGCCAGCTCCCGGGCCAGGGCCAGGCCGATGCCCGTGCCCTGGTAGCGTCGCCTCGAGGAGTCGTCTGCCTGCTGGAAGCGGTCGAAGATCCGCTGGAGCTGGTCGCCGGGGATGCCGATGCCGCTGTCCTTGACCGCCACCCGCGCCTGTCCGTCCGCGACGTCGACCTTGACCAGCACGGCGCCGCCGGGCTCGGTGAACTTGCAGGCGTTGGAGATCAGGTTGCACATCACCGTGTCCAGCTTCTCGGGGTCGAAGTAGACCTGGGGCAGCTCCTCGCCCGCGCGGAGCTCGAGCCGCAGCTCCCGGGCCGCCGCGAAGGCCTGGAAGCCGTCGACGATGGGCTGAACGAACGCCACCAGGTCCCGGCGCTCGAAGGACGGCTCGCTGCGGCCGGACTCGAGGCGCGCGAAGTCGAGGAGCTGGTTCACCAGCCGGAGCAGTCGGTGCGCGTTGCGCTCCATCGCGCGCAGGCGCTCCTTCACGTCCAGCCCGGGCGGGCCGGTGAGGTCTGCGGCGAGCAGCCGCTCCAGCGGGTTCAGCAGCACGGTGAGGGGCGAGCGGAGCTCGTGGGACACGTTCTGGAAGAACAGCGTCTTTTGCCGGTCGACCTCCTGCAGCCGGAGGTTCGCCGCGCGCAGCTCCTCGGTCTGGCGGTCGACCTCGTGCTGCAGGGTCTCGCGGGACCGGCGCTCGATCTCCAGGGAGCGGCGCTCGCTCTCCAGGGCCCGGCCCAGCGCCTCGTCCTTCTCTCGCTTGATCAGGTTGATCCGATCGCCGAGGGCGAAGGAGAGCAGGATGACCTGCATCGCCGAGCCGATCTGGTGGAAGTTGTCGGTGAGCCAGTTGCGGGGCAGCACGCCGTAGGCCAGCAGCGCGTGCGCCACGATGCCGAGGAAGAAGGCGAGCCAGGCGAGGACGAAGAAGCGCGCGGCGCGGTAGCCCCGGATCAGGGCGTGGATCGCCGTGCCCGTGATGGTGAGCGGGACGACGACGCAGCCGGCGACGGCGATCCGGATGCCGGCGCTGTAGCTCAGGACGAGAGAGAGCGGCGCGACGACCAGATACAGCCCGGCGAGCAGGCGCAGCGCCCTGTCCATCCGGGGCGCAGTGCGCCGGGTCTGGAGGAAGTCGCGGGAGAAGATCAGGGTGGTCAAGATGGTGACGCTGATGAAGAACGGGACGCAGGAGTTGGCCCACCAGATGGCGCTGGGCCAGAGGAACTCGAAGGCCAGCCCGTTGAGGGCGGCCTGGGTCAGGCCGTACGAGCCGAGGAAGAGCACGAACAGCAGGTAGGCACGCTCCCGGACGGAGATGAAGATGAAGAGGTTGTAGAACAACATGACCAGCACGAGGCCGTAGTAGAGGCCAAGCAGCATCTGCTCGGTGTGGTCCTTGTGCTGGAAAGCGCTCCGTGACCAGAGGACCACGGGGATCTGGACCGAGCTGGTGGTCGCGACGCGCAGGTAGATCTCGGTGGTCCGGCCGGGCACGAGCTTGACCGGGAAGATCACGTTGCGGTGGCGGACCACCCGCTGGTCGAAGGGGAAGTGGTCGCCGCCGCGCTGGTGCTGGAAGGTCCCGTCCGGCCGCCGGACGTACAGGTCGACCCGGTCCAGCAGGGGGTAGCTCAGCTCCACCATGAAGGTGTCCGCGCCCGGCTGGTGGTTGATCACCTCGAAGCGCGCCCAGTAGGCCGAGCTGGAGAAGCCGAACGCCGGCTCGTCCTCGGTGGCCGGCGAGAAGCGGCGGCGGATCCGCGGGGAGGTGACCTGGGCCAGGTCCCACTGCCCCGTGGGGTCCTCGAGGATCTCGAGCGCCCCCCTCCCCGGGTGCACCTCGGTGCTGTTTGCGTCGAGCGTCACCGGGCTGGCGTCCGCCGGGGATGCGAGTGCTCCCGTCACCAGGAGCACACACAGAATCTCCCCGGCCCGGCGGCGGCTGACCCACATGGTTCTGAACTTGCTCAAGGAACTGAACACCATGCTACCACCCGGGGTTTGTGAGGGTCGAGAGGCCGCTCAACATCGGGGCTTGCGGTTTCCGCGGAACACGGCTTGGATCTCCTGGCGCCCGGTGCGCGGAGCAAGGAGGACGCCCGTGAGCGAGAAGAAACGCTGGGGGAACAAGGTGCTCGGCTGGTTCGTGGAGAAAGAGGAGGACGAGGGGGGCGGCGTCGAGGCGGCGCCTGCCAGCGAGGAGGCGCAGGCCGAGGTCCCCCTTGTGCCGGGGCAGGTCGAGCTCAAGGGGGACATCCCCCCGCCGCCAGAGCCCGGGGGCGGGCTCGACTTTGGCGCCGTGTACCGCGCGGCCGGAATCAGCGGCGAGGCTCAGGACCGCGTGGAGAAGGCGATGACCCTGCTCGGCGACCTGCCCGCCGACGCCCCCCAGGGGGTCAAGCGGCAGATCGTCGAGGCCGCGCTCAAGGCCTTCGGCTACCCGGTGCAGCAGATCGTCCAGGCGGGGGAGACCGAGATCCGGGCGCTCGAGGCGTTCATCGAGCTCGGCGAGCGCAATACGCAGAAGATCGCCGCCGAGTCCGAGGCGCGGGTCGAGGCGCTGACGGCAGAGATCGCCCAGATCAAGGAGACGATGGAGCAGAAGCTCAGCGCCCAGCGCCGCCTCACCGAGCACTGCAACGCGCAGAGGGCCCGGGTGCAGGACGTGCTCACCTTCTTCGGCCGGGAGGAGGAGGCGGCTGACGAGCCCGAGGCAGCGAAGGAGGAGGCGGCAGAGCCTGAGCAGGCCGACGAGGAGGCCCGTTAGACCGGGTCACGAGCCGCGGCGCTGCTCCAGGATCTCCCGCTCTGCCTCCACCAGCGCGGGTGTCGCGAATCCCAGGGCGACCACAGCGTCTCCGATGCGCCAGCCGGTCGAGTCGCACGCGCTCAGGGCCCTGAACAGCTGCGCCCGCGTGATGGCACCGCGGAGCACGAGCCACTCCCCGAGTCGCATGGGCTGGTCCCAGCATGCCCGGAGCGCAGCAGCAGTCTCCAACAGGCTCCTCTGTTCTAAGGACAGGGGTCGCCGTCCCTTGTCGCACCGTTGCGATGATCGCAAGTGATATCGAAGGGATGGAACGATGGCCCACAGCAGGCGCCGCCGAGGCAGCCGTCGATCGTCACCGCGGTCACGCCGCGCCGGTCCGCCCGGGCCCACACATAACCGCTGGAACTTGTTCTCGCTTGTCCCTCCCGCGGTGCTGGACCAAGATTCCGGGGACCAATCAACGCGGGAGGCTACATGGCCGAGGACAAGACACAGGGCTGCGTCTCGCCGGCAGGGGGGCCGATCGTCGCCGAAGACCAACCCGCACAGACGCGCCCGGACGGGGCGAGAGAGGAGCGAAGGCGCATGGTGACCGTGGGCAAGCAGGCACCGGACTTCGAGGCCGCGGCGTTCCACGAGGGCGGCTTCAAGAACATCAAGCTCTCCGACTTCCGGGGCAAGTGGGTCTTCCTCTGCTTCTACCCCGGGGACTTCACCTTCGTTTGACCGACGGAGCTGTCGGCGGTCGCCGGCAAGGCCAGCGAGTTCAAGCGGCTTGGTGTTCAGGTGCTGTCCTGCAGCACGGACAGCCGCTTCACCCACAAGATCTGGCAGGAGCAGGAGCTGACCAAGATGGTCGAGGGCGGCTTCCCCTTCCCCATGCTCTCCGACGCGGGCGGGCGCATCGGCTCGGTCTACGGCGTGTATGACGAGGGCGCGGGGGTCGACGTGCGCGGGCGGTTCATCATCGATCCGGACGGCGTGATCCAGGCGATCGAGATCCTCACGCCGCCCGTCGGCCGCAAGGTGGCGGAGTCGATCCGTCAGCTCCAGGCCTTCCAGCACGTGCGCGAGACCAAGGGCGCCGAGGCGTGCCCCGCCGGCTGGGAGCCGGGGCAGCCGACCCTGAAGGTCGGTCCCGACCTGGTGGGCAAGGTCTGGCAGATCTGGAAGCCGAACGAGTAGCTGTCCAGCCCCGGAGATCCCGGAGGGAGGGAGCATGGGCTTTCGTGTCGCGCCGTGGACCTGGCCGCTCTTGACCATCGCCTCGCCGATCCTCGGGCCCTTCATCGGGGTCAAGCAGGTCCGCTACAAGAAGAACCGCGCCCGCGCCGCGGCGGTCAACCGCGAGCGCATCGCACAAGCAACCGCGCTGGACCTGCCCGAGCTGGAGCGGCTCGAGCTCACCGTGCTTTCCGAGCAGCGGACCCGCGAGGGGTTCCGCGGCGAGGCCGGCGTCTCCTACCTGCTGCGCACCGAGCGCGGGAGCTTGCTCTTCGACGTGGGCTTCGGCGAGGACAACGGGGTGCTGCCCGAGAACGCAAAGCGGCTCGGGGTGACCCTGGACGGCGTGGACGTGCTGGCCATCTCGCACCTGCACCTCGATCACATGGGCGGGATGAAGGCGATGCGCTCGGGCAGCGTCCGGGTGCCGGAGGCCCTGGGGCAGCCCCGGGGACAGCCCTGCTTCCTGCCCGACGAGGCCAGGGCCGAGGGCTTCGCCGCGGAGGTGGTCAGCGGGCCGCGGCTTCTGCCTGCCGGCATCGCCTCGACCGGCCCCCTGGCGCGCAGCCTGTTCTTCCTCGGCTACACCGAGGAGCAGGCGCTGCTCGCACGCCTGCGCGGCAAGGGCCTGGTGTTGATCTCCGGCTGCGGGCACCCCACGCTCCCGCTGATGCTGGAGCTCTGCGCCAGGCTCTCGGACCAGCCGCTCCACGCCGTGGTCGGTGGGCTGCACTTTCCGGTCACCGGGGGACGTGGCAAGAAGGCGGGGCTCGATTTCCAGACCATCATGGGCACCGGCAAGCCGCCGTGGCGTCGGATCACCGACGAGGACCTGAGCGAGACCATCGCCGCCGTCCGGGCGCGCGCTCCGGCGCGGCTGCTCCTGTCGGCCCACGACACCTGCGACCACGCGCTGGAGCGCTTCGCCGCCGAGCTCGACGCCGACGTGGAGGTGCTCCACGCCGGCGAGCGCTACGTCCTCTGAGCCCACCGGACATCAGTTTCCTGATGCGCTGAGTCGGGACGAGCGGCACGCTGTGGCACAGTCCCCCGTGGCGGGGCCGGGATCTGCGTGTCTTTTCGCGGCCGGTCACCTGGCCCGGGAGCTGCATGTTGCTCGCCCGGCGCAGTCTGCCCCGCGTCAGCGTGATGAACACAACAAAGAAGGAGCAACCCATGCACGTCGCTCTGGTTGGACCCGATCTCGAGGAGAACCTGTCGATCCGCTACCTCTCGGCGGCGCTGAAAGCAGCAGGGCACACCACCACCATCGTCCCCTTCGACCGGGCCGAGGACCTGGAGCGGGTGCGGGAGAGCCTGCGTGACGTCGACCCCGACCTGGTCGCGCTCTCCATGTGCTACCAGGTGAGGGCGCCCGAGTTCCTGAAGCTGGCCCGGGCGCTCAAGGCCGATGACCCACAACGGCCCCTCGTCGCCGGCGGCCACTACGCCTCCTGCGCGGCGCGGGATTTGCTCGCGCACCACCCCGCCCTGGACGTGGTGGCGATCCACGAGGGAGAGCGGACCCTCGTCGAGCTGGCCGCTGTTCCCTGGCCGTCGCCCCAGGCCCTGCGCCACGTCCGCGGCATCGTGTTCCGCGCGCCGGAGGGGATCGTCTCCACGCCGCCGCGGGAGATCGTCGCGGACCTTGACGCGCTGCCGTGGCCCGATCGTTCGGGTCCGGCCCGCCTGGTCGTCGGGGTCCCCAGCGCCTACATGATGGGGAGCCGGGGCTGCGTCAGCGCCTGCGACTACTGCGCCATCACCACCCTGCACCGGCTGGCGCCGGGCAAGCGCTTCCGCCAGCGCGCCCCCGAGCAGATCGCCGAGGAGATGGCCTGGCTCTACCACGAGCGCGGGGTGCGGCAGTTCGTGTTCCACGACGACAACTTCCTCGTGCCGCGGGTCTCGTTGAACCTGGAGCGCATCGACGCTCTGGACCGCGCCCTGCGTCGGCGCGGCGTGCGCCGGATCGGCCTGGTGCTCAAGTGCCGCCCGGCGGACGTGCAGCCCGAGGTCCTGCGGCACCTGCGCGAGATGGGGTTGCTCAGGGTGTTTCTGGGCATCGAGTCCGGCACCGCGGAGGGGCTCGCCTCCATCGGGCGGCGGCAGACCGTTGCCGAGGCGCACCGCGCCCTCGAGCTGTGCGAGAGCCTGGAGATCTCCACCCAGTACACCGTGATCATCTTTCACCCCGAGGCCACGCCGCGGACCATGCTCGCCGACCTGGAGTTCGTCCGGCAGCACGTCGGGCACCCCCTGAGCTTCTGCCGCGCCGAGGCCTACGCCGGCACCCCCCTGGAGCGGCGGATGATCGAGGCCGGGCGGGCCCGCGGCGGATACCTCGGGCGGACCTACGAGTACACGGACCCGACCACGGCGCTGATCTGGTCCGCGGGCCGCGATCTGCTGGCGGACCGCTGCTGGAGCCCGACGAACCTGCTGGGGCAGGTGATCCAGCTCGACCACCTCGCGGCGGTCTATCGCCACTTTTACGAGGGCCGCGACGTCGACGACCTGGTCTCGGACTTCCTCGCCTGGGAGCGCGCGGTGAACCGCGACACGGTGGAGCTCCTCGAGGAGCTCGTCGTCACCTGCGCGCAGATCCCCGACGCCGACTCTCCGTTGCTCCAGCGGCGGCTGGCCGAGCTCCGCGAGCGGGGGCAGGCCTCGACCCGGGCACTGGCCGCGCGGGCCTGCGCCTTCCGGGAGGCGCTGCGTGCGCAGTCCTACCGCAAGATCGGGCTCGCGCCTGGCAAGCCGGTCCCAGCGCGCTCGGCGGGCATCTTCAGCCGGATCCCCCGCCACGCCGCGGCGGCCATCGTCGCCCTCGGCCTGGGAGCCTGCAGCAGCGACGGCGTCAAGGATGACCAGGGGGTGATCGAGGCGCCGCCGCCGCCCATCGACTACCGCGTGATCGAGGACAACGGGGTGATCGAGGCGCCGCCGCCGCCCCTCGACCTGGGGCTGGACGTCAAGGAGGACATGGGGGTGATCGAGGCCCCGCCGCCGCCGCTCGACCTGGGCCCGGACGCCAAGGAGGACGGCGGAGTGATCGAGGCGCCGCCGCCGCCGGCCGACGGGGGCAAGCCCTAGGCGGGGAGACAGCTCAAAGGTCTGGTCCCGGCCCGCGCCGGCCCCTACGATGGAGGTATGCGGGCCGCGGTGGTCGTGTTTGGAGTACTGGCGGTTGGTGCAACGACGGCGTGTACCTTCGATCGGGCCGGGATCGCCGTTGTCGACCCGCTCCCGCTGGACGCCGCCGCCGAGCGGACGGTGCACACCGACGGCCCCAAAGATCCGGACCGCGGGCCCCGGGACGGGCTCGGTGAGGCGTGGCTCCCGCCCGACGGACCGGGCAGCGACGGGTTCAAGCCCGATGCGCCCCTCGCGCCGGACGTGCAGATCACGCCCGACCTGCCGCTCAAGCCCGACGCGTCCGGATGCCCGACCAGCTACACCCAGAGCGCGACGGGCTGCCACCGGATCGTGACCAAGGCCACCAACTGGCTCGCGGCGGAGCAGGACTGCGAGAAGGACGGGCCGGGCGCGCACCTCGTGGTCGTGGACAGCACGGCCGAGAACAACGCGCTACCCGACTACGCCTGGATCGGGCTCAGCGAGCGGGTCAAGGCGGGCAACTACCTGCTGGTCACGGGCAAGGCGCCCACGTTCAAGGCCTACGCCCCGGGAGAGCCGGTCTCGGGCGGCGCCGCCTGCATCGTCACCCGGCCCGACGGCTGGCACGACGACAACTGCTACGAGCTGAAGAGCTACATCTGCGAGCACGACGGCGTGCCCGCCGACCCCTCGGCCTACTGAGACCGGCCTACTCCGTCTTGTCGTCGTCGTCGCCGAGCCAGGCGTCGCCGGCCGGGCTCCAGCGGGGCTCGGAGGGTCCCGGGGGGGAGGGGTGACGGCCGGCGGCGGGGTCGAGCTCGGCGTCGGAGCGCCAGGCGTCGCCGGCGGGGTGCCAGCGCGGCTCGGCGGGCGCCCTGGGGTGTCGGGGCGCCCGTGCGGGCGTCTCATCGGGTTGCCGTGTCTCGTCCCGGGTGCAGAGCAGCTGACACACCCGCCTGCGGAGCTCGCCGAGCAGCCATCGAACCATGAGCCAATGATACCCCGGTTCGCGCCGCGCGGGACAGGCATCCCTGGCGCGCGTGTCAACGCTCAGCGCGCGGGCCGCAGCGGGACGCAGACCAGCTCGAGGTCCGCGGGGAGCGCGGCGGGCCGCGGGCGCGAGAGCCGCGCCGGCCGGAGCGCCTCCGGACGGTCGCCCACGGCGAGACAGACCAGGGCTGGCCCGGGGCCGCTCAGGCTGAACGCGCCGGGCAGGGGCTCCCGGTTGCCGCCGGAGAGCTCCACGGGCTGCAGGGGGAAGAAGGCGCCCCCGGCCTGGAACACCACCACCCGCCCGTGGAGCGGCGGGTCCACCGGCGGGGCGGTGACCAGCACCTTGAAGCGGTCGCCCGGGGCGAAGCGCTCCGGGTCGTGCTGGATCGCGCCCTGGCGCTCGCGCACCAGGGCGAGGGCGAGCTCGCCCCCCTTGAAGCCGGCGAGGTGGCGTGGCGGCACGCGGTCCGGAGGCGGGCTGACCCTGGGCAGCAGCAGGGCCACCAGCACCACGGCGGCGGCGGCGGCCACGGCGCTGAAAAGGGCCAGGCGCGCCGGGCGCGAGCGCCAGACGCGACGGGGGCGCGGGGCGGCCGCGGGCAGCGGCGGTAGATCCCGCGCGTCGGCCGCGATCTGCTCGAGGCAGCCCCGGCAGCAGGGGCACTGCTCGAGGTGCGCGGCGACCTCGCTCCGGCGGGCGCCCTCGAGCTCGCCGAGCTGGTAGCGCTCGATGGTGAGCCAGGAGAGGGGCTCGTGCAGGGCGCAGCTGCAGGAGAGCGGCGCGCTCATGCGGCACCCCCGTTCGCTGTGTTGTCTGCCCCCAGATTCGCGAGCAGCGCCTTGACCTCGGCCTGCACCCTGGCGAGGCGCTTGCCCACGGTCTTGCGGCTCGTGCCCACGAGCTCGGCGATCTCCTCCACGCCCATCTCGTCGAAGTAGCGGTAGACCAGCGCCTCGCCGTGCTTGGCGTCCAGGCGCTCCATCAGCTTGAGCAGCAGCTCGAGGCCGATCACCTGCTCGTCGATGGAGAGCCGCACCGGTCCGCGCAGGGCGACGTCGTGCTGCTCGAGCAGACGCCGGCGGTTCTCGCCGTAGCGCAGGTGGTTGATGCAGCGGTTGGTCACCGCCCGGTAGAGGTAGGGCAGCTCGAGCCGGGTCTCGCCGCGCGCGATCAGATCGACGAACAGTCCCTGCACGATGTCCTCCGATTCCTGTCGGCTCTGCAGCAAGCGCTCGCACTTGCGCAGCAGGGCGGGCCCGTATCGTCGATAGGCGTCCATGCCCCGCTCAGTCGCATCTCCCTCCGCGCTGGCCCAGGGGCAGGCAGCTGCCCTGGGTCCAGAGATAGTAGGGGCAGTCGCTGTCCTGCGTGCAGGTCCGGCCGTCGAGGGTGCAGACCTTCAGCGGGCCGCTTCCCTTGCAGGAGCCGGAGTCGCAGTCGTCGTCGAAGAGGCAGGGCTCGCCCGGCTCGCCGAGCTTGGCACCCGGCGCGCACTGCCAGGGGAAGACCGTCGCCTGGTAGGACGGGCCCAGGCTGTTCCAGGGCCGCTCCTTGCACGTCTGTCCGTTCGTGCAGGCCCGTCCGGTGCAGCAGGCCGAGCAGAGCCCCTCGCAGCAGATGCCCGTGGCGCACTCCGAGTCGCCCCGGCAGCGCTCGCCGAGCGCGTGCCGGGCCGTGGCGCCGCAGGCGAGGTAGAGCTTGAGCCCGCTGCCCGCCTCGACGCCGCAGACCTGGCCCGCCGGGCAGTCGGCGTCCGCGGCGCAGCCGCTGCAGGTCTGCCCCTGACCCATCGTCATGGGCAGCTGGTAGACCTTCTCGCAGCGGCCGCTCTTGCAGTCGACGCCCCCCTCGCACAGCGCGCCGAGGGGGCGGTCGACCATCTCCAGGGGCGGGCCGGCGCAGTCGCTGGACTTGATCACCCGGATCGTGCTGAGCACGGCGACGCCGCTGCCCGTCTTGCGGATCGTGAAGCGCACGCCCTCGTACCACTTGGGCGTGGCCACCCGGTACTGCACGTCCTGCCAGTCGTCGCTGGCCAGGTCGTGGCTGTACTCCGCGTGGCCGTCGAGGAGGAAGTCCATCTCCAGGGTAAGACGCACGCCGTCGTCGTGGTCGGCCTGGAGCTCGACGAGGAAGCAGGTGGAGCTGGACGAGGTGACCGACGAGTCCTGCTTGAGCACGACCAGGTCGCCGACCAGCTCCACGCCGTAGTCCGAGCGGTGCCAGGTGGGCACGCGGCGCACCGTGCCCGGCCCGACCTCCCAGCTGCAGAGCTTGTCGCCGCACCAGAGGTCGAAGCCGGGGTCGTCGAGGATCGGCTCGCCGCACTCCCAGCCGGGCAGGAGCGTGAGGGAGATTAGCGAGAGCAACGCGAGGGTGGATCGTCTCATCGTCTCCTCCTCACAGGGCGCCGCGGACGCCGACGTAGGCGGCGAAGCCGCCGCTGTCGTGGGTGTCGCCCACCAGGTTGTCGATGATCGGGGCGTAGATGTAGCTCGCCTGGAGGTAGACGCCCAGGTGATGCCAGCGGCTCGAGGGCATGATGTGCATGCCGCCGGCCACGGCGAGGTGGTAGCCCCAGTCCAGCTGGTCGTCGAGGACCTCCGAGGCGGGCAGGGGGTCGCGGTACTCGGTGCTGGCCCAGCCCAGGCCGCCGCCGGCCTGCATGTAGGGGTTGAGCAGGGCGCGGAGCAGGGGAACGGTCCAGCGCGCGTAGAGCCCGATGGCGTGGGCCGACCAGCTGAAGCTCTGCTGCCTCGTCTCGTCGCCCTTGTGGATCTCGCGCTCGTAGCGGCCGGTGTCGAGGTAGGACCAGCCCAGCAGCAGGGCCAGGTTCGGCGTGAAGCTGTGGGCCAGCGAGATCTGGTAGCTCGCCCCGGTCTTGAACAGCGAGACCTGCTCCTCGAAGCCGAAGCTGTCCAGCGTGTCGTTGTAGCGGTCGTGGCGGCCCCACAGCCCGCCGACGCCGAGCTCCAGGGCCCAGCGCTCGGGCCGCACATCAACGGCGGCCTGGCCCTTGACCCCGACCTCCTCGGGCGCGGCCGGCGAGCAGCGCTCGAGGGCGAGGGAGGTCTCCCGGTGCTCGACGAGCTGGAGCTCGCAGCGCAGGGCGCGCGCGGGGTCGCGCTGGCGCACGATGGCTGCGTAGCCGCCGGGTGGGAAGGCAAGGCGCAGCGGCTTGCCCGGCGCCTTGGTCAGCTCCGCGACCACACTCTGGCCTGGCGCGCGGTGCACCAGCACCTGACCCGACAGGCGCGCGGGCAGGCGCAGCGCGGCGCTCGCCCGGGCCGGCCGGGTGAGCAGCATCTCGCCCTTGCCGCGCAGCTTGGTCTCCAGCGTGACGTGCTGCTTGCCCACCGCGGTGCTCGCCGTGGCCACCAGCGTACGGTTGTAGGTGTAGCGGTAGGCCTCGGACAGGGTCACGCCGCCGTCGCCGTCGTCGTCCGCCGCGCCGCGCAGGCCGACCACCAGGTTGTGGGTGAAGTAGGAGCCGCGCAGCCGGTCGGTCTCCTGGCTCAGCTCGCTGCCGCTGGAGGAGGCCATCACCGCCAGGCCGGCCGCGTTGAGGTCGTTGACCGAGTTGTAGGAGAAGTCGGCGGTGGGCTCGGCGCCCTTGACCCGCGAGATGGCGCCGGTCTGGCAGGCGTCGAGGATCGCCACGGTCACCGTGGCGGGCAGCTCCACCAGGCGCCGGCGAAGCTCGGACAGGGGCAGCTCCTGCCGGCCCATGTTCAGCGCCCGGGCCCGGGCGTGCCCCGAGTAATAAAAGAAGACGACGCTGCGCTCGCCCGCGCGGTTGCGCGCCTCGATCCTGGAGCGCAGCGTGTCGAGGGCGGCGAGCAGGCTGGCGGGGTCCGGGTCGAGGAGCAGCCGGGCCCGCTCCGGGCCGTAGCTGCCGAGCTGGGTCAGCACCGCCCGGACCTGACGGGCATCATTGTGGGCGTACTTCAGCGGCTTCTGCCCCGGGCCGGCCCGGTTGCTGCCGACGATGAGGGCGTAGGACGCCGCGGGGCTCGCGGCCTGCGCCGGGGGGCCGACCAACACGAGTAACGCCATTCCAGAAAGATAGAGTCTCACGCGCTTTGTCCTCCGCTAGGTTAACACCCGAGCCACGAAAACCGGGAACGGGGGACCGGCTCCTTCTTCCATGTGCCTGGAATCAATGCGCGTCTGGCCCGACCC
>Ga0316576_10000165_pt1 | contig 26868 bp, 20 predicted proteins | sample S0NA_FD_203075 | JGI IMG/M metagenome (GOLD analysis project Ga0316576, IMG submission 203075) | Rhizosphere microbial communities from salt marsh grasses in Alabama, United States - S0-2_050615r3r5 | ecosystem: Host-associated > Plants > Roots > Rhizosphere | place: USA: Alabama | collected...
CCTGGCCTGCCGGGTCCAGGGCCGTGCGGGCGGGGAGCGTAACGGTCCGGCGCGGGCTCGCGGCCCGTTGGCGGCTCGCGTCCGGGAACGTGGCGTGGGGGAGGCGGCTCCCGGCCCGGTCTATCGTAGCCCGGCTCACGGCCCGGTCGATCGTAGCCCGGCTCGCGACCCGGTCGATCGTAGCCCGGCTCACGGCCCGGTCGATCGTAGCCCGGCTCGCGGCCCGGCGGCCGATCGCCGGCTGGCGGCGCCCGGTGGGTTCGCGGCTCCCGTGGCGGCGGATGGTGCTCGCCCCTGGGGACCCAGCGCGGCGGCCGGTAGACCCAGTGGTCGCCTTCCTGACGGTACTCGCGGGGCTCCCAGACGTAGCCCTCTCTCGGGGGCGTCCAGCGCCCCTCCTCCCAGACATAGTCGGTGCCGCTCCAGTGCCAGTACCCGGCCTGCCAGATGAAGCCCACCTCGGGCTGGGGCGGGCGCGGCTCCTCCCGGGGGGGAGGCGGCGGCTTCGGTACCACCACCACCCCTCGCGTGTGGACCCAGCAGCCTGCCAGCAGCACGAGAGCAATCAAAGGAATCAGAGCTCGCATCCGCCCACCGTCCTTTCGTGGCACGGGTGAGACGTTATCACGCCTCGGGTTCATTCACCTTGCTCGGGTGCAATGTTTTTCGGGGCTTGCGGATCGAAGACCGCATGGCAGAGCGCGTGCTGACGGTTCATCAGCTTGACCGTCAGGTGTGGACGGTCGAGGTAGGCCGCCTTGAGGAAGAGGTGGAAGTTTCGCACCCCCTCCTCGACGGCCGCCTCGCCGTGGGAGCTGCGGCCCGAGCTGCCCGTGATCACACGGCACCGCTCCGCGGGCTGCACGATCAACCCCGCCTTCAGCGTGGTGACCACCCGTGGCTTGGCCTGGCCGCTGCGGGAGACCGCGATGGAGCACCCCTCCAGGTTGACCGGCCGTTCCCCCTCGTTCACCAGCAGCATCCACTCCTGATTCAGCTTTCCGTCGTCGGTGACGGATGACAGCGCCTCGATCTTGAGCGTCATTGCATTCTCTCCGTTAGGGGCGAGTCTACTGATGGTGCCCGCGCCGCGCAATCGTTGACAGGCCCGGGCAAACCAGGCAGGTTTCCGGCGAGGTAACCATGACCGAACAGACCGACATCGTCGACGCCAACGAACAGATCCTCCAGGCGATCAAAGAAGCGGAGCGGATCCAGCCCGCCGGGGCTCAGAGCCTGGTCGCCATCGCCGCCCGCGCCGTGGACGCCGGGGCGCGCCTGTCCCAGCGCGGGATCAGCGACACGCTCGGGCTGCACCCCAGCGTGGTCATCGCCATCACCGTCACCGGCGACCTCGCCGGGGATACCAACTCGCGACGCGACTACGGCCTCGCCCTCTTCGAGCGGCTCAAGCTCGGTGCACACGCGCCACGGCTCACGCCCCGTGGACGCCTGCTCCTCGCGACCTGGTGTCTCGAGCGGCTTTCGCCGATGGCCGAGGTCCTGGGAGGAGACCTGCTGACCCGGACGCTCGAGCTGGCCCGCCCCACGGTCGAGGGCCGCCCCCCTGGCCGGGGTGACGTGCTCGCGCTCCAGCAGCGCGCCGAGCAGCTCCAGCGCGCCGAGGTGGTCGGCATCCGCAAGGGAGAGACGAAGGAGAAGCTGGGGATCAGCGACGAGCAGCGCTGCCAGGTCCACGCGGGTCAGGCGATCCGCGCGCTGCTCCAGGGGCTCCTCGAGCAGGGCGCCGAGCCGCAGGTCACCACGACGGTGGCCGGGGAGGTGGCCGGCGCCCTGGGCTGCGGGCTGGGGTTCGCCGCCGCCGCCGGCTTCACGCTCGAGCTGGCCCACTACCTCGAGGACGAGCTCCCCCGGGAGCACCTGGTGCGAGCGCCGACGAACTGACCACGATGAGCACCCCCCGACGGGAGCCGCTCTCCTTCGCGCTGATCGCCACCTGCTTCTTCGGCTCCGGCCTCACGGCGCTGGTCTACGAGCTGCTCTGGACCCGCCGGCTCCAGGAGACCTTCGGCTCCACGACCTACTCGGTGACCACGGTCCTCGCCGCGTACATGGCGGGGCTCGGCCTGGGCAGCTACCTCATCGGCCGACGGGTCGATCGCTCCGCACGGGGTGGCCTGCAGATCTACGCCCTGCTGGAGCTGGGGGTCGGGATCTACGCCCTGCTCTCCCTCCCGCTGCTCTCCGTCGTCGAGCAGCTCTTCGCCGCGATCCAGTCCCGGCTCCAGCTCGGCCAGGAGGCCGCTGCCCTGCTCAAGCTGCTGCTCTCGTTCCCCGCCCTGGCCCTGCCCGCGGGACTGATGGGCGGGACCCTGCCCGCGCTGGTCCGCGGACTGCTCACGCGCCGGGCGGCGCTGCCAGTCACGGTCGGGCGGCTCTACGGCATCAACACCGCCGGCGCCGCGCTGGGCACCGCGCTCACCGGGCTGTTGTTGATCGAGGTGCTCGGGCTCTGGTGCTCGATGGTCCTCGCCGCCCTCGTCAACCTGTCCATCGGAGCGCTGGTGCTCTCGCGCCTGCGGCGGCAGGCCCCCGACACGGGCGCCGACACGGACGCGGATGCCAAGGACGAGGCGCCCCGCGTCCGGCTGCGCCGGCACCTGCGCCGGCCGGCTGTGCTGTTCTGCGCCGTCGCCGTCGTGCTCACGGGGCTGCTCTCCATGCTCTACGAGATCGTCTGGACCCGCATGCTCTCGCTGGTCTTCGGCAGCTCGACCTACGCCTTCACCATCGTCCTGGCGACGTTCCTGTGCGGGATCGCCTTCGGCGCGTTGATCTACAGCCGGCTCGCCCGACGCAGCGCCCCGACGGTCTTCGGCCTGACCCTGGCCCTGCTCGCCCTCGCCCTGTGGGCGGTGATCACCCTGGTCAGCATCCCCGCCCTGCCCGGCCTCGTCGCCAACGTGGCGCAGATCCCCGGTGTCAGCTTCCTTCGCGTGCTGCTCCTCGAGGTGCTCTTCGCGCTGCTCTTGCTGCTGGTGCCGACCCTGCTCCTCGGCGCCGCGCTGCCCATGTCGATGGGGATCATCTCGCGCAGCCTCGGACAGGCGGGCCGTGACGTCGGTGGGATCTACCTGGTCAACACCCTGGGCTCCATCGCCGGCAGCGTGCTCACCGGCTTCCTGCTGATCCCGCTGATCGGGACGCGGAGCACCCTGCTCGCCGGGCTGGTGGCCAACCTCGCCCTGGTCGGGGTCGGCGTCATCGCCTTCGCCGGGACGCGCAGGCTGCGGATCCTCGGCGCGACCGTGGTGCTCCTCTCCGCGGCGGTGGCGCTGTCCCAGCCGCCCTGGCCCGCGAAGGTCTTCGACTCCGGGCTGGGCTACCGCATGGACGAGCTCCACGCCGACACCCCACTGAAGCTGTTCAAGGCGCTGCACCGCTTCCCCAACCGGCTGCTCTCGCGGGCCGAGGGGCGCAACGCCACGATCACCGTGCGGCAGTTCCGCCGCGGGGTCACGCTGCTGGTCAACGGCAAGCCCGACGCCTCGACCAGCGCCGACATGCACACCCAGGTGGTGCTGGGGATCGTCGCCGCCGCGGCGCACCCCGCGCCGCGCGACGTGGCCGTGGTGGGCTGGGGCTCCGGCGTGACCACCTACACCTTCACGTTCTTCCCCGAGATCCGCCGCGTCGACACCATCGAGATCGAGCCCGAGGTGCTGGCGGCGAGCCGGTTCTTCCACGGCGTCAACGGCCGGGCCGAGCGGCAGCCGCGCGTTCACGTGGTCTTCGATGACGCCCGGAGCTTCTTCCTGACCACGAATCGAACCTACGACCTGGTGGTCTCGGAGCCATCCAACCCCTGGATGGCAGGGACCAGCGCCCTGTTCTCCCGGGACTACTACCGGCTCGCGAAGCAGAGGTTGCGCGAGGGCGGCGTCTTCGGCCAGTGGCTCCAGCTCTACCGCATGGACTCCAGCAGCATCGCGCTGATCCTGCGTACCGTGAGCGACTCCTTCGCGGACGTCCAGCTCTGGGCCAGCGATCCCTACAACGTGATCCTGCTCGGGTCGGACCGGCCGATCCGCGTGACCCGGGCACGGGTCACGCGGGCCTACCAGAAGAGCGCCCGGCTACGGCGGCACATGGCGGCCTACGGCCCCGGGGTGCAGCCCGGGCACCTCTTCGGCTGCTTCCTGCTCGACCGCGAGGGGATCGGGCGGATCGTCCGGCGCTTCCCCGACGCGCTGATGACCGATGACCGCCCGATCCTGGAGTACCGCGCGCTGCGCAACCTGTACGGCACGCACCAGCGCCACATCGACGCGCTGCTCGAGGCCAAGCTCCGGCTGGGCCGGGTCGTCCCGCCGGGGAGCGGCGCCTCCCCCGGGCTGGCCCTCGCCGGCGCCGCGACCTTGCTCCGCAGCCTGCCCGAGTGGTCGGAGCGGATCGCGCGCTGGGGGCTCGGGCGCTTCGGTGACGGGCCCCAGTTGCAGCTCGCCCGGGCCACGGCGCTGGTCCACCTCGGCGACCTGCCGGCGGCGCTCGCGCTGACGCGCAGGCTGCCGCCGCAGCCGGCCTTTCAGGCCGAGGCCGCGCTGCTCGAGGCGCAGGTCCTGCTGCGCCAGGGCCGCCCCGTGGAGGCGCTGGGGCGGCTCGAGCAGATGGGACCCTTCCGCCCGGTGGCGCGCCTGGTCTACCAGCTCGAGGGCGCTCTCGCCGCGAGGCGCTGGGACCTGGGCTGGACCTACGCCGAGCAGCTCCTCGGGCGGCTCGACCAGCGGCCGTGGGAGATCGACGCGCGGCAGGTCCAGCGCTCCCACGTCTACGAGCAAGTCCTCGAGCTCACGCGACGCTCCGGCGCGTGGCGTCGCGCGATCCAGCTGATCGGCCGACGCGAGGAGCCCTGCGACGGCGAGCTCGACCGGCTCTGGGCCCTGACCAACGCGTACTGGGCCACGGGACAGCGGGCCGAGGCGGTGCGGGCCATGGACCGGGTCCTCGCGTTCAACGACCTCACCGAGGGGTCACTTCGGCTGTGCGTCCAGATCCACCGCGCCGCGGGAAACAAGCGCACGGCGCGACAGTGCGAGCGGATGCTGCTCGCCAGCGGGCTCGCGCCGACCGATCGGCGGCTGTTCGAGTAACTCCAGTGGGGCGAGGGGCGTGATCGCGGCCGTGGGCTAGCTCGCCGCGGGCATCGGCGGGTTGGACTTCTGACGGTTCGATTCGCGGCGACGTCGTCGTCGCAGGAGCTGATTGCGGAGCCGCTCGCAGGCGGTGTTGATCGCGGTGGCCAGGTCGTGACCATTGCTCTGGGCGTTGAGGTCCTCGCCCTCCACCGCCATTGACAGTGTCACCCGATGCTCGGGCGGTCCTCCCTCCACCACCGCGCGAACCTGTACAGGTCGCTCCAAGAGCCGGTCAAGGCGCGTCATGTTCCGCTCGAGCGCGGACGTGGCGGACGCGGACTCGGCCCGACTCAATCCCCGAAACGTTGTCGATAGCTGCATTGTGACTCCTTGCAATGTCCTGTTGTGTGACAGACCTCGGGCATAAGCTACCGATCGACCATAACGTAGAGTGTAGTTCCCTGACGATAGACCAGGAACAGGATGTCGCCTCTTGCCGCCCGGAGGATTTGGGAGAAGCGGCGCACTCCGTCTATTCTAGCTCGGTTCACCTCCAAGATCACGTCTCCAGGTTGAAGACCGGCCTGGGCGGCGGCGCCGGAGGGGTCCACCGCGACCACCGCCACCCCGTATTTCAGTCTCGATGGAATATTGAATTTCTGTCGTAGGGCGGCGTCCCGCACAGAGTCGACCCGGAGCCCCAGATCAGCCGCCGGATGCCCCTGGCCCCGGCCCGGGCGACCCACCCCGCCACCAAGCCGCGCCGGCAGCTCGGTCAGATGCGCACCGAGGCTCGTGCGGCGGCCGTCGCGGTAGAGCTCGAGCCGCACGCTCGCCCCGGCCCCGGCCGCGGCGACGAGGTTGCGCAGCCTGGCCGTGGACCGCACCGGCTTGCCGTTCAGCCGCACGATCAGATCGCCGCGCTTCAGGCCGGCCTTGTACGCCGGGCTCCCCGGCTCCACATCGGAGACCAGCACGCCCTCGGTGGTCGGCAGCTTGAGCGCCTTGGCCAGCTCCCGGTTGACCTCCTGGATCGAGACCCCGAGCCAGCCCCGGACCACCCGCCCGCGCTTGAGCAGGCTCTGCACGATGGGCTGCACCATGTTGGTGGGGATGGCGAAGCCGATGCCCTGGTAGCCGCCGGTCCGTGACAGGATCGCCGTGTTGATGCCGACGAGCTCCCCGTGCAGGTTGATCAGCGCCCCACCCGAGTTGCCGGGGTTGATCGCCGCGTCGGTCTGGATGAAGTCCTCGTAGTCCACGATGCCCATGTTGGCCCGCCCCTTGGCCGAGACGATGCCCATGGTCACGGTCTGACCCACGCCGAAGGGGTTGCCGATCGCCACCACCACCTCGCCCAGGCGCAGCTTGTCCGAGTCACCGACGCGGATCGCCTTGAGCCCCTTGGCTCCCTGGAGCCGAAGCACCGCCACGTCGCTCTTCGGGTCGGTGCCGACCACCTTGGCCTTGTACTCCCGCTTGCTGGAGCCCACGGTGACCTTGATGCTGGTGGCGTCCTTGACCACGTGGTTGTTGGTCACCACCACGCCATCCGCGGAGATGATCACTCCCGAGCCCAGGGCGTGCTGCGCCCGGGGCGACGGCATCGGCTGGCCGAACTGCCGGAAGAGCTCGTGGAACGGGCTGCGGTAGCCCGAGGGACGACGGGTGGTGGATATGTTGACCACCGAGTCCAGCGAGCGCTCGGCCACGTCGGCCACGGAGAGCAACGGGTCGCTCTTGGCCGCCAGGGCCACGGCGGCGGTCGAGCCCAGCCCGCCAAAGATCAGGGCACCGCTCAGCAACCCGCCGAGCAGGCCGACACCAATCAGCATCGCCTTGAAACGAATCGGGGACCGATCCACGAAAACACCTCCAGTGCAAGGAACGTCGGCGGGATGTCCACGGTTCCGCCGCTTTGAAGGACCAACCCCGGCACGCGGTGGCCCATTCCCGGGGCAATCAAGCTTTTTGATTACGAAGGCTTGCTTCGAGTGACGTGGGTCACGGAAGCTCCTCGATCCAGCGCCGCACCAGCCGCCCGCTGATGTACTGGCGATACTCCGCCGAGGAGCGCAGATCGTCGATGGGGGTCACCGCCGCGGCGGCGCGGGCCTCGGCCTCCGCCGCGGTCCCGGCGTCTGGGCGACGTCCGGTGAGCCAGCGCTCGAGCTCACGAAGGCGCAGCGGGGTCGGCCCCACGCTGCCGAAGCCGAGCCCCACCCGGGCGATCACCCCGTCCTCGAGGACGATACGGCAGGCCCCGACCACCTTGGAGATCGCCTGGGCCCGGCGCGTCCCCACCTTTCTGAACCGCTCGAGGGCACCGGCCGGGAGCACCGGGACCCGCACGGCGACGAGCAGCTCGTCGGGGCGCCGGTCAAGCGTGCGGTAGCCGGTGAACAGGCGATCCAGGGCCACCTCCCGCGTCCCGGCGCGGGAGGCGAGCTCCACCGTCGCCTCCGCGGCGAGCAGGGGCGGAGGCAGGTCCGCGGCCGGGCTGCCGTTGGCGATGTTCCCGCCCACGGTGCCGCGGTTTTGGATCTGGATCGCGCCGATGGTCCCCGCCGCCTCGGCGAGGGCCGGGCAGCAGGACCGCACGAGCTCCGAGCGCACGAGGTCGCGGTGCGTGCAGGTCGCCCCGATGCGCAGGGTCTCACCGTCGACGAGCTCGATGACGCGCAGCCCGGCGAGGCGATGCAGGCTGAGCACCGCCGCGGGCCGCGGGGCGCCCGGCTCGGCGGTCCACTGGGGCCAGAGGTCGGTGCCCCCGGCGAGGATCACCGGCCGGGGCGTCGCCCCCAGCAGGCGCAGGGCCTCGCCCAGCTCCGTCGGCGCCGAGAACGTGGTCGGTCGGGCGCTCATGCTCCCTCCTCCTGCCCGGACTGCGCCGCCTCGCGGACGGCGGCGACGATGGTGCTGTAGCCCGTGCAGCGGCAGAGGTGCCCGGCCAGGGCCGCGCGCACCTCCTCCTCGTCGGGATCGGACCGCTCGGAGAGCAACGCGTAGCCGCCGAGCAGCATCGCCGGGCTGCAGTAGCCGCACTGCACCGCGCCCTGCCGGTCGAAGGCGCGCTTCAGCCGGCGGCCGAGCTCCAGGGCCTCCAGCCCCTCGGCGGTGATCAGGCTCGCGCCGTCGTCCACCTGGGCCGCGGCGACCAGGCAGGCGAGCTGCAGCTCGCCGTCGATGATCACACTGCAGGCCCCGCACTCGCCCTCGCCGCAGCCCTCCTTGAGGCTCAGCAGCCCGAGCTGGTCGCGGAGCACGTCGAGCAACCGCGCCAGCGGCGCGAAGCGCACCTCGCGCGTCTTGTTGTTGATTTTCCAGCTGCGTTGGATCTGCTCGCTCACGACAGCCCTCTCTTTTCAGCACCGATCTGCCCACCCACCCCATCCCCGAGCGCGTGGAAGATCTTCTCCGCGGTGATCGGCAAGTCGCGGATCCGCACGCCGAGGGCGTGCTCGATCGCGTTGGCCACCGCCGGCGCGCCGCCGTTCATCGGCATCTCGCCCAGCCCCTTGGCCCCGCCCGGCCCCCGGCCGTAGGGCACCTCCAGCAGCCGAACCTCGATCCGCGGGCTGTCGAGGGTCGTGGGCAGGATGTAGGTCTGGAAGCGGTGGCGCAGCAGGCCGCCGTCGGGACGCACGCCGACCTCCTCGCTCAGGGCGTAGCCCAGCGCCTGCAGCGTTCCCCCCTCGACCTGCCCCCGGGCGAGGACCGGGTTCACGGCGCGGCCGATGTCCGCCGCGACCCAGACCCGCGGCACGCGGACCTCGTAGAGGTCCAGGTCCACCTCCACCTCGGCCACGGTGCAGCCCCAGGCGTAGGTCGCGTAGGCGTCGCCGGTGTGGGTCGCCTCGTCCCAGCGGATGTGCGGCGCGAGCCGGTGCTGGCTCTCGAAGGTCCAGCGCCTGGCCCCCTCCTCCCTCAGCGCCTGGACCAGGAGCGGGCCGAGCTCGCCGAGCACCTCCCCTTCGGTCGTCCGGACCTCGCCCGCCTCGACGGTCAGCCGGCCGGGATCGCGCCCCAGGCGCCGCGCGGTGACCTCGAGCAACCTGGCCCGGGCCTCGCGGGCGCAGGTCACCAGCTCGCCCCCGACGATCATCGTGGTGCGCGAGGCGACGGTGGGCCCGCTGTCCGGCACGAGGGCCGTGTCGGGGGGATCCACCACCACCCGCTCGAGCGGCAGGCCCAGGGTCTCGGCCACCACCTGGGGCAGCACGGTGTGCGAGCCCTGGCCCATTTCCGTCGACGAGACGCGCACATGGGCCCGCCCGTCGTCGCAGAGGTCGAGGGCCACCCGGGCCGAGATCTTCGCCTCGCCGCCGCCGGTGAAGCCGGCGCCGTGCCAGTAGAAGGCGGCGCCGATCCCGCGGGCCACACGCCCGCCCCCGGCGCGCGCCGCGCCCAGGGTGCGCCGCTTCTCCTCGAAGCCCGACATCGAAAGCGCCGCCTCGAGCACCTCGCGGCTGGCCACGGTCTCGTCCAGGATCTGGCTCGTCGCGGTGCGGTCGCCCGGCTTGAGCCGGTTCTTCATCCGGAAGATGTGGGGCTCCATGCCGCAGGCCCGGGCCAGCCGGTCCATGTGGCACTCGATGGCGTAGATCGTCTGGGGCACGCCGAAGCCCCGGAACGCGCCGTTGGGCGGCGTGTGGCTCCGGTAGGCCACCGCGTCGATGGAGACCGCGGGCCACAGGTACGCTCCAGCGGCGTGGATCGCCCCGCGTGAGAGGACCACCGGGCTCATCGTGACGTAGGCCCCGCCGTCGAAGACGGTGTCGATCTCCACGCCGCACAGCGTTCCGTCGCGCTTCGCGCCGGCGCGGATGCGCGTCCAGGACGGGTGGCGCTTGGTCGTGTAGGCCACGTCCTCGGCGCGCCCGAGCACCATGCGCACGGGCCGGCCGCTCAGGTGGGCGAGCAGCGCCGCGTGCCCACCCAGCAGCGAGGGGAAGTCCTCCTTGCCGCCGAAGGCGCCACCCATGGGCAGCGCCCGGACGTGCAGGTGGTCGAGGTCGGTGCCGAGCATCTTCGCCACCGCCGGCGCGACGTAGTACGGGCACTGGAGGGAGCCCTCGACCCGCATGCGCCCGTCCCCCTCGGGGACCGCGATCATCGCGTTCGTCTCGAGGTAGGCCTGCTCCTGGTGCGGGGTGGTGTAGCTGTCCTCGAGCACCACGTCGGCCCCGGCCAGGGCCGCGGCGACGTCGCCGTGGCCCACGTGCCAGCGCGACAGCTCCTCGAGCCCGGGGGCCCGCTGCTCGTGGCGACGCACCAGCTCCTCGAGGGTCAAGATCGTCGGGAGCGGGTCCATCTCCACCACGACCGCCTGGCGCGCGGCCTCGGCCTCGGCCGGGCTGGGCGCGGCGACCACGGCGACCGGCTCTCCCTTGTAGAGCACCTCGTCCCAGGCCAGAAACGGCATGTCGGCCTGGATCATCTGCACCGTCTTCTGACCCGGGATCTCCTGGGCGGTGGCGAAGACGATCCGGGACCAGTCAACGCCGGCGTCCTCGCGGCGGCGAATGGCGCGGATGCGACCGTGGGCCATCGGCGCGCGCACCGTGACGCCGTGGAGCATCTCGGGGTAGGCAATGTCCGCGGTGTAGCGGGTCGCGCCCGCCATCTTGTCCTGGCTGTCGGCGCGGGTCACGTTGCGTCCGATCACGTGGGCGCTCCTCTGGGTGCAACAGGTGTTGTTCGGCCCCGGGTGGCCCGGGACTCCGATTCTACCGTCATCGACCACGTTTGACAGGGCGTTTGACGGCCCCGCCGCGTGCTACAGTAACGGCTCAGCGGAGGAGACGATGCAACGCTTCACCCTGGCCTGCGCCCAGATGGCCTCCCGGCCCATGGCGACGGCCGAGAACACCGAGCGCGCCCTGGAGCTCACCGCCCTCGCCGCCGAGGAGACCGGCGCCGACCTGGTCGTGCTGCCCGAGTCCGTGACCACCGGCTTTGGCCCGGCCTGCGGCGCCGCCGAGCTCTGGGACCGGGTGGAGACTTTCGACGGGCCGATCGCCGCCCGGGTCGCGCGCGCCGCGCGTCAGCTCGGGATCCACCTCGCCTTCCCGGCCTACGAGCGGGGAGCGGAGCGCGGGGTGGTCTACAACAGCTGCGGCCTCTACGGCCCCGACGGGGCCCTGCTCGGCCTGTACCGCAAGACGCACCTCTTCCCCACCGAGCGCCTCAAGGGGGGCGGCTGGTCCACGCCCGGCGCCGAGCCGGTGGTGATCCCCACGGCGCTCGGCAACATCGGCCTGACCATCTGCTACGACGGCGACTTCCCCGAGCTCTACCGCTGCGAGGCGGTGATGGGCGCCGAGGTGATCCTGCGCCCCTCGGCGCTGCTACGCACCTTCGCCATCTGGCAGATGACGAACCAGGCCCGGGCCTACGACAACCACGTCTACATCGCGGCCTGCAACGCGGTGGGCTTCGACGCCGCCGGGAGCCACTACTTCGGCCACAGCATGATCGTCAGCCCCATCGCCCAGGTCCTGGCCCTGGGCCGGGGCACCGACGGCGAGATCGTCGCCGCCGAGCTGGACCCCGACCCGATCAAGCGGGTCAGCTTCGGCTCCAGCTCGCCGATGATCTTCGACCACCTGCAGGACCGAAACCTCGAGGCCTACCGCGAAAAGATCCTCGAGCCGGCGCGCAGCCGCTTCGAGCCCGCCCGGCGCGTCGAGAGCTGATCCGCTGGCCAGCTAGCAGCCCAGCGTACCGTCGGGGCAGACGCAGACCTGGGGCCGGCGCGTGGGTGCGACCCAGGCCGAGCGTGGGACCGTGACCACGCCGGTGGCGGGGAGCTTGACGACGCCGCCCTGCCCCTCGAGCAGGCGCGCCTTGATGCAGGCCGTGGAGTAGCTCCCGGGCTCGCCCGGGCTGTCGAAGGGGGTCTCGCCGAAGTAGAGCTGGATCCGGTTCCAGCCCGGCTCGCTCTCGCCGGCCGCGGGCAGCGGCGAGAGCAGGGCGACGTTCTCGACGTCGAAGTGGTAGCAGCTCACGTGGCGCACGGCGGAGCAGACCCGCTCGGGCTGGTCTTGGGGGTCCTCCTCCGGCGAGGCCTGGCAGGTCCAGTCCGGGTCACGACACCGCCCGCCGTCACAGCGCTCGCCGGCGACGACGCAGTCGGCGTCGACCTGGCAGGAGCTGCCCGAGCTACAGGCCGCGTCCACGACGCAGCGGCAGAAGCCGGCGCGGCAGTCGGCGTGGCTCGGGCAGTCGCTGTCGTCGATGCAGGTCCGGCCGAGCCGCTCGATACCGCTGCCGACCTGGCGCAGGCTGTAGCGATAGCTCTCCCGCGAGCGGTGGGCCGCGTCGTCGGCGTGGGGGTCGGTGTGCAGGCGGATCTCGTCCGCGTTGGCCAGCCCGTCCATGTCCGGATCGTCCTGCGCGTCGTCGACCACCGGGTTGGTGCCGAACCGGACCTCCAGCCCGTCAGGCACGCCATCCGCGTCGCTGTCCATCACGCCGCGGTGCGTGCCGAGGATGCGCTCCTCGCAGTCGAGCAGGCCGTCCCCGTCGCTGTCGTCAGGGCGGCCGTCCCCGTCGGCGTCGTCGAGGAGCGGGCAGTCCGCGTCACCCGGGTCAAGGGCGTCCCAGCCGGAGCCGCGGTGGAAGTGCTCCAGCGCGTCGGAGAACCCATCGGCGTCGGTGTCGGCCAGGGCGATGCTGGTGCCAGCCTGCCGCTCCACCCCGTCTGCCAGCCCGTCCGCGTCGCTATCCGTCTCGAGCGCGCCGTTCACGGGCCGCGCGCTCAGGTTGCTGACGATCAACGTCTTCAGCGCGAAGATCCGCCGTAGCGTCGAGAAGCCGACCTTGAGGAAGTCGATGGAGCTGTGGCTCTCGAAGTTGAGGAAGGTGCCACGACCGACCTGCGCCATCTGGCGCAGCAGGTAGATCGACTGGTCCGCGACACGCGGCTCCTCGGCGCCGGCGAGGTAGGTCGCGTGAAACCGGACATCGCCGAGGCCATGCAGGGTCTTCAGGCCGACGATCTCCTGCACCCGCTGGAGAATGCGGCTGGGGAGGTTGTACTCCTGGATCGCCGCGGTCGTCAGGCCCGGGCCGAGCAGATCCTGCTGTGTGCTCTCCGGCACCCTGTCCCAGTCGTCCTCGTCGTTGATCTGTGGATCGGGCCGCCCGTCGGAGAGGAAGACCACCAGGTAACGGGTGCGGGCGAGGGCGACCGCTCCCCGCTGCTTCATCCTTGAGACGTCGGCGCTGATCACCTTGTAGACCATGCTCAGCGCCCCCTCGTAGTCGGTGACCGATCCGCCGTTGCTGACCTGCGGGATCGCGCTGACGAGCTCCCGCGGGTCGTCGGTGAAGCCGTCGAGCCCCTGGGAGTTGCGGGTCAGCACCTGCTTGGCCGACCCGAAACGCATGATCGCAAACTCGACCCCCGGATCCCGCAGCGCGGCGCAGATGCCGTTCTTGCACCTCCCCCCGAGAGCGACGCAGTCCGTGTCGGCCTGACACAGCGGGATGCATGTCCCGCTGTTCGACCCCGTGCAGGTGGGCACCCCGGCGCACAGCGCCGGGGGTTTGTTGCAGCAGTCCGGACCCACGCACATCGCGCTCCCGGACGGCCCGCAGGCCGGGCAGGTGGTGCTGCCCTTGGTGCAGCTCGCCGCGCCGGGGTCGCAGTAGCTCACGCCGGAGAGATCGAGCTTGAGGTTGATGTAGCGGTCGATCACGTCGCGGATCGCGCGGGCCCTGCCGGTCTGGAGCGTCGGGTCGGGCTCGGTCTGGCTCACCGGGTCGCTCTTGTTCATGCTGCCCGAGGTGTCGATGACAAAGAGCACCTTGAGGGGAAAGACCACGTCCGCCGGGTCGGTGGTGCAGACGCGGCCGCCGACGCGGAGCTTGTTGTCCCGGGGCCCGGGGGGCAGGCCGTCGGGGGGCACCAGCGCGGCCTCGGTGCAGCCGGCCACGAGCACGAGCACGAGCAGGACGCGACGCATCACACTCCTCCGTCTTGGTGGGCTTGTCAGAGGAAAGCAAAGTGCATGCCACGAGCGCCGTGGCGCGATCTCACGGACCTGCCGTACATGGTGCAGACCTGCTGTCAGCAGTGTGGACTGGTGGCCACGATGCTACGCCCCGGTGTCCTCCTCCAGGTCCAGGTCCTCGTCGTCGTCCTCCTCCTCCTCCAGGCGCTCCGCGCGCTCGTGCATGCGGAGGTAGCGTTCGCACTGCTTGACCCGGTCGTAGCCCAGCATCACCCCGAGCATGAAGTCCTCCTCGGCGGTGAGCTCGGAGAGGTAGCGCGAGCCGAAGGTCTCGAGCACGTCGATGCAGGTCTGGTTGCCGAAGAAGACGTTGATCTTGGTGCTCGAGGGGGCCACTGGCTGGATCAGGTAGGGGATGTGGTGCGTCTCGAGCTTCTGGACGATGGCCAGCCGGTGCTCCTCGGTGGTCGTGAACAGGATCAGGTGACGCAGGCCCTTCTTGAGCTCGTAGATGTGGTGCGAAAAGATCCGGGGCCGGCGCATCAAACTAAGTGTAGCAGCGCCCAAGTGCGGACGGTGGGGGTCAAACAATAATCAGTAGCAGGCGTGGTGGACCCGGCGGCAGCGATCGTGGCAGCCCCACATGTTGCAGACCCGGCGGCACGCCACGTGGGAGCAGCGACGGGGCGCGACGCGGACGTGGACCCGCGGTGGCGGAGGCACGTGCACGCGTACGGGGACGGGGCGGACGGCGACGTGGCCGGGGTGGGCGTGGACCGCGCAACCGGCGCCCAGGGCAAGCATTGCGATCAGGGCCAGGCCGGGAACAACGAGCTTTTTGGTCATCGGATCACCTCGTTTTGTCCATGCTCATCGCAACTGCCGGGCCAGATCTAAAACGCTTTTAATATCAGTAACGTAACAAGTAGGTGGCACCTGTCCGTGAAGCACGGGTCACACATTTTCGTGAATTCCGGTTCGCGGTTGTCAGGGGATCTTGACCGGGATGCCGGTCCACTCCCGGATCGCGACGTGTGCCGCAGTGCGGCGACCATCCGCGTCGCGCAGGACCAGCGGGGGCAGGGGGGCCGGTGCGGTGGGCTCCGCCTTGGCCCCGACCAGCAGGGTCAGAAAGGGCGCCTTGCCCGCTCGCGGCACCACGCTCTGCTCGTGGAGCAGCGAGAGCCCGGCCCGTTCCAGCGCCGCCGGAGCGCGCCGGGGCGGCTCCGCCCCGGCGCAGGTGACGAACACGCCCCCCGGACACAGGGCACGGCTGGCGGCGGCGGCGTAGTCCTCGATCCCCCCGGCGAGCTCGAAGTGGGCCGCCGCGCGCGCCGGGTCCTCGCACAGCGTGCCCCCCGCCGGATCGAAGTAGGGCGGCGTGCCGGTGACGAGGTCGAACGAGCCCAGGGAGGAGACCACGTCGTCGTCGCGCAGATCGCCGGCCACGATCCGCGCCCGCCCTTCGCAGCGGTTGAGCCGCACGTTGCGCCTCGCGAGCGCCACGTGCTCCGGGAGCCGCTCGAGCCCGACCAGCTCCAGCGAAGGAAACCGCCAGGCGATGATCAGGAGCACCGAGCCAATGCCGCAGCCGAGGTCCAGCGCCCGCCGGGGCGAGCCTCCGCGGCCGGCAAGGTGAGCCACGAGCATGTCGTCCACCGAGTAGCGGTGGCCGCGCAGGCCCTGGATCAAGCGGTAGTCGCGGGTCAGGGCGATGCACTGCTCGCCGGCTCCCGGGCCTAGGTCTTCACGCTCCACGGCTCAGGATTACGCCATTCCCGCGGCCGTGGCCAGGGCGAGACCGATACTCCGCGGTGTCCGCGTTAGCCTTCCTCCCCGCCCCAGGGCGGTCACCCTGTAGGTAAGATGACCACCAACACCAACACCCACCCCTTTCGCAGCAACAGCCTCCACCCGGTCTGCACCGTGTGCGAGGCCCCGGCGCACCTGCGCTGCCCGCGCTGCAGGCGCCCCTTCTGCATCGACCACGCCGCGATGGGTCCGTGCTGCACGGACTGCGCGGAGGCGGCGGCCAAGAAGGAGGAGAAGGTGAGCCTGACGAGCGTCGCGGGCTACGCCACGGCGGTGGGAGGCCTGTCGAGCTACCTCTTCGCGCTCGCTCCGGCGCTCGGCGTGATGGCCGGCGTGGCCGGCGTGCTGGGCGGGATCCTCGTCTCGGCCCTGGCGCACAGGATCGCGCGTGGGCGGGCGAGGGGCTGGGAGCCGGTGGACGGCACCGCCCTGCGGGTCGGCCGGGACGGCGGCCCGGGACGCGCGCACCGGGACCTGGTGGTGGGACGAACGGGCCTCAGGAGCTGTCAGACCGAGACCTTTCGGGCGAGCATGGGCCAGTTCCGGCTGTAGGACGCGATCAGAGCAGCCGGCTGGGCTGGGCCGCGATGTCGACCACCGCGGCGGCGAAGGCCTGGGCCGCGGCCTCGCAGGCCTCCAGGGTCCCGGTGAGGTAGGCCCCGGCGTAGTTCGTCTCGGTGGGCGGCGGGAAGCTCTTGACCAGGCGCACCTGGGCCGCCTTGAGCGCCGCGTCGACGCCAAAGAGCGCCTCGAGCGGCGTGGCGATGAGGTAGGCCATCGCATCGCCCGGCGCCAGCCCGGCCTCCTTCGACAGGTAGTGCCCGAGCGACGAGATCACGTGGGGGAAGAAGCCCAGCGTGCCGTCGTCGTTGGCGCTGTAGAAGTGCGCATCGGAGCGCAGGCACTCGATGCAGGCGCTCATCCCGCGCTCCACGTCGTCGGGGTCGGCGCCGGCCATCACGCCGAGGATCTCGCCCGACGTGGGGCCGGAGGGGAAGCCCGAGCCGGCGTAGAGCGAGCGGGCGAAGACGATCTCCACCGGCGCCTGCTTGGTCGCCTCGTCCAGCGCGGTGTAGAGGGCGTCGTCCATGTCGCACGTGATCAGCCCCACCGACGGCAGACGCTTGCCGTTGAAGCCGTAGGCCTCTGCAAGCGCCGGGTCGACCCGGGGGATGATACGGGTGGCCAGCACCTTGGGGATCAGCGGATCAAGCACGCCCATCGCTCGCCTCCTTGCGCGTCAGTACGTGGCCGCCTCGCAGGGGCGGCCGTCGGTGCGGCTGCAGACCGGGCCGGGCAGGCCGTTGCGCGCCTGCTCGCACTGCTGGCCGTGGCTCTGGCCGCAGCCCACCTGGGGCTCGGGGTGGGCCTGGTTGTGCCTCGCCCGGGGATCGCTCGCCGGGACCTCGATGCGGCTGACGTCGAGGCGCACCCCCGAGGTCTGCTGCTCGAGGATCGCCCCGATCAGCCGGGCGGCGAAGCGCCCGGCCTCGTCGGGCAACATCCCGCGGCGGTGGATGTTGCTGATCGCCTGCTTCTCGGCGTCGGTGCGCGCCTCGTCGGGCTGCCAGACCAGGTAGGCGCTCATGCCGTCGCCGGTGCCCAGGCCGGGGCGCTCGCCGATCAGGATGATGCCGACCTTCGCCCCGACAGCCTGGCCGATCACGTCGAGGATCTTGGCCCGGCAGTGGCGCACGAAGGGCACAGTGCCGACGGAGAGCCCCCGGGACTGGAGCTCGGGCGCCAGCGCCTGGATCATCGGCGGGGCGTTCTGGAGCACCGCCGTGGCGGACAGGCCGTCGGCGACGACGATCTGCACGTCGGGCCGCTGGGTGAAACGCCCCCGCACCTGGCCCATCGACTCGTCGGAGAGCTGCCGGCCGAGGTCGGGCCGGGCGAGGAACTGCTCCGGGTCGGCGGCCCGGGTGCGCAGCTCGACCCAGCCCTGCTGCTCGGCCCAGCCCTCGGGCACCTGGCTCTCCACCGCGGCCTTGGCCACGGAGAAGTCGGCCTGGAACTGGAGCAGCGTCTGGGTGCGGTAGCGCAGCCCGGAGCGACCGACGCCGACCTTGGCCGGCGTGGCCTCCTTGAGCCGCTCGAGCTCGGCGGCGTCGTGGACCGGCAGCGGCGGGTGGTGGACCGCCGGCTGCCCCGCCCGTGGCTCCGCGGGTCGGGCGCGCGGCGACGGCGGCCGCGGGGCTGCCGGGCGAGGCGCCGACGGGCGCGGCCCCGGGTCCACGGGCCGTCGTCCGCCCAGTCCCTGCCTCAGCTCCTCCATCAGCCGCCGCGTGGTCATCGGAGCACCGTCGGGTCGCCGAACCGCTCGGTGGGCCGACCGTCCTTGAGCAGCCCGAGGCGCTCCATCCAGGCCTCGAACTCCGGCGTCGGCCGGTAGCCAAAGATGGAGCGCACCGCGGCGTTGTCGTGGTAGCTGCTCGACTGGTAGTTGAGCATGATGTCATCGCCCAGGGGCATACCCATGAAGTAGGCGCAGCCCGCGGCGGCGAGGATCACGGCCATGTTCTCCAGCTCGTTCTGGTCACAGCGCGCGTGGTTCGTGTAGCAGACGTCGCAGCCCATGGGCAGGCCGGCGAGCTTGCCGCTGAAGACATCCTCCAGCCCGGCGCGCGTGATCTGCGGGCCGTCGTAGAGGTACTCCGGGCCGATGAACCCGACCACCGTGTTCACCAGGTAGGGCTTCCAGCGCCGGGCCAGGGTGTAGTTGCGCACCTCCAGCGTCTGCTGGTCCGCGCCGTGGTGCGCGTCCGACGAAAGCGCAGAGCCCTGGCCGGTCTCGAAGTACATCCGGTTCGGCCCGCGGGCGGTGCCACGCTCCTGCACCATCTGCGCCGCCTCGTCCATCATGGCGATGGTGATGCCGAAGGCCTTGCAGCCCTTCTCCGTGCCGCACAGGGACTGGAACATCAGGTCCATGGGGGCGCCGCGCTTGAGCGCCTCCATCTGGTTGGTGACATGGGCCAGCAGGCAGTTCTGCGTCGGCACCTTCCAGCGCTCCATCTGGTCCTTGACCATCTTCAGCAGCCGGCAGGTGCTGTCCACCGACTCGGTGGCCGGGTTGATTCCGATCACCGCGTCGCCGGTGCCGTAGACCAGGCCCTCCCGCGTCGCGGCCAGGATCGCCGCCGGGTCGTCGGTGGGGTGGTTGGGCTGGAGGCGGAAGGACATGCGGCCGGGCAGGCCGAAGGTGGCGTTGGCGTGGACCACCACGTGGATCTTCTTCGCCGCCAGCACGAGATCCATGTTGCTCATGATCTTGGCGCAAGCGGCGATGATCTCGGGCGTCAGCCCGGGCGAGAGCGCCAGGGCCTGCTCGCCGGTGGTGCGATCGTCGAGCAGCCACTCGCGCAGGTCGCTGACGGTCCAGGAGGCGACGCGCGCGAAGGCCGACCGGTCCAGGCTGTCCTCGACGTTGCGGGTGACCTCGTCGATCTCGTAGGGCACGACCGGGCTCTCGCGAAGCTCCTTGAGCGTCAATCCGGCGAGGACGATCTTCGCCGCCACCCGCTCCTTGGGGTCCCTCGCCGCCACGCCGGCGAGGACGTCCCCCGACTTGGGCTCATTGGCCTTGGCCAGCACCTCCTTCACGTCCGAGAAGGCGTAGCGCTCGCCGAGCAGCGTCGTCGCCAGCTTCATGGTGGCGCCGTTTATAGCACAGGGGCCGGAAGGGGATCCACGCACACACGCTCAGCGGCAGCGGTGCTCCTCGGGGGGGGGCCTGAGCACCGCCTGGCCGCGGTCCCAGACGACGTCCACCTCCTTCCAGACCTGCTCCAGCAGCTGACAGTAGCGCCGGGTGAACACCCTGAGGTCGAGCGCCACGTGGTCGCCCAGCGCGGTGGCGGCGTAGAGCGTCCCGCGCTCGAGGTGCAGGTGGTTGACCGGCCCGTGCAGGTTGACCTCGATCAGGCGATCGCCGGTGCTCAGGCTCCAGATCCCGACCAGCCCGTTGGCGTAGCCCACGACCAGGGTCTTCATCGGGCCGGCGCGCAGGTGCAGCGCCGCGCTCGAGGGCACTTGCTTCAGCGTGTTGGGCGAGTGCTGACCCCGGCGGGAGATGACCTCGACGTTGCCGTCGCGGTTGCCGACGGCCAGCCAGTCTCCGACCCAGGCCGCCGCGGTGGCCCCCACGTCCACGGCCTGGTCACCGCGGGGCCTTCCAGAGCCGTCGAAGACATGCACCCGCTTGTCCCCGACAACCAGCAGCCGGTCTCCGTCCCAGCTCAGCGCCCGGGCCTTGTCAACGAGGCGGGTCTCGCGCCCCGACCGGTCATAGAGCCGCGCCTGCCCCCCGGCGACCAGGGCCACGGTGCCGTCCCGCAGGATCTGGGGATCGCGGCCCCCGCCGCCCGGCAACGGGCGCTCGAAGAGCAGGCGATCGCCGCGGACCTCCCACAGCTGCAGTCGCGCCGCGCTATCCGGGCCAGAAGGGGCGGCGGTGATCAGCGCCACCAGTCGCCCGTCCGTGCTGGCGGCCCCGACCACCGCCTGTTGCTCCACGGCGCGGCGCCAGCGCCCCGCCGCCACGGCGGCGGGCGCGTCGTCGTCGAGCCGACGCCAGCCCCTGTGGCTAAACAACCTGGGGGGGCCGGGGAGCAGCAGCGGCGCACGCCAGTAGGGCCGCCCCGTGTCCACCTCCCAGGTGCGGATCGTCCCGTCGTCGCTGCTGGTGATCGCCAGCCTTCCGTCGGGCGTGAAGCGCACGAAGTTGACCTCCGCGTGGTGGCCGACAAGCTTGGTCGTCGTGCCCCGGTCCAGGGACCAGAGGCGCACGATCCCGTCCGAGCCGGGCGTACCGACCCAGCGGCCACGGGGGTCGAGGGCGAGGTGGTAGACCCGGCCCTTTTGCTGCTCGAGGATCCGCCCCGACCAGGCGGGCGCCTGCCAGAGGCGCACGGTCCCGTCGCCTCCTCCCGAGACCAGCGTCTTGCCGTCGGCGGAGAAGCTCACGCCATAGACCGGGCCGCGGTGCCCGGTGAGCACCCTGAGCTGCCGGCGACCGGCAACGCTCCAGAGCCGCACGGTCTGGTCGGCCGAGGCCGAGGCGAGCAGCGCTCCGTCGGGGGAGAAGGCCAGGTCGTAGACCGCGCCGTCGTGCCCCTTGAGCAGCGCGGTGGCGCGGCCGGTTGATGGATCCCAGAAGCGGATCGTCGCGTCCCAGCTACCGGAGGCGAGCAGCCCACCGTCCGGGCGGAACACGGCGGTGCTCACCTCCGCCTCGTGTCCCTCGAGGATATGGAGCAACGCGCCCCCCGGGCGGCTCCAGATTCGTACCGTCTTGTCCCAGCTGCCAGAGGCGAGGGACTTTCCGTCGGGGTTGTAGGCGACGCTGAACACGCCTGCCCGGTGGCCGGTGAGGACGCCCTGGAGACGCCCGTCGCCCACGCCCCAGAGGCGCACCGCGTTGTCCCAGCCTCCCGAGGCGACCTGCGTGCCGTCCGGGCTCAACGCCAGGCCGAGGACTCGATCGCCGTGGCCGGCGACGTCCACCGGCGGGGGCGCGTAGGCCAGGTTCCAGAACCGGAGGGTCCGATCCACGGAAACGGAGGCCACCACGTTCCCCTTCGGTCCGAAGGCCACGCGCAACACCCAGCCCTGGTGACCGCCGAGCGTCTCGAGCCGCTTGCCGGTGACCACATCCCAGATCTGGACCGTCCCGTCGTAGCCGCCCGAGGCGAGCAGCTGGCCGTCGGCGTTGAACGCGACGCTGTCCGCCGGTCCCTTGTGCGCGGCGAGGACCCGCAAGCTCCGCCCGGTCGCCGCGTCCCAGATCCGCACCGTGCCGTCCGCGCCTGCCGTGGCCAGCCGCCGTCCGCCCGGACCGGCGGCCACGGCGAAGACCTTTCCCGCGTGCCCGCGGAGCACGCGCACCGTCTTGCCGCTCTGGCGATCCCAGACCCGGACGGTCCCGTCCCAGCTGGCGGAGTAGACCCGCTTGCCGTCGGGGGCAAAGGCCACGCCGAAGGTCCGCGCGGTGTGCCCCCGCAGGATGCGGGCCGCGCCCCCGTCTCGCACCGGCCAGAGCCGCACCGTCGTGTCGTAGCTCGAGGAGGCGAGCCACGCCCCGTCCGGGGAGAAGGCCAGCCCGTGGACCTTGCCCGTGTGTCCGGTGAGCAGGCGCAGGCGCCCGCTCTTGACCTCCCACAGCCCCACCTCTCCGCCCCAGGTCCCCGTCGCCAGCCGGTCCCCGGCGGGCGAAAAGGCCACGCCGTAGACCTGATCCTTGTGGCCGCGGAGGAAGCGCACCGAATGGGTTCTGAGATCGAAGAGGTAGACGGTCCGGTCCTGACAGGCGGCGGCCACCGTGCGGCCGTCGGGGGAGAAGGCCAGATCGTAGACCGCGGCGCCCAGCTCCTTCTTCCAGACCAGCGGGTTGCGGGTCAGACGCCACCACAGCGCGCGGGCCTGCGCCGAGTCCTCGGCCTCCAGCGAGGCGCGCAGCTTGGCCCGGGCCTCGTAGGGGTCGTCACGCAGCAGGGCAGCCCGGGCCGCCTCCCGCTGGGCCTCGGCGAACCGCCGCCGCGCCTGCACCTCCTCCGCCTCGGCGCGGTCGCGCTGACGGGTGGCCTCGCGCTGCTTGTCCGCGAGAGCCCAGGCGAAGACGATCGCCCCGAGGGCCACCGCAAAGAGCAACGTCACACCGGCGACCTGCAGACCACGACGACGCCGCAGCAGCCGCTCCTCGCGCGCCCGGCTGACCTGGAGAAACCGCTTCACCCGGTCGGGGATCGCGTTCTCGTTGCGCCGGGCGATCTCTTCGGCCTCGCGCAGGGCCGTGCCCTGCCAGCCCTCCTGCTCGTGGGCCCCGCGCTTCTCCCACAGCTCGGCCGCCTGGGACAGATCGGCGAGCAACGTGAGCTCGTCCCGGCTCTCGTCGAACCAGCGCGCCAGGCGATACCAGCGTCGGACCAGCGACTCATGCACAAGCTCAAGCTCCGCCTCGGCGCGCTCGTTGCCCCGCCCCTTGCCCACGAGCACCAGCCGGCTCTGGATCAGGCGGTTGAGGATCTCCTCGGCCTCCGCCCCGAGTCCGTGCAACGTGTCACCCCAGCCCAGGATACGCCGGGTCCCCTCGGGGGTAACCAGGCGGAGCAGCAGCTCCCTGGCGACCTGGACCTGCTGGACGCTCAGCCCCTGGAGCACGCCGTCGGCGTGGTCGGCGAGGGCGCCCTCCACGCCGCCCATCTCCGCGTAGACCGAGCGCCGGAGCAGCTTCCTGTCCCGGTCCCTGTGGTCCCACATCTTGCGCGTCGCGAACTGCAGCAGGGGGAGGCAGGCAGGCTTGCCGTCCACCGCCGCCACCATCTCGTCGACCAGATCCGGCTCGTCGTAGGAGAACCCGATCGCCTCGAGCGGCTTCTGCAGGATCTCCCGCAGCGCCTCCTTCCCCGGGCTACGCATCACGGTCAGCTGGCTCAGCGCCTCGCGCACTCCCGACCCCTCGGCCAGGCGGCCGAGGAAGTCCTCGCGCAGGGTGAAGATCACCCGCACGGGGTCCTGGGCCTCGTGGGAGCCGCCGCAGATCGCCTCCATGAACCGGCGGCGCACCAGCGGGTCGTCGACCAGCGTGTAGAGCTCCTCCAGCTGGTCGATGAACAGCAGCACCGAGCACTTCTGCTCCTCCGCGCTGTCCTGGAGCATCATCCCCAGCAGCGAGGGCGTGGCGAGCAGATCCTCGGCCAGGTAGTCGCTGTCCGCCTCCGGCTCCTTGTCTGCCGCGGCGAGCATGTCCTTGGTGACCTGGCGGCGGTACGTCGAGCGGCGAGCGGCGAGGGAACGGCCTCGCTCCAGCCCGCGGAGCCGGGACGCCAGGGTGTGGAACGGCCGGCCTCCGGGCCGCATGCGCAGGACCTGCCACGAGCCCTGCTCCTTGAGCCGCGGGATCACGCCGGCCTCGACGAAGGAGCTCTTGCCGGCCCCCGACGGCCCGACCACCGGCGCCACCGAGACCTGGCGCAGCCGCTCGAGGAACGCGTCGGTCTCCGACTCGCGCCCGAAGAAGAAGTCCGCGTAACGCTCGGAGAAGGGCAACAGCCCCGGGAACGGGCTCTTGCTCTCTCCCAGAAACTGCCGTCGACGGTGAACCATCCGCTCGAGCTGATCCACGACCTCGGAGGCCGTGGGCCGCTGCGCCGGATCCTTGCGCATGGAAGCTGCGATGAGCTCGCGGAAGTCATCCGGGATCTCGAGCGCGTCGGGCAGCGGAGGCACGGGGTCGGGCGAGCAGACCTTGATCGCCAGGGCGACGAAGGAGGGCTCGGAGTAGGGCAAGGCGCCGCTCACAAGCTCGTAGAGGATCGCGCCGAGGGCCCAGATGTCCGTGGCGCCGGTCGGCTCCTGCTGCAGCCACTGCTCCGGGGCCATGTACTCCGGCGTGCCGCAGATGGCCTCGCCCTCGCTGGAGATCGGGACCTCGTCGAAGGAAGAGGAGGAGCTCGAGATCGAGCCCACGCTGGACGTGAGCGACGGGGTCGAGGGGGGACGGCTCGGCTGGCGGGCGCCGACCCAGCGCTCCATGGTGTCCACCGACCGGAGCACCTGCGGCGTGGTCTGCGGCTGCTTGCCGCGCACCGGCATGGCCAGGCCGAAGTCGAAGAGGCGCAGGCGCCCGTCCCGCGGGATCAGGATGTTCTCCGGCTTCAGATCGCAGTGGAGGATCTTGCGGCTGTGGGCCTCCTTGAGCGCCTCGGCCACCGCGAGCCCGATGCGCATCACGGCGCGGACCGTGGGAGGAGAGGCGCGCATGCGGTCACGCAGGGTCTGCCCCTCGAGGTACTCCAGCGCGACGAAGGGATAGCCGCCGTGCTCGCCGACGCCGTAGATCGCCACGATGTGCGGATGGTTGAAGCGCGCGGTGGCCCGCGCCTCGAACAGGAACCGCTGCGCCGTCTCCTCCGAGCTGAACTGGCTCGTGTTCAGCAGCTTCAGCGCGACCTTGCGCCCGAGCTTGGTGTCCCGCGCGAGGTAGACGTCGCCGAAGCCCCCCCGGCCGAGTAGCCGCACGACCTTGTAGTGGTCGACCATGCTGCCCGGGGACAGGAAGCCATCCACTGGCAAGGGCTGTGTATGACCGAGCTCCGATTCCTCCATGCTGCTCCGCCTCGACGCCGCCTGGGGCCAGGATACCATTGTTTCCGCGCCACGGCGCCACCGCGTTGCGTCGCGCGATTAATCTGCCCCTCCGTCGCCCCGCCGGACTACAATTGACAAGATGGCACGGCTCTGGCCCTTGCTCCGGCTCCTGCTGCTCGCGCTCGCTCTCCCCGGCTGCCCGGGCTCCTCCAGCTGCCCGCCCCGGGTCGACGGCTCGGGCGCCCGGACGGTGCTGGTCAAGGGGCGCGTCGTCGACTTCGAGACCTGCCTGACCACCACCGGGTGTCAGGGCATCGCGGGCGTCCGCGTCGCCCTGTTCTTCAACAACGCGGTCTTCTCCGATCCAACGCCTCAGAGCGGCGCCTTCAGCCTCTCCCGCGTCCCGGACGGAGCGCGCCACTTCTTGCTCGTCACCGACAACACGGGGCAGGTGCTGCCGACACTGCAGGCCGAGCCGCTGGACACGAAGGGGACAGACCTGTTCGGCATCGAGATCTTCGCCGTCAGGCGCGTCGGCGGGCTCTACGCCGGGATCAGCAGCGAGGCAGCGGTGGACGTCAACACCCACGCCCTGTACATCGGGCAGGTGCTCAGCATCCAGAACGGCAAGATGAAGGCGATCCCCGACGTGAGCATCTCCTCCTCGCCCGCCGCGGACATCCGCTACGTCAACTGCATCCCGACGTTCTCACAGTGCGCGGGCCAGACCACCCTGTTCGCCAGCCGAAGCTCAACCGGTGTCTTCGGCGAGTTCGCCGTCATCGGGACGTCCGGTGCCAAGGAGCACACGATCTGGGGCGCATCGAGCCAGTACAGCTTCAACGCGACCACCGCTCCCCTCGGCCTGGGCTACGTCACCGTCGGGCTCCACCGCTCCGCCGGGGCGGCGGCGCCGACGGCGGACGGAGGCCCCTGATGCGGGGCGCCCTGCTCTGCCTCGCGCTCGGTCTTCTCTGTCTGGGGGCGAGCCCCGCGGCGGCCTACAAGCGGGCCGAGGTGGACGGCGTCCCGGGCCGCTTCCTGTTCTGGGGTAACCGTACTCTGAGCTACGGGATCAACAGGAGCGGCTGCAAGGACGTGCTGATCAACGAGGCGGTGAAGGCGGTGCAGCGCGCCTTCTTCAGCTGGGCCTCCCCCTCGTGCACCGACCTGTACTTTCTCTACGATGGGCTGGTCACGGAGGAGAAGACGAATGTGTCGCTCGGTCAGGGCGAGAGCCCGGACCACGCGAACGTCCTCGTCTGGCGCAGCCAGTGGCCGCCGCCCGGCGTCACCGATCCGTCGATCTCCAAGGACATGCCGGCCGTGACCACGGTGATCTACAACACCGACACCGGCGCGATCGTGGACGCCGACGTCGACCTCAACGGTCAGGACTTCTTCTGGACCACGACCGATGACACGACCAAGGCGGCCACCGACATCCAGAACATCATGACCCACGAGATCGGCCATCTCCTCGGGCTCGCCCACTCCGACAACAAGTCAGCGGTGATGTACGACACGACCTACCAGGGCGAGATCTCCAAACGCACGCTCCACGCGGACGACGTCCTCGGTGTCTGCACGATCTACCCCTGGGGCAAGACGACCCCCAAGGGCTCGGGCCAGGGCAGCGTGCCCCAGGACGTCCAGGGCGGCTGCGGTCTGGCGCACCGCACGCCACCATCGCTGCCCTGGGCGCCGGCGCTGCTGCTCCTGCTGCTCTGGAGGCGCCGGCGTCCGGCCTAACGGCTGACGGGTAGCGTGCGGATCAACCGGCTGGTCTCGCCCGAGCTGATCACCACCGGGAAGGTGAAGCGCTTGTCCCCCACCTCGAGAGTGATGCGGTGCGCACCCGGGCCGAGGACCAGAGGCTGCGAAGGCGGCGTCGGCGTGTTGCGTCCAGT